>Ga0208623_100422_pt1 | contig 29638 bp, 27 predicted proteins | sample HotLakConsUCCL28_FD_184737 | JGI IMG/M metagenome (GOLD analysis project Ga0208623, IMG submission 184737) | Hypersaline microbial mat communities from Hot Lake, Washington, USA - Hot Lake Consortium UCC-L28 (SPAdes) (version 2) ...
CGGTTCGTTCGTCTCTATCTTTGTTCATTGGTGGTTTCCTTGGTTTCTTATGTTCACTACCGTCGAGTCTTCAGGCTCGGCGGCAGGGAAACCACCTCAAAATTTTAACAACTCTCGGGGCTCTGCCGGGCGGATCGCTCCAGTCCGTGCCGATCACCCGCAGGGCGTCGGAGCAGACCTCTTTTAAGGTGTCGTAAAGCTCTACGCGCTTACGCGGCCCGATGCCGCCGGCGGCCACTTCGGGGCGGATGCGCGAGCGCCAGAGCACCTCGTCCGCCATCCAGTTTCCAATACCCGGAAAACGTTCCTGCATGAGCAGGACCGCCTTGATCGGCGACTTCGACCGCCGGTCGAGAAAACGGTTCAGCTTCTCCTCGGTGAACTCGGAGGAGAGAATCTCCGGCGGCAGTCCCGAGATCCAATCCGGCACGGACTCGCCCTCGGCGTAGCGCACCCGGCCGAACAGCCGCGGGTCGGAAAAGACCAGGTCCGGCCCCTCTTCCATCCGCAGCACCAAGTGGTCATGCGCGTGACGATGAAACCCCCGACGCTCCTGAAACAGCTTGCCGGTCATCCCAAGATGGACGCCCAGCCAGTGCCGCTCGCCGAAAACGAAGTAGATCAGTTTGCCACAGGTGCCGGAACGCGCCAGCCGGGCTCCGCTCAGCCCCCGCGCCAGGGCCTCGGTATCCGTTCCCCGGAAGACGCGCTTTTCCTCGTGCAGCTGCACCCGCTCGACCCGCCGCCCTTCGGAGACGGACCACTGCTTGCGGTAGTATTCGGCTTCGGCCAATTCCGGCATCACCGAAACTTCTCCCATGTCCCGGCGGTTTTCAAGCAGGCCTGCCTCCAAAAACGCTTGGACCCGCAGAAGGAAAAGCGCATACTGGAAGGTGCGAAAGTATTTGCCGGAGCGGAAAGCACCCCGCCCTTCGGGCGCCCCTCCTATCGGAGCAGGAGGAGAGTTTGAAGTGAGAATACTTTCGCACATTTCAGAAATTCCGACTTCCGTCCGATTCATGCCCGCACCCGTCATCGATTGCCATACCCACTGCACCCCGGCCGCGCTGGCTGAAGCGCCACGGGCTTGGGCCGAAGCGCGGAGGGAACCGCACTGGGCGGAACTGGTCGCGCCGACCGAGCGGCCCTCCCTTCAGGATTGGACCGATCCGGAGGACATGTTGGCGAAAATGGACGAGGCCCGCATCGACCGCGCCGTCCTGCTCGGCTGGTACTGGGAGAACGAGGAAACTTGCCGTTGGCAAAACCGCCGCATCGCCGAGTGGGTTGCCGTCGCGCCCGAGCGCTTTGTCGGCTTCGCCGCCGTCCTCCCCAACGAACGGGTCGTCGACCAGCTGGAGGAAGCCGCCGCGCTCGGGCTGCGCGGCGTGGGAGAGCTGCATCCGGCGGTCCAGCGCTTCTGCGCCCAAGACTCCGCCTGGCGGCAGCTTGCCGACTGGTGCGTCGGCCGCGGCTGGCCGGTCAATCTCCACGTGACCGAAGCCGCCGGACACCAGTATCCGGGCGCCACCCCGACGCCCCTCGAGGGAATCGTCGAGCTGGCCGCCAACGCCCCCGAGCTGCCGTTGATTCTCGCGCACTGGGGAGGCGGATTGCCCTTTTTCGAGCAGAACCGCCGCGTCCGCAAATTGCTCCGTAACGTCCGATACGACTGCGCCGCCAGCCCGCTGGTCTACGAACCCGGGATCTTCAGACGCGTCGCCGATCTCGTCGGCATCGACAAGCTGCTCTTCGGCTCCGATTTTCCGCTCCGCCTCTACCCGCGCTCCGGCGCACGGGCGGACTTTTCCCGCTTCCTCGGGCAGATCCGCTCCGAATCGGGCCTTTCGACGGCGGAGCTCGAAGCCCTGTTGGGCGGAAATTTCGCCAAGCTCATTCGATGACCGTCTTGGCCTCGCCGCCGCGGGCCGCCTCGAAGGTCCGCCACGGCAGGGTCGCGCACTTGATCCGCGCGGGAAAGCGACGAACCCCGGCGAGGGCGGCCCGATCGCCCGCCTCCCCCAGATCGGGATCCGGAGCTCCGGGCGCCAACATGGCGTGGATCGAACGCGAGACGTCCTCCGCCTCGGACAGGCTCCGGCCCAGCAAATCGACCGCCATCAGTGAAGCCGAGGCCTTGCAGATCGCGCAGCAGGCCGCTTCGAAACCGATCTGCCGCACCTCGTCGTCCTCGATCCGCAGATCGACCGTCACCTTGTCCCCGCAAAGCGGATTGTAGCCCTCGGCCGAATGGGTCGGCGCTTCGAGCCGCCCGTAGTGACGAGGGTGCCGGTTGTGGTCGAGGATGATCGCCTGATACAGCTCGGTGAGGTCGCCGTCGCTCATAGTAGCGACAGCATGCGCCCGCCGTCGGCGGCGGCAACCCCGGATTGCAGGGTGCGACCGGCCGGAGCGCTCGGCGGCGCAGGAGGTGACCGCAGCCGAATCTCGGGCCCGGGGGTCCAAATTCTCACGAATTCGGCTACGGGGCCGACGGCGCTTAGCCGAAGAACTTTTTCATCTTTTTCAGCGCTTCGACCAAGCGGTCGACGTCCTCGAAGTTGTTATAGAAAGCGAAAGAGGCCCGCGCCGTGGCCGGCACGCCGAAACGCTTGAGGAGCGGCATCGTGCAGTGGTGGCCGGCGCGGACGGCCACGCCGTCGGCGTCGAGAAAGGTGCCGATGTCGTGCGGGTGGATCTCGTCGATCAGGAAAGAGACCACCGCCGCCTTCTCCGGGGCGGTCCCGATCAGCCTCAGGCCCTCGATGGCGGAAAGCTTTTCGGTCGCGGCTTCGAGCAGCTCCGTCTCATGCCGCAGGGCGCCGAGCCGGTCCATGCCGTTGAGGTAGTCGATGGCCGCGGCCAGACCGATCACCCCGCTGATGTGCGGCGTGCCGGCCTCGAACTTGCCGGGGATCTGCTTGTAAGTCGTGCCCGCGAAGTCGACCTTCTCGATCATATCGCCCCCGCTCTGGTAGGGCGGGAAGCGTTCGAGCCATTCTCGGCGGCCCCAAAGCACCCCGATGCCGGTCGGGCCGAAGACCTTGTGCCCCGAGAAGACGAAGAAATCGCAATCCAAGTCGGTCACGCTCACCGGCATGTGCGGGGCGGACTGGGCGCCGTCGACCAGCACCGGAATGTTTCGCGCGTGGGCCTTGGCGATGAGATCCTTGACCGGATTGATCGTCCCGAGCGCATTCGAGATGTGGACGATCGAGAGCAGCTTCGTCTTCTCCGAGAGCATTTGTTCGAAGGCGTCCAGGTCGAGTTCGCCCCGGTCCGTGACCGGCAGCACCTTCAAAACCGCACCCTTCTTTTCAACCGCGATTTGCCAAGGCACGATGTTGGCGTGGTGCTCCATGTGGCTGATCAAGACCTCGTCGCCTTCCGAGAGCACGGTTTCGGCAAAGCCGTGGGCCACCAGGTTGATTCCTTCGGTCGCTCCGCGCACGAAGATGACCTCGTCGCTGTCCCGCGCGCCGATGAACCTCGCGACGGTTCCACGCGCCGCCTCGTAGGCGTCCGTCGCCCGTTCGCTCAGGTAATGCACGCCCCGGTGGATGTTCGCGTTCTCCTCGCGGTAATAGCGTTCCACCGCATCGGAGACGGCCGTCGGCTTCTGCGCGGTGGCGGCGTTGTCGAGGTAGGTCAAGGGCTTGCCCCTGACTTGCGTCGCCAGGATCGGGAAGTCCTTCCGAATCGCCTCGAAATCAAATGTCTGCAATTGAGTCACCGCTCAACAGTCGCCCTCCGAGGAGGATTCTCAACACGAAATCACGGAATTCGGGCGCATCCCCCTCGTCCCCGGTCGCGAAATCGAGGCCCTTCCAAAGCCCGCATTGACCTTCTCCGGTCCTCCCCCGATCCTCCTACTTCATGCGAAGCATTCAGGGAAAAGCGCTGGGCCTCCTGCTGGCCGCCGCGGCGATCGTGACCGCTGGAGTTCTCGGGCTCGCCTTCTATTTCTCCTCCACTAGCATTCACGAGTTGCTGACGGAGAACCGCGAGCTCAACCAAGCCATCGGCAACCTGACGGCGGAAGAATCGATCGGTTATGCCGTGGTCGAAGATCAATCGCGCGACGAAGTCGGCCGTCTCCGGACCACCATTCGCTTCGTCCAGACCGCTGCGGGCAACCCGGACGAGCTGGTGGCCGAGCAACGCTTCGAGCTGCCGGGGGACGTCATCCATTTCGACGCCTTGATCGTGAAGTTCGGCGACGAGTATGTGAAATCGGGCGAGGAACGCGCGCTCTACCTCTGGCGCCGGGTCTACAGCGAACAGATGGCTCCCGACCAAGGCCCGGCGATCGAGGCGGCGGGCGAGGCGCCGGAGCGCTACCACGCGATTTCGAAAGTCCTCCGCCTGGAGGAGCGTCAGCTGTTCTGGGAGGCGATCTGGGATCTCGCCAACGACCCCGCCCGACTGCAGGATTACGGGATCACGGCCGCGTTCGGCAGCGTCACCTACACGCGGATGCAGCCGGACAAGGTTTACGAATTCAAGATCTCCGCCACGGGACAGATCTACCCCGAAGTCAGCAAGCGCCGCTGACCCTCCGCCCCCTCCGCCCCTTCATTGTGAGCCGTCGGCTCCTTGGTCGGCGGAAGGACCGGCCGCACGTTGCCTCGGAAAATCCGCCGGTAAATTTCGTTCTTGGGCTGGCGCATCTGCCGGAGATTGAAATCCTTGTCCTTCACGTAGTAAGGGCCGTAGCGGTAGGCCGCCGCCAGGAGCGGGTAGCTGAAACTGTCATGCCGGCTTAAAAAGTCGCGGCAAAAGGCCAGGTAGTCGATCCCCACCCGGACATTGGTCCGCCAGTCCCAAGCCTGCCGGTAGGACTCGTCACTCGCTTCCCGCCAAGCCCGCCGCGTCAGTTGCATCAGGCCGCGCGCCACCGAGCTCCGCGCTTCCGGCCGGAGGCTGCTCTCCGCCCAAGCCAGGGCATAGACGAACTCCGGGTCGAGGTCCCGCTCCGGGGCGATCTCTTCGATCAGCGCCCAAACCTCGTCGGGCGAGACCTGCCGCGGATCTTCGCCGAGTCCCTGGGCGAAGTAAAAGGTCAGAATCCCGACCACGATCCCCAAACCGACGGCAAGCCGCATCACGATTCTCTCGTCCCGGTGATAATCGCGGTCCATCTTGGAAAAGCCTAAGCCTTCGACCGGATTCCGCAACCTATTCCTTGATCTCCCGACACTAGCGCTGTTTGCTTCCCCTTTCAATACCGCTCCTACCACTCCTGAAAACCCTCCTCTTTCCCCATGGCGAAAACCGGCAAAGACGACCTTTCCTTCGAGGCCGCCCTCGACGAACTCGAAGCCATCATCGAAGCAATGGAGGAGGGCGAGACGCCTCTGGCCGATCTGGTTGCGAAATTCGAAGAAGGGACCAAGCTGTTGAAACACTGCCAGAGCAAACTGAACGAGGCCGAATTGAAGATCGAAAAGCTCAATCTCGACACCGGCGAAGCCGAACCCTTTGGCGGCGAGGACGAGGAAGCCTGACCCGCCGGCCCGAGCGAATGCCCTAACTCATGTCCCTTCTCGAAAAAATCCACGGTCCGGACGACCTCAAGAAACTGGCGCCGGAAGACCTTCCCAAACTCGCTTCGGAAATCCGGGAACGGATCATCGCAACGACCTCGAAGAACGGCGGCCATATCGGGCCGAATCTCGGCGTCGTGGAGCTGACCATCGGGCTCCACCGCGTCTTCAATACGCCCAAGGACCGGTTCGTATTCGACGTCGCGCACCAAGGCTACGTCCACAAGCTTTTGACCGGGCGCAACGGCGCAGACTTCGACCGCCTCCGCCAGAGCGACGGGGTCAGCGGTTTCCTCGCCCGCGCCGAGAGCCCGCACGATTCCTTCGGCGCCGGACATGCCGGCACCGCGCTCTCCGCCGCCCTCGGCATGGCGGCGGCGCGCGACCGGCGGGGCGGGGACGAACATGTCGTCGCGGTCTGCGGCGACGCCGCCTTCACCTGCGGCATCACCATGGAGGCGCTCAACAACGTGACCGCCGCGAGCAAGCGTCTGGTCATCATCCTGAACGACAACAAGTGGTCCATCGCCAAAAACGTCGGCGCCCTGCCCCGCTACTTCAACGAGCTGATCACCAACCCGGTCTACAACCGCCTGAACAACGACCTCGAGGCCTTTCTCCAAAAGATGCCGGGCGGCGAGTCGCTCATTCAGCTCGGCTCGAAGTGGAAGCGCGAGACGAAGGACTTTTTCGTCTCCTCTTCGCTTTTCGAGACCTACGGCATCCGCTACATCGGTCCGATCGACGGGCACGACCTCAAGCAGCTCGAGCACTACCTCGAGTTCGCCAAGCGCGCCACCCAGCCCGTGCTCCTCCACGTGCTCACGACCAAGGGCAAGGGCTACGACGTGGCCATCCGGAACCCGGAACGCTTCCACGGGGCCAGCCCCTTCGACGTCAAAACAGGCAAAGGCGCGCCCGCCCCGTCCGGCACGGCGCCGAAGTACCAGGACGTGATGGGCGAGACCCTGGTCAAACTCGCGCGCGACGACCGCCGCGTCGTCGGCATCACCGCCGCCATGCCCTCCGGCACCGGCCTGAATATCCTCGAAAAGAAACTGCCCGAGCAGTTTTTCGACGTCGGTATCGCCGAGGAGCATGCCGTTCTTTTCGCCGCCGGCATGGCCACCGACGGCTACCACCCGGTCTGCGCGATCTACTCGACCTTCCTCCAGCGCGCCTACGACCAGATCATTCACGACGTCGCCCTGCAAAACCTGCCCGTGCTGTTCTGCATGGACCGCGCCGGCCTCTCTCCCAACGACGGCGCCACCCACCACGGGCTCTTCGACCTCAGCTACCTGCGCTGCGTGCCGAACGTAGTCGTGATGGCGCCGACCGACGAGGATGAACTGGCCGACATGATGGCGACCGGCCTCGAAATCGACGGTCCCGCCTTCATCCGCTACCCTCGGGGCAACGGAGTGGGCGCGCCGCTCAAGCACGCGCCCGACGTCCTGCCGATCGGCCGCGCCAAGCGCCTCCAAAAGGCCGGCCCCATCGATATCTGGGCGATCGGCGCGATGATGGCGGACGCGGAGAAACTCGCCGCCCGGCTCAGCGATCACGGCCTCGACGCCGGGGTCGTCAACGCCCGCTTCGTCAAGCCCCTCGATACCGCTATGCTCGAAGAGTCGGCCCGAGCGGCACGTCTCGTCGTCACCCTTGAGGACCATGTCCGCACCGGCGGCTTCGGCTCCGCGGTGCTGGAGGCCCTGAGCGAAGCGGGCATCGCCTGCCCGGTCGAGCGCATCGGCTGGCCCGACGCCTTCGTCGAGCACGGCAGCTCGGTCGGCAAGCTTCGCGAAGCTTACGGGCTCGATGGCGACAGCATCCTCGAAAAGGTCCTGACGCGCTACCACTCGCTGGGCGACCAACCGCAGCCCGACGAGGTCGTCCAAGCGAAATAGGCTCCGGGGGAGCTAGCGGCGGCATTCGAAGCGCTCGAATTCCGTCGCCAGGCCGGTCGCCGCATCCACCCCGATGAGGCAGCCGCAGAGGCGCACGTCCTCCTCCGCCACCGGGAAGCGTCGCTTCATCCCGTCCATGAACGTCGCGACCACTTCGCCCACGTCGCGCCCGAGGACCGACGCATAGGGCCCGCACATGCCGGCATCCGTGAGGTAGGCGGTCCCGCCCGGCAGCACCCGCCCGTCGGCGGTGGGCACGTGGGTGTGGGTGCCCACCACGGCGGCGGCCCGGCCGTCGAGGTGCCATCCGAGCGCGACCTTCTCCGACGTCGCTTCCATGTGCGCCTCCACGAAGACCGCATGGCACTCCGCCCGCAGTTCGGCCAGCAGCCGGTCGGCGCACTTGAAGGGACATTCGTCGGTTTTCATCGCGATGTAGTTCCGCCCCAACACGGTGAACAGCCCCAGCCGAAAACCGTTCCGCTCGACCACCAGGTGGGTGCGGCCCGGGTTCATGGCCGGGAGGTTGGCCGGACGGCAGACCTTTTCGAGCGCTCCGATCTCGTTCTCGAAGTGCTTCTGATCCCAAGTATGGTCGCCCAAAGTGATCGCATCGACTCCGGCGGCGCAGAGTTCGTCCGCGATCTTCGCCGTGATACCGGCACCGCCGGCCGCGTTCTCCCCCTGCGCGATCACGATGTCCACGCCCAGCTCCTCCCGCAACTCGGGCAAGCGCTCGTTTACGAAACTGCGCCCCGGGCGCCCGACGATATCCCCCAGAAACAAGATTTTCGGCATCCGCCCAAGTCAGCAGATCGCCTGCCGCGCTTCAAGCACGATAGCCGCGCCCGTCTCCCCCCGTCAGCCCTCCGGGCCACGGCGCCGGAACTGCGGGGCGGGTCGGCTGGGGCGGTGGCGTTGAGCCCGGCGCGGCGCGAAGCGCCGGCCCTACGGCTTGGCGTTTGAGGTAGGGCCGACGAATGGCGCGGTGCCGGGACTGCGGGGCGGTGCCGGGCTTCGGCCGGGATACGAGCACAGCCCGCGGCTTGAATCACGCCCGGACCTCCAGATTCTTACGAACGAGAGTCGGCGGCGCCTCGGATCGGCGGCAGCGGTGTTGAAATTCACTTGAAAGAATTGACGCACAACCTGCGTTGCCTCCGTTGCCACGGCGAACCCGCCGCCACCCCTTCCCGCGAATCGCCCCTTCCGCTTTGCAATCTCAAAGCCGCCGGGCAAGGTCACGAGGCAATGCCCACCGAAAGCTCACGGCTCGTTTCCTTCGTGGCCTTCCTGCTGCCCACCGCCGTCCCGCTCTTCGCCGAGGCCTCCGAGGCCGTCCCGGTCGCCGATCTCGAACCCTACCTGGTCACCGCCACCCGCCGGGAAACCCCCGTCACCGAAGCACCCGCCGCCGTCAGCCTGATCGACAAGGAAACGATCCAGCAGGCCTCCGCCCAGCTCTCGCTCGATGAACCGCTGCGCGGGGTCCCGGGCGTGTTCGTGCTGAACCCCTACAACTTCGCCCAGGATACGCGCATCGCGATCCGCGGTTTCGGCGCTCGCTCCGATTTCGGAATCCGCGGCATCCGGCTGATCGTCGACGGCATCCCCGCCACCCTTCCCGACGGCCAAGGCAGCGTGGACGGCATCGACCTCGGTTCGGCCGAGCGGATCGAGCTCATCCGCGGACCCGCTTCGGCGCTCTACGGGGCCGCCTCCGGTGGCGTCATCCGCATCGAGACCGAATCGGCGCCGTCCGCCCCCTTCCTCGAAACCCGCCACACCGCGGGCGACGACGGCCTCTACAAGGCCCAATTGAAAAGCGGCTTGGAGGACGGCCCCGTCAACGCGCTGGTCAGCCTCTCCGCCCTCGAATTCGACGGCTTCCGCGACCACAGCCGCACGGAGGAACGCAAGTTCAACGCGAAAGTCCGCTATGCTTTGGACTCCGGCGCCTCGTTCGAGCTGATCGCCAATCTGGTCGACCTCCCGAAACAAGACGATCCCGGCGGCCTGACCGCCGCCGAGGTCGAAGCCGACCGGCGGCAGGCCCGCGACCGCAACCTCCTTTTCGATGCGGGCGAGGAACTGACCCAGGAACAGGTCGGACTCGGCTACCTTCTGCCCTTCGCATCCGGGCACGAACTGGAACTGCGCGCCTACGCCGTCCACCGGGACTTCGCCAACCGCCTGCCCTTCGAGTCCGGCGGGCAAGTCGCCTTCGATCGCTTTTTCGCGGGCGGGAGCCTGCTCCACCGTTTCGAAAGCCCGGACCTGCGCCTGCTCTCCGGCTTGGAGCTCGGCCGGCAGCGCGACGACCGCCGGAACTTCGACAACCTCGAGGGAAGCCGCGGCCCGCTCGCCCTCGACCAGATCGAGACGGTCGACTCGCTCGGGGCATTTGTCTTGGTCGAGCGGGAGCTGCCCGCCGATCTCACCGCCTCCGCCGCGCTGCGCTTCGATCGCGTCGACTTCGAAGTCGACGACCGCTTCACCGCCGACGGCGACGACTCCGGCACGCTCGATTTCGAGGCCGCCAGCCCGATGCTCGGACTGCAATGGGGACCCCACCCCGGGCTGAACCTCTACGCCAACCTCTCGACCGCCTTCGAGACCCCCGCCACGACCGAACTCGACAATCCCTCCGGCGGCGGCTTCAACGACGCCCTCGATCCGCAGACCGCGACCAGTTTCGAGGTCGGCCTGAAGGGCCGGCTGGAGGCACCGCAGGCGTTGAGCTACGAACTGGTGCTGTTCAGCGTCGATGTCGAAGACTCCCTCGTGCCCTTCGAACTCGCCGACTCCCCGGACCGCGAATTTTACCGCAACGCCGGCGCCAGCCGCCACCGCGGGCTGGAGGGCGCCCTCTCCATCCGACTGGCCGAGCCGCTCGAACTCTCGCTCGCCTACACGTATTCGGATTTCGAATACGAGGACTTCGACGCGCCCGGCGGCGACTTCGCGGGCAACCGCATTCCCGGCATCCCCCGGCACTTGGTCAACCTGCGCCTGGACTACCGCCATGCCTCCGGTGTCTTCGCCAGCTGGAACAGCCGCTGGGTCGGCGCCCTCTACGCGGACGACGCCAACGCGACCGAAGTGGCGGGCTACCGCGTCAGCGACCTGCGCTTCGGCCTCGAGCGGAGCGTCGGGAACTGGAGCCTTACGGCCTTCCTCGGAGTGGACAACCTGTTCGACCGCGACTACGACGCCAACATCCGGATCAACGCCTTCGGCGACCGCTTTTACGAACCGGCCCCCGGGCGCAGCCTCTTCGGCGGCCTCGGCCTGCGCTACGATTTCCCTTGAAGCGCGAACAAGCGTTCCGCAAGGACCGCCCCGCCCGATTCTCACGAATGCGGCTCGTCGGCACAGCGCAACCGAGAGTAAGGCAGAAGACGATACTTGAAGCTCCACGCGGACGGCCGATCCGCCCGCGAGGCCTACGCTTCCCCCCGTTCGAGCCGGTAGTAAAGCAGCGCGACGAGCGCCAGGGCATGGCCGATCCGGTTGTTCCGGGCCCATTCCAGCACGGTCGCCTCGGGCAGGACGCGAACCTCCATCTCTTCGTGTTCGTCCCAGTCCGTGCCCTCGTCCGCCAACTCCGCGTCCTCGGCGTAGATGATGTGCACGCGGTTGTCGAGAATCGCAGGATTCGGCGAGCAACAGCCGATCACGCGGCCGCGCTTGGCCACATAGCCGGTTTCCTCTTTCAATTCGCGCAGACCGGCCGCGACCGGATCCTCCCCCTCGTCGATGATGCCGCCGGGAAACTCCCAGACGAATTCGTCCATGCCCCAACGGAACTGCCGGATCAGGACCAGCTCGCCCGCCTTCGTCCGGGCCACCACGATCGCCCAGTCGCGCGACTTGAGGTAGTAGAAGTCGCCCTCCTGCCCGCTCTGCGGCTGGCGGTAGCGGCGGGTGCGCAGCTCCCAGACCCGGCAAGGGAAGCTCAGCTCGTCCTTCAGGATCTCCCAGCGCGGCAGCTCGCCCCCGTCTTGCGTTTCGGACATCAGCGCGGAGAGCGAACTAGTTCGAGGGAATCCGGATTTCCTGGCCGATGCGCAGGCGCCGCGGGTCCGCGTCGGGATTCGCGTCGAGGAGGGCTTGCAGCCCGACCCCTTGGTCGGCGGCGATCCTGGCGAAAGTGTCTCCCGATTTGATCCGGTAGACGCTGCCCTCCCCGCCCGAGGAATCGCCGCCCGAAGCGGCCTCCGCGGACGGCTCGGCGGCCGCCGGGGCCGGGGCCCGCTGCCCGCGGGTCGCCAGTTCGCCGAGCTTTTCGCCCAGCGTCGTGATTTGCTCGCGGTTCGCGTTCAGCTCCGTCGCGAGTTTCTTAATCGCCTGCTCGGTTTGGCCGGCGTAGATCCGGGAGCGGCTGAAGGAGCCCTTCAAATCTTCGAGCCCGGCCGAGAGCTCGGCCACGCGGGTCTCGAGCTCCCCGATCTGGGCCTCCAGCCGCGCCGCGCTGTCCGAGCCCGCCGTTACGTTCTCGCTGATGGGCGCCAACTGCCGGCTCGCGGAAATTCCGAAATACAAGCCGGCACCGCCGAGGAGAATGGCCAGCACCGCCAGCGCAATCGGGAACATGCTACTCGTGGACTCGGGGACTTCTTCTTCCATGGGATGCGGAGGCTAAGTGTTTTAAGATGGGGTGCAAGCTATTGCATTGCCGCTCGCGAGGACTCAAAGTCGTCGGCTCATGAACGCTCCGGACCGACTACCGATCAAGCACAAGCTGCTCCTGCTGCTGGTCCCCGCTTTCATCACGGCCGGCCTGCTGCTCTGGTTCTGGCTCCGCAATCCCGAGCCCGAGTACTGGCGAGCAGCGCTGGAGAACCTCCTCGCCTGGCTCGAGACCAACCCCTGGGCCTTCGTCCTCGCCCTCATCCTGCTTCCCGGTATCGGCTTTCCCATCAGCATCCTCCTGATCGCCTTCGGCGGCGTGATGGGGCCGCGCTACGGCAGCTGGACCGCCTGCCTGATCGGGATCCTCTGCCTGGCGGTCTGCTCGCTCTGGACCTACCTGCTCGCCGCCGGGCCGTTGCGCGGCGTCTTCGTCAAGTACCTCCTGCGCAACCGCCCCCTGCCGCACTTCGCCGGCCGGAGCGCCGCCCGGATCACCTTTATCCTCCGGGCCACGCCGGGCATTCCCTACGCGCTTCAGAACGTCGCCCTGGGCGTCCTCGGGGTCGATCTCAAGACCTACCTGCTGGTCTCGATCCCGGTCCAGAGCCTTTACGCGGTCGGCTTCATCCTGACCAGCGGGGCGATCTTCCAAGGCCGGACCGGCCTGGCCATCTCCGGTGCCGCGCTCCTGCTCGTGCTCGTCGTGGGCACCCGTATGCTCCGCCGTAGACGAAAGGTCGAAGGTGTTTGACGATCTCTTCCGTCCCGATCCCGAAGCCGTCCTCAGCGTCACCGCGCTGACGCGCCAGATCAAATCGCAGTTGGAGGGACGCTTCCGGCAAGTCTGGGTCCGGGGCGAGGTCTCCAACCTGCGCCGACAGAGTTCGGGGCACGTCTATTTCTCGCTCAAGGACGCCGGCAGCCAGTTGCCCTGCGTCCTCTTCGCCCGGGACGCCGCCGCGCACGACTTCCAGCCCGAGAACGGGATGGAATTGATGCTGATGGGCGACCTGTCGGTCTACGAGCCCCACGGCCGCTACCAGCTGATCGCAAAGCTCGCCCTCCGCGGCGGACAGGGACGGCTCCACCTCGAGTTCGAGCGGCTGAAGAGAAAGCTCGCGGCCGAAGGCCTCTTCGACCGGGAGCGGAAAAAACCCCTCCCCGCCCTGCCGCAACGCATCGCCCTCATCACCTCCCCGAGCGGGGCCGCCGTCCGCGATTTTCTCCGCATCCTCAATCGCCGCGAATTCGCGGGGGAGGTCCTGCTGTTTCCGGCCCGGGTCCAGGGCGCCGGCGCGGCCGGCGAGATCGCCGCCATGCTGGCCATGGCCGAAAGCAGCCGGCCCGGCTTCGATGCCATCGTCCTGACCCGGGGCGGCGGCAGCATCGAGGACCTCTGGCCCTTCAACGAAGAAGGGCTCGCGCGGGCGGTGGCAGCCTGCGCCACGCCGGTCGTCTCGGCGGTCGGCCACGAAATCGACACCGTGCTGACCGACTACGCCGCCGACCTGCGCGCGGAAACCCCGTCGGCGGCCGCCGAATTGCTCTCTTCGCTCTACCTCGAAGCGCTCGACCGCCTGTCCCTGGCCTCGCGGAACCTCGAAGGACTCGCCCTAAACCGAATCCAGGAATGCCGCCAGAACATCGGGGAACTGCATTCGCGGCTGCGCCTGATCGCCCCGGATCGCCAGATCGCCCTTCGCGGCATGCGCCTCGACGAGTTCGAAGGCAAGCTCGCGAGGGCCCTCAACACCAAAATCGCCCGCAGCTCCAAGACCTTGGGTCAAAGGGCGGAGCGGCTGCAACGGCTGCACCCGGCCGAGCGGGTGCGCTCCGCCCGGACCTCGCTCGAGGCCACGAAACAGCGCCTCACGCGCGGCGTCGCCGTGCAGCGGGAGCAGCGCCGCAAGCACCTCGGGCACCTCGCCCACCGCCTGGAAAACGGCAGCCTCGCCTCCGGCCTGCGGCGGGGCTTCGCGGTGCTCAAGGACGCCGAGGGCGGGGTCCTCGACCGCGCCGCCAAGGCCCGACGCGCCCGGAGGATCGTCGCCAGCCTGCACGACGGCGAGCTTCGCCTGAAGCCGGACGAGACGCCGAGCTGAACGGCCGGCGGCCGGTCCGTCCGACCGCCGGCAAGGGATTCCCGATCAAAAAATACGGCATTCACTGGATAGGGTTTCCTACCCATCCATGTTAGTATTTAAACCCTAATGACCTACCTGAGCGACGCCCCTTGTTTGGAATTCCCATCCGCGATCGGGACTTTTTCCGTCAAACCCGTCGCGTCGACTTTCGAACTCTACGCCCTCTGCATCGAAACCGAGGACCAGGGTTTGACCGAACTCGCACGCTTCTGCGGCATCAACGACGCGGTTCTGGCGGTTTCCCGGCAGGAAACCGGCTACGCCGAATGGGACCGGATGAGCCCGCGCGAGCTCCCGTTCCGGGTCCACGACATCGCCTGTTGGAAATTATGCGAAAGCAGCGGAACAAAGTCCGCTTTCCATGGTTCTAAGTCCTCGTAGTGTTTTTTTCAGTGAGTTAGTTAGGGTTAAGTAGATTAGAGGAAGGCCCGTCCCGAAAGGGGCGGGCCTTTTTCGTGCCCCTCGTTTCCCCGCCCCTCCCATCCTTCCGAATTATACAAGTTCATAACGAATCGGGGTTTGCCTGAGCCCGAGGGACTCCTATTTTTCGCAGGCATGAGTGACGATTCGGAGAACAAACCGAAGCTCCGGCTATCCCGCGACCTGAAAGCCGAAGAACGCGCGGAAGCACCGGTCGAAAAAAGCGAGGAGCCCAAGCCGAAACCGGAGTTGAAGTTGGACCGCTCGAGGGTCGAACAAACTAGCGAGTGGACCAAAACCTTCGATCCGAACGATCCCTTCGGCGACATCCTGGGGCCCGGCAAAAAGAAAGGACCGCCGAAACGAGATCCGGCAGAACCCAAGCGCGAGCCCCCCCCGCCGGCGCTCCCCAGTAAACCGCCGCCGCGGATCGACGACGGTTCCTCCGCCAAGCTCGACGAGACTATTGGAAGGCTGCCGAAGGAGCCCGCCTCCCATCGCGCCTTTCCGCTGGCCAGCCTCGTCATGATCCTGCTGCTCCTGCTCGTGATCGGCGGGGCCGGGGCCGGTATCTGGTACCTCCTGCGGGACGGCGGCGGAGCAAGGCCCGCGGAGGCCGAGACCGCGGAGGCCGAGACCCCGCCGGAGGAGACCCCCTCCCGGGGGCCGATCGAAAAAGCCCGCGAAACCATTGCGAAAGTCCCCGTCGCCGATGTCGAGGCTTTGACCGCCACGGTGGAGCCGGAACGCGACGCCGAGCCGGAAGGCGGCGCCGGGCCGCCGGCGGAACCCGCCCCCGAACCCCGGCCCGAAGCCACCGTCGATGCGGTCGCGGTCGAACCCAGCCCGCCGGCCGAAGCCCCCGCCGCCCCGGAGGTCGCGCCACCGCCCGCCCCGGAGTCCTCCGCCCCCTCGCTCCAGAAACCGGTCTCCGACTTTCTTTCCGCCGCCCGGATCGGGGCGGTCCGGTCCGGCGATACGGCACGGGTCATGCTGAACGGTCGAAACTACAACCGGGGCGACGAAGTCGATGCCGCCACCGGGCTCCTCTTCGTCGGAGTCCAGGAAGGGAAGCTCGTCTTCCGCGATGCGAATGGTGTCTATTATGTAAAAAGCTTCTGATTGCACTACGCCGAAAACTACTTTTAACTCCATTCCCTATATGAAATCGAACGCCGCCTTTCCTCTGATTCTCGCCCTTCTCGCCGCCCTCTTCGGCAGCGCCTGCACCACGCCCGTCGCGGTCGATCCGAAGAGCGGGCAGGAACAGACCGCCCGCTTCACCGCCGGCACCTTCTACGGCCCCGTCGTCGAAGACGTCGGTCCGATCTTCCGGGTGGCCATCCGCGAGCTCGACCGGATGGGTTACTTCCGCACCGGAGAGCTGCACCGCGAAAACTCCATCACCATCTACGCGCGCAAAGTCGGCGACGAAAAGGTCCGGGTCAAAGTCGTCCAGCTCGCTCCGGGCGAAGCGGAGTTGCAGATCCGCGTCGGCCGCTTCGGCGACCTGCCCGAATCGCAAAAGATCTACGCCGCCATCCGCGAAAAGCTCTAAGGCCATCCGGGCATTCCCCGGCCGCCGGTCCATCGGGCCGGCGGTTTTTTTGTGCTTTTGCTCAAGCGCCGAAACTGTAACACCTTCCAAATGACCGAATCCTTTAAAATCGTCGGCGTGGGCAACCCCATCGTCGATTCCATCGCCCGCGTGGATGAAGCCTTCCTCGACCAGATCGAGGGAGACAAGGGGGGCATGGTCCTGACCGACCCGCAGACCATCGCCTCCATTATGCAGCTGCTCCCCGAGCCGCCCCATGTCGCGCCGGGCGGTTCCGCCGGCAACACGCTCTTCGCCCTCGCCCGCATGGGCGTTTCCGCCCGCCTCGTCGGCAAGACCGGAAACTGCGACCACGGGCTCTTCTACCGCAAGCGCTTCGCCGAACTGGGCGGCGACAGCACCCGCTTCAAAATCGGCTCGGTCCCGAACGGGCATTGCCTCTCCCTCGTCACCCCGGACGGCGAACGCACCATGCGCACCGACCTCGGCGCCGCCATGACGCTCGCCCCGGAGGAAATCACGACCGACGATTTCGCCGGCTGCCGGCACGCCCACATCGAGGGCTACCTCCTTTTCAACGAGGCCCTGATGCGCGCCGTGCTCGGGGCCGTCCGCGCTTCCGGCTGCACCGTCAGCCTCGACCTCGCCTCCTTCGAGGTCGTGCACGCCGCCAACGCGATCCTCCCCGAGCTGCTGGGCGAGTACGTCGACCTCGTCTTTGCCAACGAGGAGGAAGCCGCCGCCCTCACCGGAATTCCCGACGATCACGAGGCCATGGCGCGGGCGCTCGGCCGCTACTGCAAGACCGCCGCCGTCAAGGTCGGGCCCCGGGGCTGCATTCTATTTCAGGACGACGAACTCCTCCGCGTGCCGGCCGATCCGATCGAACAGCTCGTCGACACGACGGCGGCGGGAGACCTCTGGGCCGCCGGGTTCCTCTACGGCTGGTCCCGGGGGCGGTCCCTCGCCGAGTGCGGCCGCATCGGCTCGATGCTCGGCGCCGCCGCCGTGCAGACCAATGGAAGCGTGATTGCGGATGTCGTTTGGCGCGATATCCTCAACCGGGTCGACGCCTCGCCGACTCCAAGCCATTGATTTTCCCCGCCATGGACACCGATCAAATCACCGAACTCGTCGAACGCATCGCCGCCCGCGCACGGCGGGCCTCGCTCGACCTCGCGACCCTCGGGACCGAGCGCAAGAACGCCTTCCTCTCCCACCTGGCCGACCGCTTGGAGGCGGAGGCCGAGTCGATTCTCGCGGCGAACGCCAAGGACCTCGACGCCGCCAACGCCCTCGCGCTTTCCGCACCCATGGTGGAGCGGCTCAGCTTTTCTCCCGAACGCATCCGGGCGATGGCCGAGGGCGTCCGCCAGGTCGCCTCCCTTCCCGACCCCGTCGGCACCGAGATCGAGCGCCTGAAGCCGCCCCGCGGCTTCGACCTGCGCAAGATCCGCGTGCCCATCGGCGTAGTCGGCATCATCTACGAATCGCGCCCGAACGTGACCGTCGACTGCGCCGTGCTCTGCCTGAAGTCGGGCAACGCCTCCATCCTCCGCGGCGGCAAGGAAGCCTTCCACAGCAACACCCGGCTGATCGAGCTGATCCGCGACTGCCTCCGCGAGACCGGCATCACCGAGGACGCCGTCCAACTGATTCCAACCACCGAGCGCTGGGCGCTCAACGTCCTCTTGAAACAGGACGAGACGGTGCACTGCATCATTCCGCGCGGCGGCGAGAGCCTCATCCGCTTTACCGTCGAGAACAGCCGCATTCCGGTGATCAAGCACTATACCGGCGTCTGCACCGTCTATGTGGACGCCTCCGCCGATCCCGACATGGCCGAGGCCCTCGTGGTCAACGCGAAGTGCCAGCGCCCCAGCGTCTGCAACGCGGCGGAAAACCTGCTGGTCCACCAGCACGCCTCGGCCCAACTGCCGCGCCTGGCCAAGGCCCTCCACGACCAAGGGGTCGAACTGCGTGTCGACGACAAAGCCAAGGCCCTCCTGACCGCGAGCGGACTGCCGCTGGTCGACGCGGGCGAGGATGAATTCAGCCTCGAATACAACGAGCTCGTCATCGCCATCGGCATCGTCCCCGACACCCGCGCCGCGATCGACCTGATCAACGCCCACGGCTCCGGCCACACCGACGCGATCGTGACGGAGGACGCCGGAAGCGCCCGCGCCTTTCTCGCCGGCGTCGATTCCGCCACCGTCCTGCACAATGCCACCACCCGTTTCTCCGACGGCTTCGAATTCGGTCTCGGCGCGGAGATCGGCATCTCCACGGATCGGCTGCACGCGCGCGGCCCGATGGGCCTGAACGAACTCTGCACCTACAAGTATGTCGTCCATGGGAAGGGCGAAACAAGATAACCGGCGGACCGCGAAGCGGGTAACGCGCGGAACGATCCTTCCGGGCCAGCTCCGGCTGATCCTCGCCGTCACGGCGGTCCATCTGCTTTCCTGGCTGGCCTACTACGGCCAACTCCCGCTGGGGCAGTTTCCCACCGGCGAGGAAAACGCCCTGCTCGATCAGGCGGAGGCGCTCGCGGGCCGGGGCGAATCGCTCGAGGGGCCGGTTTCGCTCTACGCCGCGGTTCTTTCCGTCTGCGCGCGCTTCGCCTCCGACCGCGACGGTCTGGTCGCGGCGGCTCGCTTTCTGAACTGCCTCGCCGTGGTCTTCGCCACCGGTTTCACGGCCGCCGCCGCGGGCCGGCTTTGGTTGAGGAATCGAGCGGTCTGGATCGCCGGCCTCTTGGTCGGACTCAATCCGGTGCTGGCTTTCTGGACCGGTCACATCGGCCCGGGCCCGGCCGCAACCGTCTGCCTGGCCTTCGCCGCCTGGCGCTTGATCCGACACATCCATCACCGCCGCCCGCTCGACTCGCTCTGGATCGGCCTCGCCCTGGCCCTGGGAACCGGCTTCGAGCCCGCGCTGCTTCCGCTCGCCCTCGCCTGGCCGCTTTATCAGCTCCTTGCCGGCGCTTCGGTCCGACCGCTGCAGACCGTCCTGGCGGCCGCGCCGACGGCCGCGCTGTTCGGCCTCGCCCCCCTGCTCGGCCTGCGCGTCCTCTTGCCGGAACTGGCTCCCGCCGCGGACTGGCCGGCGAACCTTTATGGATTTTTCAACAGCCACGAGTACGATCCCGGCAAAAGCTACGCGCTCCACCGTGCCTCCGAGTACTTCCTGCTGCTCAATCCGATCCATTGGGGACTGATCCTGCTGCTCGCCGTCGGCGGAGCCTATGCGCGCCACAAGAACGGCCATGCCGGCCGCAGCACCCGGCTGTCCGCCTCCGCGCTCGTCCTCTTCGCGCTGGCTTACTCGGCCTTCGGGGCGGGCAGCCCCTCCCGGATCGCGATCATCCCCCTCCTCGCGGTTTCGGCCGGCGGGGCCGGTTACCTTCCGCAGATTTGGAGGCACGGCGGCCTTCGCACCCGCCGCACGCTGGCCTTGGGCGCGGTCGCGCTGGCCGCGCTGAGCTATTCCAACCTTTTCAGTCTGCGCGCCCGCGAGCTTTTGGAAGACGACTATATCCACCTTGCCGAGGCGAATCTCGCACTCGGCCACAGCCGCTCCGCCAACCGCTGGGCGCTCTTGGCCCTGGAGCTCGATCCGACGCTGGACTCGATGCAGTACGTCCTGGTGCGTTCCCGGTTCGACGACTGGGCCCTTGCCGGGGACCCCAAGTCCCTCCCCACCGAGACCGTCAAGGCCCGGCTCCAGCACCTGCTCTCCTTCCGCTCCGACCGCCCCGAGATGAAGACCTTGGAAGCCATCTACCGCTGGAAACTCCGGGAAACCGAAGCCGCCGCCGAACTGTGGGAGCAACACGCCGGAGTCGAGCCGCTCGCCCGCCTCTGCCTCTTCTGGACCGGCCGGGCCGAGACCCCCTCCCCCGAGGAACTCGCCGCCTACGCCGGGCACCGGGATCGCCCGCTGCTGGAAGCCGCCGCCGGCACGGACCGCAGTTCGCTGGGCTACGGCCCGACCGAACGCATCGTCGACAACCTCCTCGCCTACGCTTATTAGATTTCGACCGACGCCCGAAGCTCGGCGGTTCGCTCGCACCGCAGAATGGAATTTCCGAGAGTCCTCGCATCGCGCTGGAAGGAAGGAGCCGAGGCGTCACTGGATTTGAACCAAGGTTGAATAAATTACGTCCGGGGGGGGGATCGCTGGCCAAAAATCCCCCAGTTCGAATCGCCGCCCGGTCCGCTTGCGGAGGCTTCCCGGTGCCCCGCTGCCAGCGTGACGCGAGCGCTCGCAAGCGAGCACGCCACGGCCTTCCGCTCCACGCATGCGCGGCCGATCACGTGGCCTGTCCGCTTGCGGACGCTTCCCGGTGCCCCGGCCGCCAGCGTGACGCGAGCGCTCGCAAGCGAGCACGCCACGGCCTTCCGCTCCACGCATGCGCGGCCGATCACGTGGCGTGTCCGCTTGCGGACGCTTCCCGGTGCCCCGTCCGCCAGCGTGACGCGAGCGCTCGCAAGCGAGCACGCCACGGCCTGCCTCTCCGCACACAGCACCGGCGGACCTGCGTGGCCTGTCCGCTTGCGGACGCTTCCCGGTGCCCCGCCGCCAGCGTGACGCGAGCGCTCGCAAGCGAGCACGCCACGGCTTTTGACGCCCACCGCTCCGTGCGGCACTCTTTCCAGACTCTCCTTCGTCGGTCCGGGCTTGGGAAAAGGCATCCCCGGCGGGTGGGGAAATTCGATACCTCCGACGCTTATCCCGCGGCCTCCCGTTTCACCTCCTCCGGCTTCTTGTCGTGACGCAGGCCGATGAAACGGGGATGCCGCAGGCATCCGTCCCGCGTCCATTCGGTGAACCCGATCTCGCCGACAAAGACCGGAGCGATCCAGTGAATCTCGTCATCGTCGTCCTCGAAGGACGCAAAGGGCGTAGTCTTTCGCTCCTTGCGTTCCATTTTCCGGTGGAAGGATTCCAGAAACGCGTCGTCGAACCCGGTTCCGACGCGACCCGCATAGCGAAGCTTTCCCTCTTCATAATAGCCCAGCAGCAAGGCCCCGAATCCGGCGCGCGCTCCCTTCGGTTCGGTATAGCCTGCGATCACCATTTCCTGACGGTGCCCGCATTTGAATTTCAACCACTTCTTCGACCGCTTACGGACATAGCGGGAGCGCGCGTCCTTGGCGATCAGGCCCTCCCAGCCCCGCTTCAAGGCTTCCTCCAGAAAAGCTTCGCCGTCCTCCTTACGATGCGGCAGGATCCGCAGTGGATCGTCCGCGTCGAAGGCCGTATGGAGGACCCGCTTCCGCTCGCGCAGGGGCAGGTCGCTCAAGTCGTAGCCGTCGAAATAGGGAATATCGAAAATGTAGGCGAAAACCGGATACGCTTCGATCAAGTCCTCGCCCGGCTTCTTCTTGTGAATACGCTTCTGCAGCCGCTTGAAGCTGGTCTTCGTCCCGTCGAAGGTCACCAGCTCGGAATCGAGGATGAAGCTGCCTTCGAGTCCTGCGACGGCCTCCACGATCTCGGGGTAGCTGCCGTTTTTCTTCTTTTCGTTTCTCGAATAGAGCGTGACCGAGCGGCCCTTCTTGTGCAGCAGACAGCGTTCGCCGTCCAGCTTGCGCTCGAAGATCCAATTGGGATCGGAGAAGTGCTCGCGCACCAGCGTGGCCTTCATCGGTGCGACGAAGCCCGGCTGCGAGCGCTTCTTCAATTTCGCGCGGAGGTCTTCGGAGAGCGAATCGAGGGCTTCATGCATCTTCGCCCTCCTCTTCTTCGATCTCTTCCAGCGAACGGCCCGATCGCACGGAGTCGGGTTCCGTGCTCGTCGGCTTCCGGCGGGCGTCGGCTTCGTCGTCGTCCAGCTTGAAGACGACCCATTGCTCCCGGCCCTCCCGTTTGCCCGTCCGCGCCAAGGCATAGCCGCCCTTCAGCTTGTCCCCCTTGAGTTCGAACTTCAGCGCGCCGCTATCGCGGGCCTCCTCCATACTTTTCGAATCTTCGTCCTCGTCGACGATCGGCTCGTAGGTCCCCTTGTCCCAAACCATCACCGTGCCGGCCCCGTATTCGCCCTCGGGAATGACTCCCTCGAAGTCGGCGTAATCGAGCGGGTGGTCCTCGACCCGGATGGCCAAGCGCTTTTCCTTCGCCGCCGTGGAGAGCCCCTTGGGCACGACCCATGAGGCGAGCGTATCGCCGATCCGCAGACGGAAATCGTAGTGGAGGTTCCGGGCCTCGTGCTTGTGGATGACGAAAAGCCGATTGCTTTTTCCGCCCCCGCCTTGTCCGTCGGGCTCCGGGGACTTCCGAAGATCTCTCTTCCCGCGGTACTCGTCACTCGACCCGACCATCCTTCATTATCGCATCCGCCCGCTGCGAGCTCAAACCGAGCGGCGCTTTTTTAGGGTGCCGCGAACTTTGACACCTCCCACCTTCTCCCAAGCCACCCCGTGGCCTGTCCGCTTGCGGACGCTCCCCGGTGCCCCGTCCGCCGGCGTGACGCGAGCGCTCGCAAGCGAGCACGCCACGGCCTGCCTCGCCGCGCATGCGCGGCCAATTACGGGCTGCGTCCGAGCCCGCGCTCGCCGATCCGGGAGATCGCCCAGCGGGCGTGCTCGGCGAGCACCGCGTCCGCATCGCCCGCAACTCGGGCCAGGGCCGGCAGGTCCGAGGAATCGCCGACATTGCCCAGCACGACGCAAACGTTGCGCTTGAGCCGCCCGAGCTTGAGCCGCCGCATCGGCGATCCGCGGGTGGCCTCGGCGAAGCGCGCCTCGTCCCAGTCCAGCATCTCCCGCAGGGCGGGCAGGTCGCGAACGGCGAAGCGGCGCTCCGCAGTGGGGACCGCCCATTTGTTCCAGGGGCAGACGTCGAGACACTCGTCGCAACCGAAGAGCCGGTCGCCGATCGCTTCGCGAAACTCCGCCGGGATCGGGCCGTCGTGCTCGATCGTGAGGTAGGAGATGCACTTCGAGGCGTCGAGCCGGTAGGGTGCGGTGATGGCGCGGGTCGGGCAGACATCGATACAACGGGTGCAGCTCCCGCAACGGTCCCGGACCGCTTCGCCCGCCGGCAGCTCCAGCGTGGTGACGATGTTGCCGAGGAAAGACCAAGTCCCCCGCTTCGGCTCGATCAGGATGGTGCTCTTGCCCTGCCAGCCGAGGCCGGCGGCCTCCGCGATCGGTTTTTCCAGCAGCGGGCCGGTGTCGACGTAGGGCCGCTGGATCCCGCCGTATTCCTCCCGCAGGATGCGGCAGAGCTTTTTCAGGCGCTTGAGCATGAAATGGTGGTAGTCGTCGCCCAGCGCGTACTTGGCGATCCGGTAGCCGCGCTCCGGGTCCGGCTGGTAGTAGTTCAGCGCCAGCACGATCACGCTCCGCGCCCGCTCATCCCCCAGCAGGCGCTCCGGATGCAGGCGGCGGTCGTTGTTCCGCTCCATCCAGCCCATGGTCCCGTGCCGGCCTTCCGCGATCCAGCGCAGGTAATAGTCGCGCCGCAGCTCCAAGGGCACGGCCGCCACCCCGAGGGCGTGAAAGCCCAGCGCCTCCGCCTCCTCCCGCAGCCGCCCCACGATCGCCTCTCCGCTCGCTTTCATCGTCCGACCTCAGCCCAGCTCGACGCGAAGCTCGCGAATCGAATTCCCCGAGGGCAGCGGGATTTCGATGAGACCGGGATAGGGTCGCACCGCTTCGGTATCCGTTCCGTCGATACGGACGGCCGGTCGGACGGAGGCTTCGTGCGTGATCAAACAGGCCGCTTTGTCCCCCGGCTCGATCCGCAGCAGGCAAGTCAGTTGCCGATGCGATTCGTCCCATTCCTGGCGGACGATCCAAGCCCCGGGCCCCGTGGTGATCCGACCGGGCACGAAGTAAGCGGCGAACACCGCGAGCAGCGGCGCGGACAGCCCCCCGAAGTGGTGCCAGCCGGCCCCGCATCCCGAGGCGATCATGAAGTGCTCGAAGCAGCCGCGTGCCTCCCGGGTCTCCCGCTCGTAAAGTCCCAGCACACGGAACGCCAGCTCGCGCGCGGCCTCCGTCTCGCCGCAGTCGAGCAGGGCTTTCCAGAAGAAATACTGGTAGGGCATCCAGACCGCACCGTTCCAGTAGCCGTCGTCCCGGTAGTAGGGCGCGCTCCGATCGACGGTCGAGAGGCCGTGCGGGGTGAGGAAGCGCGCTTCGTCCGCCAAGGCCGCCAACAACCGCCTCCGCCGCCCGGTCGAGATCCGTCCGCTCAGCAGCGGAGTCAAGCCGTCCAGGCCGAGATTGGCCGAGCGCCCGCTTTCCGGATCGGTCAGGAGTCGTTCCGGCCGCCCTTCCGCGTCGTGCACCAGATAGCCGTAGAGCCCCTCGCTTTCGTCCCAGGCGTGCGCTTCGAGGTCTTCGCCGATTCCGGCCGCCAGCTCGCGCCATTCTTCGGCTTCTTCTCCCAACTCCGTAGCCGCCATCGCCAAAATCCTCGCCGCCGCGGCCACCTGGCTGCTCACCACCATGGGGACGGTCCGCGCGCGCAGGACGGGGTCGGCGTTGACCAGACCCTGCGCCGGGTAGTCGTCCCAGCCGCCCGAGTTGTAGAACAAGTCCCAAGTGCGCAGCAGCCGATTTTGAAACGGCCTCGTGCCGGAGCGGGGGTCCGTTCCGGCAAGGTAGCGCAAATACTGGGCGAGACGCGGGTAGAAATAGGCCAACATGCCGCGATCCTGGCTCTTCTGCCACAGCTCGTGGAAGGCGTGGAACTGGGTCGGCACGGGCGAACCATGATGAATGAAGGCGCAGTCCGCATCCCCGGGGGAGGTCAGGTAGGTGTTGAGCAGCTCGATCGCTCGCTGCGGGGCGAATTCGCTCAGGCCAAGCGAAATGCACCCGCAATCCCAAGTATAGAGCGAGTCCCACCAGCGTCCCGGCGTGAAATGGCGGATCGCCTGCCCGCGGGTCCGGACCGGATAGACGACGTTGGTCGCCACCACCGCCGCAAGACGCTCGATCCCAAAGCGGTAGGCTTCGCCTTCCGCCAGAACCGACGCAGCCGCCGCGACCGGCAGGGCGTCGCGCGTGTCGGAGACGCCCTCGCCCAGCCGTCTGAGGCCGAACTCCTGCACGCTGCGGGAGCGCGGGGCCAGGCTGCGCATGGGGAAAATAAAATCCTGGGAGTGCTCCGGACCCTCCACCGCGAGCTCCGCTTTGACGTGGTCGTGCAACCCGGCGAGGAGCACCGATTCGAGTTCCCCCCGGTAGCGCCGGACCCAAGGCCGCTCGGTCGTCTCAAGCTCGTAGCCGCCGACCGGTTCCGGCCAACGCAAACGGAAACCAGCCCCGCCCGCTTCGTCGAGCTCCGCGTGGCTGCTCGGCGGAAGCTCGGAAAAGTCCGGTCGACCGGCCTTCGCATCGGCGAACCAGACCCCGTCGAGCACGAGCCCGGGCGCACCCTCCGGGAAACGGAGGCGGAGGCCTTCGGTTCCGGGACTCAGTTCGAAGGCTTCGTTGAGTCCGTCGCCGACTTGAATCGAGACCCTTTCCCCGCCCGGCTGCGCGAGGAATTCGGCGGCGACCGCAGCCCCCCCCAGCTTGCAGCGCAGACCGAAGCGGACCGCCGCGAGCCCCCGGGGCACGGCGAACTCCACCCAGGCGGCGCCGCGGTCGTCCTCCGGCCAGCGCAGTCCCTGTCCGTCCACCAGACCGCTCTCGAAAACCTGCCCCTGCCGCGCCCCGTCGTAGGAAAGTCCTTTGCGTCCGGCCGCCGAGCCCATATCCGCCGCCGCGTAGCTCAAAGCGTCGGTCCAAGCCACGCCTACCGGACAGATCGCCGTCAGCGTCGAGAGGAAACGCGGCCGCCAACTGCCGAGCGCGGGAGGCCACCAGCGGGCCACGAGGTGCAGACGGACATCGCAGGGATGGTCGGTCCGATTGTGCCATTCGATCCGGATGCGCCGCCTTCCGTCGGCCTCCGCCTCGAAGGCCACCTGCGCAAAGACTTCGTCCCGTCCGACCAGAGTCTGCCGATAAGCGTAGGAAGCCAGGTCCGGCGAGGCGGACCAGGGCAAGTAGCCGGATTCCTTCAAGGCCTGCGGGAGGTGAAGGCTGCGACGGTGCAGTTCCGGCACCACGATCCAGTCGACCCGTCCGCCGACCGGCCCGGGCAAATGGCTCAGGCCGAAACAGTCCTTCGCGAAAGGTCCCCAGGCGCCGAGCCCGAGGTCGTGCCCGCCGGAAAGCGCCGCTTCCATTCGCTCCGACCAAAGCGAAGGAGCTCCGGGCGGAACGGGAGCGACAAAGGCCAGCGGTTTTTCGGGGGAATCACTCATGGGAGAACCTTTCGACGGGGCGCCAGGAAGGGAGACGGCGGAATCCGGAAATTGTGCGAAAGCAAAGACCGAACCAACCGGAAAAACACTCCCGCCCAGCAATTTTGCCCCAAAAATGAAACGATTATCACAGCACTGCCGCTTCAATTGAATGCTTTCACTTCAAAATCAGCACCGCCGTAGCCGATCCGAGCCGCAGCCGAATTCGTAAGACTGTGGAGGCCCCACCCGCCGCGCCGATGCTTCCAAAGCCCCACCCCTGCTCCGTTCCCCACCCACGGCGCCTCCAAAGCGTGAGGCAGACATTCCTGTCTGCCACCAACCCTTCCGCAACCGCCCCCGGCCCAAGGGACCAAGCGCTTCTCCACACGCAGCGCGGATTCGACACCCCCGCCCTTCGGGCACCGCTCCCGTCGCGGCAGGAGGAAAGTGCCAAGTGAAACCGCCTTCGCAGCTTTTACTCCAGGGCGCGGGCTTCCGCGGTCAAAGGCTCGCCGGTTCGGCTGCGGGACCCGGGCTCAACGGCTCAAGCTGACCGCTTGCAGGCGGATCTGCCCGAGAAAGCGGTTCGGCTCTCCGTCCAGCACCCACTCCACGGTCAGGCGCTCGCCTTCGCCGGCCGCCTTGAAATCCAGCTCGTAAAACGCGGAAAAGTCCCCCGGCGCCGGAGCCCAGTCCTTCGCCTGGTTCCCGTTCCAGCTGCGGTCGATCAGCTCAGGGGCGGAGCCGTCGGAGAGACGCGCGCTGAAGCGTCCGCGCGCGCCCTCGATCCCGGAGACATAGACCCGCAGGCGTTGCGTTTCGGCACCGGCCGGCAGCTCGAAGCGGAAGCCGTTGCCGACGCCATTGGCCCAGAGCCCCGCGTGCGTGCGGGTTTCGCTTTCGATGCCCGCGCCGTCCGACCAGGAAAGCGCCACGGGCGAGCCGCCGGTCACCGCCAGGTGGCCTTCGCCCGTCGACTCGACCGGCCCGATCAAGGAGGCGCCGGCCTTGCGGCTGGTCGTCCCCTTCCCTGCCCAGCCACCGAAATGCACCCAGTCCGACCTGCCTTCCGCGCTCAGATCGACCGCGGCCGGGGCCGGTCCGGAGCTCAGTTCCAGCCGCCCGGGATACTCGCCCACCGTAAAACTGCGCAGGCTCAGGTTGTTGCTCTCGTCGTGCTCTCCGGGGATGCGGTTGATGTCGTCCGCTTCGGCCCGGACGATGTGGCTGCCGGCGGTCGCCGTCCAGCCCTCCTCGCCGTGCGGGCCTCCGTCGCCCTCCACCAAGCGGCGACCGCCCGCCTCCAAGGGGTGCCCGGCTCCGGACCAGCCGCCCCAGCTGACCACCCGGTCGTTCACCGCGAAGGTGACCGAAGGCTGGGTGTTCCACATCCCGGCCGTCGGCGGAGCGGGCGGCGGCGTCGGCCCGCGGCCGCGGTTGAGCACCTCGCCGACGAAGCGCAGGCGCTCGCCGACGCGGATATCCGTCCAGCCGGCTTCGCGAAGCGGACGCAGGCCCTCCACCACCAGATCCGGACGGAGCGGCGGCGTGCGGACGATCCGGAGCGCGGGTTCCGACCGCAGCCCGAAGGCATCCACCGCCCGGGCCTCGTAGCGGTAGCCCAGGCCCGGACGAATCCAGGAGGACTCGTCCTCGAAGCGGATCGATTCCCCGGCCGGCAGGGTCGCGAGGTGCCGCCCGTTCCGGAAGACCTGCACCCAGCCGCCTTCCGCCTCCGAACGAAGCACGAGCTCCACCCGGTCCGCTTCCGACCGCGCCTCGACGAACGCGGGCGGCGAGGGGCGCTCCGCCTTTTCGGAGGGCCCTTCCGTGGCGCGAAGCCGGAGCACGAGCAGGGAGGACGGCAGCTCGACTTCGAGCAGGCCCTCACGCAGGACCGGGCTCGGATCGATGGGAACAAAAGCGCCCGCCCGGGGCTCGGGCGGGGCCTCCGGGGGCTCGTTTTCGAAGGCGCAGCGGAACCGGCTTGCGAAAGAGATCCCGTCCGTCCTGGAAATTCCGCGCCTCGTTCCAGAGCAGCAGGAACCAGTCGCCGCTCTCCTTCTGCAGGAGCAGGTGGCGGACGCTTGGCGGCGCGTTCTCGAAGGCGAGCGGAAGCGTGACGGGCTCGAAGCCGCGGCCGCCTTCCCAGCGGAGCGTCTCCGGATTCCAGCGGGCATCCTCCAGCAGATCGATCAGGCTTTGCAGGGCATACCAGGACGGACGCTTGGTCGCCTGGTCGGATTCCAAGAGCCCGTAACCGTCCGCATTGTGCAGGGCGAAGAGGATGGTGCGCGGAATCGAAGGCGTCCGTCGGCTCGGCCAGCGTGTAGTCGGTGAAGATCGCGCTGAACATGACCAACGGCAGCTCCGCCAGCTCCGGCTCGGCCCGCAGGGCATCGCGCAGGTCCGCTTGGTAGCGCGCGCCCGCCCGCTCGTCGGTCGTGCCGGCATACTCGAGGTTCAGGTCCTGCGGCGGAAACTTGTTGTTCACCTCGTTGGGCCCTTCGACCCCGGCGAGGCTGCGCGGATCGTAGCGCTTCAAGTCGGCGACCAGCGCCGAAAAATCGCCCTCCAGACTCTTCGACTTGCCGGGATCGACCAGCAGCAGGGGCCGCGCCCCGGTCCGCCGCCACCAGTCCGCGACCCGCTCCGGCTGGTCCTCGACGACCAGCGCGTTCCGCAGCCCCGCCCGGTAGGTCCGCACCCCGAGGTCGAAGAACAACTCCGGCGGATACTTCGTCCCCGCCCCCTTCCAGGGTCCGCTGTCGAGGTACCGGTCGAAAGGCGCCGCCGCCAATCCGATCGAGTCCACGAAATCCTCCGCGCGGTGGACCGCGAGAGGCGCGGGCTTCCCGAGGGCCTCGAAAGCCGGGAGAGCGACGCCCCCCGCGGCCAGGCACAGCGCGAGGGCGGCAGGCGCCCGGCTGCGCAGGCCGATGCGCTTCGCTTGTCGAAGGCTTGCGGGCATTTGAAAATACTATTGAAATCCACGGGGCAGGTTTCTAATCTCATCGTCGCTTGAAGTTGGAAACAGTTCCCTGAATCCGTGAGATAAAGTTAAAGAAAAAGATGGAACCTGTTGGGGTTCAGTGGCTAAAGTAGCCTTGAACATAAAAAACCGAAACACCCAACAGGTGACAAAATGAAGCGACTAAAATTGGAAA
>Ga0208623_100429_pt1 | contig 29329 bp, 28 predicted proteins | sample HotLakConsUCCL28_FD_184737 | JGI IMG/M metagenome (GOLD analysis project Ga0208623, IMG submission 184737) | Hypersaline microbial mat communities from Hot Lake, Washington, USA - Hot Lake Consortium UCC-L28 (SPAdes) (version 2) ...
AAAACCCGGTCAGAAATGGAATTGTTTTTTTCACACCAAATCATCGCCTGTGGCTGGGTTTTCCGCACTCTTTTTCTCAAGTTTTTCGACCCCAAATAACCCCGAGAGTGGGGCTTAACTAAGTGCCATTCCCGCTAGGGCCGGTAAGTGGCCGAGTTCTTGGAGTCTTCCTCGATCTCGATCCCGGAGATCCAGGCCCGGCCCCCGGTGTGTTCGCGCACCATGGCGTCGAAGATCGCGTGCAGGTGGACGCAAAGCCCTTCGCAGGAGCAGTTCGGCACGATATAGGGTTTGACCAGACCCTCCATCGCCCGAAGCAAGCGCTCGCGCTCGGGATCGTCCCGGTTCAACACGCAGGCATGGTCGAGATGTTCGTCGATCCAGGCCTTCAGGTACTTGAGCCGGCCGAAATCGACGACGAAGCCGTTGGCGTCCGGCGCCGAGCAGGCGAAGGTCAGGTGAATCGTCCAGTTGTGGCCGTGGACCAGCGCGCAATGCCCGTCGTGGCAGTGCTGCCGATGGGCGAAGGGAATATCGCAGTAGGTTTTTCGACAAGTGAGCATGATAAAAAGCGGGTCGGGTCTGCCGATTCGCGGGCGGAAGCGGCGGCCCTGATTCGTATGGATTCGGATTTCGCCGGGCGGGCTTCGGCTACAGACGCCAGTCCTTCGCCCGGAGGGTTTCAAGGGGCGGCGCGTCTTCCGCGTATTCGGTGGGATCGGGCAGGCCGGCGAGGTCGAAGGCTTCCCGCCGCTCGATACAGGTGCCGCAGCGCCCGCAGTGCCGCGCCCCGCCCTTGTAGCAGGACCACGTCAGTTCGAGGGGGGCGCCGAGTTCCGCTCCCCTCCGCGCGATATCCGCCTTCGTCCAATCCACGAAGGGGCGCAGCAGCTCCACCTCCTGCCAATCCGCCAGCCGCATGGCCGCCGCCATGGCATCGGCGAAATCCCTGCGGCAATCGGGATAAATCGCATGGTCGCCACTGTGCGCCGCATAGGCCACCCGCGGCGCGCCGACCGAGATCGCATGCCCGGTGGCGAGGGCGAGCAGGATCATGTTCCGGTTGGGCACCACCGTGGTCCTCATGCTTTCCTCGGTATAATGCCCCTCCGCCACTTCGATCTCCGGCGAGGTCAGGCTGCTGCCCGCCAGCAATCCGCCCAGCCCCGACAGGTCGGCACAGCGGTAGGGCGCGTCCGCCAAAGCGCAGATTGCCGCCGCCCGCTCGAGCTCGCGGCGGTGGCGCTGACCGTAATCCACCGACAAGGCATAGACCTCGCACCCGGCGGCACGCAGGTGATAGAGAAGGACGGTGGAATCCAAGCCACCGGAATAGATCAGGACGGTTTTCATGATTCAGTGTTCACCGGTTTCGTCCGGCTCCCTGGGAATCGCCTAGCAGGGAAAAGAGCTGCGGAAACTGCGGCTTTCCCACCGAAGCGCAAGTTTTTATACCTTAATTCCGCCGTTCGAATTGCCGCAGAGTCGCGCGGAAGCCTCAAAATGAAGGTCCCCGACCGTACGAGCGGCGGTCCCGTCGGCCGGGCCTCGGAACGGCTGCCATCGAAAAATCTTATTTGACCGACCCCTCGCCCAGCTCCGCTTCGACCTGCAGGAAGTCTCCGGGCAGAGGCGCGGAGAGCCGAAGCTCTTTGCTTCCGGAGGGGTGCGGCAGGCGGAGCTCGGTCGCGTGCAGCATGACGCGCGGCACCGCCACATCGGGAAGCCGGGCGGGCTTGAAACCGTAGCTGTCGTCGCCCAGCAGGGGATGGCCCAAATGGCTCAGGTGCACGCGAATCTGGTGGGTGCGCCCGGTGTGGATCACGCAGCCCAAGCGGGCGGCCCGTTTTCCGAACGTCCGCTCCAAGTTCCAATCCGTCCGCGCGCTGCGCCCGGAAGGGACCACGGCCATGCGCGTGCGGACCACCGGGTGCCGTCCGATCGGTTCGGCGCAGCAGCCGGAACTCCGTTTCGGCAGGCCGAGCACGAGGGCGGCGTAGCGCTTGTAGGTTTCGCGTCCGCTGAACGCGGCGGCCAGGCCGTGGTGGGCGGCATCGGTCTTGGCCACCACGATCAGGCCGCTGGTTTCCTTGTCGAGACGGTGGACGATGCCCGGGCGGTCCGGCGCGCCCACGCCGCTGAGCGCCCCGCAGTGGTGCAGCAGGGCATGGACGAGCGTATCCTCGCCGGTCCCGCTGCCCGGATGGGTCACCATGCCCGGCGCCTTGTTCACGACGACGAGCGCCTCGTCCTCGTAAACGATGTCCAGGGGCAGGTCGACCGGCCGGGGCGCGGCTTCGGCCGACGGCTCGTCGAGCACCGCGCGCAACAACGCGCCGCCGCCGACTTTCGCGCGCTTGGGGATCACCGTTCCATCGAGGGTGACCCGCCCGGCGTCGAAGGCGCGCTGCAGGCGGGCGCGGCTGACATCGTCGAAGGCCTCCGCGAAAATCTTATCGGCCCGCGCGGACGCGGCGCCTTCGGGCACCCGGTACTCGAGGACGCGTTCAGCCATTGGCCGCATAGCCCCGCGCCGTTTCGCAATCCCTGGCGATCTGCGCCTTGAGCGCATCGACCGACTCGAACTTCTCCTCCGGCCGGATGAAGCGCAGCCATTCCACCGCGATGCGGTCGCCGGCGTTCAGACCCGTCCCCTCCAGCGCGTGCACCTCCATGGCGGGAGGCGCTTCCGCCGCCACCGTGGGCTTGACCCCGAAATTGCCCACACCGGGGTGCCAGCCCTTCCCGCCGTCCTTCCGGAAGCGCACGAAGTAAACGCCGAAGCGGGGCAGGCATTCCGGCGCCCAAGGCAGGTTGAGGGTGGGAAAACCGAGCTTGCGGCCCATCTTCGCGCCCGGCACGACCTCGCCGACGGAGCGGTAGTTGTAGCCCAGCAAATCGTTGGCGAGCTGGATCTGCCCGGCCTGGAGGGCGCCCCGGATGCGCGTGCTGCTGATGGCCTCGCCGTTGTGCCGGATCCGGTCCACGCTGAAGACGTCCACCCCCAGCGCCGCCCCGGTCTCCAGGAGGGTCCCGGTATCGCCGGCCCGCTTCCGCCCGAAGCGGAAATTCGAGCCCACATAGATGGCGGCCAGTCCCGGCACGGCGTCTTTGAGGTGCTGGAGGAAACTCTCCGCCGGGATCGAGGCGTAGTCCAGGTCGAAGCGCTTGCGAATCACCAGGTCGACGCCGACCCGGTGCAGCAGGGCCGTCTTGGTCCCGATATCCTGAATCAACAAAGTAGGCGCTTCCGGCCGGAATAGGCGGCTCGGGTGCGGGTGGAAGGTCAGCACCGCGCTGACGCCCCCGCTCCGGCGGGCGGAAAAGACGGCCGATTCGATGACCGCCTTGTGCCCCAGGTGCACGCCGTCGAAGACGCCGATCGCGAGGTGGACCGGGTCCCGCAGTCCGTGGAGGCCGGAGAAGTCGTCGACGCTGGCGGGCAGTTTCATGGCGGGGGTCCGAAATTTCAGGCCGTCGGCCGCAGAGCGGAGCTAAAGCACGTGGGAGGGCACGGCCTGGCGGACCGGGAGAAGCTTCCGGCGCAGACTGGTGGGAGAAAGCTCCGCCAGCTCGTCCAGCGTAGTGCCTTTTTCGATACGAAATTCACCCACCCCGGTGCGGCGGAGTTCGCAGAGGTGGCCGCCGCAGCCCAGCTTCTGACCGAGGTCGTGGGCGATCGTCCGGACGTAGGCGCCCTTGCTGCTGCCGACCACGAAGCGCACCAGCGGAAGCTCGAAGCCGGTCAGCTCGAAGCGGTTGATCCGGATCACGCGCGGCTCGCGCTCGACCGTCTGGCCCTTCCGCGCGAGCTTGTAGAGCGGCTGCCCGTTGATCTTCTTGGCCGAATACATCGGCGGGGTCTGGTACTGGTCGCCGAGAAAGGTCTTCATCGCCGCCTTCAAATCCTCCTCGCTCAGTTCGGGCACCGGCTTCTCCGCCACCACCTCCCCGTCCGCGTCCTGGGAGTCGGTCTCGATTCCCAGTCGGACGGTGCCGACGTATTCCTTGTCCATGCTCATCAGGTACTGCGACACCTTGGTCGCGCGCCCGATCAGGATGAGCAGGAGACCGGTGGCCATCGGGTCGAGGGTGCCGGCGTGACCGACTTTCTTGATTCGAAAGAGACGCCGGCAGCGGTCCACCACGTCGTGCGAGGTGATGCCCTGCGGCTTGTCAACGAGAAGGATGCCTTCGGGATCGTCCATGGTCGGGGGTCGGGATAGCTTGGGAACTCCGGGTTCAGTCGCCCGCAGCTCAGGTCCGTAGTTAAAGTTTCAGCGTTTCAGAATTTCAGCCTTTCAGCATCTCAGCATTTCAGCCTTTCAGCGTTTCAGCGTTTCAGCTTTTCCAAATGTCCCCTGATGGCTTCGACCAAACGGGGGAGGAACTCGGCGATCGAGCTCTCCTCCACGTTCAGCCCGGCGGCGCAGGCGTGGCCGCCGCCTTGGAATTGTTTGGCGATCTGGTCCACGCGGTAGAAGGGGTCCTTGGCCCGCAAGCTGCCTTTGAGGGAGCCGCTGCGGTCCTCGAGCAGCACGCCGATATCGACGCCGTCGATGGCGCGGGCGTAGTCGACGAGGCCCTCGGCGTCGTCGATCGTCGCGCCGGTTTCCCCGTAGACGCCGTCCTCCAGCAGGCCGATGCAGACGCGCCCCTCGGCTTCCAGCCGGAGGGAGGCTAGGAAGGCCTGCAGCAGCTTGATCTTCGCGAAGCTTTCGCGCTCGTAGAGCTCGTGGGCCGCTTCCGCCGGGCGCGCGCCGTGCTCGCAGAGGCGACGGGCGATCTCGAAAGTGTCCGGCGTGGTCGAGGGAAAACGGAACTGGCCGGTATCGGTCGCGATGCCGACATAGAGCGCCTGGGCGGCGACGGCGTCGATCGGCAGGCCGAGGTCGAGCATGAAGCCGGCGAGGATCTCGGCGGTGGCACAGGCCGTGCCGATCACGAAATTCTCGCGGCCGTAGGCCTTGTTGGAAATGTGGTGATCGATGTTCAACTCGACCTCCGGGAAGAGCTCGTTGAGCCGCTCGCCCACCCGCTTGAAGTCGGCGCAGTCGACCGAAATCGCGACATGGCCTTGGGCGGAAAAGTCCTCCGCCCGGATCAGGGGCGTGTCTCCCACGAAGGCGCGCAGGTTGGCGGGAACCGGGTCGCGGTTGATCCCGAGCGCTTCGATGCCCTGGCCGCGGAGCATGCGGACGACCGCCACGATGGAGCCGATGCAGTCGCCGTCGGGCCGCAGGTGCCCGATCACGGCCACTTTCCGGCCTGCGAGCCGTTCCAGCGCCGCGCCGAAACGCTCGCTCTCTTCCGGGTAGAATCGTTTAGCGCTCATCTTCGTCATCGAGTTCGTCGAGTAGGTTCAGGATCGAGGCCCCCCGCTCGAGCGACGGGTCGTAGATAAATTCAAACTTCGGAAAGTATTTGATCACCACCCGCTTGCTCACGCGCTGCTGCAAATCGACGCCGATCCGGTCGAAGAGCGCGTCGGCCTCCGTCTCGCTCATCTGGTCGCCCAGCAGCGAATAAAAGACGCGCGCCTGGCGGAGGTCCGGCGTGGTCTCCACCCCGCTGATCGTGACGGCCACCGCGGCGTCGCGGTAGTTCCGACGGAGCTGCTCGCTGATCTCGCGGTGCAGCAGTTCGTTGACGCGTGCTAGTCGTTTCGACATGGGGAAAGGGCTCGGACCTTTCGAAGGGGTGAAAGAATCGAAGATCCGCTTAAAGGGAGGGACGGATCTCCTCGACTTCGAAGCACTCGATGACGTCGCCCTCCTCGTAGGCGTTGAAACCTTCGACGTTGATGCCGCACTCGTAGCCGGCGCGCACGTCGCGAACATCGTCTTTGAAACGCTTGAGCGTATCGATAGTGCCCTCGTGGAGCAACTCGCCGCCGCGCACCACGCGGGCCTTGCGGTTCCGGGCGATGGTGCCTTCGGTGACCATACAGCCGGCCACGAAGCGACCCTTGCCCACGCTGAAGACCTGGCGGACCTCGGCGGCACCGAGTTTCTTCTCGCTCAGTTCGGCTTCCAGCATTCCCGCCATCTCCTCCTCGACCCGGTCGATCAGCTCGTAGATGATGTTGTGCTGGATAATCTTGATATCGTGGTGCTTGGCCAGGCTCTGGACGCCGTTGTCGAGCTTCACGTTGAAGCCGACGATGCAGGAGCCTCCGGCGCTGGCCAGGCTGACATCGCTCTTGGTCACGTTGCCGACGCCATAGCTGACGACTTCGAGGTCGACCTTGTCGCTGTCGATCGCCTCGAGGCTGTTGACCAACGCTTCGGCGGCCCCATGGACGTCCGACTTCACGATCACCCGCAGGCATTTCTTCTGCTGGCTCTCGATCGCCGCAAAGAGGTCCTCGACGGTCGCGCCGCCGGGCTTCTTTTCCTCTTCCTCCTTCGGGGCGGCGGCTTCGCGCTTGCGCCGGAGGGTGGCCTCCTCGGCCGCGCGCTTGGCCGCCTTCTCGTTCTTTTCGGTGACGAACTTGGCGCCCGAACGCGGGGTCTCCGACCAGCCGATGATGCGCACCGGCGTGCCGGGAGGGGCGGACTTCACGATCTTGCCGTTCTCGTCCATCATCGACTTGACCTTGCAATAGGCCTCGCCGCAGAGGAGCGCGTCGCCGCGGTTAAGGGTGCCTTTTTCGACGATGACGGAGGCGACCGAACCGCGGCCCTGCTCGATTTGGGACTCGATGACGGTGCCGGACGCCGGACAGTCGGGATTGGCCTTGAGCTCGAGCACTTCCGCCTGGAGGAGGACCATGTCGAGGAGGTCGTCGATGTTGGTGCCCTTGAGCGCGGAGATCTCGACCGCGATGGTCTCGCCGCCCCAGTCTTCCGGCGCGATACCCTTTTCCTGCATCTGCTGCTTCACGCGGTCGACGTTGGCGCCCTTGGCGTCGATTTTGTTGATCGCGACGATGACCGCGTTGTTGGCGGCCTTGGCGAAGCGGAGCGCCTCCTCGGTCTGCGGCATGAAGGCGTCGTCCGCCGCGATCACGAGGATCGCGATGTCGGTCACGTTCGCGCCGCGGGAGCGCATCATGGAGAACGCGGCGTGACCCGGGGTGTCGATGAAAGTGATCTTCTGCCCGTTGTGCTCGATCTGGTAGGCGCCGATGTGCTGGGTAATGCCTCCGGCCTCCCCGCCGACCACGTTGGCCTTGCGGATGGTGTCCAGCAGGGTGGTCTTCCCGTGGTCGACATGCCCGAGAATGCAGCAGATGGGCGGGCGCGGCTTGAGGAAGCGGGGGTCGTCCACGTCCGGCTCGTCCTCCTGCTTGGCGGCGGGCTTGTCGGCCCCCTCCCCGCGGTGGTGGATCTCCAGCCGGTAGCCGTGCCGCTCGGCGACCTTGATCGCGACCGGCTCCTCGACCGTCTGGTTCATCGAGGCGAAAATGCCCATCTCCATCAACTCGGAGATCAGCTTGAAAGGCTTCAGCCCGATCTGGCCGGCGAAATCGCGGACCACGATCGGGGGTTTCGCGTGGATGACGCGCTTTTCAACCTCATCCCCGGCGGCAGCTTCTCCCTCGGCTTCGGCCGCGGCCGGCGGGGCGGCATCTTCCGACTTGGCCGGGGCGGGGGGGCCGGGAGGCTTGGGCGGCCCGGCCGGGCTGGGCGGGCGCGGCGGTCCCGCCGGGCTGGGCGGCCGTCCGGCCGAAGGCGCGGGCGACGGTGCGGCTGGAGGCGCGGCCGGAGGACGGGGCGCGGCCGGCGGAGCGGGCGGAATCTTGGCGGCCGGCGGCACCGGCGGTGCCGGAGGGGGCGACGGCGGCGCCTTCGGCCCGGCGGGCGGCGGGGGCGGCGGCGCCTTCGGCGGAGTGGAGGCGACCGGCTTCGGCTCGGGCGCCGACGGCTTGGCCGCCTCGCGGGCGGCTTCCTTTTCCCGGGCCTCCGCTTCGGCCTTCTCGCGGCGCTCGCGCTCGAGGTCTTCGGCCGTCTTCACGATGCTGCCGAAGGGGAATTTCGGGCCGGCCGGCTTGGGCGCCGCTTCCGGCTCGGCCGGTGCTTCGGCCCCGGGCTCGCCCTCTTCGACGGGCGGCTGCGTGGACGCGAATTCCTCCACCAGCGACTCGGCGGAGATGTTGTCGATCGTGCTCGAAGCGCTCTTCACTTCGAAGCCACGTTCTTTCAGGAGCTCAAGTAGCTCCTTGTTCTCCATTCCGATCTTCTTGGAAAGCTGGTGTATGCGGACACTCATAAATGAGTTTCTAGTGTTTCTGGGAGGTTTCTCGTTGTCGGGCGTCGATTCCGCGATCCGGCGCCGCCGGAAGCGCAATCGCCGCCGTTCGGTTTAGGCGTTGCGGTGAAGGTAGGCGTTGACTTTTGCCAGGACGTCGGACGCTTCTTCCTCGGTGAAGCCCGCGTCCTGCAGGTCGGATTCGGAGACGCCTTCGAAGGCTTCCGGACTGACCAAGCCGATGGCGACGAGGCGCTGGGCGACGGCGGGCTCGATCCCGGGGATCATATTGATGCCCTCGACCGCGCGGGCCACCTTCTGGTCGAAGCCGACCGCCTCTTTCTCCTCCTTGCCGATGTCGAGCTTCCAGCCCAACAGGCGGGAGGTCAGCTTGGCGTTGAAGCCGCGGCGGCCGATCGCGATGGACAGGTCGTCCTCCGCCACGTCGAAGTGGATGCGGCGCTCCATCTCGTTGACGTTGACGTTCTTCGGAACGGCCGGCTTGAGCGCTTCCTCGAGCAGCACGAGCGGATCGCTGTCGTAGCGGATAATGTCGATCTTCTCGCCGCCGAGTTCGCGGACGATCGTCTTCACCCGGGCGCCGCGCGCACCGACGCAGGCTCCGACGGGGTCCACCTTGGAGTCGCTGCTGCTGACCGCGATCTTGGTCCGGTAGCCGGGCTCGCGGGCCATCGCCTCGATCGTCACGGTGCCGTCGGCGATCTCGGTGACTTCGACTTCGAAAAGACGGCGCACGAAATTGATGTTCGAGCGGGAAAGGATGATGTCGGGCCCGCGGTTGGTCTGCTCGATCTTCAGCAGCAGGCAGCGGATGCTTTCCCCCGGCGCGTAGTCCTCGCCCGGCACCCGCTCGCGCGGCGGCAGCACGGCCTCGGCCTTGCCCAGGTCGACGATCAGGTCGCCCCGCTCGCGGCGGCGGACGGTCCCGGTCACGATGTCGCCGACGGTGTCCTTGTAATCGTCGTAAATGCGGTCTTTCTCGAACTGGCGGATGCGCTGCATGATCGCCTGGCGGGCGGTCTGCGCGGCGATCCGGCCGAGGTAGGCGGGGTCGATCTCCTTCTCGATCGTCTGGCCGGTCTCGGCCGAAGGATCGATCAGGCGCGCCTTCTCCACGTGGATCTCCATCGAAGGATCACTGACCGAGTCGACGACCTGGAGGCGGCTCCAGGCCTTCAAAGCGCCGGTTTTCGGATTGATGTCCACGCGGATGTCCTGCCCGGCGCTGACGCCCTTCTGGGCGGCGCCGGCGATGGCGGAGGCGATCGCGGCGATCATGTCCTGACGGCTGATCCCCTTCTCTTTCTCCATGTACTCGAGAACGGATAAAATTTCGTGGCTCATTGTGGGCGAAAACAAAAAAAGCGAGGCAAGCCCGCTTCAACATAAATGCTGGGTTTAGTGGTGGAGGGAGGAAAGTAGAAGGCTCCGGGCCCGTGTCAAGAGCGGGTACGGGGCTCCGTCGAACGGCCGAGCGGGAGCCGGCGGCCCGGCTCGCGGCGGAGGCCTCGAAGCCCCTCCCCGGCGGGGCGTCCTTCAGGCCGTGGGCTCGTCCCCGCGCTCGCGGTTGAGGAAGAGCGTCCGCGTCGGATAAGCGAACTCGATGCCCTGCTCCCGGAAGTAGCGGTAGATCGCCAGGTTGATCTCTTGCTGCTTGTCCATGTAGATCCCGTAGTCGGGGGTGGCCAGGTAATAGACGACCTCGAAATCCAAGGAACTCTCGCCGAAGCCCTGGAAATGGGCGCGGTCGAAACGCGTGCCCTCGAGGCCCTCGACGATCTCCTTCACCTTCGGCGGGATCGCTTCGAGCTGCTCCGGCGCGGTCTGGTAGGTCACCCCGAATTTGAAGGGCACCCGCCGCTCGTACATCCGCTTGAAGTTCCGGATGCGGCTGTTCAGGAGGTCCGAGTTGGCAAAGACCAGCTGCTCGCCCGAGAGACTGCGGACCCGCGTGGTCTTGATTCCAATCCGCTCGACCACGCCTTGGAGGTCGTCGACGACGATGAAGTCGCCGATCACGAAAGGCTTGTCCATGACGATGGACAGGGAGGCGAAAAGATCGCCGAGGATGCTCTGGACCGCCAGGGCGATGGCGATCCCGCCGATCCCGAGCCCCGCCACCAGCGTGGTGATCTCGAAGCCCAGATTGTCCAGCACGAGCAGCAGCGCGATCGACCAGATCATCAGACGGACGATGAACGACATCCCTTGGAGGGCCGAGACCGAGCCGGGGTCTTGCTCGCGCCGGGTTTCCGTGTAGTGGCCGATGTAGACCGTCACCGCCTTGTTCGCCCAGATCGCGACCTGCAAGGTCGCCACCGCGAGAAAGGCGAAGTCAATGGCCGTCTCGGCCCTCCCCAGCACCAGCACCTGCGTGCCCGCCCAGATCCCGGCGAACACGAGGGCGAATTGCTTTGTCGACTCCAGCGCCCCGAGCACGAGGTCGTCCGCCACCGTCTCGGTCTTCCGGCTCAGGCGGCCGAGGTTGCTCTTCAACAGGCGGAAGAGCAGTGCCAGCGCAAAGTAGACAAAGGTGCCCAGCCCGGCGGCGAACAGCCAGTCCAGCAGGGGGTTGCTCAGGAATCGAACCGAGGCGAGGGTGGCGAGGAAATCTTCCATGTGGCGGGAAAATAGGCTGCTTAAGATTGTCCCGACCAAGAACATACCGGACGCGTCCGGTCCGCAAGCCCTCTTCGGAATCTTCGTCTAAGGCATTGACAGCCTGAACAATATGCCACTGACTGCCCCCGTCGATACTTGAGAGCCGTGCGCCGCAAGTTCGCCGGACAGGCCGCCGTCGAGGCATCCCGTCAGCCCAAGACGACGAATCCCTCAGCACGCCGCCCCCGCGGCCTGCGCCCGGTCAGGAGAGCCCGAACGCCCCCTGCCCCACAACCAAAGAACGCGCCCGCGCGGGCTCCGCGCAATCCGATGAGTCAAACTCAAGAAACCACCGAAGACACCAAGTCCCCGCAGGAGACCAACGGCCAAGTCGCCGTCTCCGGCGTGCTGGAACTGCTGCCCAACAAGACGGGCCAGCTGATCGACCCCAGCCGCAACGGCAAGACCAAGCCCAGCGACCCCTTCGTCCCACGCGAGCTGATCAAACGCTTCAAGCTCAAGCAGGGCAACTTCATCGAGGCCCAGGCCCAGCACAACGACCGCTTTCCCAACCCCAAGGTCCGCTACATCGACCAGGTCGACGGCGAGCCGCTGGACGCGCGCAAGGGCCGCATGTCCTTCCAGCAGATGGTCACCATCGCCCCGGACGAACAGATCAAGCTCGAGTCCAAGGACGGCCGGTTGACCACCCGCATCATGGACCTCTTCTGCCCCATCGGCAAAGGCACCCGCGGCCTCATCGTCGCCCCGCCCCGCACCGGCAAGACCACCCTCCTCCACGACATCGCCCACGGCGTGGCCGAGAACCACCCGGAGTGCCACCTCATCGTGCTGCTCGTCGACGAGCGACCGGAGGAGGTCACCGACTTCAAGCGCAGTGTCGACGCCGAACTCTACGCCTCCTCCAACGACGAGGAGATCACCAACCACCTCCGCCTCTCCGAGCTCGCCATCGAGCGCGCCAAGCGCCTCGTCGAAGCGGGCAAAGACGTGGTCCTGCTGATGGACTCCATCACCCGGATGTCCCGCGCCTACAACGCCGCCTCCGGCAAGGGCGGCCGCACCATGACCGGCGGCCTCGACGTGCGCGCCCTCGAAAAGCCGCGCCAGTTCTTCTCCGCCGCCCGCAATTGCGAGGACGGCGGCAGCCTCACCATCATCGCCACCGCCCTCATTCAGACCGGCAGCAAGATGGACGAGCTGATCTTCCAGGAGTTCAAGGGCACCGGCAACATGGAGATGGTCCTCGACCGTAAGGCCGCCGAGCTGCGCCTCTGGCCCGCCATCAACCTCAACGCCTCCGGCACCCGCAAGGAAGAACTGCTCCTCTCCGGCAAATACCTCGAAGGCGCCCAGTTCCTCCGCCGCGCCCTCGCCGGCCAGAAGATCGAAGACGCCGCCGAAGCCATGATCGACCGCTTCAGCCAGACCAAGAACAACGACGAGTTCCTCAAGCTGCTTCAGCTGAAATAGGCCCGTGCGCCATCGAACCGGGCCAAGGTTTGCTCGAAACGGAAAATCCCTCCTCCCGGACGCCGGTAATTCCTGCGCGAAGTTGATCCTCCGCCCGGTGTGGCCTACCCGGTTTGGAACATCTTAAAGCAGTCAACCCAACTAAAGAAGCTTATCCCTGGCGAAGAAAGCTGAAATCCACCGCATGGTCGCCCCGGACCACCTCTGCCCTTGGGGCCTGAAAAGCTACGCCACCGGCTTCGTCCAATGCGACCTGCTCGCCCAAGGCTACCCGCCCCAGCCGTCCACGGTCGGCGCGAATCCGACCAGCCCCCTCCAGACGGACGATACGCTCAATCTTCGCCCGGAGAAAGTTCGCCCTCGTCCAACAGCTTGACGACGGCGACGACCGCCTCCTGCTCGTCCTCCCCGCTCGCCTCGACCACCACGGTCGTGCCCATGCTGGCGCAAAGCATCAACAGCGAGTGAATGCTCCGGGCGTCGGCTTCTCGCTCGTCCGCTCGCAAGGTGATCGCCGAACGGAACGAGCGGGCCAGCTTCACCAGCGCGGCCGCCGGCCGCGCGTGCAAACCAGCTTTCCAAGGGATCGTCGCTTCTTTCGTCCGCATCGCCCCTCTGACCGACTCGACGGGAATCGGTTCGGATTTTTTTTCCGCCTCCGCGCGGAAAGGGGCTTCGCCCGCCCACAGGGCAAGGCCTCAACAGGCCGCGCCTCCCGAAGCGCCCCCACAAGCCAGGCCCCCGGCTTCCAGTTCGAGGGTGCTGTGGGCGATTCTGAAGCGCTCGTCGAGCAGCGTTTTGATCGTCCGCTTGAGGCTTTCCAAATCCGCCATCGAGCGCCCTCCGTCGATCACCACATGTGCTTCCAAAGCCCTCCGTTTCTCATCGATTTCCCAAATATGAATGTGGTGCAGATCGACCACCCCCTCAATCGCCTCTACGGCATCCTTCACCTCTGCGATCCGGATGTCAGCGGGCTTGCCTTCCATCAGGATGGAGGCGGTCCGCCGAAGCATCCCCCAGGACATCCACAGAATGTAGCCGGCGATGGCGAGGGTCAGAATCGGGTCGATCCAAGTCCAATCGAGCCAAAAGACCGCCGCTCCGCCCAGCAAGACCGCGACCGAGGCCCCGGCGTCGGTCAGGTTGTGGAGGAAGGCCGCCTTTACGTTGAGGCTGCCTTTCGACATCGCCCAAAGCAGCCAGGCGGTGACGATGTCCACGATCACCGCCGCGCCCGCCGCCGCCATCATCCAGCCGCCCAGCAGCGACTCCGGGGCGAAAAAGCGCCGCACCGCTTCGTAGACCAGGTAGAGACCGACCACGATCAAAGCCGTCAACTGGACCATCGCACCAATCAACTCCGCCCGCCGGTAGCCGAAGGTGAAGTTGGCATCCGCGCCTTTCTTGGAGACCTTCCGGGCGATGTAAGCGATCAACAAGGCCGCCGCATCGTTGGTGTTGTGCAGCGCGTCCGCCATCAGGGCCGCGCTGCCGGAGATCAGCCCGGCGATGAACTCGAAGACGGACAAGCCCAAGTTGACCGCGACGGTCCAGAGCAAGACGCCGTCGCCGACGTCCTCGCTTCGGTGGGAATGCTCGTGCGCCATCGTGTCAGTCCTCCAGCCGCTCTTGGGAGCGGCGAATCTCGGTCAAATAACGGTCGGCCGTAATCTTCCGCTTAGGGAATGCAAACAGCGAAAGTCGCCGAACTCAAATCGGAAAATAAGTGCGTCGGGGCGTTTGGGCTTTTCGCAAGCAGGCTCCCGGCTTGGCGACTCCCCTCCTGCCCGCAGGGATAGGAGGGGCAGCCTGTCCGCTCGTTCAGAGCGGGCAGGCGGGGTGGTTTCGGTCGTGGACGGAGAATCGAGTTTTCCGGAAATGCCCTGCACCGACGGCGAACCACCCCTGAACGCACCGCCTGGACGGCGCTGCGTTCTGTCCCCTCCTTGGCCAAGGCGGGGAGCTTGCGGCTTGGCTCACCGATGCGAGCACTTGGACAAGCCTAGCTCTCATCAAACGGTTGAATCCTTAGCTTGACGCGCATGCCCTCGCCGGGCCTCAACCGTCGAGCTCCACCGGGTCCACCGCAAAGATCTGGCTCGCGTTCAAAAATTCGCCCTGCGCATCCAGCCAGCGCGGATCACGGGTGATCTCGTGCATCGATTTCTCCGTGTGGTTGCAGAAGAGATAGACGTTCGGCCCAAGGCAGATATAGGCGTCGATGCCCGAGCCCTCGCCCTCGCGCGTGAAGCTGAAGTCCCCGCCCGCCCCGCTCTGCTCCGCGGTCAGCTCGCGCCGCAGGGAAACCGAATCGTCCGCGAAGTCCGCCATGAACTCCGCCTCCCGCGGCCCGTCGTAGTAGAGCAGCTTCAGGCCCTCGGCCTCCAGCGCCACCACGGCGATCTCATCGAAGACCGGCCGCTGGTAGGCGGCGTTCATCCGGTCGAAGGATTTGCGGATACGGGCGGTGGCGGTTTCCAAGTTCATACGCCGAGAATGGCAGCCGATTCCGCCCGATCAAGGCTCTTCGCGCCAAGCCCCGCCCTGCGGCCGACCCGGAAGCCTTTCAGGCCGGGCGCACCAAGGGCTCGGCCCGGCCGCCCGTCAGCCGACCGCCCTCCGCGATCGGATAGCCGCGCAGGAAATCCGCCGCCGGCAAGATCTTGCCGCCCGGCCGCTGCAGCTCGACGAAGCGGATCGCACCCCGCCCGGTCGCCACCGTCAGTCCGTCCTCCACGGCGAGGACCCGGCCCGCTTCCGCCCCGCATTCCTCCCCGTCGGGCCGCTCCATCCGCCCCACCCGCACCCGGGTCCCCTCGTGATCGAAGTAGGCCCCGGGCCAAGCTTGGAAGGCCCGCCAGCGGTCGTAGACCTCCTCCGCCGTCAGCTCGAAATCGATCGCGCCGTCCTCCTTCCGAAGCTTCCGGCAAAAGCTCGCGTGCCCGGGCTCCTGCGGCACGAAGTCCAGCTCTCCGGCCAACAGCGGCCCGAGATTGCGCTCCAGCAGAGGCGCCGCCGCTCCCCCGACCCGCGCCCGCAGCTCGGGCGCCGTCTCGGTCGGACCGATCGCCAGGCGCTCGCAGTCGGCCACTCCCCCGGCGTCCATCTCCCGCACCACCCGCATCAGGCAGAGGCCGGTCTCACGGTCCCCGCAGGCGATCGCCGTCTCCACCGGGGAGGCCCCCCGGTAGGCGGGCAGGATCGAACCGTGGAAGTTGACCATCCCCCCGGGCGGCGCCTCGCGCAAGGACTTCGGCAGAAAATGCCCGTAGGCCATCACCAAAGCCACCGCCGCCCCGCTCTCCCGCAGCCATTCCGCCAAGGCCGCATCCGGTCTTTCCGGCCGCCGCAACTCCAAGCCCCGCTCCAGCGCCCAAGCCGACACCGGGTTCGGCCGCAGGCGCTTGCCCCGCCCCTGCGGACGGTCCGGCTGCGAAACCACCCCCAACAGCGGGACCCGCTCCCGCACCGCCCACAGAAACTCCAGCCCCGGCAAGCAAATCGCGTCCGATCCAAAATAAACCACCCCCGGCAAAGTCGACATCCCGCCATAGTCAGCCCAATCCACCCGCCAGTTCAAGCCCCGGCTGCGCCCCTGTCGGCTTCAGCACTCAAAGTTGAGCGTTGGGTGTTGGGTTTTGGGTGTTGGGCGTTGGGTGTTCGTTCCCTCAAAGCTCCAGCCCCGCCCGCAAAAAAACAGAAACGGGAAAAAACTCTCCTCCTGCCCGAAGGGGAAGGAGGAGACCGCCCGCGCGCCGTCCAGGCGCGCAGGCAGAGGTGGTCCCCGGCCAAGCAGGCCTCAGCCCTCAGGCCCCCCGCCTTCAACACCGAACACCCAACGCCCAACACCCAACGCTCAACACCCAACACCGCCCCCAAGCGAAATTCAGTATTGCATTACACCTTCAATTTATCTTTCCATGTAATGCATTCCATTCTTTTTTTTACACCGATGCTCGACGACACGCTATTCGAACTGAGCCGCCAGTTGGTGGGGCAATTGCTGCGCCATCAGCGGCGAAAGCTGGCCGGTCCCCTGAGCGGACGCTGCCACTTGCTGACCGGCCCGAGGGGCGTCGGCAAATCGACTTGGACCGCCCAGTACCTCGCCGACAAGCATCCCGATTACCGGACCTCCACCGAATGCCTCTATCTGGCTGCCGATCACTTCTTGCTCGCCGGTCGATCCATTTATGAACTCACCGAAGTCTTCGTCCGTCGGGGCGGGCGCCTGCTTTGCCTCGATGAGGTCCACCGCGCGGACCATTGGTCGCGGGATTTGAAGAGCCTCGCAGACACCTTTCCCCAACTGGAGATTCTCGCCACGGGCAGCTCGCTACTCCACCTTCAAAAAGGCTCGCACGATCTCAGCCGCCGCTTCCTCGTCCACACCATGGAGGGCCTTTCCTTTCGGGAATACCTCCAGCTCCAGCACGGACTGTCCCTGCCCGTGCTGGAGCTCGCCGATTTACTGGAGCGGCACGAGATTCGGGCCCAGCGCATCATCGAGCAACTCGCCGCGACCCAAGCGCCCGTCCTGAAACACTTTCAGGATTACCTGCGCCGGGGCTACTATGCCTACGGCCTCGAGTTCGAGCACGAGGCGTCCTACGTCAAAACCCTCCAGCAAAGCGCCCAAGCCAGTCTCGAAAGCGACCTCCCCGCCGTCCACCCCACCATCACCGGCGCGAGCGTCAAGCGCATCCGCCGCCTCCTCGCCGCCATCGCCGGCAACGTCCCCTTCACGCCCGACTTTGCCAAAATGCGCCGCCGCCTGCACATTGCCGACGACCGCACTCTCAAGGATTACCTCGCCTACCTCGAAGACGCCCGTCTGATCCGCATTCTCCGGCGCGAAGGCAGCCCCATGGGCTCGATGGACAAGCCCGACCGCATCTACCTCGGCGACCCCAACCTCGCCTCCGCCCTTTGCGCCCCCGAGCAAGCCGACCGCGGCGCCCTCCGCGAAATCTTCCTCCTCGCCGGTCTGCCACCCGAACTGCCCGTTTGCGCCGCCCCAAAAGGCGACTTTCTCCTCCACGGGCGTCACACCCTCGAAGTCGGCGGCCCTCACAAAGACAGCGCCCAAATCAAAAACCTGGACCAAGCCTACCTCGCCATCGACGACATAGAGCGCGGCAGCGGCCGTCGCATCCCCCTCTGGCTCTTCGGCTTCCTCCGCTAAGTCTCCCCGATCCAAAAGCGTAAAATCCACGGACAAAGGGAAAAAAATAGATCCCCCGTCTTCAGTCTCGTCCTGCCTTCAACTGACACTCAAAATTGAGCGTTGGGCGTTGAATGTTGGGCGTTGAATGTTCGTTCCCTCATAGCCCCAGCCCCGCCGCAAAAACAGAAACGAAAAAGAAAACTCTCCTCCTGCCCGAAGGGAAAGGAGGAGACCGCCTGCGCGCCGTCCAGGCGCGCAGGCAGAGGTGGTCCCCGGCCAAGCAGGCCTCAGCCCCCAGGCCCCCCGCCTTCAACACCCAACACCCAACACCCAACGCCCAACGCCCAACACCCAACACCCAACGGCCAACACCCAACACCCAAAGTTGAATGTTCGTTCCCCCCCGCCCCGCCTTCCCCGAATGCGGCCGTACGGGTCCGGATCGATCGACCTACTCGGCCGCCTCGGTCTCGACGGGATCCACCTGGATGCTGCGCTCGTAGGTCTTGGTCTCGCCCTTGAAGTTGGTCCGGGTGACCGTCTGGATCGCAGCGCCTTCCGAGAGGACCGTCGTGCTCTCGCGCGAAGCGCTGGCACCGTCCTGGTTCGTGACCTCCGTGCTCCGCGTGCGGGTGCCCTCGCCGTCACGTTCGACGGTCGTGTTCCAGTCGCGGCTCCGGCCGTCGGCACCGCTTGCGCTGCCGCTCACGGTGCGGCCTTCCTCCGTCGGCGTGACGGTGCGGCTCGAGGTCGAGAGCTCGCCTTCGCGGTTGATACGCTCCGTCTCGTAAGTGCGGCTGCCGTCTTCGTTCTTCGTCATCGTGCCGCTGGCGCTGGCCGTGCTGCCGTCGGGATTCGTGCGGCTCCGCTCATAGCTGGCACCGGTCTCGGTGCGCCGCGCGCTGGAAGTCCCGCTCACCGTCCGGCCTTCCGGACCCGTGCGCGACCAAGCGCTGTTGCCCGTTCCGGACAGCCGGTCCCAGGTGCTTTGCCGCTGGCTGCTCCAGTTGCCGCGTTCGCCCGAGCCATTCCGCTCGATAGTGCGGAAGCCCTGCCCGCGCTCGACCTTCGAGCCCCAGTCGCCCGACTGGCCGCGGGCCCCCTGATAGCTGCCGGAGCGCTCGCGAATCCCCGCGTCGAGGAAAGATACCGAAACGAGCAGCAACACCGCAAAGGTGCCGCTGCGAAGAAGTTGGTTTTGAGTTTGGTTATTTTTCATAACAACCGGTCAAACGCCCGCCAGCGGAAAAAGTTTCGACCCAGTCGAAGAAACGCCCCTGCCGGCTTCAACACTCAAAGTTGGGTGTTGGGTGTTGAAAGCCCCCTCTCCCCGCAGATGTCCCACCCCAGATGATAGGATCGGTTTTCAGTTCCCCAGTGACCGGTTCCCGGTTCCCGGTTTACCTTGATCCGCCATTATTCATCATTCATCAGCGATCAGTCGTTTGCCATGACCATCCCCGAAGCCATCGCCCGTCTCTATCAGCTTCGTGTCGATACCACCACAACGGACGGCGATGGCGCACCCCACGAAAAGCCCCACAAGCCGCGCCTGCTGCTGGCGGTGTCCGAACCGCTGGAATGGGGAGCCAACTGCGACCGAAAGCAGACAAAACCGACAACTGACGAACCGGAAACTGAAAAACTGCGGTGCGCAGCACCGCCCTTTATCGACCCGCTCCGGCTCAACGGTGAGAAAGAGCTCAGCGAACTGGCCGGAAAGAGCCTGCTCCTGCCCGAAGATCCTGCCTTCTATCCGAATGAGGCGGGGCTGAAATGAAGGACGCAGAATTTGGCGGCCCGAAACTGAACTTTGTGAACGAGTCGAAGATTTACGATATGTCCTCATTCGTCCCCTGGCCCGATTCGTCCCAGACCAGGAATTGACAAACTCGACGAAGCGTGTGGTCTTTCCTCACTTCATCCCCCTTAGTAGCCTCGGCGAACGGGCGCAGGACCGTCTCGAAAGGGGCGGTCCTTGCTTATTTTTAAACCCGCATGAAGACCATCCTCTACATCGATGGCTTCAATTTCTACTACGAAGCCGCCAGACGTTTCAACCTCCGCACCGGCGAACGCAAACATACCTGTTACTGGCTAAAAATCTGACGCCGTTCAAACATCATTCCGGGTTCGACCGCTGACCTCGTTTTCCAATGATCGCTTCATGCGAATTCTAATCATCGCCGGACCAAACGGGGCCGGAAAAACCACCTTCGCCGAGGAGTTTCTTCTCTCAGAGGCGGCCTGCCCGGAGTTCGTCAATGCCGATAACATCGCGGCAGGACTCAGCCCCTACCAACCCGAATCCGTGGCATGGCAAGCAGGTCGACTCATGCTCGAACGCATACGTAAGCTCAATTCACAGCGACGCAGTTTCGCAATCGAAACCACACTGTCCGCCCGCAGCTACATTCAGCATGTTCGCGAATGGCAAGCGGCAGGCTACTTCGTCGAGCTTCATTTCTTGAAATTGCCCGATGCCGATTGGGCTGTCCGCCGTGTCGCCCAACGCGTCCGACTCGGAGGGCACCGGATACCCGAGGCTACGATCCGAAAACGTTACGAGCATGGCTGGAAAAACTTCACCGAATTTTATAAACAGGTTGTCGATGCGTGGACCTTGTATGACAGTTCACTCATGCCACCAAAGAGAATCGCATCAGACAAAGACGTCCCGCCTGCGGAATTCGTTAAAGAATCCCGCCCAGCCTACACCGCAAAGACAGCTTCAGCCCGAGAAGACCGACACCCGACACCCACCGACGGCCTCGCCGCGCTGACACGAGCCGCCGAAAAAGCCATTGCCCGCGCCCGCGCCGCCGGCCTCGAGCCCGTCGTGCGATTTGAAACGGCGGACAGGAGAAACAAAACCACGAACTGAAGAAGAAGCACTCCGCACTGCGGCCTCCGCGCCTATTTGCCCCGCCAAGAAAAACTCTCCTCCTGCCCGAAGGGAAAGGAGGAGACCGCCTGCGCGCCGTCCAGGCGCGCAGGCAGAGGTGGTCCCCCGACCAAGCAGGCCTCAGCCCCAAGGTCCCTGCGCCCCGGCTCCAACACTCAAAAAATACGATGTTGAGCGTTGAATGGTGAATGTTGGATGTTGAAAGCCCCCCTCCCCGCAGATGTCCCACCCCAGGTGATAGGATCGGTTTTCAGTTCCCCAGTGACCGGTTCCCGGTTTACCTTGATCCGCCATTATTCATCATTCATCAGCAATCAGCCATCAGCCATGACCCTAGCCGAAGCCATCACGCGCCTCTATCAGCTTCGCGTCGATACCACCACGATGGACGGCGATGGCGCACCGCATGAAAAGCCCCACAAGCCGCTCCTGCTGCTGGCCGCGCTGGACATGATCGACGAGGGCTTGGCCGTCCCCGACCGCATCCCTTGGTGCCGGGAGCTCCGCGACCGTTTTTCGGCGCGCTTCGAACTCGTACGCAAGCTGAACGACCGCAACAGCCCCGAGCTCCCCTTCCGCTACCTGGCCGGCGACGGGATTTGGCTCCCCCTTGAAGCCGACGGCCGGACGCCGATCCGCCGCGAAATCCGGGTTGCCGACCAAGGTCAGGTGTTCGCCCGCTTTATCAACGGCTTCGAGCTGCTCGTGGCCCTCCCCGAAACCCGCCGCCAGATCCGCGAAGCCCTCGTCGCCCGCTACTTCCCATGGGCCACCCAGGCCTTGCTCGGCGATTCGCATACCCCGTCGGCGGAGGGCCCCGAGGTCGAGGCCGCCGACTTGTCCGGCGAAGCCTTGGCGAAGGCGGAAGCTGCGGAAGACCCGGCCGACTACGGGCGCTCCCCCGCCTTCCGCCGCAGCATCCTCGACATCTACGACCACCAGTGCGCCGCCTGCGGCCTCAGCATCCGCCTCCCCTCCGGGACCGACATCTCCTTCATCGACGCCGCCCACCTCCTCCCCTGGGACCGCTACCGCAACGACCATCCCACCAACGGCCTCGCCCTCTGCAAAAACCACCACTGGGCCATGGACCGCAAGATCATCGCCCCCGCCCCCGACCACCGCTGGCAGGTCTCGCCGCTGATCGACCCGCGCCGGTCGAATGGGGAAAAAGAGCTCAGCGAACTCGCTGGACAGGCACTACTCCTGCCGAAAGATCCGGCGTTTTATCCGAATGAGGCAGGACTGGAGTGGCGAACGGAGCGGTTGAGCGAAAGCGCTTAAACAATGCGCCGGTTCCGTTCAGCCTTGCCTAAGCCGCGCTGTCTAAACAATCGTACGGCGAGATCCGACACTGCCCCGCCCTCCGGAGAAGCCAGTTCGAATGGACAAAAAAACGCTCACAGAAACCGATATTCGGACGAAGTTCATCACCCCGGCTCTGGACAAGGACAAGCAGGGGCGCTGGGACATCCAGTCGCAACTTCTAGAAGAGCACTATTTTACCAAGGGTCGCGTCATCGTGCGAGGTAAGACCGTTCAACGGGGCGAGGCGAAAAAAGCCGACTACATCCTTTTCTACAAACCGAATATTCCCATCGCCGTCATCGAGGCCAAGGACAACAAACACTCCCTCGGCGACGGCATGCAACAGGCGCTCGACTACGCCGAGACCCTCGACCTACCCTTCGCCTACAGCTCGAATGGAGACGCCTTCCTCGAGCACGACCGCACGCCGGGAGCCGACCCCGTGGAGCGCGAGATTCCGCTCGACCAGTTTCCCGGCCCGGAAGAGCTCTGGAGGCGCTACAGCGCTTCCAATGGCTACACTCCACGCCAGCAGACGATCGCCACTGCCGATTACTACGACGACGGCAGCGGCAAGAAGCCCCGCTACTACCAGCTCAACGCCATCAACCGCACCGTCGAGGCCATCGCCCGAGGTGCCGACCGCCTGCTCCTCGTCATGGCCACCGGCACGGGCAAAACCTACACCGCCTTTCAGATCATTTGGCGGCTCTGGAAGTCGGGCGCGAAAAAGCGCATCCTCTTCCTTGTCGACCGCAACATCCTCGCCGACCAGACCAAGACCAACGACTTCAAGCCCTTCGGTCAGGCGATGACCAAGATCACCAACCGCAAGGTCGATAAGTCCTACGAGATCTACCTCTGCCTCTATCAGGCCGTCACCGGCAGCGAAGAGGAGCGCAACATCTACAAGCAATTCTCGCCGGATTTCTTCGATCTCGTCATCATCGACGAGTGCCACCGCGGCAGCGCCGCCGATGATGCCGCCTGGCGGCAGGTGCTCGAATATTTTACTTCCGCCACCCAGATCGGCCTGACCGCCACCCCGAAAGAAACCCGCGAGGTTTCCAATATCGATTACTTCGGCGAGCCCCTCTACACCTACTCCCTCCGCCAGGGCATCAACGACGGCTTCCTCGCGCCCTACAAGGTCGTTCGCATCGGCCTCGATAAGGACCTCGACGGCTGGCGTCCGGAAGCGGGCAAGCTCGACAAATACGGCAACGAGATCGAAGACCGCGAATACAACGAGTCCGACATGGACCGGAACCTGATCCTCGAAAAACGCACCGAACTCGTCGCCGCCAAGATCACCGAGTTCCTTACCGCCACCAACCGCTACGCCAAGACCATCGTCTTCTGCGAAAATATCGACCACGCGGAGCGCATGCGCCAGGCCCTGGTCAATGCCAACCCCGACCTCGCCGGCGAGAACAGCCGCTACGTCATGCGCATCACCGGCGACAACAACGAAGGCAAGGCGCAGCTCGACAACTTCATCGACCCGGAGTCCACCTACCCGGTCATCGCCACCACTTCGCAGCTGATGTCCACCGGGGTCGACGCCCAGACCTGCCACCTCATCGTGCTCGACAAGCGCATCGCCAGCATGACCGAGTTCAAGCAGATCATCGGTCGCGGCACCCGCATCAACGAGGACTACGACAAGCTCTACTTCACCATCATGGACTTCAAGCGCTCCACCGCGCTCTTCGCCGATCCCGACTTCGACGGCGAGCCCGTCCAGATCTACGAACCCGGTGAAGGCGAAACCGTCGTGCCGCCCGACGACCCGGACGGTCCGAACGACCCGGACGGCCCGGACGAACCGGAAGCGCCCGGCGGCGCCGACGAAGATCCCGGCACCTACGGTCCCCCCGGAGCTGGAGGCGGCGACCCGGAGCCCCCGAAAAAAATACTACGTCGACGACGTCGAGGTCCGCGTAGCCATCGAACGCGTGCAGTACCTCGACGCCGACGGCAAGCTGATCACCGAGTCGCTCACCGACTACACCCGCAAGACCGTCCACAAATCCTTCGCCACCCTCGACGACTTCCTCAACCACTGGAACAGCGCCGACCAGAAGAAGGCCCTGATCGAAGAATTCGCCGCCCAGGGCCTCTTCTTCGACGAACTGGCCGAGCAGGTCGGCACCGATTACGACGCCTTCGATCTGATCTGCCACATCGCCTACGACCAACCGCCCCTCACCCGCCGCGAACGCGCCGCCGGTGTGACCAAGCGCAACCTTTTCGGAAAATACGGCGAACAGGCCCGCGCCGTCCTCGAAGCCCTCCTCGCCAAATACGCCGACAGCGGCATCGAAACCGTCGAGTCCATGGAAACCCTCAAAGTCGATCCCCTCCGCGACTTCGGCACCCCCATCGAGATCGTCCAGCTCTTTGGCGGCAAAACCGCCTACCGCACCGCCCTCCGCGAACTCGAAGACGCCCTCTACGCCCCCGCCGCGTAATTCGAGAACTATGGCTTGCTCTGAGAGACCACCGACCCATGCTCATCCTATCAACACCTCCCACACCTCTCAACGATGTGCACCGCGGGAGGTTTCTTTTTGTCCAAATCCGAAAGAATTTTTAGAATGACGGATGCGCAAAAAAGCTATCTCTTCAGTTTGGTTAACGAACTGCGTAAACTCCCTCAAGAGACCGAATGGGTTGAGTTCAAACAGAATAACGACGACCCCGAAATGATCGGACAGCGCCTCTCCTCCCTGGCAAACACGGCTGCCCTCGAAGGAAAAACCAATGCCTACCTCATCTGGGGGATCGAAGACGGGACGCATCACCTAGTCGGGACAGATTTTAACCCAGACACCCGAAAGATCGGTGCCGAAGCTCATGAAAACTGGTTGCTCCGACTACTGACTCCCAAGATCGATTTCTCGTTTCATTCGATAGAGGTTGATGGCAATTGGATCGTCTTACTGGAAATCCCCAGAGCTCAAAACAGCCCCGTTCAATTTAGAGGTGTCGAGTATATCCGCGTTGCGGGATCTCACACAAAAAGCTCAAAGATCATCCGGAAAAAGAGCGAAAGTTGTGGCGTGTATTTGAGCGGGCGCCTTTCGAGCGCCTTCCAGCATACGAGAACGTTTCATCCGAAAAAGTCGTTCGTCTCCTCGACTACCCCGCCTACTTCGATCTCATGGGGCTCGACCTACCGACCAACCGGTCCGGAATCTTGGATCGGCTCGAAAAGGAATCGCTCATCGCGCGATCCGACTCGGGAGCTTGGAATATACTAAACCTCGGTGCACTGCTCTTTGCCAAAGAACTCGCCAGCTTCCCCACCTTGAAGCGCAAAGCACTTCGCGTCATTCATTACAAGGGGAGTCATCGAATCGAAACCTTGCACGAGCAGGTCGGCAACCGGGGCTATGCCAATGGCTTTGAAGGCTTGATCGGCTTCATCAACGCCCGTATCCCCCACAACGAAGTGCTCGGCAGCGCCCTGCGCAAAGAAGTTCCCATGTTCCCCGAACTCTCGATCCGTGAGCTCGTGGCCAATGCCCTAATCCATCAGGATTTCTTTCAAACCGGCACCGGTCCCATGATCGAGATATTCGAGAACCGCCTCGAAATCACCAACCCCGGCATCCCACTCATTGATACCGATCGCTTTCTCGATTCACCGCCCAAATCACGAAACGAAGCATTAGCCTCCATGATGCGCCGCATGGGCATTTGCGAAGAACGCGGCTCCGGCATCGACAAGGTCGTCTACGAGACCGAGTTCTTCCAGCTCCCCGCCCCCATATTCCAAACCACGCCAGAGCATACCCGCGCCACCCTTTTTGCGCATAAAGAATTCGAAGCCATGAGCACCGGCGAACGTGTGCACGCCTGCTACCTGCATGCCTGTCTCCGTTACCTCATGCACGACTACATGACGAACGAGAGCTTGCGCGAGCGATTCGGCCTTAGCGCCGAAAAGAGCGCAACCGTCAGCAAAATTTTCACTGCGGCAAAGAAAAAGGGGCTGATTGTTCCCGCAGAGTCCAGCCAATCGCTGAAATACGCGCGCTACCTTCCTCACTGGGCCGCTTAACTGCTCAAAGGTGCATTCTCTTCTCTTGTTTCTTATTTTCCTTTATTTTCCCTCATTTTCCAAAAGCCCTGCATCGAGGTCCGACCGATTTCACAAACCACTGATAATCAATAAAACCAATCTTCACTCTGTCCGCATTCTTATTTGCCGTCATTTGCCATAGAGCCACTTTGTCCCACTTTTGACCATCCCTCAACCTTCATCCCTCTAAAAACACTCAGGTCTCAAGTCTCCGCCCTCATCCTTCGAAAAAATGCCCAACATCTCCAACCTCGTTAAATCCATCCAGGACATCATGCGCAAAGACGCCGGCACCTACGGCGACGCCCAGCGCATCGAGCAGATGGCCTGGCTCTTCTTCCTCAAGATTTTTGACGACCGCGAGACCCAGCTCGAACTCTTCGACGACGACTACCAGTCCCCCCTCAAAGAGCACCTGCGCTGGCGCAACTGGGCGGCCGACGAAGAGGGCATCACCGGCGACGCCCTGCTCGACTTCGTCAATCTCACCCTCCTCCCCGCCCTCAAGGGCCTGACCGCCGGGAAGGACCACATCGCCGGGCTCATCCGCATGACCTTCGAGGATGCCAACAACTACATGAAAAACGGCACCCTCATGCGGCAGGTCGTCAATAAGGTCAACGGCATCGACTTCAACGCCTCGGGCGACCGCCACCTCTTCGGCGACATCTACGAAAAAATCCTCAAAGACCTCCAGTCAGCCGGTAACGCGGGCGAGTTCTACACCCCCCGCGCCGTCACCCAGTTTATCGTCGAACAGGTCAACCCCCGCCTCGGCGAGACCGTCTTCGACCCGGCCTGCGGCACCGGCGGCTTCCTCACCTGCGCCATCGACCACCTCGCCGACCAAGCCAAGGACGACAAGGACCGAGAAACCCTCCAGTCCTGCTTCGCCGGGATCGAGAAAAAGCACCTCCCCCACGTCCTCTGCATGACCAACCTCATGCTCCACGGCATCGACGTGCCCTCCAACGTCCGCCACGGCAACACCCTCGCCCGCCCCCTGACCGACTGGAAGCCCCGCGAATACGTCGACTGCATCGTGACCAATCCCCCCTTCGGCGGCATGGAAGAAGACGGCATCGAGGCCAACTTCCCCGCCGAGTTCCGCACCCGCGAGACCGCCGACCTCTTCCTCGTCCTCATCATGCGCGTGCTCAAGCCGGGCGGTCGCGCCGGACTCGTCCTGCCCGACGGCACCCTCTTCGGCGAAGGCGTCAAAACCCGCATCAAGGAAAAGCTCCTCGGCGAGTGCAACCTCCACACCATCGTCCGCCTGCCCAACGGCGTCTTCAACCCCTACACCGGCATCCGCACCAACCTCCTCTTCTTCACCAAAGGCCAGCCCACCACCGAAGTCTGGTATTACGAGCACCCCTATCCCGAAGGCGCCAAGAGCTACAACAAGGGCAAGCCCATCCGTATCGAGGAGTTCCAGCCGGAAAAAGACTGGTGGAGCAAACCCGACAAAACCGGCCGCTACAGCCAACGCCAGGAGACCGAACAAGCCTGGCGCGTCAGCATCGAGGACATCCGCGCCAACGGCTACAACCTCGACATCAAAAACCCCCACAAGGCCGAAAAAGATCAACGCAGCGTCGAAGAACTTCTGCCGGAGTATGAAGCGCTGCTCGCCCAGATCGCGGAAACGCGGGGCAAGCTGAAAGCAGAGCTGGAAAGCGCGCTCTGTGGTAAGGATGAAGGATGAAATGAAGTCGGACAAATCCAGAGAATCCACAGCTAGGTCGCCCCTTCAGGGCTCCTTGCGTGATGACCATTTGAAACCCAGGGCGCTGCCCCTCGAACCCAGGGCGCTGCCCTGGGTTATTATGCCAACCCACACAAAAAGCCCTGCAAGGGCGATCCAATCTGCCCTTCGGATCCCTAGCCCGCGCCTTCAGCGCTGGTCTTCCACGCCCCAAAGGGGCACACCACGCTAGCCCAGGGCAACGCCCTGGGTGGCCATCCCAACCCCCACCCGAAGCCCTGCAAGGGCGATCCAACCCATGCCACAATCGCTCGCCTGCCTCCATATCCATCTCATCTTCAGCACCAAAAACCGGGAACCGCTTATCTCCGACCCCGTTCGCGAGGCCCTTCACGCCTACATGGCGACCGTCCTCCAAAACTTGGATTGTGCCCCCATTCTTATCAACTCGGTCGACGACCACATCCATCTCCTCTTCGATCTGGCACGCACCACTGCCGTCAGCAAAGCCGTCGAGGATGTCAAAAAGGCCTCGTCCAAATGGATCAAAACGCAAGGCCCTGAATTTGCCGGATTCGCCTGGCAATCGGGCTACGGGGCATTCGCGGTTTCCGAATCCAAAGTCGAAACCGTCCGGCAATACATCGCCGACCAACGCGAACACCATCGCAAAACAAGCTTTCAGGAAGAATATCGAAAGTTCCTCAAGCGTCATCGAATCGACTTCGACGAACGCTATGTCTGGGATTGATCGCCCTCGCGCCCCGGGCACTTGCTCTTCAAGCCCCAACGGAATTAATCACACCGGCACCAGCGTCCTAGGCCATGGTTGCCCACCGCGCCCCAAAGGGGCACACCACGCTAGCCCGGGGCAACGCCCTGGGTTCCCAACCCAGCCAATATTTGAAGCCCTGAAAGGGCGACCCAACCCCGACTGGAATAACCTTAAAAATTTCTATTAGTGGCCAAAACCACATATTTTACACCCATTTTGGCCACCAATAGCCGACACCCGTCTTTCCAGCCGCCAGCCAATCCCATGAATCTCAAAACATTTTTTGAAAAGTTCGACACCTTCGCCGACGCGCCCAACGCGGTCGCGAAGATGCGGGAGCGAACCTCGCACTCCTGCTAAAGCTTGACAAAAGGAGCGCATCCCATTATTTGTAGATTTTTTAATGTAACGCATTCCACTTTCAAGCGATCCTTTAATGCTCGACGACACCTTATTCGAACTCAGCCGCCAACTGGTGGGGCAATTATTGCGTCAACAGCGGCGACAGCTGGGCGAACCTTTGAGCGGACGCTGCCACCTCCTGACCGGCCCCCGAGGCGTCGGTAAATCGACCTGGACCGCCCAATATCTGGCCGACAAGTATCCCGACTACGGCACCTCCACCGAATGCCTCTATCTGCCCGCCGATCACTTCCTACTCGCCGGTCGGTCGCTCTACGAACTGGCCGAGGTCTTTGTCCGCCGGGGCGGCCGCCTGCTTTGCCTGGACGAGGTGCACCGTGCCGATCATTGGTCGCGGGATTTGAAGAGCCTGGCCGACACCTTTCCCCAACTGGAGATCCTCGCCACTCAACCCTCACCCCGCTAGCGGCTACCGCCGCCCAAAAGCAAATTCCTATCAGCCCGCCCAAAAGCAAATTCCTATCAGCCCCGGATTCACCCGACATGATTACGGTTATAGAAGCCGCGCTAGCTAGAATGGCACTTAGTTAAGCCCCACTCTCGGGGTTATTTGGGGTCGAAAAACTTGAGAAAAAGAGTGCGGAAAACCCAGCCACAGGCGATGATTTGGTGTGAAAAAAACAACTCCATTTCTGACCGGG
>Ga0208623_100432_pt1 | contig 28540 bp, 23 predicted proteins | sample HotLakConsUCCL28_FD_184737 | JGI IMG/M metagenome (GOLD analysis project Ga0208623, IMG submission 184737) | Hypersaline microbial mat communities from Hot Lake, Washington, USA - Hot Lake Consortium UCC-L28 (SPAdes) (version 2) ...
ATCAAGCGGATCTGAGGGAGCGTGTGTCTGAGCGGAGCGCAGGCGGGAACGCAAGGGCGGTTTGCGCCAACGGCGCATGAAGCCCTGGAGTGGAGCCGTAGCGCGTGAGTTGAGCGACCGCCGCTTGCTCCGAGCATCGCAGAGCCTGCCCCGGACTTGATCCTGGGGGACCCGAAGGGCAAGTCGCCCAGGCCCACCCAGAAGCGCTTTTGGTTACTTTTGGCGCGCTGCGAAAAGTAACCCGCCCAGGTAGCGAAGCGTGGGCGGAACGCCTTTGATCTTAGATCTTTTGCATCGTCTGGCAAAAAGACCTCGCCCTCAGCGAAGCGGGGCGAAACCGCTTTTGATCTTGTTTTCAGCCTGTCCAGCCGCAAGCCGTGCGAAATCCCGCAGCGGACAATCCGTCCGCCGAGCCCGGAAAGCAGCAGCGAGACATCAAGAGAAGAGAAACCTTCTAGTCATCCAGCTTGTCAAGAATCTCACTGACGATATCATTCATCGTCAACACCCCTTCGAGTTCGTTGTTCGAGCTGACGACCAGCCTGCGGATGTCGAAGCGCAGCATCATGGACACGGCGTGGCGGACTTCGAGCTGGCGCGGGACGGTCAGAACGGGTCGCGTGGCGATGTCGTAGACGTTGACCAGGTCGATGTCGCCGTCTTCCTCGATGATCGTGCGCAGGATCGCGGTGTAGGTCACCAGGCCCCAGGCGTCGCCGTCGTGACGTTTCTCGACAACCAGTGATTTGACCTTGCGCGCGCGCATTTTCTCCATCGCGTCGCGCAGGGTGGCCATGCAGGAGATGGTCACCACGTCGCTGACCATCAGGTCTTCGACGAGGCGGTGGTTATGGTCGTTGCTCATCAGATTTCATCCTCGATTTGCCGGGTGAACTGGTCGAGTTCCGGCGAGCCCATGCCGCCGACGTGTTCCAGCGGAAAGGTGAAGGCGATGCCGCGCGGATCGTTTTCCAGCTCGAGTTCCCGGGTCAGGGCCTTGAGCACCTGGAGCGACAGCCGCTTCTCGAGAACCGCCATCATGACCGATTGGGCGCCTTCGTAGGTCAGGCCGAAGAAGGTCTTCTTTTCCTTGGCGGTGATGCCGCGTCCGCTGAACAGCGTGAGCGCACCGGCACCGGCCTCGCGCGCGATATCGATCGCCTTGTCCTCCATCTCTTCGGCGAGAACGGCGACCAGAACGGAAAATTTCATGCTTTGATACCTCGTTTGGTGGCGATCCGGTCCATCACGATCGCATAGATCATGACGGTGACGATCGGAAAGATCGACGCGAACGCGATCAGCCCGAAGCCGTCGATCAGTATATTGCGACCCTCGATGTTCGAGGCCAGACCGATTCCGAGCGCCGTGATCAGCGGCACGGTGACCTCCGATGTCGTGACGCCGCCCAGGTCGTAGGCCAGGGCGATGATATAGCGCGGCGCCAGGAAGGTCAGGCTGATGACCAGCAGGTAGCCGCAGATGATGTAGAGGTGGATCGAGTCGCCGGCGATGATCCGATGGACGCCTACTGTGATGCCGACGGCGACGCCGATCGCCACCATCAGGCGAATCGTCGCGCCGTTGATCCTGCCGGCGGCCGCCTCCTCGGCCTTCTTTCCGATCGCGATCAGCGCCGGTTCGGCCATGGTCGTGGCGAAGCCGATCGCGAACGCGAACAGATAGACGAACACGATCCGGTCGTTGTTGATGAGCTGCTCGGCCATGCGTTCGCCGATCGGGAACAGGCCCAGTTTGAGCCCGACGACAAAAGCGTACAGGCCGATCAGGACCAGGCCGAAGCCGAAGATCACCATCGCCGGCTTCGGAATGCGCTTGCGGATCACGCCGAACTGAAAGACCAGGATCGCGATGATGATCGGCAGAACGTCGCGCACCATCCGGGCGAGATCGGCGATCAGGCTGGCCGGAGAGTTCGGTAGTTGGCGGGGTTTGCTGTCCTCGGCGCTGGTCGCGGTGCGGTCGCTCGCGGCGCCGTCGGTTTCGCCCGAGCCGAAGACCAGCGCGCCGTAGAGCTGGACCGTGATCATCGGCACCATGACGGCCAGCGCCACCAGGCCGAAGCCGTCGGCCAGCGGGTTGCGGCCGCGGATCGAGGCCGCCAGGCCCAGGCCCAGCGCGGCGATCAGGGGTACCGTGACGATATTGGTGGTCACCCCGCCGGAGTCGTAGGCCAGGCCGACGATCTCCGCCGGCGCGAAGAAGGTGACGATGACGACGAGCGCATAGCCGCCGATCATCATCCAGTGCAGCGGCAGCCCGAGAATGATGCGCAGCACGCCGACCGCGACAACGGCGCCGACCGAGGTCGCGACCAGCAGGCGCAGGACCAGCGGATCGATCTGCCCCTCGCTGATCCGGGCGGCCTGTTCGGCGACCGCGATCAGGGCGGGCTCGGCGATCACCGCGCCGAAGCCCATGCAGAAGCCGAAGATCATCAGCCAGGGCAGCGAGCCCTTCGCGGCGAACTCGTTGGAAAGCCTCTTGCCGATCGGGAAGACGCCCATTTCCAGGCCCTGCAGGAACAGCGCCACGCCGAGGACGACAATGGCGAGGCCGACCACGATCGAGGTCAGGCCCTCGGGCACCTGCTGCAGGACCGCGAACTGGAAGACGCCCACGACCAGCACGATCGGCATCAGATTGCGCAGCGAATGCAGCAGCGTTTCTAGAAACTGGCGGGTCAGACTCATGGCTGAATTCTAAGGGCTGGCCGATGACGCGGTGAAGAAGCCGGGCTCATCGTCGACGCGATCTTTATCAGGTTGCGACTCGATGCATTATCATGTCGACGCTGATTCCTACCAGGCCGCCTTCTTCATGCCGTTCAGATCCATCGCATTCTTCGTCTTGTTCGTCGCTTCCTTGCCGGTCATCGCCGATTCACCGGCCTGGCAACCCGATTCAACCACGATCTGGCCTGCCTCGGGCGGCCAGGCCCGGCTGGAGTTGCGCGGCGACTTCCTGCCCGATCACGGCGTCGAAGTCCTGCAGGGCACCGGGCAGCGGCACGAGCGCTTCACCGCCCCGGTCCCCGTGATGGGTGGCGCGCTCTGGATCTACGCGCCGTTCGGCAATTTCGAGGATTTCAGCGGCGGCGAGCTGATGCTCGCGACCGATCTGACGCTGCGCCACCGTGGCCGGGAGCTGGTTCTCGAGCGGCTTCTGCTGCGCCCGGCCGAGCAGGAGCGCATCCCGGTGCTGCAGATGTTCGACGCCGACGGCAATCATCTGGCCAACGTGACGCATATCCACGCGCTGCTGCATCACGATGCCGCGCTCGCGACCCTGCACAACGCCGATGTGACCGCGACCGCGCGCCTGGCCGAGATGCTGGGGCAGCCGGCCCTGACCGATCTGCCGATCGGGCAATTGTGGCTGGATCTGACGCTCGATATTCCTTCGGGGGCCGACCTGTCAGGCCAGGGGATCGACTTCAGTGGACGGGACCTGAGCTGCGACACCCGGCCCTGGTGGCCGCAGGATGGCTATGTGGCCGACGTCGAGTTGATCGCGATGGGCCAGGTCGCCGGGGGCGGCTTCGAGCCCAACAGCGGGCATCTGAAGATCACGCCGTCGGCCACGCTGAAGAACGCGGGCGACGCCGATGTGCCCTGGTTCCGGCAGTTCGATCCGGCCCCGCCGTCGCTGTATCCGCACGATCCGCGCGATCAGCATCCGTTTCTGCTCTGGAACCTTTATCGGATCAAGGACGGTCGGATCGAGCAGCTCGCCGCGTCAGGCACCAAGCATGCCTTCTTCACAATCAACGTCAATTGCGACCTCAACTGCTTCAACGGCAATATCCTCTGGCCGGGCTGCGAGGACACCTATGCCGTCAACAACAACGATTCCAGCACCTATCAGGGCCCGCGTTCGGAAATTGATGCCTCGAAAGGGCTTTGGGACAGCTGCAATTCGTTCTTCGATTCGGACTGCAACGGCTCCCAGGACGGCTTCTCGGGTCAATGGAACAACCGTCTGCTGGTCGATCCGGCCGAGCTTGACCACGCCGACGCGGACTATTTCATGGGCGCCTGGTACGTGATCCAGTACGACGTCGATATCTTCAACACGATGGGCTACCGCAGCATCAACCCGAACCAGGGCGGCTCGGGTGGCTATACCTTCAATCCGCTCGGGACTTTCACCAACGGCTCTCCGCTCAGCGAGTGGGTGGCCGAGGGCGGAGCCGATCCTCTGGCGGGCCATGAACTGGTCGTCGTGCCGTCGCTGACTCCGGACGAGCCCTATCCGTTCAACATGCCACAGGGCCATCTGCGCGTGCTGGCCCGCGCCGAAGACCTCGGCGACGGGACCTGGCGCTACCGCTACGCGGTGATGAACTTCGATTTCGACCGCGGCGTGGACGCGTTCACGGTTCCGCTGGCCGAAGATGCCGAAGTGCTCGATACCTGGATGGGCGGGCCGCCCGACGTGCTCTCGGGTGCCTGGTCGGCCACGGTCTTCGATGATCGGGTGGTCTTTTCCAGCCCGGGCGGCCGCAGCGGGTTCCTGCCCTGGTACACGCTGTACAACTTCGAGCTGGTCACCGATCAGGCGCCGGTCGAAGGGGGTCTCGTGCGGCTCGGCGCCGTCGGCAAGGTCGAGCCGGACGTCATCGACGTGGACATGCCGGCGCCGGGCAACGCGCTCCTGATCGATCCGATGATCTTCGAGGACCGCTTCGAGAGCGTCGAATGAACCACCGGGGTCGGACCAGGCGGTTCGGCGAGGCATCGAGATCGAGCCCGCCGCCCCTCCCCGACCCTCTTGAAGATGCAAATGATTCTCGTTAAAATACGACTTTTCCACAAGGCTTCTCTGCAATGATGATTTTCCGCTGGATTCTGATGGGCGTCATCGGCGCCACGCTGGTGGCCTGTTCCGAGCCGGAAGGCGAACGCGAACCCGAAACCGCTGACGACGCGGCCAACGAGCAGGCCCGCGTCGTGGTCTACACCTCGCGCCAGCCGCACCTGATCGAACCGCTGTTCGAACGCTATACCGCCGCGACCGGCGTCATGGTCGATTACATCAACGACAACGAGGCCTCGCTGATCGAGCGCCTCGATGCCGAGGGCGATCGGACCAATGCCGATGTCTTCATCACCGTCGATGCGGGCAATCTCTGGCACGCGGCCGAACGCGGCCTGCTGAAGCCGCTGGATAGCGCTGCGCTCAACGACGTGGTTCCGGCCGAGTATCGTGACGAGAGCGGTCAGTGGTTCGGTCTGTCGCTGCGCGCCCGAACCATCGTCTATCATCCGGATCGCGTCGATCCGGCGGACCTGTCCACCTACGAGGATCTTGCCGACGCTCGCTGGCAGGGACGGCTCTGCCTGCGCACCTCGCGCAAGGTCTACAACCAGTCGCTCGTGGCCATGATGATCGAGCATCACGGCGAAGAGCGGACCGAAGAAATCGTATCCGGCTGGGTCGCCAACCTGGCGACCGACCCGTTTTCGTCGGATACCCGGCTGATCGAGGCCATTGCCGCCGGGCAGTGCGACCTCGGGCTGGCCAACACCTACTATCTCGGCCGCCTCAAGGCCGAGGACCCGGACTACCCGGTTCGTCTCTTCTGGGCCAACCAGGACACGACCGGGGTGCACGTCAACGTGTCCGGAGCCGGCGTGACACAGCACGCGCCGCGGCCGGAACAGGGCCAGGCCCTGATCGAATGGCTGGCCTCGGACCAGGCCCAGGCCGAGTTCGCCGAGCGCAATCTCGAGTTCCCGGTCGATCCCGACGTTCCGGCGCGCGGTCTGGTCCTCGACTGGGGCGAGTTCGAGGCCGACGACACCCCGCTGGTCATCGCCGGAAAGCGCCAGGCCGAGGCGGTCCGCCTTATGGATCGTGCAGGCTTCCGTTGAACGCCTGATCGTCTGGCGCAAGGGTCTGCCGAGCGGACGCCGCTGGGCGCTCCTGCCGCTGCTGGTTCTGATCGGCCTGCCGCTGGCCATGCTGGCCTTGAGCTGGTTCGAGCCGCAGCCTGACACCTGGCAACACCTGCGTACCTGGCTGCTGCCACGTCTGGTGCAGCACACCCTGATCATGCTCGTCGTGGTCGGCCTCGGAGTAGCGCTGCTCGGCGTGGGCCTGGCCTGGCTGTCGGCCTGTTGCGAGTACCCGGGCCGGCGCTGGCTCGATCCGCTGCTGGTCATGCCGCTGGCCTTCCCGACCTATGTACTGGCCTTCATCTATCTCGGCGTGCTGGACTTCGCCGGGCCGCTGCAGAGTCTGTGGCGCGAGTTCTTCGACGGCGCGCCGCCGCTGGTCTCCGGGCTCAGCCGCCCGGCCGGCGTGCTCTACATTCTCGTTCTGGCCTACTATCCCTACGTCTATCTTCTCGCACGGGCTGCTTTCATCGGCGGCGGCCTGACCGCGTTCGAGGCCGGTCGCAGCCTCGGCGTCGGCCCTTGGGGCAGCTTCATGCGGGTGGTCGTCCCGATGGCACGGCCGGCCATCGTCGCCGGAATGGCGCTGGCCCTGATGGAAACGCTGGCGGATTTCGGCGCCGTATCGATCTACGGGTTCGAGACCTTCACCACGGCGATCTATCGAACCTGGTTCGGCCTGTTCAATCTGACCGCGGCGGTGCAGCTGGCTTCGATCCTGATGCTGTTCGTTCTAACGCTGCTCCTGGCCGAACGCTTCAGTCGTGGACATCGTTCTAGACTGGCCGAACGCCGGCCGAGCGGCCACCGCATCCGCTTGCGCGGCGGCGCGGCGCTGTCGGCAACCGGTATCCAGCTGGCCGTCGTGCTGCTCGGCGTCGTGATCCCGCTCGTGCAGCTGCTGGTCTGGGTCGGGCCGCAGTTCGGCGACATCCTGGCGCGTGATCTGCCGGCTCTGATCGGCAACACCATGCTGCTCGGGCTGGTCGGTGCGGCCACCGTGCTGCTTGGCGGTGTGCTGCTGCTGGTGTCGACCCATCGTGCTCCCGCCCGGGTGATGGCGCTGGGTGAGATCGCCGCGCTGGGCTATGCCATTCCCGGCACGGTCCTTGCCGTGGCGATCATGCTCGCCTTCATCAGACTCGACCAAACCGCCGGCACCGCGCTGGCCAGCGGTCTGCTGGCCTTGATCCTGGCCTACGTCATCCGTTTCGTGCGCGTCGCCTGGGGACCGCTCGACGGCGTGGCCGAGCGTATCCGGCCCGAATATTCGGAAGTCGCGCGCAGCCTCGGGGTGCCGCGCTGGTACCGGCTGTGGCGAGTCAATCTGCCCCTGCTCGGCCCGGGCCTACTGACCGCCTTCCTGCTCGCCCTGGTCGAGATCGCCAAGGAAATGCCGGCAACCCTGATGCTAAGGCCCTTCGGCTGGGACACCCTGGCCATCCGCATCTACGAACTGACCGCCGAAGGCCAGTGGCAAGCGGCCGCGATTCCGTCCCTGGTCCTCGTCGCCCTCGGCGCAATACCGGTCTTTCTCCTGATTCGTCGGGCGAGGGTGGTCAGGTAGGAGCAAGGTACAAGGAACAAGGAACAAGGTACAAGGTACAAGGTACAAGGTACAAGGTACAAGACGGGATGCCTTTCACCTTGCTCCTTGATCCTTGATCCTTGATCCTTGATCCTTGATCCTTGATCCTTGCTCCTTGTTCCTTGTTCCTTGCTCCTTGTTCCTTCATCAAAACCCGGAAACCGCTAGAATGTGCGGCTCCCCGAATCCCTCCATCCCCATGCCTCTCAAAACTCCGCTCTACGACGTTCACACTGCCTCCGGCGGCAAGATGGTCGAGTTCGCCGGCTGGTCGCTGCCGATTCACTACGGCTCGCAGATGGAGGAGCATCACGCGGTGCGGCGCGAGGCCGGCATGTTCGATGTCTCGCACATGACCGTAGTCGATGTTCAGGGGGCCGGCGCTCAGGACTTTCTGCGCCGGCTGCTGGCCAACGACGTGGCGAAGCTGAAGACGCCGGGACAGGCCCTGTATGGCTGCATGCTCAACGACCAGGGCGGGGTGATCGATGACCTGATCACCTACTACCTCGATACGGCCTTCTATCGCACGATCGTCAACGCCGCCACGCGCGAGGCGGACCTGGCCTGGATGCAGGAGCAGGCCTCGGGTTTCGACGTCGAACTCATCGAGCGCGACGATCTGGCCATGGTCGCGGTCCAGGGTCCGCAGGCACGCGATCGGGTCATCGAGTGGCTCGGGGCTCGCTCGGCCGCCGATCTGAAGCCGTTCAGAGCGACCAGCCACGGCGATGTCTTCATTGCGCGCACGGGTTACACCGGAGAAGACGGCTTCGAAGTGCTGCTGCCGGCAAGTCAGGCGGAAGCGTTCTGGCGCGGTCTGGCTGAATCAGGCGTGCGGCCCTGCGGGCTCGGCGCGCGTGACAGCCTGCGGCTCGAAGCCGGGCTGAACCTTTACGGCCAGGACATGGACGCCGCCACCACGCCGCTGGAGTCCAACCTCGAATGGACCGTGGCCCTGGAGCCGGCCGACCGCGACTTCATCGGGCGAGACGCGCTGGAGCAGCAGAAGCGCGAAGGGCCGACGCGGCAGCTGGTCGGTCTGCTTCTTGACCGGGGCGGCATTCCACGCACCGGCACCATCGTGCACACGCCGAAAGGCAACGGTGTCGTCACCAGCGGTTGTTTCGGTCCGAGCATCGAACGACCGATCGCGCTGGCCCGCATTCCAAGCGGTGACTTCGAGCGGGTCGAGGTCGAGCTGCGCGGCCGTCGCCTGCAAGCGCATCTGGTCAAGCCGCCGTTCGTGCGCAACGGCGAGGTCAAGGTTCAGCTCTGAGGACCAACAGCTCTCAGGCGCTGATGGCCTCGAAGCAGTTGGCCTGACGATTCTTGCGCACCTTGTCGGGCTCCCAGACCCGGCCGTTCATCACGATCCAGACGCCGGGTGGCAGGGTCTGGACGGCACCGATCGCGGTGCCGATGTTGAACACGGCATCGGAATCGATGAAGCGGGCCGGATTGAGCGCACCGGTCATGACGATGACCCGGTCGCCGATATTTTCGAGCGCGGCGGCGGTCTGGACCATGGTGTCGGTGCCGTGGGTGATCAGGAAGTGGCGGTCGCTGCTGGCTTCGATCGCCTGGCGGATCAGGGTTCGATCGGCATCGTTGAGGTGAATCGAGTCCTTGCGCATCAGGGCGCGCATTTCCCAGTCGAACGCGACGTGCATGGCCCGCAGGATGCGCGCGATTTCAGGCTCTCCGATCTGATAATCGGATTTGGCATCGTAGTAGATCTTGTCGATCGTGCCTCCCGTGGTAAGGACAATCAGTTTTCGGAAAATCACGATCGCGTTGCCTGCCGGAGGCGGTCTGGGGGGAGTTAGTATAGCGGCATGAAACGGGTCATCCTGCTGATCGTGATCACGCTGTCTTGCGTTCTGTCACCCGCGCGAGCCGAGGAATTCAGCCTGTCCGATATCGTCGCGCTGCACTGGCATCCCGAAACCGCCGAGCAGGCCCGCCGCTACAGTCTCGCGCTGAGTGCCTGGCTGGAGACCGAACCCGACGAGATCGGGCAATGGCGCCAGCGCGTCGATGCGGGTGTGGCTCGACTGAATCGCCTTGCCGAGCGGGTCGATCCGGCCCATGCACCCGTGGTCGACGGCCAGTTCGGTCGTCTCGTTCGAGCGCGCGAGCAGGATTGGGCAAACACGAATCTGGTCCCGCCGGCCCCGGCCATTGACCGGCTCACCGAAATCATGGGGTCGGAGGAAGGGGCCGGTCGGGTGGCTCGTCTCTACGGGCCGGCGGCCCTGGCCGCGCCGACACTCTGGCGTCGACTGCAGGCGCGGCTGTCCGCCGAGTCGCTTTCCGATCAGGCGCTTTCCGCCGAGACGCCAGACCCTGAATCAACCCCGGGTCCCTCTGCCGATCCGCTCGATCCACCGAGCATCGAAGCGCTGTGGCGGCCGCTGATGGAGCAGGCCGAAGCGGCCCGGGACCTCACCCCCGAATGGACAGTTCATGCCCGCTCGCAGGCCGAGCACGTCCTTGCTCTGGAAGCGCTCGAGGCCGTCGACGAGCAGGCCCCTGTCATCGCCCGGATCCTTCACGACCAGGCGCGCTTCGACTGGTCGCGCGGCCTCGTGCTGCGGTCGATCTGGGCCTGGTTCGAGGGATTGATCCATCTGGCCGCCCATGCGCCGACCGATGCTCTGAGCACTGACTATCAGCGCCAGCTCCAGCGTCTTCTGGAAGAGCACAGCGCTGATCTCAGGCGGGTCGAGACCGACTTGCCCGTCATCATTGCGCTGATGAGTGACGCCGCCAGCCGTCTCGCCGAAGCAGCCGACGGGGACGATCCGGAAGTCGACGTTAGGGCCGCGACGGTAGAGCTGGCCGACGTCTACGCCCGGCTCGCGCTGTTCATTCCCGATGCCGACTTCTACCTCGCCCAGCCCGTGCGCGAGGACCTGCGCGCGGCGATCGAGGGCTGCAGCCCCGACCCCGGATTCGTCGGACCGATTCCGCGCGAGGTCTTCGACGACTGTCTCGACCGACTGACCGGTCTGATCATCAATGAGCTCGCCCGCGAGGAGCTCAGCGGTGGATCGGGTCCTTTCGCCGACGAATTCCTGAGCCGCGAAATGGAACTGGTGAGCTGGCAGCGCGCCAGCTACCTCGATGGCCACCTCAACTGGCTGCTGCAGGCCAACTGCGCCGTGCCCCGCTGGATCAACGTACTGGAGTGGTCGGTCCTGCTGCAGTACCTCGCTCAATGGGTGCCCCAACGGCCGGTCTTCTTCGGTTCCGAACGCTGGCAGGATGCCACCGAGTCGATCATGCGCGTCAATACCGGCCATCGTCGGGCCCATACCGATTGGCTTGACTGCGTTACCGGTACGGGCAGTGTGCGGCTCGATCCCATCGCGCGCCTGCTCGAGCGCCTGGCCCGGGCCCATGACGTGCTGGCCGATGGCCTGGGCGAAGCGGCCCGCCAGTTCTACGCCGAAGTGACTCGTCCGGGCGCGGATATCGTTCTCGACGCCGGGGCCGATCAGGTCACGACCTACCGTCCCGAGGATCTGACGGTCGGGCCCTGTGCTGATCTGCCGACCTGCGGCGCTCGTGCCGCGCTGCCGGTCAGTCGCGCCCTGCTCGGTCTGTTTCCGAACGCCTACCTGCTGGCCGATCAGCTCGACATGGGCCGGCTTGAGCTCTGCTATGGCAATGTGCACTGGGTGGATCGCGAGACGCGACCGGCGCGTTCGCAGGATGACCAGGTCGCGCACTACCACGGCCGCCTGCAGTTCGAGCTGATCGGCAGTTTCACCGCCGGCGATGAGCATGAGGTCGTGTTTCGCCAGCAGTTGACCGCCGCCGAGCCGAGCCACTACCTGTTTGCCGCGCTCGACGCCGAATTGCTCGAGCGCGATTGCCCGATCGAACTGGCCGGCCTGCCGATCGCCAGCACCCTGCGCGAAGAGGGCTTCGGGCTCGTGCCGAATCGCCTGACCTATTTCGTCAGTACGCCGACCACGCCCGAGGCCGAGCTGCTGGCCAACTGGAGCAACGGAGCGGAATGGCGCGACTGGTTCGTCACCGGCAACCGTGTCGAGTTGCTCGAGCGTCGGCACGGCGAGGCCCTCGCCGCCGCCGTCGATGCGACCCTCGACCAGCGGGCCGGTCAGCGCGAGCGCCAATTGTCCGCTCGCCTGCTGGCGCCGTTCGTCGGCGCACTCGATGATCCGGTCGGCCAGGCGATGTTGGACGTCGGTCAGCTCAGCGCGCTGCTGCGTCGCATGCTCGAGATTCATTACCCGCGGATTCTGCGCCACGATGACCGGCTGCGGTCGCTGGTCAGCGGCGACGAGGGTGTCCTGACGCGCGAGCGCGTGCGGCAGTTGCGCGACGACGGCGTGTCGGTGGTCGGGATTCCGGCGCTCGGACGCGAACGGCTCGGGCGGCTCGAGTCCTACTGGCAGAGCCTCCCGGCGGCGTTGCGCGAATTCGGTCAGCACGCGCCCGAACTCGACGTCGGCGCCGAGCAGATCGATCGGCTGGTTCAACTCGGCCGAAGCGCCGCGGGCGGTGCCGATCCGACGCCCGCGGGGTCGCCTGAGAGCCCGGACGGGGGTTGACCGACCACTCTCGCCCGCGCCGGCTCGTTTCGAGCTGCGGTGGGCTCGTCAGCCGTTCGAACCCGTCTCCTCGATCAAGGCCAGTGCCCGATCCAGCGCCTGCTCGCCCGGCACTTCGATCGTCGGCATGACGCCGTTCCGATCCAGCCGGATCAACTCGGGCGTGACGTAGTCGGCCACCGGAACGGACAGCTTGAAGGTCTCGTCCATCGGAAAATGTTCCGCGCTGAGCATCGCTCCGGCCGTTCGCTCGCCGATGATCGTCGCGCCGCCGGCTTTCAGGCGATTGACCAGGGGTTCGCAGGTGCTGCCGGACCGGCCATCGGTCAGAATGATCAGCCGGCCTTCGAAAATCGGGTCGTTATGGGCCGGCAGGACCAGTCGCGCGGCCCCGTCGCGCTGCAGCGTTTCAACGAATCTGCCGAGCTCGAGGACGGCAAGCGGCGCGATCGTCTGGTACTGCTCGGCGTTGGGATAGTCGCGGTGCTTCTCGAACCAGGCCCGGGTCAGAAACGCACCGGCATCGATTAGGTCGCGGCTCAGAGCGCGGGACAGTGCAACGGCGGTCGGGAAGGAGCCACCGGGCGTGCCGCGCAGATCGAGGATCAGGGCCTCGGGCTGGCGATCGATGACCGCCGCCATGGTCCTGGAAAACGCCATCGGATCGCCTTCGAACATGCGCACCTGGATCAAGGCGACCGATTCGCTGGGCCAGCTCAGGGAAATCGCCGGATCGTCGTTGCCGTCATCGCCAGGCGGGTTATGCCAGTGGAGCCGGAAGTGCGTGAACGGCAGCCGCTCGGTCGCGTCGTTGAAGGCCTTCCGGAACTCGTCGTCGTCCAGGGCCTGAAGCGCCGGATCCCGGATCGTCCGCCTGAACGCTTCCCACTCCGGGCCGGATACGAATGCCGGATTGGCAACGGCTGCTTCGGCGGTCGCGATGATGCGCTCGACCAGGGCAGCGCGCGGCGGCACTGCGGCCACTGAACTTGCCTGGGCCGCGGAAATGATGGCGCTGAAGCTCAGAACCAGGATTCCGAGAGGGATGATGTGGTGGTTCATGCCGACAGGTCCCGCGATTGATATCAGCCGATAGTCTGCGCACTCATCGCGCGAAATTCCAGGCCATTGTGACGGACGCGAAGCCCTTTTGACCAAATCACTCAGGCGCGGGCGCTGCCTTGGGACGGCGGCGAATCGCCAGAAGGGCCGTGAAGTAGACGGTGATGAGCGCGATCTGCAGCAGCGCCGCCTGCCCGAATTCGCCCGACCAGCCTTCCATCACGGCAAAACAGAAGTAGAGCAGCAGCACGCAGCCGGCGATGACCAGCGGCTTCCCGTCGAGGCGCCAGACGCCGGGCAGCAGGGGTAGCAGCGGCACCAGCGCAACGACCAGGGCCCACGGCGCGGGGAACACCGTCGTGGTCGGCTGGAGCCAGCCGAACCAGACGATCTGAAGGATCACGAGGCCGACGAAGGTCCAGCGGCACCACCGAAGCCCGGGCAGCGGCAGTTTCATCAGCTGGCCTTCAGGCGCGCGGCGATCGAGGCGACCCGGCGACCCAGGGCGCGACAGAGGCTGCGTTCGTCGTCATCGAGCGGACGGTCGCTGTCGGGTCCGGCCAGGTGACTGGGGCCGTAGGGTGTGCCGCCGCTGCGCGTCGTCGTCAGGGCTTTTTCGGAGTAGGGCAGGCCGACCAGGATCATGCCGTGATGCAACAGCGGGATCATCATGCTCAGCAGGGTCGATTCCTGTCCGCCGTGCAGGGTCGAGGTGGAAGTGAACACGCCGGCCGGCTTGCCGACCAGGGTGCCCGAAAACCATTCGCCGCCGGTGCCGTCGAGAAAGTGCTTCATCGCCGAGGCCATGTTGCCGAACCGCGTCGGACTGCCGAGAATCAGGCCATCACACTCGGCCAGGTCGCGATTGTCGACCAGGGCCGGACCCTCATCGGGCGGTGACTGGCGCACCGGATCGACGGCCGAGGTCAGCGGCGGCACCGCGCGCAGCCGGGCACTCGCCCCCTCGACCTGTTCGACGCCACGGGCCACCTCCCGCCCCATGGCGAGGGTGTTACCGTGAGTCGAATGAATCACGATCAGAATTTCGCTCATTTGGGACATTCTCCGGGATGGTGCTGGATCAATTGTGATAATGCGTGGTCTGACCAACGCATCGATACGCAAGAGCGGTCATGAATGATTCGGCCAGCACCATCAAAAAACAAGGTGACGATCGGGTTGACAGTCGAGGTGACAGTCAACGTGATCATGAGGAGTGTGCGGCCAGCGCGTCAACACCGGGTCGAGCCAACCCGATCAAGGCGCTGATCCGTTCGCGCTGGCTGAGGGCGTTTCTTCCGCATCTCTGGCGGCACTTCCGTGAGGACCGGAATTTCGAATCCGCCGGCGCTCTGAGCTACGCCAGCCTGCTGGCCCTGGTGCCGCTGATGGCCGTCCTGTTCGGCGTCGTTGCCGGTTTTCCGGCCTTCGACCGCTGGGCGGAGGAGCTCGAAGCCTTCATCTTCTCGAACTTCGTCCCGACCGCCGGCGACACGGTGCGCGATTACCTGCAGAGTTTTGTCAGCAATTCGGCCGGTCTGACCGGTGTCGGCCTGCTGTTTCTGCTGGCCACGGCGATCCTGCTGATGAGTACGATCGAGCAGAGCATGAATCGCATCTGGCGGGTCCGCGCCCAGCGCCGTCTGGCCAGCCGTCTGGTCACGTTCTGGGCGGTGCTGACCCTGGGGCCCCTGCTGATGGGCGCCAGCCTCGGGTTGACTTCCTACTTTGCAGCGCTGCCGTTGCTGGCGCCGGAATTCGCGCGCGGGGCGATCCAGGGTCTGATTCTGCAGCTCACGCCCTTCGTAGTGGCCATGGTCGGGTTTGCCCTGCTGTTCCTGATCGTGCCGAATCGACGGGTCAGGGTGGCGCATGCGCTGGTCGGCGCCTTCCTTTCCGCGGTCCTGTTCGAGCTCGCCAAACGCGGGTTCGTCCTGTACGTCACCCATTTTCCGACCTATGAGCGCATCTATGGCGCGCTGGCGACCGTGCCGCTGTTTCTGGTCTGGATCTATGTCTCCTGGGTCGTCGTGCTGCTTGGCGCGAGCGTGGCGGCGGCCCTGACGACCTTCAACTACCGCAAGGCGGCGTGGCGCTGGTCGCGTCGGCACGAGCTGGTCCTCGCGCTGCGCCTGCTCGGCCACTTCTGGCACGCCCAGCGGCGCGGCCGGGCGCTGAGCGTGGCCGACCTGCTCGCCCGGGAGCCTGCCGCGAGCGACGAACAGGTCCAGCGACTCGTCGGCTATCTTCACGAAGCGGGCGTCGTCCATGAAGACGACGATGGCGACTGGCTGCTATCGGCTGATCTGGCCGAGGTTCGGATGGCCGAGCTCGTTCGCGCGGGTCCGTTTATACTGCCGCTCGGCGAGCTGGATCGCGTGCCGGTCGACAGTCACTGGGACCGCGCCCTGATCCACTATCTGCAGCCGATCGACCGGCGCGCTGATCACCTGATGAAGATGCCGGTCAAAGCGCTGCTCCAATTCACACTCGAGGATGTGCCTTGATTCGATTGATCCTTTTGTTGATGGCGATGACTCCGGGCCTCGTGCTGAACGGCGCGCGCGCCGAGATCGTCGATTTCGAACTCGAAGATCTGAACCAGCAGATTCATCGGCTGGCCGATTATCGCGGCGGATGGGTCGTGGTCAATTATTGGGCCACCTGGTGCGCTCCTTGCCGCAAGGAGATTCCCGACTTCTCCCAGCTGCACGACCGACGCGACGACATCACGGTTCTCGGGCTGGCCTACGAAGATGCCTCGATCGAAGACTTCGAGCGATTCCTGCTGAACTATCCGGCCAGTTATCCGATTCTGCTGGTCGACACCTTCAACCCGCCGCCCGACCTCGGTGCCCCACGTGCTTTGCCAACGACGTTTCTGGTTGATCAGGAGGGGCGTCTCGTGAACACCTGGCTCGGACCGGTGACCGGCGAAATGATCGAGCAGTGGATCGAGGACTATGGATGAGGTTCGCCGCTGGCTGATCTCGGGTCGGGTGCAGGGCGTTTTCTTTCGCGCTTCGACCCGTCGTCAGGCCGAGCCGCTCGGCCTGAGCGGTCGCGCGATCAACCTGCCCGACGGAACCGTCGAAGTGGTGGCCTCCGGGTCAAGGGCGGCCCTCGACCAGCTGCAGGCGTGGCTGCAGCGCGGCCCGCGCGCGGCCCGCGTCGATTCAGTGGAGCGGACCGAGTGCACAGAGTCGTCCGAGAGCCTGGGCGGTCGTTTCGTGACCGGGTGATTGTCCGGGGGCGGCCGGTTCCGCCCCTTTTTCGACGATTGACGACAGACGATCAGCCCTCGATCAGGCGACCGATTTCCGGACCCTCGTGCCGGATCAATGGATCATTGCCGGGCTCATCGAGCTTCAGGGGTTCGGCATTGCCGGCGCCTGTGATTCCGCTTCCCGTTCGGCCCCGGCGTCGTCGCTCTGTGTCTGATCCAGGTTGAAATCTCCGGCGATGGCATAGGACATCGCGTCGGGGTCGAGCCACTCGGCGATCGCCGCGTTGACTTCTTCGACCGTGATCTCGGCCAGGCGGGCTTCGCGCTCGGCCTGGAAGAACAGATCACGATCCAGATACAGGCCCGATGACAGCAGCGAGGCCAGGCGTGCGTCGTCGGAGCGCGCCAGCTCCTGCTCGCGCAGAAAGCCGGTGCGCGCGGATTCGAGCTCCTCGGCCGTGAAGCCCTGTTCGGTGGCCTTGACGAGTTCTTCCTGCAATACGGCTTCCAGGCGCTCGCGGTTTTCCGGCGCGAAAGCGGCAAAGACGAAGAACGAGCCGCTCTCGTCGATCGGATGGGCGCTGAAGTTGCCGCCCACGGAATAGCTCAGGCCTTCCACGTTGCGGATTCGATCGCCGAGGCGCGAACTCAGAAAGCCGCCGCCCATCATGTGGCCGGCGAGCTGCAGGGCCGGGTAGTCCGGGTGGGTATCCGCCATCGCAAACCCGGTCGAGCCCAATACGATCGCGTTGGCCTTGTCGTCGAGCTGCAGGACCATGCGCTCGGCAGGGCGTTCTTCATGCTCGTTTTCCCAGCGCTCGAACGGCACCTCGGCGCGCCAGTCGCCGAACTGTGACTCGAGCCGCCGGCGCAGCTCGTCGGGGTCGAAATCGCCGACGAAGGCGACCGTGGTGCCGGGCCCGAAGCCGTAGAAGCGCTGGTGGAAATCGCGCAGGTCCTCGACCGTCAGCGCCTCGACGCGTTCGCGCTGCTCCTCGAAGCTCGGGATGTAGGACGGATGTTCCGGCGGCCTGGTGTTCTGGTGGCGGCTCAGAGCACGGCTGGCCACGCTGCCCGGGTCGTCGCGCTGCTGGGCAAGCGAAGTCAGGGCCTGGCGCTTGTACTCTTTCAGCTCGGATTCGGGGAAGGTCGGTCGACGCGCGATCTCCGCCAGCAGGTCGATGACCGGCAGCAGGTTCTCCCGCGTGGTTTCGATGCTGGCCGAAACCGTGCTGGAACCGCCGACATTGAGCCCGGCCTGCAGCTCGTCGATGCGGTCCTGGATGTCCTGGCGGCTCAGGTTTTCGGTGCCGCGCGAGAGCATGCTGGCCGTGGCCGATGGAACTGTGTCGAGGCCGGTCAGCGCCGTCTCGTTACCGATGCGCAGGGTCATCGTGCCGTGCACGCGCTCGCCGCGCGTGGCCTTGGGCAGAAGCGCGACTTCGGCGCCGTTCGCCAGAGTGAAGCGCTGAACCCGGTCTTCGATATTCTCCGGCGTGGCCTCGAAGGCTTCGCCCTCGCTGCGCTGCTCGCGGCCGGTGTAGTCGGCCAGCAGCATCTCGACGTCCGGCACCGAGGGAATTTCGACGCGCCGCGGGTCATCGTCAGGAATGAATGTACCGAGGGTCTGATTGTCGCGGACGAGGTAGGTGTCGGCGGCCGCGATCACATCATCGACGGTGACCTGCTCCAGGCGGTCGCGGTGCAGGAAAAGCATGCGCCAGTCGCCGGTCGCCGCCCACTCCGACAGGCCGATGCCGACCCGCGAGGAATCGTTGAGCGTGCGCTCCATGCCGCTGGTGAGCGCGTTGACCGCGCGCCTGACTTCTTCTTCCGTGGGCGGTGCCGAGTCCAGCGCGGCGAGCGTATCCAGCATCAAGCGGCGGGCCTCCTCGACATCGCCGTCCTCGGGGAGCTGGGCAAACGTGAGCAGCATCGAAGGCTCGGGCAGGCGGAAGGTGAACGAGTTGACGTTGCTCGCCAGGCCCGGCTCGACGAGGGCCTTGTACAGACGTCCTGATGGCGAATCGCCGAGCACGAAGCTCAAGGCCTCGACGGCGGCGAAGTCTTCGTGAAGCGCCGAAGGCACGTGGTAGGCCGCGATCAGGGTCGGGACCGAGCCGGCACGGCGCACGGTGACCTCGCGCCGGCCGTCCTGGTACTGCTCGCGGGTGTAGGTTTCCCACAGCCTGTTGTCCAGGGTACGCTCGGGTGCCGGGATCGCGCCGAAGGTCTGTTCGATCAGCGCCAGCGCCCGATCGGTCTCGAACTTGCCTGACAGGATGACCATCGCATTGTCCGGTTGGTAGTAGTGACGATAGAAGCGCTGCAGCCGCTCGATCGGCACGTTCTCGATGTCGGCGCGAGCGCCGATCGTCGAGCGGCCGTAGCCGTGCCATTCGTAGGCGGCCGCCATGACGCGCTGCAGCAGCACGCGGAACGGGCTGTTCTCGCCGATCTCGAACTCGTTACGTACCACCGTCATCTCGCTTTCCAGGTCCTCGGCGGCGATGAACGAGTTGACCATGCGGTCGGCCTCCATGGTCAGCGCCCACTCGAGGTTGTCGTCGGTCGCCGGCAGGGTCTGGAAATAGTTCGTGCGCTCCCACCAGGTCGTGCCGTTGGCGAAGCCGCCGCGCTCGGAGATTTCGCGCTTGATGTCGCTGCGATTGGGCGTGCCCATGAACACCAGGTGTTCGAGCAGATGCGCCATGCCGGTCTCGCCGTAGCTTTCGTGCTTGGAGCCGACGAAGTAGGTCACATTGACGGTCGTCGTCGGTCGGCTGGAATCCGGCATCAGCAGGACTTTCATGCCGTTGTCCAGCCGGTATTCGCTGATCCCCTCGACTTCGGTGATGAAAGCCGGGCCGCCGTCCTGGGCCAGTGCGGTCAGACTGATCGCTGCCAGCAGCAGCGCTACAAGAGCGTTTCGAGCGAGCATCATGGTGAGATTTGGCGTTTTCAGGAACTTCGTCTGACCCCGATCGGTCGCGACTGTTCCCGAAAGATGGCAGCGACGGCTAACCGTCGGATCTAGGCAGTCAGCCCGAAGATTCCCGGGTTGTGCCTCCGCCAGATCTGCAGTTCGAGCTTTCTCGGCATCGGGTTTTCCGGGTCGTAGGCACCGGCGCGCACCCAGTCGATGCAGGTCCGGACCATCGTTTCGATGGAGAAGAAGTAGATATCGATCCCCTCCATCACGCTGATGATCGGCGCGGTCAGCACCGAGCTGAAGGGCTGCCCGCGCGTCGGCAGAACGTACCAGCCGCCGTTGAAAGACGCGAACGGATAGGAGTACTTCAGCAGCTGGTGGTAGTCAGGATCTGTCCCGTAGGAATACATCATGCTGCGATATTCGCCAGGGGCTCGTTCGATGCTGCAGAAGGTATTGTCGCGAAACCAGAACGGAAACTCCGATTCCCAGGCGTCCTTCTCCTGACCCCCGCGCCAGGCATAGAGGCTGATGATTTCGGGAGGAAGCGAGCCGGGGAACCAGCTGCATCGCTCGACCAGTTCCGATTCCGACAAAGGTGGCAGCAAGGAGTCCGCGACAAGCATGCCGTTTTCCGTGTAGGCAGCCAGAAGCTGATCGAGGAGGCCGTGCAGTCGCTCGCTCGAGAATGCGGGCAAGGAGACGTTCGAAAATCGATCGATCACCGGACCGCTGTCCCGACAGCCGAGGGCCATGAGCAAAGGGCTCATCGCACAGCCAGTAAGGAATGCTCTGCGGTGCATGGTTTTCGGATCGCAATCAGCTTCAAGCTCTATGATGTCATGGATTGGATGCAACGGTGACCGAAGTGCCCACGCAGCTTGTCCGCTCCGCAACGCCCGAGGACTCCGAGGCTATTGCCAGCATCTACAACCGCTACGTCCTCGAGTCGACCGCCACCTTCGAGCTGAATCCGGTCGATGCCGCGATGGTTACCGAGCGCATGGCGAACAGCCCGAACGGCCTGCGCTGGCAGGTCGTGGAAGGGTCGGCGGGCCGTGTCGTCGGCTATGCGAGTGTTGCCCGCTGGAAGCCGCGCGGTGGATATGCAAGGACCGTGGAGACCTCGGTCTTCGTCGATATCGCCTGCCAGGGTTGCGGCTTCGGGAATGCGGTCTACGGCCAGCTCCTCGACGAGGTCTGGGCGCACGGCTACCATGCGGCGCTTGCCGGAATCGCACTGCCCAACGCGGCCAGCGTAGGACTGCACGAGCGGCTCGGGTTCCGACCAGCCGGAGTTCTTCGGGAAGTCGGCTTCAAGCTCGGTCGCTGGATCGATGTCGGATACTGGCAGGCGCTGGATCCAGGCGCACGGCACCCGGCATGAGCAGGGCAGGCTGGTCAATTCGACGGCTGCCTGCTCCAGCACGCCCAAGAAGGAACGCTCAGCCGGGGAGAAGAGTGCGCTCTCCCTTTCATACGGAAAGCTAGGGAACCTCTGAATAACTCTGCTCGCGCGCGACGGAGTCTTTGCGGGATGACTCGTTGAGGCTTCGGTGAGCGTGGTTTGGTTGTTCCAAATGAGCGAGCCGAAACACATCGAGTCGCCCGCAAAGGCCCGTCCCATATGGGTTTCGCCGGAAAAGCCGCATCTCGCGCGCTGCGCCCCTCGGCCGTAGCTACGGCTACTGTCACTCGCGTCGCACCACACGATCTGCGGCTTTTCCGACTGAAACGCGCTCCGTGCAGAGTTATTCAGAGGTTCCCTAGTGGGCCAGGCGGCAAATCAGGTAACACTCAGCCGTCGCACAAGGGTCGTGGGCAAGACGCGCGAGAGCAGGACTGGCCTTGGCCAATTCAAGCGAGTGCAACTGAGAATAGTCAGCAGTCCTGCAACGAGCGCAAGAAGGGCAAGGGTGCCGGTGAGTGGCAATAATGCTCGATTCATGCCTGCTCGATTCATGCCTGTCCTGGTTCGCCGGTGGCTGTTGCCGCCGCCCCGGATGATGACGGATGCTGGTCAGTCAACCAGAGTCAGCAAACCGTCACGCGAAATTTAGCGCGGCGTCATTTTCTTTGAGCAGTCTGGTGGAAGTCATCCAAAGGGGAAGCTTCACCGTGCCCAGCGAAAGTCAGAATCGAGCGCGCCTGGTCGCCACTCTGTGGAATCTCAAGCAAGCCGCCAAGAAGAACCCTTTGCCGGGCATTCACTACATCCACTTCAACACCCTGCTGCGGCAGCCGGCTTACCGGAGCGAAATCATTGAAGCGGCCGCCAATTCCGGCGTGCCCGAACTCGAGATGCTGGCCGCAGAGGCATCCAGCCTGAACATCGAAGAGGCGGTGCTGCTCAATCCGGACGACAAGCGCTGGCTGGAGCGCCGCGACCAAGAGATGGCCCAGGCCTATGCCGAGGAACTCTACCAGGCTTCGCGCAGCAAGCGCCGCTATGCGATCCTTTCCGCGCTTACCGTCATCGGTCTGCTGGTGGTTGTCTCGGGTTACTTCGTCTTCCAGCAGTTTGGATCGGCCCGAGTGGTGAGCGAAGCGATTTCCGGTTCCGAGCGCTGGACGGCGGGGCGCGATATCCTTCTCGACGGTATCGTGACCATTGCCCAGGGAGCGCGGCTGTCGATCGACCCGGGCGTTGTCGTTCGCGGCCGACCGGGCTCGGCCCTGGTGGTGATGCGCGGCGTTTTTATCCATGCCAAGGGCAGCGCCACGCAGCCGATCGTGTTTACCAGCGATCAACTTGTCGGCAAGCGCCAACCGGGCGATTGGGGCGGCGTCGTCCTGCTCGGCTCGGCACCGGTCAATGCCGGTCAGGCCACGATCGAGGGCTTTCCAGCCGGTGATACCCGCGGTGCCTACGGCGGCAACGATCCCTCGCATCCCTGCGGTGTGCTCGAGTTCGTCCGCATCGAATTCGCCGGTTTCGAGGCCTTGGCCGATAATGAACTCAACGGGCTGACCCTCGGCGGTTGCGGGAGTGATACGGTCGTCAATTCCGTGCAGGTGCACAGAGCGCTCGACGACGGTGTGGAGGTTTTCGGCGGGACCGTCAATCTGAAGCGGATCCTGATCACTCAAGCCCGCGACGATGCGCTCGACTGGGATGAGGGATGGCAGGGCAACGTTCAGTTCCTGGTCACCCAGCAGACCGAGACCGGCGATAACGCGTTCGAGGGCGACAGCTCGTCGGATACGACGGACCTGAGACCGTTTTCCGCGCCGCGTATCTTCAACGCCACGTTGATCGGCTCCGAAACCGGCGCGCAACGGGCGATGACCCTCCGAACCGGGACGCGCGGCCAGTTCGCCAACATCCTGGCCAGCTCCTTCGGGCTGGAGTTTGCCGACCTCCGCGGCGAAGTCACGCCGCGCGCGATCGGCACTGGCGACCTGACCTTCGACGCCATCGTCTTGCAAGGGATCGGCAATACCAGCGATCGCCCCTTCCTTCCTGAAACCGGCGACAGAGACAACGACGGCGGATTCAGCGAGGCAGCGTACTTTCTGGATGGCGCGGCACGGGTGACCACTCGGCCGATGCTTCGATTGCCGGCGCGCTCCCAGAGCGCAACCCAGCCCACATTCGTGACATCCGGTCAGCCCGAAATGGCCGCAAGCCCTATCCCATCCGGCGAGTTCTGGGATGAATCAGCGCGCTTCATTGGTGCCGTCCGGCCTGGAGAAAGCAACCCCTGGTACGCCGGCTGGACCGAGTTTCCCGCAAACTAGTGGGCCACGCGGCAAATCAGGTATCACTCAGCCGTCGCACAAGGGTCGTGGGCAAGGCACGCGCAACGGCTCCGCTACAGGGCTTCATGCCCGATGGGCCAGTCGCCCTTTCGCTCCCGCCTGCGCTGGAACGCCGCTGTAGTGGTTCTGCAGCAAGTTTCGCTAACGCCGTCCATCGTCAGGCCCAGCGCGGCCCATCATTTGGATTCAACCAGTCAGGGGCAACAGGAATGGCCCGACTTTGCGTTCTCGCTTATGCCTTGGGAACCACCCTTGCCGGCGAGCGACGCCTTGATTCGCGCCATTCCTGATGCCCTGAATGCAATCCAAATGGTTGCCGGTTCAATAGCAACCGCCGGGAGCAGCAAGGCAGCAGATGGAGCCCGAGTCAGCAGCCCCCTCAGGAAGAATCAACGCCTCAAGATCGGCGAAAACGGATTGCGAGGGTCTTCAATGAATGCGTGTCCTGGTTCGAGGCGGAGGCAGGTGTCGCTTTACATCGAGGCGAGGCGTCTAGGTTTGGTTAGCAGATTGACGATTTGACGATCTATTTGATAACATTCATCGTCATCAGATGACTCGGGAGCGCCGAATGCGAACCATCATCGACCTGCCAGAATCGGACCGCGAATCGCTGGACCTGCTCAGCCGGCGACTCGGGATTTCCCGGGCGGAGGCCGTCCGACGCGCGGTCGCGCAGTTCCTGAAATCGCACGGACCCGCTTCCGACGACGATCTGTTCGGCATCTGGCGCAACCGCAACGAAGATGCCCTGGACTATGAAGACCGCGTCCGTGCCGAGTGGAATCGCCGGTGAACTGGCTGCTGGACAGCAATATTCTCATCGATTACCTGAACGGCATCTCCCCGGCGAAGGACGTGCTGATCAAGGCCGAAGCCAGGAGCATCAGCCGAGTGACCTGGATCGAGGTGCTGGTGGGCGCTGAAAGTCCGGAGCAGGCTCACGCGCTGCGCGGCTGGCTGGCGAGATTCACCATCATCGAAATCGATGCGGCCATTGCCGAGCGAGCAATTGAACTTCGCCGGACACACCGATTGCGCCTGCCCGACCTGCTGATCTGGGCTTCGGCCCAGGTCCACGGCCTGATTCTGGTCAGCCGCAACACGCGCGATTTTCCGTCCGATCAGCCGGGGATTCATGTGCCCTACCGAACTTGTTAACCCGTCAGATATGCAGATCGCATTCAGCCGCAGTGTCGCTTTCGTCAGGGTCTTCAATTGTTGTCTGTCCTCGTTTGGTGGTGCTGGTTTGGTGGTGGTGGGACGTCCTTACGCTTGACTCTGCCTCTCTCGGCAACTGCTTGAGTGCGGCATTGACCGACTCCGATGTCGGAAACGCCTCCGAGATTTCCGGATCGAGCCGGACGATATTGGTCCCGGCACGATATCGATCCGCATACTTGCCGCGCTCACCTTTCGAAAAATCATGTTCGCTTTTCATATTGCTTTACCAATCAATGCCTGTACTGGTTTGCCTGCCCGTGTTGCCCGTGTGGTTTGCCCGTGCGCTCTTCGATCGGATTCATTCGTCAGAGAACGCCCCGGTCGACGAGGAACACCGCGAGCGTGATCGCGCCGACTGCGATCGCGCCCTCCAGCCACGCGACGCGTCTGCGCCCTCGGACGGTCAGCCAAGCAGCATACGCGACCCCGGCAAGCATTATCCAAGGCAGCACGAACAGCGCCTGCCAGCGCCCCGCAACGCCAAATACCGGGAGGTAGGGGTTGGCCTGTGCCGCGTCGACGACGGCGGCGCCGGTCAGTACGATAAACGCGAGACCGCAGGCGGCGACCGCCCAGGCCAGTCCTGAAACCGGTGGATCGTCCCCTCGCACTCCGGCGCGGCGTAGCCGCAGCGTGCGCAACGGGATGCCGACGAAACCGACCACAAGCAGCAACGCCGCAGCCGCCGGCCACAGCAGAAGAGCCATGGGCGTCGAGCCGCCGGCGAGTCCAGCAGCCAGCCTGGCCAGGCCCGGGGCCGCGTGGACGTCGGTCAGAAACCGCACGGGTGCGGCATCATCCAGTAGCGACAGGTCCGGCCGGCGTTCCGGTTGTTCGACGAACGCGGCGATGATGTCGCCGACCTCGGCAGAAGGGTCGTGCCCCCTTCCCGGCACGGTGAATTCGATGTGGTTCGACAGATAGGGCGTGATCTGCCCGGCCAGCGCCGGCGGCGTCAGCGCATCGTGGCGTCCGTTGAACAGCATGACCGGGACATCCGAACGCACCGGGCGGCTTGCAGGCGGCGCAATGCCCAGTTCCTGGCAGTGGAGATCGATGCCCCAATACATCCGCGCACGCGGATACCAGACCCCGCGCAGTGCGGCGGCGAACGGGTCGGCAAAGGATCGGGCCGGATCGAAATCGTCGGTGTAGCGATCGTCATTACACTGCACGACATGGCGGAGGTCGTGTCGCGTAGCGGTGTAGATTTCGAGGAGGCCGTCCAGCAGCAGTTGCAGTGGTGCCGAGTTACCGGCGGCGAGCGAATCGATAAACAGCGGGATGATGGCGATGCTGTCGCGTTGGTACTGGAGCTGATAGACGATGGCGATCAGTGTCGGTCCATCGACGACCAGGGATCGTGACGAACCGTCGATGGTCATGCGCAGCGGCTCGCGTTCGAGCCGATGGATCAGTTCGATGAAGCGCATCGAAAGGTCGGGATAGGCCGCTCGGCATTGCGCGTCCGTCGCACAGTCGTCGAAAACCGTGCGCAAAGCTGCTACGGTGACGTCGAAGATGCGCTCTTCGGAATACGGTCCCGCGGGCCAGACGCCGCTGAGTATCGCTGCACGCACCGTCTCCGGGTGACGACGTAGCACTTCCTGTGCGAAACGGGAACCGTACGAGTGGCCGCGCACGGTCCAGCGTGAGTAGCCCAGCGCTCGGCGCAACCGTTCGACGTCGTCTGCGACCTCTGCCGAGCCCCAGACCTCCGGATCGACCCCGCGTGCAGCCAGCGACTCGCTGCATTGGCGGAACGCATCCCGTGTCCGCCGTTCGGCGACTTCGAAGGGTTCGCCGAAAATTGTCGGATAGACCAGTTCGATCACATCCAGCTCATCGCAGAGCTTGGGCTCGGAAAGGCCGGTTCCGCGCGGATCGACGAGCACCACATCGCGTTGCTGGCGCAGGCGTTCGACGGTGTCGCTGCCGAGGAAAGCCGAGACGTATGGGGACAGTGGTTGTCCGGGTCCCCCGGGCAGGAACAACACGGCGTCGTCTTCCGTTTGCCCGTTGCGGGCCGGCAAGACCATGAACGCCAGATGGACCATGCTACCCCGGTCGGGACGGCTTGCATCCATCGGCACGTCCAGCGTGCCGAAGCGAACCTCGCCGCGGAAATCGTCATCCAGCGGGAGCGGAAAGTCCGACCATGCGACCTCGGAGACCGATGCGCGCGCGCACAGCGCAAGTACCAGCCCCACGGCATATACCCACCATCGAGCGCAATCCACCAGCAAGGCACGCCGCCCGATCATTGAAAAGACCCTTTGGACATCGGTTTGCGCGGAGTTTAAGCGCACTGTTTCCAGATTTCCATCGCTATCGGGAACCAAAAGCTCGTAATTCATGCCTGTCCTGGTTTGCCTGGTTCGATTAATGTCTGTCCGGGTTTGCCGTTTTATCATGGTCGCGAGATCGATGAGAAGTGACGAGGGTGGAGGGTCAATTGGTGCGTGTCCTGGTTCCTCCCGCTGGTTCACTTCTGGTTCACTGTCAGTCGTCATGGCTACGGGCATAGCGGCAAGTTGGAAAGCGCGAGCAACTCATGAATTTTCCATACCTTCCGGCTTTTTCGACCAGTACACCTTTCTTGCACTTCGGGCACGTAAGTTCCTGCTCGACAGTGACAGCGCCATCGTCACTTCTCATCTGCAATCCATGATCTTGAACCAGTTCTACCAGGAATTCTGACTCGCGCCCTGCGACGGTCATAATGCTGACACTGCTTTTGGCCCGTGTCAGGGCAACGTAGAAGAGCCTACGCTCTTCGGCGTTCGGGAAGCGGTCACCTCCAGGCATTGCAAGCTGAATGACCGGGTCATCTTCGATTCGGCTCGGGAAACCATAGGTGCCTGCAGTAAGGTTTGGCAGAATGACATGGTCGGCCTGAAGGCCCTTCGCGCCGTGAACTGTGCGAAATTCCACTTTAACCCCGCTGACCTTTGGCAACCGGGGCACGAATCGATGATCCTGGTTGTACCGGCCAAGGATCAGGACGGTCATAGGTGCCTTCGCAGCCTTAATGAGCTGCTGCACCCTCGCTTTTACCATTGATTGAATTTCAGCTTCGCTGTTAGCTCTTCTGATGGACACCGGTTTCCTCGGCCGCAAAGCGGAGGCCGATGTCACCTGCTTCTGGATCTGGGAAGGGTTCTTCTGGATAAATTCGCTGCTAATGTCGCAGAGGGCCTGTGGACATCTGAACGTTGTCCCGAGCGCCAGCGTTGTTTCATCACCAAAATGACTCGAGAAGTCAGTCATCAGACTCAAGTCGGAACCGGCAAATCGATTAATGCTTTGCCAGTCGTCGCCGACAGTGAAAAGGCAGGAATTGTGCTTCTTCGCCAACTGCTTGATCAGACGACCACGGGCCTGGCTGGTATCCTGAAACTCATCAACAAGGATAAGCCGATAGGGGTTCTTCCAGGCTTTTCGTTCCATAAGGTCTGCCGCTGCTGACAGCATGTCATCGAAATCAATGCCTTTTGACGCCTTAAGGCGACCCTCCCAGGCAGACCAAACCGGCTCAAACAGATCGAGAAACAGGACCTGCCGCTCTAGGGATCGTCCGCCCAGACCTTGGTCCATGCGCTTCCTGAGAGCCGCCATAGAAAGTTGATTACCCTTGACATGGGACAGAAAAGTCCTCATCGTCGAAAGCAATCGCCGATCAGAAATCGGTTCGCGACCGCTTCCTACCCGCTCCGGGTCGTAATCAAGCTTCTGTCCTTGCTCGAGCAATTGGGCCCTGAGCTTTCTGGAAAGCGCCCCATCGAGCAGATCACCGTATGAGGTTTCTAGTAGAATGGTTCCTTTACTCTGATGCGTTATCCGTTTCCAGCGCATGGATTCTTCATAGCCCTTGAAAGCCTTGACTACCTGGCCATTCTGGTCAACTGCCCAATGCTCCAGGTAGGCATTGATTTCGGGAAAATAGAAGTCCGGCTTGTACTGCTGGTACTCGGAGGTTGCTGTAGCAAACTCATAGGGCCTTTCATATTCATAGGGGACGCCGTAGATAAATAGCCAATCGGCAATTATTCGCTCCCCCTGGCTCTTTACGATCTCCCCGTTCAGCGTCCAATATCCGCCCCTGCCATTCTCTGCATATTCCGGCCCATCGTGAACACCTATTCTGACCGAACGTGAACATCGATTCTGGGTCAACATGAACACCGATTCTGGTTGAACGTGAACACTTTTACCGATTTTTCAGAATCGGTGTTCACA
>Ga0208623_100433_pt1 | contig 28511 bp, 24 predicted proteins | sample HotLakConsUCCL28_FD_184737 | JGI IMG/M metagenome (GOLD analysis project Ga0208623, IMG submission 184737) | Hypersaline microbial mat communities from Hot Lake, Washington, USA - Hot Lake Consortium UCC-L28 (SPAdes) (version 2) ...
AGCACCACCGCAAACGGCTGCGCACGTCAAACCCGATGGAGCGGTCCATCCAGCAGGAGCTCAAACGGCGCACAGTCAAGGTCAGGGTATTCCCCGGCGAAGACGCGCTGCTGCGCCTCGTCAGCGCCGTCCTCGTCGAGATCGACGAAAAATGGGCCTCAGACACAAAGGCCTACATCAAGTGGGAATGCCAGGATGCATGATCCGCTCTCAGCAGAATTTCCAGACAACAGGTTGCTCAATCCAGAATTTCCAGACAACAGGTTGCTCAATCTCGCGATACGGTCCTCTGCCAGAGGTTAAGTACGCATGCAAACGATGCGCCAGCCAATCGAGATCAATCAACCAAAGATTTAAGGCCGGAGCGATGGACCAAAAGTTTCGGCCCCAGATTGAAATTGTATTATATAATAATATGCAATTATTGAATGAGATACGAGATCGAACGCAAATCAAGGGGGCGCAGGTTGTCAGTTGTTCATGATCAACGCATCGAATGGGAAAAAACCTCCTACCCGCCCCGCTGCTCACTCAAAGAACGAAACGAAGAACAAATGTCTGGCTCAGACCCCGGTGCTGATCGGCGCCGCCATGCTGCGCCAATTCGCATCAAAAGCCTTTGAACCGCATCAAAAGGAGCCGGGAAAGACGAAATCCGGGACACGCAGGCAAGGCCTTTGGCTCAGCAACTGTCATGGGTGCGACAGCAGGAGGTCGACTGTGGCACACGTCATACACTGCAATGGCAGCTTGCTGGTCGAATGCGTATCATGTTTGGTGCGCGCAGAAATACAGATGCCCGCACCCTTCAAAACGGCACGGTGCCCTCGGCTTGTCTCGCTGCCAAGAGAACGCTAACAAAGTGGGCGTGACGAACGGGACGCCACCAGGGGGCACTAACAATGGGCGCAAACACGGGGCGCAAACACGGGGCGCAAACACGGGGCGCTAATCAGGGGACGCTAACAAGCGCAGACACGCGATCGTGGCTATAAACGGGCGCCATCTGAGCGCAGGACGTCTGGCAAGCGGCCCATTCGACAAGTACAAACCGTCATGCAGGCACCGTTTTGGTACGACGGCGTCTGCCTGCGCTTCCAGCCCGATAACCTGATCTGAGATCACCACCAATGATGCCGGACATCGCGATTCAGGGTAAAGCCATCAATCCCGAGATGGCACTGCGTTTCGTCCTGCTCCTCGGTCTCATGCTGATCCTGATCCCCTATGGCGGTGTCTACGATCAGCATTTCCTGCCGGGATTAGCACTGGTCGCCATTGCTTTCGCCTTGAGCGCGTTGCGCATTGGAGCGCCGCGGGCAGACGCGATTCCCGAAATTGCGCGCTGTTGGAGATGGATTTTTCTCATCACCCTCATCGCAACCGCCTATGCGCTGCTGCAGAGCCTGCAATTGCCAGGCAAAATCCTCGCACACGGGGCCTGGGACACGGCCAACGAGCTGCTCGGCACGGATGGGCGCGATATCGGTGGGTCCATCTCCGTCGAGCCTGCGGCAACGCGACGCGCCATGCTCGGGATGGTGATGCCCGCATTGGTCCTGATGGCGGTGTTGGGGCTCTATCGCCGGGATGATGACGCATTGCGCCTCATGCGTATCCTTTTTGCCATCGGTGCCGTGATCGCCGTTTTCGGCATTCTCGAACATCTGGTCGCCCCCGACCGCCTCCTCCTGATGGAGCGGCGCTACCGGATGCGCGGGGTGACCGGTGTCTTCGTCAACGTCAATACAGCGGCGACGTTCTTTGGTGTCGCTGCTCTCATGGGCCTTGGTCTTTGTCTCGAACGTTTCCGCAGAATTGCGCCCGGTGGCTTGTTGCGCTTTTTCGCGGCGCCGCGGATGCAATGGTCCGATCCCTGCATGCAATTTCTGAGTTATCTCACGGGTCTACTTGCCATAATCCTTGCCCTCGTCCTGACGCAATCGCGTGGCGGCGTTGCGGCCGCTTTCACCATGATCCTGATTTTCATGTTCTGGGCTTCCTTTCGCTATGGTCTGCGTAACGCGACCATGGCACGCCGACTGGCTGCAGGCGGGCTTTTCGCGGCGGCCACCTTTACCGTGCTGGCGCAGATGGCATCACGCACGGCGTTGCGTATCGAAGAAGGTGGCTTCGAGGACGCACGGTTCTGCCTGAGTGAAAGTGCGATGCGTGCCATTGCGGATCATTGGGTTCTGGGCAGCGGCCTTGGAACGTTTGAGACGATTTTCCCGCTCTACCGTGATCCGGCCTGCACTTTCGGTCGGCATATCGACATGGCGCATAACAGCTGGATTGAAGGGATGCTTGGACTTGGCATTGTCTTTCCCCTGCTTGTCATCGCGATTGTTGCCGTATTTGGCCATGCCCTGTGGGGAGCCCGGCGGCGGCGCAGATACCGTTTTTCAGGCGTTGTCGGAGCGGGGATTCTCGGGCTGATCAGTCTTCATGCCATCGTGGATTTCTCACTTCAGATCCCCGGTGTGGCAGCCTATGCTGCCGCATGCATTGGCGCGGCCATTGTTCTCGCCAACGGACGCGGCAAGAAAACACGCCGAAATGGTTGATGGCGCTCGACGATCGCCGCGTGGTGCCATCTTTTCGCTGTGGGGCCAAACCTGTTCATCATCCCGGTTGGTCGCGGCCGGCGCGGCGACAAGCTCGCGGTGCATGCACGTAGGTCTAGTCGCGATAGCGCCAGCCTCCATTCCATAAACCGTTATTTTCCTCCTCCGCACGTGTTTGTGCGAGGAACAGATCATCATCCTGGTTTGCCGCGTCGGGCAGGGCAAAACCCGATTCGACCAGCAGGACCGCGAGGTCGTCTTCCCCTGCAAGACAGGTCACCCGAGCGATCGCAAGCTCGAGAAACAAATCCCCTTCGCAAATAATGCCGGTTTCACGGGTGAGGTTATTGAAAGCCGCCCGCGCCTGCAGCCCGCACGCCCATAACCGATCTTCAGCATCAAGGCAGACGGCATCACGTTCGGGGCCCTGAATTGATCTGATGCGATAGATGATCCCGTCATGGACGAATGTGCGCACATCGATCACGTCAATCGGTGGCGCGATCGTGGTGGTGTGAGCCTCCAATTCCAGGCGAGAAGCAGCCGGGGGCATGACGATCGGAAAGTATTGGATATCCGCGCTCTGTTCATCAGTATCATCGGCCTCCGCTGCGTTGAATAAGTCGCGCAGGAAAACGGTCGCGGGGCGAAGCGTCACCATGTCGTGGGACTTGCGCGTGTCAAACATGTAGAGAGCGCCCAGAAAACTGGCGGCAAAGATTACCGCGAGAACGAGCGCGAACATGGCCCCCATCAGAGGGGATCGCGGCCTCCTGCGAATTTTTGAACGCGGTAAGCTACGCATGATCAGCTTATAGACCTCGTCCGTATCACGCCCGTATGATGCGTCGCAAAGTTCACGCGGTCATGAGCATTGGCAGCGATCGCGCGATGGTCAACCGTTTTACCGGCGGTTCGTGCGCTTGAACAAAAGCCTGGAGGTGCATACGGGGCTCGCGGTGTTTCCGACGCCGCACGAAACTCGATCGTTAACAATTTGAACACCATAATCGGATACTTTATCTCATGTCCGAGGGAGGATTTTCGCACCGCGCAGGAACTGTGGCATTTACGCCACGAGCGTGGAGAAACGATTGGCTGATCACGCCAAACGGTATCGCAGGTCTGCCACCCAAGGCGGCAATGGTGTAGAAGCTGCGTCTTATATATCGGACACACGCGAGTCGCCTTTCGCATTTGTGACCGCCATCATGTGATCTGGGAGATTTTGGGATGGTTTTTGGGCATTCGCTGCGGCGCGCAGTCACGGTCATCGGGTTGGCATCATTTGCCTTGGCGGGGTGCTCGTCTCTGCCGACATCCGGTCCGGATGGGTCTGCAATTCTCGCTTCTGCTGCAACGGGGGTCGATGATTCAGACTTCAGCGTGAAATTCGATTACGCCCTGGTCGACCTTTCCGCTGCTGTCCTGTCCCATTTGCCTGAAGATAACATCGGCTCCGTTTATGCGAGTTTTGGCGTTGGAGGCGGAGAGGCGCCCGAAGTCTCTGTCGGAGTGGGCGATGTTTTATCCGTTGCGGTTTTCGAGGCTGCGGCCGGCGGGCTATTCATTCCTGTCGAGGCAGGTACCCGGCCGGGCAATTTCGTCAATCTGCCGGAGCAGACAGTCGATCGCTCAGGCACGATTACAGTGCCTTATGCGGGCGAGATTCGCGCAGCAGGCCGCAGTCTCCAGCAGATCGGACGTGACATCGAGGCGCGGCTGGCCAATCGGGCGATCGAGCCACAGGTGGTTTTGAGTTTCGTCGAGCGGAGTTCGTCCGAAGTTTCGGTTCTTGGTGACGTCAACGCTCCGAGCACATTCAATGTGCGTCCTGGGGGTGATCGTGTGCTCGACATGCTCTCGCGAGCTGGCGGGGCGGAATTCGACGCGGATCAGACCCTCGTGACGCTCCAGCGGCGCGGGCGCTCAGCCACCGTTCTTTTGAGCCGAATGCTTGAAGATTCGCGGGAGAATATCTTCGTCGCACCCGGCGATACGATCTACGTCAACCACAACGAGCGCCAGTTCATCGCGGTCGGTGCGTCAGGCAGCTCGGGTCTGTTCGACTTCGAATCGGCGCGCCTGAACCTGTCGGAGGCTGTTGCACGTGCAGGCGGCCTGCTCGACGATCGTGCTGATCCGGCAGGCACCTTCGTCTACCGGCTCGAGGATCGTCGGGTCGTGGAGAAGATGGGTATCGATCTGTCGATGTTCCCGGACACGCAGCAGATCATTCCGACGGTCTACCGCGCCAACATGCGCGATCCCTCGTCTTTCTTCGTCGCAAAGTCCTTCCCGGTACGTGACAAGGACCTCGTCTACATCTCGAACGCCGACAGCGTCGAGCTGACGAAATTCCTCTCGGTCGTCAACCAGATCTCCTCGACCGTCAGCGGTGTGTCGACGGATGTGGTTCGCACCCGCGATGCGGCGAGGGCATTGGAGAACTGATGCGGAGCATCGGCTTCGCCCTCGACAGCAAGAAGGCGAAGCCGGTTATTCCGGCAGGCTGGGGAGTTGTGTTAACAATGTCGGCCTTTGGTTGCAGAGAATCTCTTGATTCTCAGGTGCCAAAAGGGGTATGGTTCAAGAAATCTTAATGAGGTGCATTATGTCGATCAGGCAATCCATTATGACTGGCGTCGCTGTCGTCGCCATGTCGGCATTGGCAAGTGGTGCGATGGCGCAGTGCCTTTCCGGTGCCGCCGTTACCGCCCCTGAGGCAATTGCGTCTTTCGAGGAAAACCCGTCCGCTCTGCTCGCGGGCAATCCCGATGGCGGAACATCACTTTCGCGCGCAGTCCGCGGCTTGGTCGGGAGTGATATTGAAACACTTTCCGTGATCATGGGGCTTCTTGAGGAAGCGACACCCACCCAGCGCACGGCAATTGGTCTTGGTCTCGGCCAGGCCGCGCAGGCTTGTGTGGCGCAGTCCTTTAATGATCCCGAGGCCATCGAATTTGCTGAAACAATCCAGCTCGCTGTGGCGGAATCAGGTTATGCAGAGGTGGCAACCGCTTTCACCACAGTTGGGAATGGCATGATGACCGCAGCCCCGGCTGCGCCGCCTGCAGCTACACCTGGGCCGGGCCCGGGTCCTGCAGCACCCGCTCTTGGCGGTGAGTCAACGATTGCTGAAAATGGTGGGCAGCGGTTCGTACAGAACCAGGGGCCGCCGTCATTCGTTTCCCCGGGTGGTGGTACCGTTACGGTTCGTGACAGGCCAGGCGCAAGAGCCGGCGTTCCGAGCCCATCACGCTGAGACAAGCTGGTCTTGGTGCATGTACCAAGGGCAACAGGTAAGCCGTATCTCCCAAAAAAGACAATAAATCGCCGAATTCAGGCCCGCCAATGGGCGGGCTTTTTCATGTTTGAGTCTTTCGGGGCGCCATAGTCATGTTGATGTCACGCCGCCGTGATGCTGCCGCGCCAAAGCCTGAGCGCGATGACGACGAGATCGAACTGAATTTCGACAAGCTTTTCGGTATGGCCCGGCGGCAGTTCTGGGTCGTGGTGAGCGCTGCGGCGATCGGCTTGGTCCTCGGCGTGATCTATGTCTTGACCGCCGTGCCGCTATACACGGCACGCACCCATGTCATGATCGACAACCGTTCGCTACAGGCCTTGGAAGATATGGCCACAATGACTGCGATCGGAGGCGATCAAGCCGCAATCGATAGCGAAGTAGAGGTCATTCGCTCTGAGCAGATCGGCATGCGTGTGATCGAACGCCTTGGCCTCGTCGATGACCCACGCTTCATGAACCCGCCCTCCGGCAACCTTTTCAGTACCGTGATCGGTGGAGTGCGCACCGTTATCGACCCGCGCAACTGGTTTTCCGGTGATGATGAGGCGGACGCTGCCCCTGATCTGGATGCCAACGAAGCAGCAGCGCAACAAAATGCCGTGAGACGGCTTCAGGGCAATCTCGAGGTGCGTCGCGTGGGACGCACGTTCGTTCTTGAGATCGCCTATACGTCGCATGATCGCGGTGAAGCCGCCCGGATCGCCAATGGTATTGCTAATGCCTATCTGACCGATCAACTCGATTCACGCTATGAATCCACGCAGCGTGCCGGCACCTGGATGCAGGAGCGCATTACCGAGCTGGAGCGACAAGCTCGCGAGTCTGACCTCGCCGTCCAGCGCTTTCGTGCCGAAAATAATCTCATCGCAGCCGGCGGCCAGCTGATCAGCGAACAGCAATTATCGGAAGTGGCGAGCCAGCTCACTGTGGCGCGCGCCGACACCGCCCGCGCCCGCGCCAGATACGAGCGCATCCGCTCGATCATCGATGCCGGCGATACCGATGCGATTGTGGGTGACGCGTTGACGCAGCCCGTCTTCAATGAATTGCGCTCGAATTATGTCGATGCGAGCAAACGCATGTCCGATCTGACCGAGCGCCTCGGCCCCGACCATATCCAGGTTATCAACCTGCGCAGTGAAATGCGCCAGTTTGAGCGCCTGATATTTGAAGAATTGCGGAGGATATCAGAGAGCTATCTGAGTGACTTCGAGGTTGCTCGGTCGCGCGAAAAGTCGCTTGAAGAAAGCCTCGAGGGTGCAACGGGAACAACGGCTCTGGCCCAGGAAACGCTGGTGCAATTGCGTGGTCTCGAAAGCCGCGCACAAACGTTTCGAGCGTTGCTGGATAACTTCCAGCAACGTTTCGAAGAAGCCGCACAACAGCAATCCTTCCCGATTACCGATGCACGCGTCATCACCCCCGCATCGAGCCCGGACGCCCCAAGTCACCCCCGAAAGGGTTTATCACTTGCGCTATCGTTGGTTCTGGGCGGAATGATCGGGGTCGGTCTTGGCCTGTTCCGTGAATATTCCGACCGTGTCTTCCGCACCGGCGCACAGATCCGCGAGGAACTCGACACGGAATTCCTCGGCATGTTGCCGCGCCTCGACAATCTGGCTGACAAGCGCACCAGCCAGAGCGAAGGTTCGCTGATCAGCGAGCGGAAATTTGCCGCGCCACCGGTGATGCGTCATACGATCGACACGCCGTTGTCGGGTTACGCAGAGACCCTGCGCGGCGCAAAAGTGGCGGCCGACATCGCCCTCGCAGACCAAGAGCGCAAGATCATCGGAATCTGCTCCAGCTTGCCGGGAGAGGGGAAATCAACAACTGCGGCTAATTTTGCAAATTTGCTCGCAAAACAGGGCAAGAACACCTTGTTGATTGACGCTGATATGCGTAATCCGGGTTTAACACGGCAAGCGGCGCCCCTGGCTGAAGCGGGTCTGATTGAGCACCTTCTCGACGCAACCCCGCTTGAACGCCTCATCCTCACAGAAGTAGACAGTGGTATCGATTTCCTGCCTTGCGTGCTGAAAACGCGTATTTCGCACACATCTGATCTCTTGGCATCATCGGCGATGCGTAATCTCCTGAATGCCGCCGGCCGGGCTTATGATTATGTCATCGTTGATTTGCCGCCATTGAGCCCGGTGGTCGATGTTCGTGCGGCTGCAACCCTGTTTGACGGCTTCATTTATGTTGCGGAATGGGGCCGTACTGCGCGCGCCGTGGCCAGTAATGCGCTTTTGGGCGAAGGCGCCGTGCATGAACGCTGCCTCGGCGCTGTGTTGAACAAGGTTGATAAAGACAGACTCAATGCATACGAGAGTTATGGCTCAAAGGACTATTATTACGGTCGCTACACGAGTTATTATCAGCAATGATGCCGATGCGTTTGTCTGATGGAATGATCCGCCTTTTTGCACTGGTTTTCGGTTTCTCCATCGCTGCTATCGCCGTCGCGGTGTTTCTCGGCGATATTCGCGCGCAGAGCATTCGCGATTCGGCCTTGCGGCTCGAAGAGGGGTCGCGAATCAACGAGGCCGCGTTGCTTGGTCTTAACGACAATCGCGCGCTGCGACGGGCGCAGGAGAGCTGTCGCAATGTCACTGCGGCTGTTATCATTCGAAAGCAAGCTGTTGACCAGATCGATGATTTTGCAGATCCAAGCCACCGCGATGCCGCGTTAGACGCGTTGTACGACACTTTGCAGAGCGCTCTGTCATGTTTTCCGCTCGAAGGCCGCCATTGGCTCAGCCTTGCGCAATCAAGGCTCCAGCTTTTCGGTCCCGACAGCGTGATGGTTGATGCGCTGCGCATAGCCCGGGCGACGCGCCCGGGCGAAAGCGATGCGTTGGCGGACCGCATTGTCGTCGTGTCCTGGCTGTATGATGCCGGAATCGAAGCAGTTGAGGATCTGCTTCGCGCAGATCTCGGCCTTACCCTGCGCTACCAGGATCTGGACACGATTGAAGAGTTTTACGCTGGCGCTGGAATGAACGCTCGTCGGGTTTTCGAGCGTGAACTCAAATTTATTCCCGATGAAAGGCGTACGCGCATTGAGCAGCGTGTGAGACAGCTCAATGCGCGCTTAACCGAGGCCCCTTATATTCAATAGAAATTAAGGCAGGTGTTGCGTTGACATGTGATCAGACCCGAATCTCCCCGACAGTTCAACCAGTATCGCATCATAGCAGCGGGTGGGATACCGTACAGCGCGATCCTGGCTGGTTTGTTGTGATGGCCTTGCCGCGGCAGGAAGAACGTGCGCTGCTCAATCTCTTACGGCAAGGTTTTGATGCGTTCATTCCAAAGCGTAATGAAACGCGTCGCGTCCGCCAGCGTTTCGTGACACAGCTGAAACCTGTCTTTCCACGGTATTTGCTCGTCAATCTCGATATCACTCGAGATCCTTGGCACTCGATCAACTCGACCTATGGCGTCAGCAGGATTGTTCGCTTTGGTTTGCGCCCCGCGCCGCTACCGAAGGGAATAGCAGAGACACTGCGAGCTTCGCTTGATGAAAACGGCATTTTGCAATTCGAACAACCTCTCAAAAAAGGTGATCAAGTCCGGCTGGTCAAGGGTCCATTTGCTGAGCAATTGGGCGTACTTCAATCCCTTGATGAAAAAGGACGCGTAAAAATGCTTTTGGAACTCCTTGGGGGGAAAGTCATGGTAACAGCAGATATGACAGATATAGAAAAGATTGACCGTCTCTGATTTTCATTTCGAATCTTGTGCCCGCTATGAAACGCGAAACCAGCAACATCGGCGTATAATTTTTAAATGGCTATGCAATGTATGTTTCTTAATTGGTAGAGGGATTTTTGGTTCTCTCATTCTGCGTGCGACATTTTAGCGCATATAAATTTCTATTTATTCTACAAAAAATAATTTTGTGAATTTCCAGATCCAGATCTAAAACAAATTGCGGCGGGAGTAATCAAGACATAACCGGCAGCTTTCGCCGCGTTATGACAGCACTCACGTGCTGGTTCGGCGCAAGGCTCCCGCCGCACCGGCTTTCACCATGGAGATTTTACCATGATCGTGCAACTCGACCACGCAAGCTATTTTACGAGCTATCAATATTATGATCTGTATGATGATCTCAAGACAGAAATTATTAAAGAAGCAAACAAACATCTCGATAAAAATATCAAAAAGGAAAAAATTTCAAGTATTAATAGTGAACGCTTCAAAAAAAGAACAGGTATTGATCCGATTCTGAAATCCCAAAAAAACCCAGAATTTCCTGACATTTATTTTAACCCGGAATTTTGCATAAGTCACGCGGGTGTTCTTGCGGAAATTTGTATTTCACGCGCGCTAAAGCAAAATTATGAACCTGTGCCCGCACTGCGCATGATGATCGATAAGCCCGGCGGCGGGCAGCGGCCCGTCGAAAAATTCTCAATTGTTGATGCTGCCTTCGAAAAGGTTATCTTTCGCCGAGTGCGTCAACGTAATCTTGATCGATTTTCAAAGCATTCATATGCTTATCACCCAAAAAAGAGCCGTTCGGATGCAATCCGTGCGCTTTTCGCATTCCAACCAAGACATGGGAGTTTTGCCGTACAGATCGATTTTAAAGATTTTTTTGCAACAATACCGCACTCTTATCTCATTTCTGAACTTGAGAGTGAAAATTATACAATCGATGAAATCGAGAAAAATGTTATCAAAGCATTTATTAGTCACAGGTATGCAGAGCCGGATGACTATAATGCTTCGAATTTTTATCATCGAGCACAGGGAGTGCCGCAGGGCGCAACGATATCACTCTTGCTCGCAAATATCGCATGTAATCAACTTGATCACAGCATTGTTCCCATTTCTGACTTCTATGCGCGTTATGCAGATGACACGCTTGTAATTTGCAATAACTTTGCTGATGCCTGGAGGGTTGTTGCGAGAATTGAAGCGTTTTGCAACTGCAGCGGCATCACTATCAATCGAAAAAAGTCGCAAGAAATCAGCATCATCGGTGATGTAAACGAAGATGTACCGCAAATCAAAGGGATCGAATTTTTAGGATATCGCTTTGAGAACGGAAAATTGCTTCTTTCAGATAGTACTGTTCGTCGCTTAAAAAAACATATATCACGTATCGTACACCTTCATCTTTTGCATTACTTAAAGCATGGTGTTGCAAGAAATCGGTGCGGTAGCTTCCCCTATACATATGACTGGGATCTTGTAACGCTCATAAATGAATTACGTCGCTTTATTTATGGCGGCATTTCGGAGGAAGATATTAAGGCGGCTATACAAGGCGAAGTCGGATTTAAAAGTATGCGCAGCATCATGTCTAGTTATCATTTGATTAATAATGCATCACAACTCAAGGAGCTTGATGGTTTTGTCGTCAATATTGTGCGCAGAGCAATGAGCAGGCGCAAAAAATTGCTTGAAAAATTTGGTTTTACGTGTCCGTCCGTTTCAAATCGACAGCTTATTAGCGGAAATTGGTTCGATCGCCACGCATGGCGTAAAGGACAGCCGCTTGATTTACGACTTCCAAGCTTTGTAAGGGCTTGGCAAGCCGCTTATCGTTTTCACGAGAATGGTTCTGGCAGTTCGAATTCAGACGCCGACATGTTGGCTTATGATAACGATGTGTCTGACATTGAGAACATCGATGATTACGATAACATTTGAACGTCTCGTTTCGTTTGTCATCCGCGCTGTCGCGCGACCGCGTACCCCTGATTCTTGTACTGGGGCACGGCATTGAGACAGCGCTTTGCGCCGGCTATGCCGCCAATTTGAACTCCGTGGCGGCGTCGGTTGCAAGGTCTTTTTGCTCGGCGCTGATCTGATCGGGCGTCTTATGCCCGTGGCGTTGTCTCAGCCAGCTGGCGTTGTAGATGGCGGCGAATTCGGCCAATGCGAGAGGTAACTCACTGATGGTGGCGAAGTGCCGAACCCAGAGCAGCTGTTCCTTCAGCGTACGGATAGCCCGTTCAGCGACACCGTTTCCCTCGGGCTGGCGCACGAAGGCGGGAGAGCTGGCGATTCCCATGAAGCCGATCTCGCTCTGGAAATCCTGCGACATGTAGTTCGAGCCGTGGTCGTGGCGCAGGACGAGCCCGAGCGCCGTGGCGGCCTCGATGCCGCCGAAGTGTTTCGTCACCCCCTGACGGATCGGCTCCAGGGCCTCCCAGCGACTGGCGCCGGAGGCATCATGGATGCCGATGAACTCACCCGAACAATGATCGACCGCGATGATTACATAGGCCCGACCCTCGTCGGTCGTCACCGTCTGTGTCATGTCCGTGCCCCAGACCTCATCCACCTTCCCGGTCGCGATGGTGCCGTCATGGGGATGCTCGAGCCGCTGTGTCGGGCGCTGCGGAGCAAGAGGAGCATTATCCTCCATGATCAAGCGCGCCCGCCGTGCCGCGGTGCGAACGCCTTGCACCCGCAGCTGCGCCCGAATCTTGAGATAGCCCTCGCCGGTGAAGGGCGAAGCCTCGATCACGGCGCGGATGCTTTCCAGCAATCGGGCATCGCTGCCCGCGCCCTGCGGGCCACGCCGCGCGGGAGGGGGAGTGTCGTTGGCGGCGTTGGCGACCGCTCGATGACGGTAGAGCGTCGCACGCGACACGCCCCAGATGCGGCAGACCGTGGCCATCGGGTACCGGATATGAGCGGAGGGCGAGGTGGTGCGGCTCATGCACTCGACCTCCGACGGGCCAAAGGGCGGCCGCTCTCAAGCTTGTCGATCTTCGCATAGAGCAATTCATTCGCCATGGTGATCTCACCCACCTTGGCCTTGAGCCGCTCGATCTCCCCGTCGCGGGCGTCGCGCTCGCGTTCCTTCAGGGATCTCTCTGCCGCAATCAACGCCCGATCGCGCCATTCCGACAGCCGATGCACCGGCACATTGAGATCGCGCGACACCGTATCCAGGCTCTCGCCCCTCATCAAGCGCTGCACCGCTGCCAGCTTCTTCTTCGCAGAGAGGCGCTTACCCTGACCGGCCTCGGCCCCGCCGCCGCCAGCGTGATGGGCGCGCGTCGCCGGGGCCGAAGCCTCCGTCGAGCCTGATTCCAACTCGTTCTTCTTGTCCATGCTCGCCCCCCCTTATCCCCGGAAAGGTAGCGCTTCACTTTATCTCAGAAAACCGTGCCTCAGCCCAATTTGAAGTTTATGAGATGCTACCCGACGACGCGAAGAATGCCGGCGAGCATTGTTGCGTCCGGTATGAAGATGGGAAATCATGCGCGTAACTCGTGCTTGTGCCCAATCGGACCCCATGCCCGCGTTATGGTATACTAGGAATGAAATCTGTGATTGAAACTCAAGAGTATCTGTTCTGAAACCCTGTTTCCTTGTTGATCGATGGGTAGACTTAATGGAGATTCGCGAGGATACTTTCGGCTCTGGAAAATGGATGCTAAACGCGTGCCCCCTGATCCAGAAGAATTTCTGTCCCGCTGTGTAGTGGTTGATATTGAGGTCGATCCAAAGTCGGCGCGGCTGTTCGCATTTGCAGCGTTGCGGCATGGAAAAGCGCTGCTACATCAAAGTGGCGGGCTGGAACCTGCGCTGGATCGGCTTGAAAAATTCTGCGAGGGCGCCGACCATTTGGTCGGCCACAATATATTATGTCATGACCTGCCGTATCTGGTTGCGAGCCGGCCGCGGCTGGCTGGCCTCGGCGCTGCACCGATCGATACGCTGTGGCTGAACCCGCTCGCTTTTCCGCGTAATCCCTATCATAAGCTTGTGAAACATTATCAGGACGGGCGCCTTCAGACCGGGCATGTCAACAATCCGGAGCTGGACGCGCGCCTCGCCAGGCAGGTCCTGATGGATCAGATCGCTGCCTTTGCCGATATCGGCGCGATGGCCCCCGATATTCTGCTGGCCTATCATTACCTGACGACGCGTGGGGAGAATGGGGCCGGCTTCGAGGCTCTGTTTCGCAAACTTCGCGCGGCCCGCCTGCCCACAACGGACGAGGCTCATGCCGCCATCCGACGCCTGCTTACCGATCGGGCATGTGCGCACCGGCTGGATCAGTCGATTGGTCGTCTGGCCGATCCGCGTTTGGGTTGGCCGTTGGCCTATGCGTTATCCTGGATTTCGGTGGCGGGCGGGGATTCCGTCATGCCGCCATGGGTACGCATGCAGTTTCGCGAAGCCTCGCTGATCGTACGACATCTGCGCGATACGAATTGTAATAATCCGGCTTGCATCTGGTGCGCGGAAAAGAATGACCCGAGAAAGGCGCTTGAGCAGTGGTTCGGTTTCCCCGGGTTTCGACCAGAACCGGTCGATGAGATGGGCAAGCCCCTTCAGGAACGCATCGTGGCTGAGGTAATGGCAGGCAAGAGCGTGCTTGGCATTCTGCCGACAGGCACTGGGAAGTCTGTATGCTATCAAATTCCCGCGCTGTCGCGTTTCGACAAGACCGGGGCCTTGACGGTCGTGATCTCGCCACTGGTCGCGTTGATGGCCGACCAGATTCAGGGACTTCAGCGCGCTGGAATCTCCTCGGCGGTCACAGTCAATGGTATGCTGTCCTTACCCGAGCGTCACGAGGCGCTGGAAAGGGTTCGGATGGGGGATGCAGCGATCCTGCTGATTGCGCCGGAACAGCTACGCTCTGTCTCGATCCGCAATGTACTGAAGCAGCGAGAGGTCGGGCTCTGGGTGCTTGACGAGGCGCATTGCGTTTCGAAATGGGGGCATGATTTCCGGCCGGACTATCGCTATGTCAGCCGGTTCATCCGCGAATTCTCGGGTGATGATGTACCGCAGGTTCTTTGCCTGACCGCAACAGCCAAGCCCGAAGTCATTCGCGATATCCGCGATCATTTTCACACTCGCGTGGGCGTGGATTTGATCCTGCTTGATGGTGGGGTGGTACGAACAAACCTGAGTTTCGCGGTCCTGCCGACGCAAAAGACCACCAAGCTCAATGATATTCTCAACGTCATCGAGGCCAACCTCCCCGATGAAGGCGCATCGGGTGCTGTCGTCTATTGCGCAACGCGCGGGGCCAGTGAACGGGTTGCGGAATTTCTCAATGCCCAGGGGCTGGCGGCGGCCCACTTTCATGCGGGCTTGCCTGCCGAGCGAAAGCGGGAGGTGCAAGAACAGTTTCATACCGGTGCCTTGCGAGTGGTCGCCGCTACCAACGCTTTCGGGATGGGGATCGACAAGCCAGATATCCGGCTCGTCGTGCACGGCGACATTCCGGGATCACTGGAAAACTATCTGCAGGAGGCAGGGCGCGCCGGTCGCGACCGGCAACCTTCTGTTTGTGTGCTTCTTTTTACATCCGATGATGTAGAGCGTCAGTTCAGCCTGTCCGCCCGCTCTCGCCTTGCAAGACACGAGATCGGTGCAATCCTGAAAGCCCTTCGACGGCTCGACACACGCATGAAAACCGGCCAGGTAGTGGCCACTCCGGGCGAGATCGTGCGTGAGGAGAAGGACCAGGCATTCGAACGTGACAACGCGACTGACGACACCCGGGTCAAGACTGCCGTGGCCTGGCTTGAGGAAGCACGGCTGCTGTCGCGGGAAGAAAACAGGGTCCAGGTATTCCCGTCATCGCTGCGCATCCGCAATGTCGAGGAAGCCGCAGCGGTCCTGGAGCGTGCGCAAATCACCGGGACGCGGCGAAAACAACTGCTCGATCTCGTGCGACACGTGATGAACGCAGCACCGGATGAAGGCGTCTCGACCGATGATCTGAGTGGTGCCTGCGGCTTGTCGGGTCGGGATTTGACGAAGGCGTTGGCGGATCTGGAAGCGCTGGGTATCGCCAGCAACGATACGGCGGTGACGGTGTTCATGCATCGTGGTGTAGAGGATGCCTCGCAAAACCGGCTCGACATGGCGGCGCGGATGGAACGGGATCTGGTCGGCCTCATGCGCGAGGCCGTGCCGGATGCCGAAGCGGGTCAAGCGCAGCCCCTGAACCTGACACTGGCATGTCAGTCTCTCCGGGACCTCGGGTACTCCGGGGTGCGTCCGGACATCGTGGAAGTGCTCCTGCGCGGTATGGCTCAGGATGGTCGGGACCTGGACGGCTGGCGAGGCAACATACAGCTTCGGAAGGTCAGCCGGAATACGCTGTATCTCAGGCTGCAGCGCTCCTGGGCTGTTCTGGAGCAGACTGCGTCTCTGCGGCGGGGTGCAGCCCAGATCCTGCTGACTCATCTTGACAGCAGGGTCCCGAAAGGCACGCGTGGCAAGGACATCCCGGTTGAAACCACACTGGGGCATATGCTCGCGGCGCTGAACGGTGATGCCCTGCTGCGGGCCGGCGTGCAGGACATGACGCGCCTGATGAATCGGACGCTCTTGTGGCTGCACGAGCAGCAAGTGTTGATGTTGGGACGCGGCCTCACAGTCTTTCGTCCTGCGATCACCGTTCATCTGAATCCCAAGGGTGGGCGATTTACCGGCCAGCACTTTCTGCCGCTCGAGGAGCATTACACCGAACAAACGATCCAGACCCACGTGATGGCAGCCTATGCCGAAAAGGGTCTTGCCCGAATGGATGAGGCGCAACGGCTTTCCGAGGACTATTTCGTTCTCGACCGCGATGCCTTCCTGCGCCGATGGTTGCCGGGGAGAGGGGTGGAGTTGCGTCGTCAGACCACCGGCCCTTCCTGGAGAGTTATCGTCGATGCGCTCGAAAACCCCGTTCAGCAAGACATCGTCCGCGATGATCGCGAGCAGACCAACGTGCTGGTACTTGCCGGACCGGGATCCGGCAAGACGCGTGTGCTCGTGCATCGAATTGCCTATCTGATCCGTGTTCGACGTGAGGATCCCCGAGGCATTCTTGTCCTGACCTACAACCGTCACGCCGCCGCCGAAATCCGTGAGCGGCTGCAGACGCTCATTGGTGAGGAAGCCGCCAGTGTGAATGTGTCAACATGTCATGCGCTGGCCATGCGGCTCGTGGGGGCGAGTTTCGTTGGTGAGGATACGCCTGATTTCGACGGGATCGTGATGGAGGCGGCGCAGCTGCTTCGTGGTGAGGGTCTGACGAAACCCGAGGCAGAGGCCTTGCGCGAAACCCTGATCCAGGGCTACCGCTGGCTTCTGGTGGACGAATATCAGGATATCGGGCCGTCTGAATATGCCCTGATTGCTGCTGTCGCAGGACGCTCACTCGAGGACCCCGATCTCAGGATCAGCCTTTTCGCGGTAGGCGATGATGATCAGAACATATATGCCTTCGCAGGCGCTTCGGTCGCTTTCATCCGGCGATTTCAAGCCGACTACGCGGCAAAGCCCGTTTATCTGACCGAGAACTACCGCTCGACTGCGCATATCATCGCCGCCGCCAACGCCGTGATCGCGCCTGCCAAAGACCGCATGAAAGCCGGTCACGACATTGTTGTGAACCGGACGCGGGCCAAGGACCCGCCGGGAGGCAAAATGGCGGCACACGATCCCGTGGCGGAGGGGCGGGTCAGCTTGCTGCGTTGCGCTGCGAGTGACGCGGCGCAGGCGGTCACGGCCGTTGACGAGCTCGTGCGCCTGTCGCAGCTCGATCCCGATTGGTCGTGGCGGCGCACGGCAATCATCGCACGTGAATGGCGTCGTTTGGAACCAGTACGAGCCTTTGCCGAGAGCCTCGGAATTCCCGTCGACCTCGCAAACGAAACGCTACCCAGCCTCTGGCGGCTTCGCGAAATGCAGATGTTCATACGTGCTCTGCTTGCTGATCGTACGCGGCTGATGACCATTGCCGATTTGACACAAACACTTGATGCGTTGCCCCGGTCGCGTTGGACCGACCTGATTGCAGAAGGCATCGGGGCCCTTGAGCGCGAACTGGCGGAAAAGGCCGCACCCGTGACGGATCTGGTCGAGTGGTTCGGTGGATTTGCTCGGGAGGCGCGAGGCAAACAACGCGGGCTTTTGCTGCTCACGGCCCACCGTGCCAAGGGACTCGAGTTCGATCATGTCGCGATCCTCGATGGCGGGTGGAATCGGGCCTCACCCAACGAGGATCACGACGCCCCGAGACGGCTGTTTTATGTTGCGATGACGCGCGCGCGTGCCGGTCTGACGATTCTAACCAACGGGGCGCATCCCTTCATCAGCCCGGATGAAAGCGCGGTCCTGTCGCGCTGCGTTGCCTCCGATGCAAGTGCTCTGCCCAAGAGCCGCCTGCGTTATATCGCCCCCGATCCCCGACTGGTTGACTTGTCCTTTGCGGGGCGGCTTGCCGGGGGTCATCCCTCTCTTGGTGCGATCGAGGCCGCGCAGACCGGCGCTCCCGTAACCCTTGTCAAAGATTGTGAGCGGTGGCTTGTGCGGGATGTGGCGGGCAGGGTTCTGGCCAGGATGTCGCGCGGTTTCCATCCACCGGCTGGTGCGAGGTTTCTCCGTGGTGAGGTCGGCGCGATCATGCGCCGACGCAAGGCTGATGGCGACGAGGCATTCCATCATCAGCTTCGCCGCGGGGAGTGGGAGGTTGTTCTGCCGGAACTCGTGTTTGAAGATCACGATTGAACAGAACGCGTCGCCTGCTATCCCGGAAATTTCATGGCGGGATGGCGGGATGGCGGATGTAGCGCAAGCCGTTGAAATCGAATAGGATTTGGGTGTTGAAGCCGATCCGCGTCATTCTCTGGAGACCACATCCGCCATGCCCGATCCTACGCTGCCGCTCGAGGGTTTGCCATCCATGAACGACAAGGCCGTGATCGCCCGTTTCGACGGCGGGTCGTTGTCGTCGGACAGCGGTGTGATCGCGCTGGCCGAGACGGAGAAGCGGCTCGGGTTTGCCGGGCGACTGGCCCGCTGCATCAAGGATCCGCGCCGTGCGGACCAGATCGTTCACAGCCTCGCTGCCGTCTTCGTAGCCGGCTGGAAAACCTGCCTGATCTTCGCTCGCTGCTAATGATGGGGTCCCACCCCCGAGACCTCCCCCGTCAACCCGTGTCGACGCACGTTTCGCACCCGCGCCTGAGCAGAGATTCGTTGGTTGCTCAACAGACTTCATGCGCCGGCCGCCCTCGCTGCGGGGATACCGGATAGGAAACGCCTTGTGATGTTCAATCATGTGCAAGGGCGTTGTCATGTTCCCATCGTGTTACCGCAACGAGATGCAATTAACGCTACGTGAAGGTTGTGCCGCTAGCCTCGCACTATGGGGTTGCAATCGGTGCTGCTCTGGTTATCGTGATCGGGACGTTAATTTGCGTCGCACAATTGTCATTGTCGGGGCCTGCTTCATGGTCGCTCGGCAACGCCGGTAACCGAAAATGCATGGTTTGACCCGCAGCGGTCCACCGGTCTCAATGCGGCTGTCACACGTCCGTGCAGTCGCACAAATGCCATAGCCCCGTTTGATTTCTGGCGCCAACGCCAGGCGAAACGGGGTGGCGGAATTCAAATCAGGCAGACGGGAATGGTTTTCCCGTTTGGTGCGGTAGCCGTGTCCTTGATGTGCTGAGCGCACCGAAACGGCCCTCTCCCGCATCAAGCGAATTTTGGCGCCGCGGCATGATGGCACAGGCCGGTCTGCCGGCCTTTTATGCTGTGCCGCAAGCGCAACCGGGGAGCGCGATTGCCGATCCTGATCAGTCTCGTTGCCATCGCTGCCGTGATGATGGTCTCGCTCGCCCCGAGCGATGTTGTCGGTTCGTTGCGCACACAGCTTCCGGCCGCGCTCGAACACGCTCTCGCCTATGCGGCACTCGGGGCTGTCGTGTCGATGAGTTTGCGGTTGCGCAGCTGGTCGGCGAGCATTGTCGGCATTGTCGGGCTGACAATGCTCGCAGCAATCCTCGAGACGGCGCAGCTTTTCGTGCCGGGTCGCAGTTTCTGGATCAGCGACATTGTGGGCAGTGCTTCAGGGGCGTGCCTTGGTGTTCTCGCCGGCATGATGCTCAATCTTGTCGTCAACACTGTCCGCAACAGGCGAAATGCGGCCCTGTTGCGCAAACATGCCGAGGCGCATCCGCGATGACAGCGTCCGGTCGGTGATGGTTTGACCGGGAATGCGGCATTGCGGGAATTCCCGCATCACTGCGCCCCGAGGCAATCAGCCCCGTTGTTCAGCTTGTTGCACGATTTTGAGCGATCGGATCGGGCGAGCGGATCCTGGCGTCATCACCAAACGGGGTATCAGGAGCTCTACGCCGAGGCCTGCCGCAACCCTGAGCGATCGATGAGTGACGTTAACGCAGGTAGAGCGTGAATTCCAGAGGCGACCCCGCAATTCGCGGACGAGACAGAATTGGTCGTATCGTATAGGGGGGCTTTATGTTATCGGGCGTTCGGTGGCTGAGGGCAGGCTCTATCGTGGGCTTAGAAATACAGAATTTTGCTATCATGTATTCGAGGCAAATTAGAAACTATATAAGAGCCCCCGCTCTAACAAATAAACTCTTCCTATTGAGAGGTACGTATCCGACTGCAGGTGAGATCTTCTGATTTCAATAATTGACGATTCAAGCAGGATGTAGGCATTAATACATGGCATCTTTTAAAATATAAGCGTTATTCATATTTTATAATATAGAATTAGAATCAGACTCATGATTTTTTTATACATATTTCCAAAATAAATCTCGTTTTTAGCGATGAAATAAATTCCATTAAATTTTTTAAAGTAAGATGTGTTAAGGATTCAATGCGTGTACAGGGTGCAAATAGACGTGAAACGAATAATATGTCTGGCGATATAGTTTACGTTGTGTCACAATCCGGCCACAGGCAACAGTACTTGGACTTGTTGAGCAGGGAGTTGGGCCTCACCCCCGCAGTTGGACCGGTTTGGCCGTCGCACTTTTGGGCGTTGCTCAGAGCCGAAAAACTACTTCTTGCAACTCTTGACGACCATCTCGTTTCGTTCGCGGCACTGTGTATTCTCAGGCGCCTCGCGGGGCGCAGAACAGTCGGATTGTTTCTTCGGTTCAAGGGGACTGTTTATGAAAACAGCATGCTCCAACGTCTAAAACGTCTCGCATTCAAGGGGCTCAAGCGGCTCAAGGGAGTCGGCATCGTGAGCATCCTGCCGTTTTCGATCAACCCTCGGTTCGCAGAGGTCGCCACAGACGGCGTATGCGACCCGCAGCTATGGGACATGCACGATGGGCACTCGATCAAACCTTTGCTGCGGAATAGCTTTTACGACTACATCAAGGTCAAGGCGCGTGGTCGAACGGTCGTGGCACTACCTGGAAGCCTAACGCGGATTAAAGGGTTTGGACTGATGGCGGAAATACTGTCAATCAGCCCTGAAATTTGCGAAGACGTGTTTTTCGTTGCGGCCGGTCGAGTAGACGAGGCGCTACGGACACAGGCTAAAGCGTTCTCCGCCAACGGTGGACTGCTTGTCGACCGGCGCATCACTGACGAGGAACTCGAAGGCCTTTACGCGGCGAGCAATCTCATCTGGTGCTGTTACACACCCGATTACGATCAGGCTTCGGGCATCTTCGGGCGCGCAATACAGTTCGGTCGGACACCCATCGTGCGGCGGGGTTCGCTGATCGATACGTTTGCGCAGGATTTCGGCGCTGATGCGATCCCGGTGGACATCGACGACCTGCCGGGGCTTGCATTGCGGCTCGCACGGAAGCCGGACTTTCGCAGCGACACCAGCCCGGATGATCGCCACCGCGCGGCGCGCATCGGCGCCTTGCGCGCCAAGTTCTTCGAGGTACTTGCAGATCGGCTAGATGGTACGCCATACAGGGCCCGATTGGCTTGTCAGCAGGATATCTCGGAGAAGCCAAAACCCGACGCCAGCCCCCGTACTATTGACAATTCGGACCAACGGTAGACGACTGATGACACCGAAAGTAAAACAGAGGCTGAGGGACTTTGGCCGGCGGGCCGGCTTGGAGATTCGCCTCAGCGGGCCCAATTCGCGCGACGACTTGAGACTTCTGCATTTTCTCCACCTCAAGGAGATTGACACGGTTCTAGACGTCGGTGCGAATAATGGTGGTTTCGCGAAGATGCTGCTCGCCGCCGGATTCAAGGGACAGATCATTTCATTTGAACCCCTGCCGGGTGCCCACACTGCTCTGACGGCAGCAGCTAAAGCGGTTGAAAACTGGTCCGTAGCGCCACGGCTGGCACTCAGTGACGAGAACGGCACGGCAAATTTTAACATAACAAAGGGGGATACGAGTAGTTCTTTGCTCGAACCTTCGGACAGCTTCGTCTCGGACACACCGCATGTCGAAGTGTCGGAAGTGATCGAGGTCCCCACCCGGCGGCTAGATGATCTCGAAGGCATCACATTCGAGCCGTCACGCACGCTTCTCAAGCTCGACGTGCAGGGAGGCGAAGCAAAAGTCCTTGGAGGAGGCGAAACTTCGCTCCAGTCCATGGCCGGCATCCTTACCGAAATGAGCCTGATTCCGCTCTATGTTGGCCAACCCAACTGGATCGCCATAGATCAAATCATTAACAGGTACGGCTTTGAGATCTGGGACGTGTGGCCCGGGTATCGGAGTCCGAATACACGCCGGCTGACGCAGATCGACGGACTTTATTTCAGGTGGGCTTCAAGTTGAAGGTTGTTCATCTGCTGGCATGTCCGTTGGCATCCGGCGCAGGTCGCGCTGTGGAAACGCTGCACCGTGGGCTTTTGGATACGGGCATAGATTCGACTTTGACAGGGCGACTCGAAAAAGGACTTCCTTCCGAGCTCAGGGCTGAGCGGCTACCTTTGCACGACCGACTCACTACTAACCTTGTACACCGGGCCCAGCGCCGTCTGAACCGCCTGCGTTACGGTGCCGACAATGACATGGGCTTCCTTCAAATCGGGTCGGATTTTTCAAGAGTTCGCGCCTTCCGGGCTGCGGATATCATTCATATCCAGTGGGCCAACTCCCTATCGATGGGCAGCCGCTTCTGGAACCAAATTTCAGTAGAGAAAAGGCCAATCGTCTGGACGCTCCGAGATATGTGGCCAATTACGGGTGGCTGTCACTTTAATGGCGATTGTCGCAATTTCGAAAAGGGCTGTGGCGGTTGCCCGAAACTTGACAGCGTCACCGAAAGAATTACCACTTGGGATTTGAATTACAAAAAATCTAAACTGCCAGATAATTTGACCTTTACTGCAATAAGTGACAATTTCGCGAGAGAAATTCGTAGAGCTCATGCCTTGAGTGGCCGCGAAGTGCGTGTAATACCGAATTCGGTTGATGTAGAGAAATTCTCGCGAATTGATCCACGCAGATCCCGAACAGCTTTAGGGCTCCCAACTCAGCCATTGATTATTTCAGCCGGTGCCGTAAATATCGCATCACCTAGAAAAGGTGCGCACATTATTGAGCGCCTACTGAAGCGTTACTCTACCCGAAAGGAAGTTTTCTGGAGTCTCTTCGGTGGAAATTGCGAGCAATTGAACCTCTCTGGCGCTCCAAATTTGAAGCTCTTCGGAATGATTTCTGACGATATGGAGCTCAACAGCCTATATTCAGGCAGCGACATTTTTCTGATGCCCTCATTGCAGGAGTCATTCGGGAAAACCACAATAGAGGCGATGGCTTCGGGGACTCCTGTCATAGCGTTTCGTGACACGCCCGCCGAAGAGATGATTGTCCATGGGGAAAGCGGCTGGCTTGTTACCCACGGAGATCTGGAGCAATTCACGGCCGCGGTTGACTCCGCCATGGCTCTGGACAGGAATACGCTTTCAGATATGGGCAGAGCAGCACGCGCTCGAGCGATCCAGAAATATTCTCTCCGGACCGTCGTCGAACAGCACATTGAACTCTACTCCGAGAAGCTAGAGGAGAGTAAAATGCTTCAAGCTTGAATGGCGGCCACCTTCAGCAAATGCATTCTAACGGATTAGAGCCCATGAACCTCCGGACCCGCATTCAAAAAAACTCCTCGACGGCCTCCTATCCGCCGGTTCGGACCGGGAATGTCTGTTCTGCGGCTGGACGGATTTCCAGCTCGCACCAAGACGAGACCCCAGGAAGCCTTCCGTAGACGCGTGTTTGCCCCCGCTGCCACTCGGCGGAACGGAGCCGGTTGGCGTGCACAGCGCTGAGAGACCGGTTCTACCAGGTCGAAAGCACGCCACGCTTCGCACCCGAAAAGCATATGTTGCCGTGGCTCAAGGGGATTCACGAGCTATCGGAGCTGCTATCTTTAGCCCGTGGCCATGGAGATCCCCGACATCACTAAGCTCACCTCCCCAGAACAGACCTTCGATCTCATCATGTGTTCGAACGTCCTCGAACATATTTCGGACGACGGTGCCGTACTCAGCGAGGTGATCCTGGTCCTGTCGCCAGGAGGGACCTGCGTGCTGGTCGTGCAGCTCTGGCGGGCAGGCGATTCGTACCACGATTTCTCGATAACGTCGCCCGAGTATATGAAGGGTCTTTTCGGACAGCCCAACCATATCCGGCTCTACGGACTTGAGGCTGTCACAAGGCGCATCAGAAATGCCGGTTTCGGAGTCGAGACCATCAACGTGCGCGATTTCGATACCTGCGATGTCGCCCGGTACGGTATGAACCATCTGACCAGCTGGGAGCTGTTTCTGTGCACGAGTTAGCGGCCCAGACTGGCCGGCCTTGCGCGGTCGTTGGACCATGAAACCGCGGCTTCGCGTGCCTTACGCGAAATTCGTGGCGAACGCCGCCTGGCTGACGGTGGGACGGGTCGCTACGGCCGTCCTCGCGCTCTTGATCACAGCGATGGTGGCCCGCTATTTGGGGCCGATCGACTTCGGAAAGCTGGCGTATGCCTTTTCAATCGCCGCAATATTTGCGATCGTCGGACACCTCGGCTTGGACGGTCTCGTCGTCCGTGAACTGAAATCCGCACCTCAAACGGCCAGCATTACTCTCGGCACGGTCGTCGGGCTTAAGCTCGTAGCATTCGGCACGGCGGCGGTTCTGCTTCTGCTGTTCGTTCATATCGTTCCTGGACACGATGACACGGACCGCGCCATCTTCGCATTTGCAGCTGCCTTCGTTGCGTTGTCGGCGTTGAACACCCTGTCTAACTGGTTCCATTCGCGTGTCGAAGGTCGCGTTCTTGCGCTCACACATCTTGCCGGGATCGTCTCATCATCGGCGTTCAAGGTCGCACTTGTCTTCTTCGGAGCCGGGGCCATCTGGTTCGGCGCAGCGAATGTGGTGACGACTGCGGTGGCGGTCGGCCTGATGTTCATCGTTTTTCGCAGGTCTGGTGGCCCGACGGTTACATCCTGGCGCTTCTCAGGCAAGGCTGCACGTCGGCTGCTATCGGAGGGCGGCATCGTCTTCATCGGATCAATCTTCGCGATTATCTATCTCAAGATCGATCTTGCCATGCTCCGGTGGCTGTCTGAGCCGAAGGTGGTCGGCGAATACGCCGTCGCTGCACAAATGTCGGAAGCAGCCTACATAATCCCCAGCGCGATCGTCGCGTCGGTCTTCCCGCGGCTAATCGAACTCAAGGATTCAAGTCCAGACGACTACGAATGGCGGTTCCAGCAGGTCTTCGATACGCTCCTGCTAGCGTCCATCGCCGTCGTCGCCGGTGTCTATCTATTCGGCGGATTTGTCCTCGACATCCTGTTTGGCGAGGCCTATTCGGGCAGCAGTGTGATCCTCCTCATCCACATCCTGGCAGCGCCGTTCATCTTCATGCGATATGCTTTCAGCCGCTGGATCCTGATCGAGCGGGTGGCGATTTTTTCGCTTCTGACACAGGGCTCGGGCGCGTTTCTCAACGTGGCGCTCAATCTGGTCCTAATCCCGAACATGGCAGGCGTCGGTGCGGCAATTGCCACTGTCGTCTCATATTGCACAGCGTCCTATCTATCACTTGTGTTATGGGAGCGGACACGTCCAGTCTTCTACAAGATGAGTCGGGCTCTATTCATGCCGTGGGCGGCGGCAGCCCGGGTCCTAACGAGGCCGACAATCGCCGCAGCGAGGGACACGCAACTGTGAGCCTGATCGTCGAGAAGGCCGGGCGGTTCGTTAAGTTGGCCACGCGGAATCCGCTGAGGGCCATGCACGTGTTGGTCGTGTTGGCGGTGCGCCGTGGCCAGGGGATGCTTGCCCATATCGGCGCACTTTCGGGTACGGCGGCTTCCGTCTACTACCTTTTCGTCAGCAACGCGTTCAGACGCGAACACCAGGCCGTGCTCAAGGGCAAGCTTGCCTTTCGTGCCGTAGATAAACGGTGCCAGGTCTCGTCGGCCCGTCTGCGCCGCAATACGCACCGCCTGGAAAAGGGGCTGATCATGCGCCCGCGGCGACCAGTTTTTGCGGAGAGCTACATCGGCGAGACCGTGTCTGATTACCAAAAGGCATGCCTTGGAAACACTTTGGACGAGGGCGAACGCATCTGGGCGCGTGACGTTCTGGCGATCTATTTCTCGATCGTGGCAAGCACCCCGCGCATCGAGCGGGCCCGTAAGGAATTCGAGAGCGTGACAGCACCCGTATATGCGCCTGTCTGCGTACCCTATCCCAGCAGTACACGGCCGCGATCCGAGATCACATTCCACCAACTCGAGGTACTGTTCCGGGAGCGCCGATCGACGCGTTGGTTCGAGGCGCGCAGGGTCCCGCGCGATATAATCGAAAAAGCGGTCGAAGCTGCGGCACTCGCGCCGTCGGCCTGCAACCGCCAGCCGTTCAGCTACGCCGTGCTCGACCAGCCAGCGCGCGCAGCGTCTGTTGCAAAGCTCGCGGGCGGTACCGGCGGCTTTGCCGAAAACATTCCGTGTCTGATCGCCTCTGTCGGCGACCTGTCCTGCTATCCAGAAGAGCGCGATCGGCACCTCATCTACATTGACGCTTCACTCGCCAACATGTAGTTGATGCTGGCACTGCAGACACTTGGTCTGTCGATATGTTCGATCAACTGGCCGGATATCGCCGACCGGGACATAGCAATCGGCAAAGCGCTCGCGCTGGCTTCGCACGAGCGGGTCGTGATGCTGATCGCCGTAGGCTACGCGGCAGAGGATGGAAAAATCCCCTACTCGCAAAAGAAACCGCAGCAACTTCTCATCCGAAATGATGATCAGGATGAAACATGAGCAAGGTGTTTGAAGTCCGCAAGGCGGGCTTCCTCAACAAAGGCGCCGCAATGATGCTGATCGCAGCTGCGCGAGAAGTACGTGCCGCTGTGCCCGATGCAATCGTGACCGTGGCACCAGACCACACGATGCCGTTTCAGCCGCGTGCCGACCACGGTCTCTGGCAACGCGCGGAGATCATTCGCGGCGGGGTTGATGTCGGCAAGGTTCTTGAGCTGCTGCCCCGGAAATGGCGTAGGCGCTATGGCTTTGTCACCGAGGGCGAAGTCGACGTCGTGCTAGATGCCGCGGGGCTGGCCTATTCCGACCAGTGGGGGCTTTGGCATATCCAGGATCTCGCGCGACGCGCTGGGAGATGGAAAGCCGCTGGAAAGAAGGTGGTACTGCTGCCACAGGCGCTTGGGCCGTTCGGGTCAAAACAAGGACGGGAGAATATCCGCCGAGCGGCGGAATGCGCAGACCTCATCTTCGCGCGGGATAGGATTTCTTACGGGCACATCGTGGACGCTGTTGGGGAGCGGGAGCACATTCGTTTGGCACCGGACTTCACAAACCTGCTCAACCCAGCCGATCCGGGCGACAGTCTCGCCGGGTTCGACAATCCTGTTGCGGTCGTGCCGAATTGTCGGATGCTCGATAAGACTTCGCAAGCCGAGGCATCGGAATACGTCGCGGCGATGCGCGCCGTTGTTTTGCGGCTCAGGAAGTCCGGCCTCCAGCCCTTTTTGCTGATCCATGAAGGGCCGCAGGACAAGAAGCTCGGCGACGAGATCAACAAAGGCCTGGACTTCCCAATGACGGTTCTATGGCCGGACGATCCGCTGGTCGCGAAGGGGATCATCCGTGACTGCAGGGGCGTTGTCGCGAGCCGCTTCCACGCGATTGTTAGCGCACTCGCCCAGGGGGTGCCGGCGCTCGGCACCAGCTGGAGCCACAAATATAAAGAAATATTTGCTGATTATGATTGTCCAGAGTGCCTGCTTCAGATCTCGGTCGAGAACACGTCTTACGACGATGCGCTAAAGGTCCTGACTGATTCCAGTACGCACGCGGAGATGCGGGCACGCCTCAAATCGAGGAGCATCGCATTAATAAATGAGACCAAAAAAATGTGGTTGCAGGTTTTCGAGGTGTCGAGTTGATGACGATGCTACGTGGCAAATGCACTTGGAGCGGCGGCTATCAACTTTCTCGGTCGTTGCTCCCAGAGCGCGCAATCTCGTAGAGCGGTTTTTCAAAAAAATCAAACACTTCCGGCGTGTCGCAACGCGCTACGACAAGCTCGCCGAAAACTATATCGCCGCTCTCAAGCTCGTCGCAATCCGTATCTGGCTACGCAGATATGAGTCTACGTCCTAGTACTACAGTTGCTTTTTATTCTTCCTGCGTCGTTTCCTGTGGCTGATGGCCGCCTGTTTTTGATGCTGCCTTCGCCAGAGGGACCATGCCCATATGAATGCGGTGGCGATAGGTTCGGTAAGGATGAGGCGTGCGATCAGGCGGCGGATTTCCGAGGTGGACATCAGCCCGGCCATGGCGCCGATCATGCGGCTGTTCGGTCCGGACTCGTTTTGTCCCGTTTGCTCTCAGCATCGGTGGCGTAGGC
>Ga0208623_100434_pt1 | contig 28446 bp, 23 predicted proteins | sample HotLakConsUCCL28_FD_184737 | JGI IMG/M metagenome (GOLD analysis project Ga0208623, IMG submission 184737) | Hypersaline microbial mat communities from Hot Lake, Washington, USA - Hot Lake Consortium UCC-L28 (SPAdes) (version 2) ...
TGCCCTGGGCGACCAAATCCAGGGCTCGACGCCGGAACTCCGGCGGGTGGGCAGCAGGCATCTCACGGACTCCTTCCGAGACGATCATCGCCTCAACTCAGGTGTCCGGCAAAGCGGGTCAGGCTCCCTCGTACGTCACCTCGAGGTTGCTAGTCACGATGTTCAGTGCATAGTTTTCCAGGAAGAGCTGATCGCCGTACCCCCAGTCTCGGTGGTCGTCGTTGATTCGGGGCTCTCCCACCACGACCGCGCTCGCGCGTATCTGCCGCTCGGACTGCTCCCGGTAGGTGTCCTCGTTCGGGAACTCGGACCACCAGATCAGCTCCTCCTGATCGGCGTGCCCGAAACGCGGAATCACCGGCTCGAGGTCGAAATCCATCAGCCACGTCTTGATGCCGGCGGTGGCCTGCTGATAGCTGGCCACTCTCGTGTCGTAGGTGTAGAGCGCCGCGGCCGCGAATGGGCCAAACACCGCAGGGTCCTCCGTTTGCGGAGGTGTCAGCATCCCCCACTCATCGAGGTCTGCGACGCGCTGCCCGTCGATGACGCCCACATCATCCACTGCCGCCTCACTGTCCTCGCTCGCGGAAAACACGTTCACCAGCACCACCGCGGCAAGTACCACCAACACCAGCACCCCGCCGATGAGCCCGAGGATCTGCAGCCGCCCCCACGTCATGGTCTTCATCTAGTCCTCATCTTCCATCCGGTACAGCTCCATCGTGAACTGCTCGACCTCTCGGTGCCAGTCCAGGCTTTCCTCACCCTGTTTCTGCGCCCATCCCGGAACTCGAGGCTCAGGACAGGTGCGGGCATCCCCACCCAGGGAGTCGCGCAACGCCCGCAACCGGTTCCTGGTCAGCGACAGGTTGTGCAGCCATGTCAGCGACGCACTTTCTGGCTCAGCTGGATCGTAGGCGACCTGCTGACGCGACTGGCGAAGAGCTAACAACTCGTGGATGAATCCCTCATGCCGGTACCACCACGGCGGGATCTCGGTCCACTCGATCTGGAAGGTGCGCACCAAGTGCGCCACCCACACGCTCAACCCGGCCAGCACCGTGGCCTTGGCATCCGGCGATAGTGCCCACCAGTTGATGGGGCCCTGCAACATGCCGCCCACCACAGCCGGCTCCTGGTTGGGGTCGAAGTCTCCCTCCCACTGCTCAAGGTCGTCTTCGTCGCCGTACTGCGAGTCCATCTCATCCCTTGGTGTGTCGTTGTCGCTACTCACGTTGCCCCCTGGTGTGCGCGGCCGGATGCCGCACCACAACCCCAGAGTGCCAGAGCGCGCAAAGCGCGCCCTGCAGTGCCACCCCGGACACCGGGCGCCCGGGAACATCTCAGGCTCGCCCCTAGCGGCTCTGACATTGCCAGTAGCACCCACCTGGAAGGATCAACGTCATGACCGACGACACCCCCGCCGCCACCGCCGAGGAAGCAGCCCAGCCAGCGAACCCCCGCCGCCGACGGAATCTGTTTGTAGGCCTCGCAGTGACGGTGACACTGTCGTTGGTCACCGCGGGCAGTATCGCTGCCTTCGCACATCAGCAGAATGTCGCTGAGGAGGCACGACTGGCCGCGATCGCGGCCGAAGATGCCTACCAGGCCGAGCAGCTGGCTGAGGCAGTCGCTGACGCCCAGCAGATCGCACGCGATGCCGCGCTCATCGTCGACGTCGCTGAAGGCGCCGACCTCGACGCGGACGCCGGCGCTGAACTTATCGCCCTCATCGAAGCCGCACAGACAGTCGAAGGTGACCGCGCAGCGGTGCGAGCGGCAACCTACGACACGGTTCGAGCCGTCAACACCGTCGTGCGCCTCGTGCTCGCCCAAGCGAGAGAGACCACCGCCGCTGTGCGCCTGGCCGCCGATTCCGACAAGGAAGCTCTGGCAGATGCCCTCGACGCGCTCGTGAGTGCGCCGCGTGGTCTGCCGACCAGTTTCAGTAACCACGCGGAGTTGATTGTCGCCGTGCTCGAGGCGTCGGATGCTGCCAGCTCGGCACACCAGGAGGCGCAGATCCTCGCCGACGCAGCAGCCGCGGCAGAGGCCGAGGCAAGAGGCAGTCGCAGCGGCGGCACCACTGGTGGCAGCGGGACAAGCTCGCGTGGCGGCTCCAGCAGCGGCGGCACATCCGGTGGGTCGACCGGCGGCTCCTCGAGTGGGTCGTCGGGTGTGTCGTCACCTGCGCCTCACCCCCGCGCGGCACTGTGTGAGAGGTTGGGGTTCGGCGCGAACGGGGCAAGCTGCCTCGCCAACACCCCCACCTACGTCACCACAAATGCCGCATACCTGCCGCTTTCGTCCTGCGTCGACCCAGGTGCGTACGGAAGCCACACGCCAGGCTTTGGTGGCACCTCAAGTCCGTCGTACACCTTCCCCTGGTCGTACCGCATCGACTACGCCCCCAGCGGGCTCGGCACCGTGAAGTTCTTCGTCTGCGACACAGACGACTAACGCGGGCATAAGTGAAGGCCCCCCTCCTGTCGAATTGCAGGAGGGGGGCTTCCTTGTCTAATTGGCGTGCTTACCGCGCCGCCGGGTCGGCGACACTGACCCTGTTGCGACGACGGAGCGTTGCGCTGATGATGGCCATCACTCTGGCAAGCGTCGCCCCTCCAGCCAGCAGTCCAATCGGCAACAAGTCATCTGAGACTCCGGTCGTTGGCAGCAACGGAGGCGCGGCCGACACAAAGGTGGTCTCGTTCGCTACGCCGCATGTGGGCTCGGCACGGTCAAGTTCTTTGCCTGCGACGTCTAGCTGATCACTTGCACCGGTTCGGTGTCGGCGCGCGGGCTCGCGTCCCGGCCCCGCAGATCGGGGTGCCAGCTGTGGAAGGCGCTTGCGACCGCGACGCCGAGCGCTGCGAAGCCAATGGCGGTGTAGAAGCCGCCGATCGGTCCGATCGCGTCGATGAGGAACCCGGCGATGGCGGAGCCCAGGGCGGCGCCGATGAGTTGCCCGGTACCGAGCCAACCGTAGGCCTCGGCCGTTTCACTGAACTTCACGCTCGAGGAGACGATCGCGAACATCACGGCGAGGGCGGGCGCGATGCCGACGCCGGCGATGACGAGCGCGAAGGCGAGCCACCAGAACTCGAGCGCGAAGGGCGCGGCTGCCATGCCGACGAACAGGATGCCCATGCGCCGGGCGAGTGCCCACGGCCCGATCGGCAGGTGGCCCATGGAGAGGCCGCCGATGAGGGACGCGATCGCCCAGATGCCGAACAGGATGCCCGCCTCGGCCCCCTCGTCACCGAAGACGGCGACCACGCCGACCTCGATAGAGGCGGCGGAGCCGATGAGCAGGAAGCCGGTGACGGTCGACAGCAGCACCGCGCGGTTGCGCAGCACGACGCCCATGCGCCGCCGGCTGCGCGGGATGCGCACCTTGCCGACCTCCGGGCAGGAGATGAACCAGATGCCCCCGCCGACGAGGAATGCGGCCGCGACGCCGATCGCGACGACGCTCGACACCTGCGTCGCGAGAACGACCGTGAGCACGGGGCCCATGATCCAGATGATTTCCTGCGCCGAGGCGTCCAGGGCGAACAGCGGGGTCAGCTGGCGCGAGGTGACCATCTTCGGGTAGATCGTGCGCACGGCGGGCTGGATCGGTGGGGTGGAGATGCCGGCGATGAAGCCGACGATCATGTACAACCACACGGGCATAATCACGAGGGCGATAAGCGACAGCGCGCTCGCGCAGACGACGAGGGTGACGATGAGCACCGGGCGCATCCCGAGTGCCCCCATCCAGCGGCTCGTGAGCGGGCCGGCGATCGCCTGACCGACGCTTGTGGCGGCGAGCACCAGGCCCGCCGCGCCGTAGGAGTCGAAGATGCCCTCGATGTGGATGAGGATCGCGAGCGACAGCATGCCGGAGGGCAACCGGGCGGTGAGCTGCGCAGAGATGATGCGCGCCACGCCGGGAGTTCTCAACAGGTCGCCGTATCCACTCACAAGAGCACCAGCCTAGAGCCTGTTAGCCACGTGGACACATTGGCGGAATTCCGGGCTTTCTGAGCTGTCTCAGCGGGTGTCGGAGGTCGGTGAAAACATGTGCATAACCGGGCGAAGTTATGCACAGGTGTGGACGACACGCCCACAAGATGTTGGGTGCCGATCCAGCGCGGCCCCCGATATATAGTGATCACACTGCGCGCCCGGGGAAGGCGTGCACAGCCCGGAATTCCGGGCATTTTTGACCGTGGAGACCGTGTCGCACCACTGCGACACACACAGAGGGAGCAGACGTGAGCATCACCGTAGTCAAGCGCGATGGAACGCGAGAGGCGTACGACGCCAACAAGATCAACCTCGCGATCGAGCATGCCGCGCAGGGTCTCGACGAGAACATCACCTGGGTGACGCAGATCGCGAGCGAGCTTGAGCTCACGCTCTTCGACGGCATCTCGACGCAGCAGCTCGACGAGGCCGTCATCCAGGTCGCGCTCCAGAACGTCAAGGACGACCCGGCGTTCGACACGGTCGCCGCGCGCCTCCTGCTCAAGACAATCTACAAGCGCGTGCTCGGCGACTACTCCACGCCCGCCGAGCTGCGCGACCTGCACCGCGAGCACTTCGCCGCCTATGTGCAGCGGGGCGTGAGCGAGAACCTGCTCGACCCGCGGTTCCCCGACCTGTTCGACCTCGATGCTCTCGCCGCCGCGCTCGACCCCTCGCACGACGACCTGCTCAAGTACATCGGCGTCGTCACCCTCAACAACCGCTACGGCATTAAGGCGCGCAACGGTCAGCCGCTTGAGACCCCCCAGTACTTCTGGATGCGCGTGGCGATGGGCCTGTCTCTCAACGAGGCCGACCCGACGAGTCACGCGATCGCGTTCTACACGAAGATGTCGGCGCTCGAGTACCTCGCCGCGGGCTCGACGCTCGTCAACGCCGGCACGAGCTACCCCCAGCTGTCGAACTGCTTCGTCATGGAGATGCAAGACGACATCGAGCACATCGCCAAGAGCGTGCGTGACGTCATGTGGCTCACCAAGGGCACGGGCGGCATCGGCCTGTCGGTCACCAAGCTGCGCGCCCAGGGCTCGCCCATCCGGTCCAACAACACGACCTCCACGGGGCCGATCCCCTTCATGCACACGATCGACTCGGTGCTGCGTGCGGTCAGCCGCGGCGGCAAAAAGTTCGGTGCCCTGTGCTTCTACATGGAGAACTGGCACATGGACTTCCCGGAGTTCCTCGACCTGCGTCAGAACTCCGGCGACCCCTACCGCCGCACCCGCACCGCCAACACGGCCGTCTGGATCAGCGACGAGTTCATGAAGCGGGTGCAGAACGACGACGAGTGGTACCTCTTCGACCCGCTCGAGGTGAGCGACCTCAACGAGCTCTACGGCAAGGAATTCTCGACCCGCTACGCCGAGTACGTGGCGATGGCCGAGCGCGGCGAGCTGAACATGTTCAAGAAGATCGGCGCGCGCGAGCAGTTCAAGCAGATCCTCATCTCGCTGCAGTCGTCGAGCCACCCGTGGCTCACCTGGAAAGACACGATCAACAACCGCGCGATCAACAACAACACGGGCACGATCCACCTCTCGAACCTGTGCACCGAGATCTGCCTGCCGCAGGACCGCGACAACATCTCGGTCTGCAACCTCGCCTCCATCAATCTCAGCCGTCACATGGTGGATGGCCGGCTCGACTTCGCGAAGATCGCCGAGAGCGCGCGGCTCGCCGTGCGCCAGCTCGACAACCTCATCGACATCACCGTGTCGAGCGTCGACGAGGCCGACCACGCCAACACGACCAACCGCGCGATCGGTCTCGGCGTCATGGGCTTCACCGACGTCGTCGAGAAGCTCGGCTACTCCTATGACTCCGAGGAGTCGTTCGACCTCATCGACGAGATCATGGAGCACGTCTCCTACGCGGCGATCGATGAGTCGGCCGAGCTCGCGCGCGAGCGCGGCTCCTACGACAACTTCGCCGGGTCGCGCTGGTCGCAGGGAATTGTGCCCCTCGACACGATTGATCTGACCGAGGCCGATCGCGGCGTCGAGGTGCAGGTCAACCGCACGACGCGACTCGACTGGGATGCCCTGCGCGAGAAAGTCAAGGGCGGCATGCGCAACGCGACGCTCATGGCGATCGCGCCCACGGCATCCATCGGTCTTGTCGCGGGCACCACGCCCGGCCTCGACCCGCAGTTCTCGCAGATCTTCAGCCGCTCCACGAGCTCGGGCAAGTTTCTCGAGGTGAACCGCAACCTCGTCGAGACGCTGCGCGAGCGCGGGCTGTGGGAGTCGGTGCGCGAGTCGATCCTGCGCAGCCAGGGCGACATCCAGGGCATCAGCGCGATCCCCGACGACGTCAAGGCCACGTACAAGACGAGCTTCCAGCTCTCCCCGTACGCCTTCCTCGAGGTTGCCGCGCGCGCGCAGAAGTGGATCGACCAGGCCATCAGCCGCAACATGTACCTCGAGACGCGCGACGTCGACGAGATGCTCGACATCTACTCGGCCGCGTGGAAGAAGGGCGTCAAGACCACCTACTACCTGCACATGAAGCCGCGGCACACCGCCGAGCAGTCCACTGTCAAAGTCAACAAGTCAGAGACGGTCGACAGCCAGGGAGGCGGCAGCACACGCCGCAAGGGCTTTGGCGCGGCGTCCAGCTCGCCGACTCAGGTCGACACTGGCGCAAGCGCCAGCGCGACGCCTGCGGGCGCTGCGCCCGCGAAGCGTGGCTTCGGCTTCGGCGGCGCCAGCAAGGCGGCAGAGTGATGATGACCGAATCGCTGACGACCACCACAGAGACTTCCGGAGGGGCGACGGGCGAGGTGGACTACCTCGTGCCGATCGACCCGATGGACGAGTTGCACTGCGAGAGCTGCCAGTAGGCGCGCTCTCGGCACGAGCATCCACCCCTGTTTGCTCCCCGTTTATTCACACACACGCTGATTCGATCAGTACTGACGACCAGAAAGACGAGTTTTACACCATGGGCATTCTCGGCACCGGCATTCAGGAGGGCTTGCTGCTTAAGCCCGTCACCTACAAGTGGGCGATGGACCTGTACGACCAGGCGGTCGCCAACACGTGGTTCCCCAACGAGGTTCAGCTCGGCGAAGACATCGCCGACTTCAAGAAGATGACCGACGAAGAGCGTCACGCCATCACCTTCCTCATGAGCTACTTCAACCCGAACGAGCTGCTCGTCAACAAGGCGCTCGCCTTCGGTGTGTACCCCTACATCAAGGCCCCCGAGGCGCACCTGTACCTCGCAAAGCAGATGTGGGAAGAGGCGAACCACTGCATGAGCTTCGAGTACGTGCTCGAGACCTTCCCCATCGACCGCACTGCCGCGTACGACAGCCACGTCTCGGTGCCGTCGATGGCGCGGAAGGAAGAGTTCGAGGTCAAGTTCATCCGTCGCATGACGGAAGACACCCTCGACATCACGACGACCGAGGGCAAGCAAGACTTCATCCGCAACCTCGTCGCCTACAACGTGATTCTCGAAGGCATCTGGTTCTACAGCGGCTTCATGGTGGCGCTGTCGTTCCGCCAGCGCAACCTGCTGCGCAACTTCGGCTCGCTCGTCGACTGGATCGTGCGCGACGAGTCGCTGCACCTCAAGTTCGGCATCAACCTGATTCTGACGGTGCTGGAAGAGAACGAAGACCTGCAGACGGAGGAGTTCGCGAACGAGATCCGCCAGATGATCCTCGACGCCGTCGAGATGGAAGAGCAGTACAACCACGACCTCCTCCCGAACGGCATCCTGGGCCTCAACGCGAACTACATCAACCAGTACGTCAAGTACCTGGCCGACCGTCGCCTCGAGGAACTCGGCTTCGAGACCGAGTACAACGTCACCAACCCGGCGAAGTGGATGGCCACGGCGAACGACACGCTGCAGCTCGTCAACTTCTTCGAGTCGACGAACACCTCCTACGAGGTCAACGCCAAGACCTCGGCCTAGTCGGCACCTGGAACCCCGGCGCTCGCGCCTTTTCCCACCCCCCACCCGCGGCCCGTGCCCCACGCAGACCTGCTGTTCACGAACGGCGTGATCTACGCGGGGCCGGGCCGCGGCTCTCGTGCGGAGGCGCTCGAGGTCGCGGTGCTCGAAGGGCGGATCGTCGCGATTGATGCCGACCTGAGCGCGTGGCGCGGCCCGCGCACCGAGGTCGTCGATCTCGCGGGCGGGATGCTCCACGCGGGGTTCGTCGACGCGCACGTGCACCCCATCCAGGGTGGGCTCGAGCGACTGGGCTGCGACCTGAGCGGCGCCTCGGCGGCGGCCGAGTACCTGGAGGTTGTCGCGCGGCATGCGCGTGAGCATCCGGCCCGCAGCGAGGTGTCGGGCAGCGAGTGGATCACGGGCGGCGGCTGGAGCATGAGCTCCTTCCCCGGCGGCACGCCGACCGCCGCCGCGCTCGACGCCGTTGTGTCCGACCGGCCCGTGCTGCTGTTCAACCGCGACCACCACGGGGCGTGGGCGAACTCGGCGGCGCTGCGCGTGGCCGGCGTCGATGCGTCGACACCCGACCCGGCCGATGGTCGCATCGAGCGCGACGCCGAGGGCCGACCGACAGGCACGCTGCACGAGGGCGCCACCCGCCTCGTCTCCGCCTTCGCCCCGCCGACGACGGGCGAGGACGAGCATGCGGCGCTGCTCGAGGCGCAGCGCTACCTGCACTCCGTCGGGGTGACGGGCTGGCAGGACGCCATCGTCGGCTCCTACTTCGGCGCCTCCGACACGGCGGTCATCTACGCGAGTGCGCTCGAAAGCGGCGAGCTCACCGCCGACGTCGTCGGGGCGCTCTGGTGGGATCGCGACCGCGGCATCGAGCAGGTGCCCGAGCTCGTCGCCCGCCGCGATGCCCTCGCCGCGCGACTGGGGCAGGGCGCACGCTTTCGCCTCACCGCCGTCAAGATCATGGCCGACGGGGTCGTCGAGAACGGCACGGCCGCGATGCTGGAGCCGTACCTCGGAGCGTTCGGCACGGGCGCGAACCCCAGCGGCCTCGCGTTCGTCGGCGGGCAGGCCCTGACCGACGCGATCGTCGCGCTCGATGCGGCGGGGCTCTCGGTGCATGTGCACACGATCGGCGACCGCGCGGTGCGCGAGGCGCTCGACGGCTTCGAGGCGGCGCGCGCGGCCAATGGCTGGGCAACTCGCGACCCGCGGGATGCGCGGCGTCACCACCTCGCTCACCTGCAGTTCGTGCATCCGGATGATGCGGCGCGCTTCGCCGAGCTCGGCGTGACCGCGAACGCGCAAGCGTTGTGGGCGTGCAACGAGCCGCAGATGCGCGACCTCACGGTGCCTGTCGTGGGGCATGAGCGCGCGGGGCAGCAGTATCCGTTCGCGTCGATCTTGCGCGCCGGCGGTGACCGGGGGGCGGATGCTCGCCCGGTGCTGTGCGCGGGCAGCGACTGGCCCGTCTCGACCCCCGACCCGTGGCAGGCCCTCCACGTCGCGGTCAACCGCCGCTTGCCCGTCGACGACCCCGACTTCGACGCCGAGCCGCTGCTCGCCCACGAGGCCCTGACGCTCGCCGAGGCCCTCGACGCCTACACGGCGGGCTCGTCGTGGATCAACGGGCGCGGGCCCGGCGACGCCACTACGACGGGCGTCATCGAGGTCGGGGCGCTCGCCGACCTCGCCGCGACCGACCGCGACCCCTTCGCGGGGCCGGCGGAGGGGATCCACACCACCACGACTGTCGGCACCTGGGTGGCCGGGCGTCGCGTGGTCTAATCGGCGTATGGAGATAGGCGCCGACCGCATCACCCTGCAGTTCTTTGCCGAGCCGAAAGATTCGGCGGTGGGCGGCACGACGGTCGCGGCCGGGAGCGTGCTCGAGTGGATCGACAAAGCCGGCTACGCGTGCGCGGTGGGCTGGAGCGCCTCGTACTGCGTGACCGCGTACGTCGGCAACGTGCACTTCACCCGCTCGATCGCTCCCGGCGACCTGGTGCAGGCGCACGCGCGCATCGTCCACACCGGGCGCACGAGCATGCAGGTGCTCGTCGTCATCGAGTCGGCGAGCCCGCGTACACGAGAGTTCTCGGTCGCAACGCACTGCATCCTCGTGTTTGTCGCGGTGGATGCCGAGGGTGCGACGACAGCGGTACCGGAGTGGCACCCGCAGTCGGAGGAGGATCGTGCGCTGCAGGCGAGTGCCGAGCAGCGCATTCTGGTGCGCCGACAGATTCGCGACGCCATGCTGGCGCAAGAATATACGGGCGCAGGCACGGCGCCACGCACGGTGTTTCGTTTTCTGTCCTCGCCCTCGGTCGCCAACTGGGGTGGCAAGGCTCACGGCGGCACGGTCATGCGCTGGGTCGACGAGGTGGCGTTTGCGTGCGCGGCGGGGTGGTCGAGCGAGCGCGCGGTGGCCGTGTACTCCGGCGGAATCCAGTTCGCCAGGCCGATCGGCATCGGAGACCTCGTCGAGGTGGAGGCTCGGCTGATTCACACGGGGACGCGGTCGATGCACATCGCTGTGCATGTTCGCGCGGGGTCACCGCAGAGCCCACAGCACCTGGAATCCACCACGACCTGCATGACCGTGTTCGTCGATCGAGGTGAGGCTGGCCGCGCGGTGCCTGTACCGTCGCTGCCTCTGCGGTCGCAGGAGGATCGTCGACTCGATCAGCACGCCCTCGACCTCGTTGACCTGCGACAGAAGCCCGCGCCGATTCCCGCGACGGCGCTGGCGAGGCACAGCGCGCACTGACCGCTGCCTACGCGGTGAGCGCCTTGCGGATGCGCTGCACCGAGATCGGCCCCTGCGCCCCGAGCTGCTGGGCGAACAGCGACAGCCGCAGTTCCTCGAGCATCCAGCGCACGGGCACGAGCTCAGCACGGCAGTCGGCCGTGAGAGGCAGCGTGCCGCCGGCCGAGGTGTAGAGCTCGATCGCCGACTGCACATCGGTGAGCGACTGCCGGTCGCGCCCCGGGTTCTCGCTGAGCTTGTCGACGCGGTGCGCGATGCCGCGCAGGTAGACGGGTAGCCGCGGAAGGCGGTCGAGGCCCGTGCGACCGAGGAAGCCGTCGAAGACGAGAGCGTCGAGCTGCGCGCGGCAGTCGGCGAGCGGCGCCATGAGGGCGAGCGAGGAGGTGCGGCTGATCGCCACGTCGGCCTCGCGCGCGGCGGTGAGCACGGATGCGCACGTCGCCACGATGCGGAACAGCCGGTCGGGCAGACCCGCATTCACGGCATCGCGCACGGCCTCGAACTCGGTGCGAGTCCAGGGCAGTTCGGGGCGGGCGTCGAGCTCCGCCTCGATGACGGCGCGCACGGCGTCGTCGATGAGGGCGGCCGTCGAGCGGTAGGGGGAGGCGGCAAGGGTGAGCTTCTCGGCGTGCGTGAGATGCTCCTGCACGTACGACAGTGGCGAGGGCACGCCGAGCTGCATGAGGCGCCGCACCCCCGCGCGGTGGGCCTTTCGCTGATCGTCGATCGTCGTCTGCAGGCGCAGGGCGACCGCTGCGCCCTCGTCGACGAGCGCGGGATAGCCGCGGATGGTCGTCTCGCCGCGGCGTACGTCGAGCTGGCGGGGAATGACGCCCCCCGCGCCGAGCGCATCGTCCCAGGTCGTGATGCCGCCGCGCTCGATCGGCGACCGGGCAGCCGCTGTCGCGACGCGGGCGACCGAGTCGCGCGTGCGTGTCTTGAGCTTGCCCTGCAGGGCGGTGAGGTCGGTGCCGCGCGCGAGGCGTTTGCCGCGATCGTCGACGACCGCGTACCCCATGCGCAGGTGGGCGGGCAGGCGGTCGAGGTCGAAGTCGCCGGGGTCGACCGGCGTGTAGGTCTGGCGACGGATCTCGGCGGCGAGAAAATCGGTGATCGACACCTCGAGCAGATCGGCATCCGGCGGCACTGCGTCGAGCAGGCGCTTCGCCCAGTCGGCGGCCGGGACGACGTTGCGACGAATCGCCTTCGGCAGCGACTTGATGAGCGCCGTCACGAGTTCGAGCCGCAGGCCGGGTACGAGCCAGTCGAACCCGGCTGTGTCGAGCCGGGGCAGCAAGGGCAGCGGCACGGTCACGGTCACGCCGTCGTCGGCGGCACCGGGTTCGAAGCGGTAGCCGACGCTGAGCGTCTGGTCGCCGAGCGTGAGCCGCGTCGGGTAGGAAGTGTCGTCGATGTCGGGCAGTTCCTCTGCCTCGACGAGGTCGGCACGCGTGAGGGTGAGCAGATCGGGATGCTCGGCTCGGGCATCCCGCCACCACCGCTCGAAGCGGCGCACATCGGTGACGTCCGCGGGCAGTCTCGCGTCGTAGAAGTCGACCAGGCGCTCGTCGTCGAGCAGGATGTCGCGACGTCGCTGCCGCTCCTCGAGCTTCTCGAGCTCGCGCCGCAGCTGCTGGTTGGTGCGCAGGAAGGCGGTGAGGCGCTTGTCGAGGCGGCTCGTATCCCAGTCGCCTTCGACGAGCGCGTGGCGGATGAACAGCTCGCGCGCTTGGGGGGCGTCGAGGCGGGCGAGCTGCGCGCGTCTCCGCGGCACGATGGGCACGCCGAAGAGCGTGATCTTCTCGTCGACGACCGCGGCACCTTGTTTCTTCTCCCACCGCGGTTCGCTGTACTGGCGCTTCGCGAGATCCCCCGCGAGCGGCTCGGCCCACGCGGGGTCGATGACCGCGACCGTGCGCGCGAAGAGGCGGCTCGTCTCGACGAGCTCGGCCGCCATGACGGCGTCGGGCTGCTTTTTGGCGAGGCCCGAACCGGGGAAGAGCACGAAGCGGCGCTGGCGCGCGCCGAGGTAGTCGCGCTTGGCGGTGTCTTTGAGGCCGATGTGGCTGAGCAGGCCGCTGAGGATGGCTTTGTGAATCGCGGTGGCGTCAGCTGCTCCGCTCTCAGTGTCCCGACGACCGGGACGGTCGTCGGCGCTGGCGTCGCGGCGACGGCCAGAAATGGCCCCCGCTTTCTGCTCCAGCGCGCCTTTAGTCTGCCGGCGAACCTGCCTTTCGACGTCAGCCCACTCGCGAATGCGCAGATAGTTGAGAAACTCGCTGCGCACTTCCTTGCGGAACTGGTTGCCGCTGAGCTCGCGCTGTCGACGCTGTAGGTGGTTCCAGAGGTTGAGGAGCGTGATGAAGTCGCTCGTCGGGTCGCGGAACCGGTTGTGCAATTGGTCGGCGCGCTCGCGCTTCTCGACGGGCCGCTCGCGCGGGTCTTGGATGCTCAGCCCCGCCACGATCGCGATGACCTCCCGCGCGACGCCGAGTCGGCCAGCTTCGACGACCATGCGCGCGTACCGCGGGTCGAGAGGAAGTTGCGCGATCTCGCGGCCGATGCGGGTGATGCGGTGCGCGCCGTCACGCAACTCCACAGCGCGCAGTTCCAGCAGCAGGTCGAGCCCGTCTTTGATGCCGCGCTTATCGGGCGGCTGCAGGAAGGGGAATTGCTCGATGTCGCCGAGCCCGAGCGAGATCATCTGCAGGATGACGGCGGCGAGGTTGGTGCGCAAAATCTCGGGGTCGGTGTAGGCGGGCCGCTTCTCATAGTCGGCCTCGGAGTAGAGCCTGATAGCGATGCCGTCGCTCGTGCGCCCCGAGCGCCCCGACCGTTGGTTGGCGCTCGCCTGCGAGATGGGCTCGATCGGCAGCCGCTGCACTTTCGCGCGGGCCGAGTAGCGCGAGATGCGCGCGGTGCCGGTATCGACGACGTAGCGGATGCCCGGCACGGTAAGGCTCGTCTCGGCGACGTTGGTCGCCAGAATGATGCGGCGCCGGATGCCCGGCCGCGCCCGCTCGAACACCCGATGCTGCTCCGCCGCACTGAGTCGGCCGTACAGCGGAAGCACTTCGGTGCCCGCGCCGCGCGGCCCCTGGCGGGAGAGGTGCCCGGTGAGGGCGTCGGCCGCATCCCTGATCTCGTTCTCACCGCTGAAGAAGCACAGCACGTCGCCGTCGCCTTCGCGACCGAGCTCGTCGACCGCGGCGATGACGCCCTCGATCATGTCGATGGCTTCGCCGGGGGTGCTGGGGCCGTCGGACTCATCGTCGTCCGGGTCGGTGAGGTTCTCAAGGTCAGCGCCGTCCGGCACGAGGGGGCGGTAGCGCACCTCGACCGGGAAGGTTCGACCGCTGACCTCGATGATCGGCGCCGGGGTGCCCTGCGCATCCGCGAAGTGCTTCGCGAAGCTCGCCGGGTCGATGGTCGCGCTCGTGATGATGAGCTTGAGCTCGGGGCGGCGGGGGAGCAGCTGCTTGAGATAGCCGAGCAGGAAGTCGATCGTGAGACTGCGCTCGTGCGCCTCGTCGATGATGATCGCGTCGTAGTTCGTCAGCTCGCGGTCTCCGCGGAGGGCGGCGAGCAGAATGCCGTCGGTCATGAGCGTGACGCGCGTGTCTCGCCCAACTTGGTCAGTGAACCGCACCTTATATCCGACGAGCCCGCCGAGCTCAGAGCCGACTTCTTCCGCGACGCGCTCGGCAATCGTGCGGGCCGCGATACGGCGCGGCTGCGTGTGCGCGATCCGCTCGCGCCCGAGTTCGAGCAGAATCTTCGGCAGCTGCGTCGTCTTGCCCGACCCGGTCTCGCCCGCGACGATGACGACCTGATTGTCGCGGATGGCGGCCGCGATGTCATCGCGCCGCTGCGACACGGGCAGGTCAGGCGGGTATGTGATCGCGAGGGTCGGGCGATCGGGGAGGTCAGTCATGAGCCCTTCAGTCTAGAGTTCCTGGCTCCCTCTCACACTGGTCGACCGGGAGCGGTATCCCCGATCAGGCAATGTGCCTCTCGCGGCACATGCCGAGGCAGGCACACTCGCCCCATGTACACGCTCTTCCTTCTCGCTCACCCGCTGCGCTGGCGGCTCATCGAAGTGCTGGCGAGCGGCGAGCACTCAGCGGGTCAGCTTGCCGACGCCGTGCAGTCTGAGCATGGTGTCGGCCGCGAGGCAGTCTCGAAGCACCTGAATCGTCTCGCGCGAGCGGGTCTGGTGACGACCCGTATCGACATGAACGCGCGCATTTACCGGCTGAGCCCGCGCGTGATCGGTGCTCTCGCCGGCCTCGTCGAGCACCTCCTGCAGCTTCGAGAGCCGGCGCAGTACGACGACCTCGATCCAGATGGCGAGGGAGTGGATATCGGCGCTGAGCGAGCGCCGACCTGGGAGGAAGAGGCGGAAGAGGGCTGCTGGTGTATACGAAAATCCCGCCAAGTTGGAAAAGTGTCGCGCATTAGCGACCGAATGTATACATTAGGAGGATGAGCAGTGCCGCCGATCGTGCGTTCGACGCCCTGCGGGCGGCGATCGTCGAGGGCGAGTTGCCGCCCGGCGCCCCGCTCACGGAGGTCGAACAGGCAGGCCGACTCGGGGTCAGCCGCACTCCCGTGCGCGAAGCCTTCGCTCGGCTTATCGCCGCCGGCCTCGCGACCGAGCGCGGCCCGCGAACCCTGCTCGTCAGCCACATCGAACCCGACGACGTCACGGCCCTGTTCGACCTGCGGCGCGCCCTCGACGAGCAGGCGGCCCGCCTCGCGGCGCGGCGCGCATCCGACCACCCCACCCTCGCGGGGCGCTTCGTCGAGCTGGCGCGCCGCTTCGCCGCTGTCGACACAGCCGCCCTGAGCTCCGACGACCCGCAGCGCCACGGCTACTACGCGTTGGTCGCCGAATTCGACGCCGCCCTCGACGACAGCCTCGGCCACAGCCCCTACCTCGCCTCTGCGATCGCGAGCACGCGCGTGCATCTCGCCCGCGTGCGCCGCCTCGCGCGCGATGATGACGCGCGGCTCGCAGCCAGCGCCGCCGAACACGGCGCCATCGCGCGCGCTATCGCTGACGGCGACGCTGAACGCGCGGCCGCCGCGACTCGGCTGCACCTGCACGAAGCGCTCACGAGAATCCACGCCCATCTGCCGCGATCCGGCACGAACCGACAGAAGGAACGACCATGACAACCACCCACACCGTCCGCACCCATCAGAGCAGCGAAGACCTCGCCCCCGCCGACCAGCTTGCCGGCAAGCTCGCCACCCTCGCCGCCGAGCAGGATCGCCCGATCGACGAGACGGCCGTCGACATGGTCATCAACCGCGTCATCGACAACGCCGCGGTCGCCGTCGCGAGCCTCGACCGCGCCCCCGTCGTGAGCGCGCGCGGGCAGGCCGAATCCCACCCCTCCAGCCCCGGCGCGACTGTGTTCGGCACCGCCCCCGACACCCGGTACAGCCCCGAATGGGCCGCCTGGGCCAACGGGGTCGCCGTGCGCGAACTCGACTACCACGACACCTTCCTCGCCGCCGACTACTCCCACCCCGGTGACAACATTCCGCCGATCCTCGCCGTCGCGCAGCACGCGGGAAGCACCGGCGCGCAACTGCTCAAGGGTCTACTCACCGGCTACGAGATCCAGATCGACCTCGTACGCGCCATCTGCCTGCACGAGCACAAGATCGACCACGTCGCCCACCTCGGCCCGAGCGCCGCGGCCGGAATCGGCACGCTGCTGGGCCTCGACCAGGCGACGATCTTCCAGGCCATCGGCCAGGCACTGCACACGACGACCGCCACGCGCCAGTCGCGCAAGGGCGAGATCTCCACCTGGAAGGCGCACGCCCCCGCCTTCGCCGGCAAGATGGCCGTCGAGGCCGTCGACCGCGCCCTGCGCGGCCAGACCAGCCCGAGCCCCATCTACGAGGGGGAGGACGGCGTCATCGCCTGGCTGCTGAGCGGTTCTACCGCCCGCTACGAGGTCCCGCTCCCCGAGAAGGGCGAACCGCTCACGGGCATCCTCGACAGCTACACGAAAGAGCACTCCGCCGAATACCAGGCGCAAGCGTGGATCGACCTCGCGCGCCGACTCGGCACCGAGCGACCCGAGCTGCGCGACCCCGCGAACATCAAGCAGATCGTGCTGCACACGAGCCACCACACGCACTACGTCATCGGCTCGGGCGCCAACGACCCGCAGAAGTACGACCCGGCCGCGAGCCGTGAGACGCTCGACCACTCGATTCCCTACATCGTCGCCGTCGCTCTCCAAGACGGCGGCTGGCACCACGTCGACTCCTACGCCCCCGAGCGCGCGGGTCGCCCCGACACGGTCGAGCTGTGGCAGAAAATCACGACCACCGAAGACGCCGAATGGACGCGCCGCTACCACTCGCTCGAGATCAGCGAGAAGGCCTTCGGCGGCCGCATCGAGATCGAGCTGAACGACGGCACGCGCGTGGTCGACGAGATCGCCGTCGCCGACGCCCACCCGCTGGGCGCGCGGCCCTTCGGTCGCGCAGAGTACGTGGGCAAGTTCCGGATGCTCGCGGAGGGCATCCTCGTCCCCGACGAGATCGACCGCTTCTTGGGAGTCGCCCAGCGCCTGCCCGAACTGAGCCCCACCGAGCTCGGCGGCCTCACCGTGACCCCGATTCACCCCGTGCCCGCCGCCCCGAAGGGACTCTTCTGATGCTCTCCACCTCCACCACGCCGAGCCAGCGCCGGCAGGCGTTCCGCGCGGGGCTCGCAAGCGGGCGCCTACAGGTGTTCCCGGGCGCCTTCACACCCCTCAGCATCCGGCTCATCGCAGACAAGGGATTCGACGGCGCCTACATCTCGGGTGCCGTCATGGCCGCCGAGCTCGGCCTGCCCGACATCGGGCTCACGACGCTCAGCGAGGTCGCACACCGCGCCCACCAGATCAGCCGCATGAGCGACCTGCCGACCCTCGTCGACGCAGACACCGGATTCGGCGAGCCGATGAACGTGGCCCGCACCGTCCACGAGCTCGAAGACGCGGGCGTCGCGGGACTGCACTTGGAGGACCAGGTCAACCCCAAGCGCTGTGGGCACCTCGACGGCAAAGCAGTGGTGGATGCCGACACGGCGGTGAAGCGCATCCGCGCGGCCGTCGACGCGCGCCGCGACAGTGACCTCGTGATCATGGCCCGCACCGACATTCGCGGGGTAGAAGGTATGGACGCCGCGATCGACCGCGCGAAGGCGCTCGAGGCATCCGGCGCCGACGCGATCTTCCCCGAGGCCATGGCGGGCCTCGACGAGTTCGCGGCGATGCGCGCTGCCGTCGACGTGCCGATCCTCGCCAACATGACCGAGTTCGGCAAGAGCAAGCTCTTCACTCACCAGCAGCTCGCCGACGTCGGCGTCAACCTCGTCATACATCCCGTATCGCTGCTGCGCATCGCCTTCGGCGCGATTGAGCGCGGGCTCGACGCGCTGCGTGACACGGGCACCCTCGACGCGGAGGTCCCCAGCATGCAGACTCGGGGGAGGCTCTACGAGCTGCTCGACTACGAGGCGTACAACGCCTTCGACTCGACCATCTACACCTACAAGGAGACCCGATGACCGAGACCGAGATCAAGAAGGGCCTAGCGGGCGTCGTCGTCGACAAGACCGCCGTGTCGAAGGTGAACCCCCAGACCAACTCTCTGCTGTACCGCGGCTACCCCGTGCAGGAACTCGCCGAGCGCTGCACGGCCGAAGAGGTCGCCTACCTGCTCTGGCACGGCGACCTGCCCGACGAGAAGCAGCTCGCTGAGTTCGAGACGCTCGAGCGCTCGCTGCGGCACCTCGACCCCACCGTCAAGCACACGATGGATGCCCTGCCGCTGTCGGCACACCCCATGGACGTCGTGCGCACCGCCGTGAGCGTGCTCGGCGCCCTCGATGAGACCCTTACGACCGACGGCACGTGGATCGATGCGGATCTCACGCTGGAGCGCAGCATCCGGATGTGGGCCCAGTTGCCCGCGATCGTCGCCTATGCCCAGCGCCGCCTGCGCGACCAGGAGCTCGTCGAGCCGCGCGATGACCTCGGTTACTCCGCGAACTTCCTGCACATGACCTTCGGCGAGGTGCCCGAGCTGGTGGTCGTGGAGGCGTTCGACGTGTCGATGATCCTGTATGCCGAGCACTCGTTCAACGCCTCGACGTTCGCCGCGCGGGTCGTCATCTCGACCCTGAGCGACGTCTACTCGGCGGTCACGGGCGCGATCGGGGCGCTCAAGGGGCCGTTGCACGGCGGCGCCAATGAGGCCGTCATGCACGTCTTCGACGAGATCGGCACCGCCGACCGGGCCGAGGAGTGGCTGCAGAGCGCGCTCGCCGAGAAGCGCAAGATCATGGGCTTCGGCCACCGCGTCTACAAGAACGGCGACTCGCGCGTGCCGACCATGAAGACCGCACTCGAGACCCTCGTCGCCCACTACGAGCGCCCCGAGGTCATGGCGCTGTACGACACGCTCGAGACGGCGATGGAGGAGGCCAAGAACATCAAGCCCAATCTCGACTACCCCTCGGGCCCGGCCTACAACCTCATGGGCTTCGACACCGCGATTTTCACGCCGCTATTCATTGCCGCGCGTGTCACCGGGTGGACGGCGCACGTGCGCGAGCAGCTCGCCGCCAACGCACTCATCCGGCCCCTGAGTCTGTACACGGGCCCCGACGAGCGGCACATCTCAGGTCCCTGAGAGGCGCGGTTCCTGAGAGGCGCGGTTCCTGAAAGGCGCGGGCGCGTGTCTGCGAGAGGATAGGGGAATGACTGACGTGATTCCCACCCCGCACCTGACCCTCTCTGACGGCAAGAGCATCCCGCAGCTCGGGCTGGGAGTCTTTCTCGTCGAGCCCGACGAGGCTGAGCGCATCGTGAGCGACGCCCTCGAGGTCGGCTACCGGCACATCGACACGGCGCGCGTCTACAAGAACGAGGAGGGCGTGGGTCGCGCGATCGCGAAGAGCGGCATTCCGCGCGAGGAGCTGTTCATCACGACGAAGCTGTGGAACAGCGACCAAGGTGCCGATACGACGCCCGCCGCGCTAGACGCGAGCCTCGAGCGGCTCGGCCTCGACTACGTCGACCTGTACCTCATCCACTGGCCGGCCCCGAAGTACGGCAAGCACGTCGAGACCTGGCAGAGCATGGTCGAGCTGCGCGAGACCGGCAAGGCCCGCTCGGTGGGCGTCTCGAACTTTCTCGAGAAGCACCTCGACGACATCGCCGCAGCCTCCGACGTGTCGCCCGTCGTCAATCAGATCGAACTGCACCCGGCCCTGCAGCAGCGCGCGCTGAGGGAGCACCAGGCGCAGTGGGGCATCCACACCGAGTCGTGGGGGCCCCTCGGGCAGGGCAAGTACGCGCTCGCGGAGCTGCCCGGCTTTGCCGACATCGCCGAGGCACACGGCAAGAGCGTGCAGCAGGTGGCGATCCGCTGGCACCTGCAGGAGGGCCTCATCGTCTTCCCGAAGACGAACCACCGCGAGCGCATGATCGAGAATGCCGACGTGTTCGACTTCGAGCTCACCGACGAGCAGATGGCGACGATCGCCGCCGCCGACCAGGGCATGCGCGTCGGAGCCAACCCCGACAACACCGACTTCTAGTCGGGCGGGCAACCACACGAGTCGCACGGTTTCGGACATGTCGCACGCATCCTTGCGTGCGAGCTGTCCGGTTCAATGCGAAACGTGCATGGTTTCTGGCCGGCCGCAACCGTAGGGTGGCGGGCATGGCTCGCCGACTCGACAACGCCGTCAGCCCGTACCTGCGCTCGCACGCCGACAACCCCGTCGACTGGTGGCAGTGGGGCCCTGAGGCGTTCGAGGAGGCGCGGCGGCGCGAGGTGCCGGTCATGATCTCGATCGGCTACGCGACGTGCCACTGGTGCCACGTCATGGCGCGCGAGACCTTCAGCGATCCTGCCGTCGCCGAGTGGCTCAACGAGCGTGTCGTGAGCATCAAGGTCGACCGCGAGGAGCATCCACAGGTCGACGCCGCCTACCTTGCGGCGGCCGGCGCTTTCAGCGAGCAGCTGGGATGGCCGCTTACCGTGTTCGCGACGCCCGAGGGCCGCACCTTCTACGCCGCGACCTATCTGCCGCCCCAGCCGATGCAGGGCATCCCGTCGTTCCTCCAGGTTGCCGAGGCGGTACTGGAGGCATGGAGCGAGCGGCACGAGGAGGTGCTGCAGAGCGCGGAAGGGCTGCAGGATGCTCTGCGCGCGGCCGCCCAACGCGACGAGGGCGCCCTGCCGACGGTCGAGCAGCTCGGCGACGCGGTCACCGAACTCGTCGGGTACGAGGATCGCGAGCACGGCGGGTTCGGGGGAGCCCCCAAGTTTCCCGTCGCGCCCGTGCTGCTGTTCCTGCAGGCGCAGGGCTCCACGGGCGACCGCGACGCGGCCGAACTCGCCCAGCGCACCCTCGAGCGACTCGCGGCGAGCCCGCTACGCGACCCCGTCGAGGGCGGGTTCTTCCGGTACGCGACCCGGCGCGACTGGAGCGAACCGCACTATGAGCGCATGCTCTACGACAACGCGCTGCTGCTGGAGGCCTATACCCGAGCCGGCCTCGAGGAGCCAGCGGCCGGCATCATCGCCTTCTTCGAGGAGGTGCTGCGCGTGCCCGGTGGCCTCGCTTCGGGGCAGGACAGCGAGAGCGTGCTCAACGGTGAGCGCAGCGAGGGTGGCTACTACGCACTCACCGCGGCCGAGCGTGCGGAGGTCGAGCCGCCCGCACTCGACGCGAAGGTGCTCACGGCCTGGAACGGCCTGGCGATCGGCGGCCTCGCCGTCGCGGCGCGCCGTCTCGCGGATGCTCGCGCGGCCGAGCGTGCTCGTGCCCTCGCCGTCGAGCTCGCTGATGACCTGCTCGCCGCCCACCGGCTGCCCGACGACGAGCACGGCCGCGCTCGGCTGGCGCGCGCGAGCCGCGACGGGCGACTGTCGGAGGCCGCGGCGACGCTCGAGGATTACGGCGATCTCGCGGTGGGGTTGCTCGAACTCGCCGTCACGACGGGCGAGGCGCGCTGGGCGTCCGTGGCGCGCGGCCTCGTCGACGCGTGCATCGTGCCGCCGACCGGCAGCGACGGGGTGATCGTGCGCCCTCCCGGCGGGGAAGACCCCACACTGGTCGCCCACGGGCTCGCCACGATCGAGGACCCGCAGGAGGGAGCTGCGCCGAGCGGCATCTCGGCCCTCGCGCGGGCAGCCTTGCTGCTGCATCAGCTCACAGCCGAGCCTGGTTACCGGGCGCTCGCCGAAGGGCTCCTGGCCCCGCTGGCTGCCCTCGCCGTGCCGCGGCCCATCGGGTTCGGGGCGATGCTCGCGGTGACGACGGACCTTGCGCACCCGTCACGACAGCTCATCGTCGTGAGCGCCCCGGGCGACGACGCGCACGAACTCGTCGCGCACGCGCGCGCCAGCGACGCGGCGGGCACACTGGCGCTCGCCGTCACCACGGCCCAGGCGGCCGAGTGGGTCTCGGCTGGGTTCGCCCTGCTCGCCGACCGGGTCGCGGTGGGTGGTCGCACGACCGCCTACCTGTGCACCGACTTCGTCTGCCGACTCCCGGTGACATCCTTGCGCGAGCTCACCGCAGAAGCCTGACCCACACTGAGATGCCCGCCGCGTCGCATGATTTCGGACACGTCGCACAGAAGTAACCGTGCGAGGTGTCGGTTTCGGTGCGACGACGACGAGAGCGCGCGCGGGCACCTGCGTGGCGCGGCTCAGCCGCCGACGCGCTCCTGCCAGGAGGCCACGGCGCCAGAGTGTCCGGCCCGCACCGTGAACCAGACGGCAACGGCGGCCGCGCCGGCCGCGAGAACAGACACGATGACACGCAGCCACAGCAGTGTGCGCGATCGCGGTGAACCCGCGGCAGCGGCTCGCGCGGTCAGCTCGCTCACGATCGCCCACACCACCCCGAGCGCGAGGGTGATCGCGGCGATCGGGGGCAACTGCTCGCCCAGCGCCTCGTGCATGCTCGCCTCGCCGACGCGGTCGGAGAGCGCGTTGCCCGACTCGGCGGCGACAAAGGTCGACAGCGTGCCGACGGCGAGCGCCGCGATGACACTCCACCGCACCCAGCGGGGCACCCGCGGCAGCACCATGATGACGACGAGGGCGAGCGCAGCGACAGGCAGCACCACCACCGTGACGTGCACGACGAGCGGGTGCACGGGCAGGCCGCCCACGAGGTCGAACACGGTCACCATGGCAGAGGTCGTCATGATGCGACAGTAACCCGCGCGCATGAGAGACGGCGAGGAAAGGTCGGGCCCGTTTCGGCCTTACCGCACCTGCTTCACTGCACCTGCCGACGCGAGCTGATGACGCCCGTGTCGAATCCCATGAGGTTCAGACCGCCGTGGAATCGCGCGTGCTCGACCTTGATGCAGCGATCCATGACGACGGTCAGACCCTTCGACTCCCCGTAGATCGCGGCCTCCTCGTTCCATATGCCGAGCTGCACCCACACGGTCGGTGCTCCGACGGCGAGCACGTCGTCGATGACGGAGGGGATGTCGCTGGCTTTGCGGAACACGTCGACGATGTCGGGTACTTCCGGCAGCGAGGCGAGGTCGGGGTACGCGGGCTGGCCGAGGATCTCGCTCGCGTTCGGGTTGACGAAGTACACCCGGTAGTCGCTCGACTGCTGCAGGTAGGTGCCCACGAAGTACGAGGAGCGCGCGGGATTCGGCGAGGCGCCGACGACCGCGATACTCTTTGCCCTGCGCAGGATGCCCAGCCGCTCCTTCGCGCCGGGCCCGACCCAGGTGCGCTGAGACTTCAGCAGCTTCGCGAGCGGCGAGCTCGCCGGAATCGCGCACGTGAGCCCGTTCGCAAGCGTGACCGTCTCGGAGCCGAAGCCGTCGGCGCCAGTGGCGTCAGACATCCTCATGCTCCCTTCGCCGCGTCGAGCGCCTGGTCGAGGTCGTCGATGATGTCGGCGACATCCTCGATACCGACACTCAACCGCACGAGGCCCGGGCTGATTCCCGCGTCGAGCAGCTGTTGCTCAGTGAGCTGCGCGTGCGTCGTCGAGCCGGGGTGGATGATGAGCGTCTTCGCGTCGCCGATGTTGGCGAGGTGGCTCGCGAGCTGCACGTTCTCGATCACCGTCTGGCCGGCCGCGCGCCCGCCAGCGACATCGAAGCTGAACACGGCGCCCGGCCCGAGCGGCAGGTACTGCTGCGCGCGCTCGTGGTGGCGGTGCGAGCGGAGGCCGGCCCAACGCACGGCCTCGACGCGATCGTCGGCGTCGAGCCACTCGGCGACGGCGCGGGCATTGTCGACGTGCGCCTGCATGCGGTACGGCAGAGTCTCGACGCCCTGCGCGAGCAGGAAGGCCGAGTGCGGGGCGAGGGCGGGGCCGATGTCGCGCAGCTGCTCGGCGCGCAGGCGGGTGAGAAAGGCATACTCACCAAAGTTGCCGTGCCAGGTGAGACCGCCGTAATGCGGCACGGTCTCCTCGAACAGCGGGAAGGTGTGATTCGACCAGTCGAAGCGCCCCGACTCGACGACGACACCGCCGAGCGTCGTGCCGTGGCCGCCGAGAAACTTGGTCGCCGAGTGCACGACGATGTCGGCTCCCCAGTCGATCGGGCGGCACAGGTAGGGGGTCGCGATGGTCGAGTCGATGACGAGGGGAATGTCGGCGGCGTGCGCGACATCGGCCAGACCCGCGATGTCGGCGACGTCGCCGCTCGGGTTGGCAACCGTCTCGGCGAACACGAGCTTGGTACGCCCGGGAATGATGGCGGCGGCATAGTCGGCCGGGTCGTCACTCGCAACGAAGGTCGTGTCGATGCCGAAGCGGCGCAGGGTCACGTCGAGCTGCGTGATCGAGCCGCCGTACAGGGTCGAGGAAGCAACGATGTGGTCGCCCGCGCCCGCGAGTGAGGCGAAGGTGACGAACTGCGCGCTCAGGCCGCTCGCGGTAGCAACGGCGCCGAGCCCGCCTTCGAGGCTCGCCACCCGCTCCTCGAAGCTCGCGACAGTGGGGTTCGCCAGGCGCGAGTAGATGTTCCCGTACTTCTGCAGGGCGAAACGCGCGGCGGCATCCTCGGTCGAGTCGAACACGAACGCACTCGACTGGTAGATCGGCATCGCCCGCGCTCCCGTTGCCGAGTCGGGCACGTTGCCCGCGTGGATCGCGCGGGTCTTGAATCCGTATTCGCGGTCGGCCATCCCTCCAGGCTAGGTGAGGGGTGGTGCGCGGCGCGGCGCCGTGCGTCACATTCCGTAGTGAGCCGATGCCGGCGATGCGACGGCACTCTCCGGTCGGAGTGCCACGCGGCGTCCACCGAACGGTGGGCACAGAATCCGCCGCGGGGTGGAGGCGCGCGAGAAATGATCGCTCCTATTCTCGAGGCATGAGCGAGAACTCGACCCCCACTCCTGCCCCTGCCGGGCCGACGGTGCGCCGCGAGCGCGCCCTCGCCCCCGACGTTGCCCGCGGCCTCGTGCTCCTCGGCATCGCGGTCGCCAACGTGCCCTTCCTGTTGTGGGGCCGCGAGGCCGGGCTTCTCTTCAAGCCCCTGACGGATGCCCCTGCTGACCCCTGGGTCAACGCCCTCGTCGCCCTGCTCGCCGACAACCGCAGCTACCCGCTGTTCGCACTGCTCTTCGGCTACGGCCTCACCCAATTGCTCACGCGCGAACATGCCCGCGGTGCCGACTGGCCCGCCGCCCGTCGTCTGCTGGTGAGCCGCAACCTGTGGCTCCTCGCATTCGGTGCGGCGCACGGCGTGCTGCTGTTCTTCGGCGACATCCTCGGTGCGTACGGATTGCTCGGCCTGGCCCTCGTGCTGCTGATCCGAGCGAGCACCAAGGTGCTCGCGGTCGTCGGCTGGATCAGCTTCGGGGTTCTCTGCCTCACGGGCCTCGCCGAGGGCATGGTGGGCCTGGCCAACAAGTTCGTGGCGGAGGACGGGGGCTTCGCCGTCTTCGCCTCTCCCGGCGCCGACACCTACCTGCTCGCGACTCTGCAGCGCGCCGGGGAATGGTCGCTCGCCCTGCTCTCCATTCCGTTCGGCGGGTTCGGCCTTCTCGCGCCGATGATCCTCGGCATGTGGGCCGCTCGCCACCGCGTGCTGGAAGACCCGGCCCGGCATCGTCGCGCGCTGGGTCTCGTGGCCGGCATCGGCATCGCCGTGTCGCTGATCGGGGGCCTGCCGATGTCTCTCGGAATCCTGGGAGTCTTCGAGGTGAACGTCTTTCTCGAGCCTGTGGTCGCGATGCTGCACGTCATGACGGGAGCGGTCGGCGGCGCCGGCTATGTCGCCCTCATCGCCCTGGTGGTCGGTGGCAAGGCCACGGGTGGGCCTATCGCTCGACTGTTCGCGGCGCTCGGTCAGCGCTCGCTCAGCGGCTACCTCACCCAGTCCGTCGTCTTCCTCGTCCTCTTCGCGCCGTACACGCTCGGGCTCGGTGGCACCGTCTCCATGGCGGAGGCCACCCAGATCGCCGTGCTCACCTGGCTCGGCACCCTCGTGCTCGCGAACGTGCTCGCTGCACTCGACAAGCCCGGCCCGGCGGAGTGGCTGCTGCGGCGAATCGTGTACCGGCGCCGTCGGCAGCCCGCACCGGTCGCACCGGCAGCGGCGCCGACACCACCGGCACCGACGGACGATCGCTAGACCCAGCCGGGCAACCAGTAGTGCAGACGCAGGAACTCGACCGGGATCGGCGCGCCCGTCCACAGCGGCAGGAACAACGCGCTCACGAGCACGATCATCGTGAGGACGACGATCACGAGGGCTCGGCCGAGCCGACGCCGCTGCGGCGGGTCGTCAGCTCGGCCGAGCACCGCACCGAGCATGCTCACGAACGCCAGAACGAGGAACGGCGTGAGCACGATCGTGTAGAAGAAGAAGGTGGTGCGCTCCGGGTACAGCAGCCAGGGCAGGTAGCCGGCGGCGACACCGGTCAGCACGATCGCGATCGCCCACGGTGAGCCCACGAAGGGCAGGGTGGCGGGTGTCGCGTCGGCAGCATCCGGCACGGCGCGAGGCACTGCCCGCCAGTTCCGCCAGAGGGCGATGCCGCACCCGACGAGCACGACGAGCACCGCGCGACAGAACCCCACCACAGCAGCGGATTCGGGATGCCGGTGAGCGCCTCGATTGTGCCATCGCCGCGGTCGAGGTAGTGCATGTAGGTGGGGCGCAGCAGCAGCGGCCAGCCGATCGCGGGCGCCTCGTAGGGGTGCGGCGTCGACACCCCCAGGTGGAAGCCGTAGATGGTCTGCTGGTACGCCCACCAGTTCTGCAGGGCATCCAGTGCGGCCCCCAGGATGCCCGGCCACCGCTCACTCGCCTCGATCTCGCGCGACCGCCCATAGCCGCCGCTCGTGGCGAACCACCCCGCCCAGGCGGTGAGGTGCGCCGCCGCGGCCGCGGGGATGGTCAGCAGCACGCTCAGCGGCGCCTGGCGCAGCAGGGTGCCGCTCACCCACAGGGCGACACCCGCTCGGCGACGGTCGAGGGAGTCGGCGATGACGGTGAGCACGGCGAACGCGGCAAAAAGGTACAGGGCGCTCCACTTGACGGCGACGGCGAGGCCGAAGAGCGCTCCGGCGGTCACGAGCCAGGGGCGGGCGAGCAGGCCGGGGCCCCAGTCGGTCGACCTGCCCGACACGCGCCGCTCTGCTAGCCAGCGTTCGAGACGTGTGCGCGACCACCGCCGGTCACGCACGATGGCGATCACGGCCAGTAGCACGACCAGGGTGAGGATGCCGTCGAGCAGGGCGACGCGGCTCATGACGATCGCGTTGCCGTCGATCGCGAGCAGGCCACCGGCGAGCACGGTCAGGGTCGTCGAGTGCCACAGCAGGTGCGCGAGCACCATGAGGGCGGCGACGAGGAGGATGCCCGAGACGGCGACGCCGAGCCGCCAGCCGTAGGCGTTGCCGGGGCCGAGGGCGAGCATCCCGAGGGCGATGATCCACTTGCCGAGCGGGGGGTGCACGACGAAGGCAGCCTCGGTGCCCGGCGTCGGTGGCTCGCCCGCGGCGAACAGCTCATTGGAGCCCTCGGGCCACGCGCCCTCGTAGCCGAGCTGCAGCAGCGAGGCGGCGTCTTTGACGTAGTACGTCTCGTCGAAGACGAGGGTGCCGGGCTGGTCGAGCGCGATCAGCCGGGTGGCGGCGGCGACGCCGAGCACGGCGGCGGGCATCCCGACGCGAATCAGACGCTCTCGGGTGACCACCCGCACATGCTACGGCTGCCGGTGGGAGGATGGCGGCATGATCGTGCTCGCGGCGACGCCCATCGGCAACCTCGGCGACGCGAGCCGACGCCTCCTCGAGTCGCTCGAGTCGGCCGAGCTCGTCGTCGCGGAGGACACCCGCACGGCCGCGCACCTGCTGCGCGCCCTCGGCATTGAGAACCGGCCGCGCCTGGAGGCTCTGCACGAGCACAATGAGCGCGAGCGTTCAGCCGACCTGGTCGAGCGGGCGCGCGAGAGTGACATCCTCGTGCTGACCGATGCGGGGATGCCCGGCATCAGCGACCCCGGCTACATCCTGGTCGAGGCGGCCATCACCGCCGACGTGCGTGTCACGGCGCTGCCCGGGCCGAGCGCGGTGCTGACCGCCCTCGTGCTGAGCGGTCTTCCCACCGACCGCTTCGCGTTCGAGGGGTTTCTGCCGCGCAGGGGCCGCGCCGGCGCGCTGCGCGCGCTCGCCGCAGAGCCGC
>Ga0208623_100438_pt1 | contig 27797 bp, 18 predicted proteins | sample HotLakConsUCCL28_FD_184737 | JGI IMG/M metagenome (GOLD analysis project Ga0208623, IMG submission 184737) | Hypersaline microbial mat communities from Hot Lake, Washington, USA - Hot Lake Consortium UCC-L28 (SPAdes) (version 2) ...
GTTACAGATCCATCCTTTACCCGTAGTCTCGCAATGGCTCAGGAAGAGGAACGGGCCATTGAACGGGAGGAACGGCTACTGAGAGAACAGCGATGGACTGCAAGGGCGCAGGTTATTGCTCCGATACTGATTTTACTGGGAATAAGCGTATTCGTAGGAGTTTACCTCAAATATGGCAGAAATCATGCATTTGCTCAGGTAGTTCCAGAACAACTTTACGCCCCACCTGGTCAACTCGCACCTGCGGTAGCGGGGAAATTGCTCTACCGATATGGAGGTACGGAATCTTATCTGCTGACAGCTACGCTATTTGACCTGGCTCGCAGGGGGTATTATACGCTTTATGAAACAGAGATCAAGGGGGCTGGATCAAAAGCTAAACCCAAGCAAACGCTTGTCGTTGCAATGGCTGATAATCCTCCTTCAATTGATGAACTCCTGGGCTATGAACGCCATTTATACGATTTTTTCACCAGCTCTATGTCCGATGACAGAGTAAGCATGGCTGCACTATTTGAAATAGATACAACTTCGAAAAAAGTGAAGCAAGCCAATCCGGGTCTTTTTGAAAGTCGAGTTAAATCATCAGATGTTACTAAATGGTATACATCCTGGACAACTGAGTTAAACAAATACATTAAAACCTTGCATTGGTACGAATCTGATAGTACAAGCTGGATGGGGTATAGCATGGCGTTTCAGTTTATTCTATTCGCTCTGGGTATCTTTTTGTTTTTCCAGGTTCAGATTCCAATAGTGGCATTTTTAATGGGCACTTCATTTGTATTGTTACTGGCTTCCATCGGGATCCGCCGTTTGAAACCGGAGGTTAGATGGAATTATTTACAATGGAAAGCGTATCGCGAGGGATTGATTAAGGGTCGCAGGCAGGATCTGGACAAAGGTATATCCGATTTACATCTGATTTATGCTGTTGCTCTGTACATAACGGGTAAGAAATTTACCGCTTCGGTCGAGCGATTTACTGGTCAGGGTGAGGATTTCAGCTGGATTATCTTCCTTAATCCCGGGGTCTTCAATGCCGGCGCAGTTGCAGGAGCTGTATCCAATATTACGGCGAGTGCTGCTGGTTCGTTTTCAGGTGGCGGGGCTGCAGCCGGAGCTGCCGGTGGCGGGGCCGGAGGTGGAGCCAGTTAATTTTTTTAAGCCGGAACCGTTTGTTGGATTTCCAGGAGTTTACTGGTGGCCCGGTCGCGCAGATTATGGAAAAACTCCGACTGCAGCTCACCGGTTGTGAATTTCAGGTGCAGCCAGACCAGGTATGTTGCCATAACATCTTCGTAGCAGTAGTGCTCGATTTTTGAAAACTGTTGTTGCTGGTACATCGCATACACTTCGTTTCCTTCAGCGGTTTGCTTGAAGGAAAGACCGATCAGGAGTCCCAGATGTTTCAGTTTGGGACCCTGACTGGCCCCGAAATTACTGAACTCGTCCATCAGGTCGATGTTAACCTTGCTGAAGCGATACTTAATGTCATAAGTATTCAGTCTGCTCACCAGTTGCAAGCCATATTTCATGGTACGATAGGTCAGTACCGGCAGGTCGAATCCTTTGCCATTGTGGTGAATCAACCCAAAGTCTTTGTAAACCGATAAGGTTTCCATGAGTTTGACGATGCCTTCTTTTTCGTCGGTTCCACTCCAGGATACTTTATTCCGGGGCTCCCCGTTGTTTTCAATCCACAAACCTACCCAGGACACGATACGGTGAAACATCGGCGGCATAAAACCGCTTTTGTTTCGTGAAATCTGTTCGGTAGCCTGTTCCAGCAAAACGGTGTCATCATCGGAGGGCCCGTCCACTGCCTGGCGCAGTAAATTGATGTCAGGTACAGTTTCAAGGTCGAAAACGAAATACATAAACGTAGTTGATTAATTTCAGGAGAGTTCGCCGGCCAGATCGGTGACAAACTGGGAGGCTACCATGCCGTTGTCCCGGTGGTGAGCCAGCAGGTACATTAATTTGGTAACGGAGGCTTCCAGGGTCATCGACCCTGCGCTTAAAATACCGATTTCACGGGCAATCCTTCCGCTTTCATATTTACTAAGATCGATGGCGTCATACGGGGCCTGTGAGCACATGGCGAGCACTATAGCCTTGTCCCGGCACGATTCTAAAAATGGAACGAGGCTTCCGGTCCCTTTGACCGGGAAGTTTCCGCTGCCAAATCCTTCAATCAGGATGCCTCGTATACCGGATTGGGGCAAGGGTTGCAGGTAGTCCGGATTGATGCCGGGCCATACTTTAAGGATGTAGACTTCATCGCTGAAGGACGCCGTATTGTGAAAGGTGGGACCTGCCGGGCGTATGTGCGAGGAAAACCGAATATTTAGTCCAATTTCCGCCAGTGCGGGAAGGTTTGGCGATGCAAATGCGTCGAAGTCGCCAATGCTCATCTTGGATGCCCGGTTTCCCCGGTAGAGCTTGTCATCAAAAACGATACCGACTTCCGGAACGTCCATGGTTGCAATTTCAACGGCGTTGATCAGATTCCGGTGGGCGTCACTGCGCAGCGTTGTCAGTGGTACCTGAGAACCGGTAAAAATAACAGGTTTAGTCAACGGACGGAGCGCAAATGAAAGTGCCGAGGCTGTGAAAGCCATGGTGTCTGTTCCATGCAGGATGACAAACCCGTCAAACTCATTGTAGTTGGTGGCAATGCAGGAGGCCAGTGTTTTCCAATGAGCCGGGTTGATATTGGAGCTGTCTTCGTAAAAAGGGCCTTCAATCTGCAGGTCGGCGATCCGACTGAGTTCGGGTACTTCCTGCAGCAGAAATCCCTTCGACAAACCCGGGTCCATGGAAACTTCGCCGGGCATACGCTGGTCTGTTTGCATCAGGATAGTTCCGCCGGTCTGGATGATGAGAACCCGTTTCATAGATTTTGTTTGTGTGCAGATTTTGCTTCACATATTACCAAAATTTAGTTACAATGTTTAAAAGCAAAGCGGAATGGATGATGGATAATTGATTTGGTTATGAACATTATTATTGAAGGTGAAATCCGTATCTGCATTGCCCGTTAACCATTGAAACCCAACATGTGGCGGTACTTCCGTCAGAAAGGTTATTATTATGAATACGTATACCTCCGAAAGGGTCCGTAATATTGTTCTGCTGGGACATGCCGGCTCCGGAAAAACAACCCTCGCTGAAACCATGCTTTTCGAGTCCGGAACCATTGCACGACGCGGAACAATTACTGCCGGAACCACCGTATCGGATTTTCATCCGATCGAAAAAGAAAAGCAAAAGTCCGTCTTTTCAAGTCTGATGACGCTGGACTGGCGAGGACATAAGATAAATCTCATCGACACACCGGGTACGCTCGATTTTTCAGGAGAAACCTTCGGATCACTCAAGGTATCTGATACCTCCATTTTTGTGCTTGACGCGGAACGCGGTGTGGAAGTAGGTACCGAGATGTTTTGGAAGCAGGCCGCCAATTACCAAAGTATTCCCATTTTTGTCATCAATAAAGTTGACCATCCTAAAGCCGATTTTGATCAGGCCCTTGAAATGGCTAAAGAACGTTTCGGCAGGGAAGTGGTAGCGTTGCAGTACCCCTATGAGCAGGGAGAAGGTTTTCACGCTATCATTGACGTGCTGAAAATGACCATGTATGAATTTCCCGAAGACGGGGGCAAACCGGCCAAACTACCCATACCTGACTCCCACAAAGACCGCGCGCAGTTACTTCACAATGAATTGATTGAGATTATCGCTGAAAATGATGAATCCTTGATGGATGTATACTTTGACAAGGGCACCTTAGACGAGGATGAACTCATCGACGGACTTCGCACCTGTATGCTGAACCGTCAGATATTCCCGGTTTTTTGCATGTCGGCTGAGCGAAATATGGGATCAGGCAGGCTCATGGGCTTTATTGATGCCGTTGCGCCGAATCCTAACGAAGTTGCAGGTCCGGAACTTGTTGACGGTGGGGAGCATACTGCGGATCCTGAGGGTAAAGCCGGAATTTTCATCTTTAAAACCTACAGCGAAGAGCACGTCGGTGACCTGATGTACTTCCGGGTGTACAACGGAAGTGTGAAATCAGGAATGGACCTTGTGAACGCATCCAATGGCAATTCATCCCGTTTGTCTACACTCTTCGTCTCGCAGGGAAGTAAACGCGAGGAAGTTTCCGTGTTGCATACCGGCGACATTGGCGCCGTTGTCAAGCTCAAGGATTCCGGTTTCGGTGATACATTGCATGAAAAAGGGTTTGATTTCATTCTTAAATCAATTGAATATCCCGCCCCAACCGTACGCATGGCTATAAAATCGCTGAAAACGGGCGATGAAGATAAAATTGGCATGGCACTCAACCAGCTGCATCGTGAAGATCCTTCACTGTATGTGGAACATTCCCAGGAATTGAAACAAATGATTGTCGGCGGGCAGGGTGAGGAACATCTGGCAGCCATCAAGCATAGTCTGGCAACCCGTTTCAAATTGGATACCGAATTTATTGAACCTCGAATTCCCTATCGTGAAACCATTACAAAAGGGGTTAAATCGCACTACAAGCACAAAAAACAATCTGGTGGTGCCGGACAATACGGTGAAGTGTACATGCTGGTAGAGCCCTGGTATGAAGATATGCCTCCACCTGCCGAAATACAGGTACGGGACGTTCAGACGCATGAGCTGCCCTGGGGCGGAAAATTTGTGTTCCAGAATTGTATTGTAGGAGGGGTGATTGATAACCGCTTCATGCCGGCCATTGTTAAAGGTGTAATGGAAAAACTTGAAAGCGGTCCGCTGTCGGGTTGTCGTGCCCGTGATATCCGTGTTTCTGTGTTCGACGGATCCATGCACTCGGTCGATTCCAACGAGGCTGCGTTTAAGACGGCCGGTCTTATGGCCTTTAAGCAGGCTTTTATGGATGCATCACCACAACTCCTGGAACCCGTTTATAATGTGGAAGTTCTGGTGCCGTCCGAGTTCATGGGTGATGTAATGGGCGATCTTTCAACACGGCGGGGACAGATTCTTGGTATGGATTCTGAAGGATCCTTACAAACTATCCGTGCACGTGTTCCGCTCAGTGAGATGAATCGATACTATACCCATCTCAAATCCATTACACAGGGCAGAGCAACATACCACATGGAGTTTAGTGAATACGCGCCGGTTCCACGTGATATACAGGAACGGGTTATGCGTGAAACGATGGAGATGGAAGAAGCATAATTCACATCGTATCTCCGTTAAAACAAAGGGTACTGTATTCTCGAATGCGGTACCCTTTTTTTGTGTCTGGACCATCAGGGCGTTACCCTGGTGTATATTTGACGGTGCCCTTACAGAAGCTGTTATTCTGCCGGCCTGTTGATAGCGGGATAGGCTGATAAGGTGCAAATCCGGGGCTCAGGGTTCACTCAGGTGTACAGAAGCAGGTCGGGAAAACGGAGGGGTGAGCGATACAGGCTGCAAACGGGGTGCAAGGTTTGTATCGGGTCTTTGTGGACGCAGGTCCGGGTTCCATGTGAATCCCGGCAGCAACCGCTCCTTGAGCGCTGTACTTTCCTCCAAAGCCTCTCCATCAATGTTTTCAGTAACCACCATGCGGTCGGCCTGACCGTCCTCAAAAAGGATATGGATCAATGTACCCCGCACGCTCACGGCGCCATCCGGCTGGTCGTTGCTGTCGGTTGCATGCATGAGCAGCTCGGCATTTTCACTCAGGATGATTTCTTGAATCTGGTCATCCCTGAACCCGACATACAACGAATCCGATTTCATCTGGTGGATTCTTTCAGTGAGGGAGTCGTCCTGGGCTACAAAGGGTTGACCGACGGCTGTGAGATACTGTAGGGTATCATTGCGCAGTTGAAGGTCAATTTCTTCTCCGCTGAGCTCTATATTCTGATACCAAACCATTGGATTACCACGAAGCTCGATGCGCTCGTCCACGTCACTGTAGCGGGATAGCTGGCTGAACGATGCGAAATCAATTTCCCAAAGAGTGACATTTTCCTCGGCCAGGATGGTATTGTTACCGTTTTCATCGCTGTCAATTTGTATTTTCCGCGCCTGCAGCCAGGTGGTATCCTGAGAGGAAGATTCATCGCCCTTATTTTCAATACTTCGCAGAACCGCATTCCCCTCAATCAGCCTTCGTCCGGTGGAGTCCGCCTCGATGTAGTCGCCCCGCAGGCGCGACTGGTTTTCATCGTCCTGAAGGTAAACGTTGCCATATAATCTGTAGTCGCCGGATTTTCGATTGGTAAACATCGAATCTGCTTCTATATATTGCACGGAATCGGCCAGCTGTACATTGCCCCTGAAAACGGCACTGTCACGCTGGCTGAAATACACCCCCTCGTCTGATTGCATCACACCGGAGCTGTCGCGCAGCCAAACGGGTTTGTTGAACAGGGCAATTTCAGAAATAAAGCTGTAAACGGCTTCAGCACTGTAGATTTCAGTGGTTTCTGTCTGGATGATAACATTTCCTGTGAGCGTGCTGATTTCGGTGTTCACGTTGTAGCGGATGAAATCAGCCAGAATAATCTCCCGATTGGTTTCGATGCGTAAGTTTCCGAAACCCCGGACCTCACCAAGATCGGTAAGGTGCCAGGCGCTGTCAGCTCTGATGGTGAGATCGGCGGTTTGCAGCAACACATTTCCGGTCAATTTAAGAATAGGTCCTTCAGGACTCTGTACCCGTTGCTGCTGGTCTGCCCGGATGATATCAACGAGGGTCTGTGCGTTGGTCGTGCATACGAAGGCAAGTACCACGAAGATCGCGCTAGCTGCTTTCAGTGCGATGTCTTTCATAGTGTGTTGCCGCGTTTAATCAAGGGTAAACCTGCCGGTTACCTGGTGGATGGTGTACTCCAGCAATTGATCATCGCCGCTCAGACCGCTGCCGGTGAGGCTGTCACGGGCAGTAATAAGGGTTACCGGGGCTTCGGTGTAGATCGTGCGTTCCTGCTGAAACCAGGTAAGTTCCTCGCTGCGGAGCACCTGATTATTGTCTGTGGTGACTTCAACATTACCTTTCAGGAAGAATGATCCCTTACGGTTCTGATAGATGGCTTTATCGGCTGTAACCATAGTTTGTGTTGCGCCTAGGCTGTCGCGGACTTCAATGCGAAGTGGTCCGTCAAGGGTAGTTTCTCCGCCCTCCGGTGTTTCTGCGGTAGTAGCGTAGGGACTGTTGATACGGATAAAGCGTTGGCCATCCTGGAGAATATCCATGGTCACATTCCATGTTTGTGTTGCATGAAACGTTGAATCATTGAGTGCCTGCTGAATCGATTCCCGATCATAATCGCTGAGTTTATTGCAACCGTTGGTTACAAAAAGTACAATAAGAAGACCGGACAGCGTATTAATCGGTGCCAAAAATGCGATCGCCCGCATCACCGAGCCCCGGAACGATGTAGGCGTTTTCGTTGAGTTTTTCATCTACAGAAGCCGTGATTATGGGTACATCGGGATGCTGCTGCTGCACCGCCTCTACGCCTTCAGGAGCAGCTATGAGGCACATAAAGCGAATTTTCTGTACGCCTTTTGTTTTCAGATATCCGATGGCATCACAGGCAGAGCCACCGGTTGCCAGCATAGGGTCAACCAAAAGTACGGTACCGTCAGAAAGTCCCGTTTTTGGCAGGTTAACGTAGTACTCAACGGGTTTATGCGTGGTTTCATCGCGATAAATACCCAGATGGCCGATTTTGGCCTCGGGTATGAACTGTGTGATGGCATGTACCAGGCCGAGTCCGGCTCTGAGAATAGGCACAACAATGACCTGGGTATCGATTTCGAAACCTTTGGTTGCCTGAATGGGTGTCTGCACCGTAACCTCCCGCAGGGGCAGTTTATCCAGGGCATGGTATGCAAGAATCGTTGCCAGTCGGTTTAATACCGGCCGGAATACGGCCGATGGGGTCTCCTTATTGCGCAGTATCGTCAGGTCACGTGCAACAACCGGATGCTCTACAATGAGTAATGGGGCCTTAGGGGTCATGGGGATCAGAGTTTCATGCGCTTAAAGTAATCGACACTGAGTTTCGATACGACACCCGACAGGAAGAATAAGCCAATGATGTTTGGAATAGTCATAGCTCCCAGCGCTATATCTCCTATAGCCCATACCATCGTCAGCGACAGAATTGCACCGATGAAGTGCATGATTACGTAGACGACTCTGTAATACAGTACGGAACCGTCGCCAAACAGATAGTGGATGGATCGTTCACCGTAGTAGCTCCAGCTTATACTGGTTGATATCCCAAAAAGAATAACACATATAGTTACCAGGTATCGTCCTCCTGGTATAAGCGGAGCAAGTCCCTGGTCAAAGGCATAACTGGTCAGACTTGCACCATTTTCAATCACATTTCCGAATACCTGTCTTGATTCAGGTCCGGTCGCCAAATAGGCTATCTGACCATCACCGATATTAGGTGCTGAAATCCGGCCTGTGAAGAGCTCTGTTTGGTCCGTGTTGACATAGATGGTGTCTACACTTACACCGAAACGGGTTAACTGACCGTTGACTGCGATTCCGTTTTCGACATACAGCGAGGTGTCGTCACCATTGACACCGAAGGGTTCGTCTACCACGACAACAGTATCTGCAGAATTCAGAGCGATAGCGGAGGGATGTTTGGCGTCCCACACACCGGTAATTATGATAACCAGACCGGTCATGGTACAGATTACAAGTGTGTCAATAAAGGGCTCGAGCAGGGCAACCACACCTTCCCGTACCGGTTCGTCTGTTTTGGCAGCAGCATGTGCTATAGGAGCTGAGCCCTGACCGGCCTCGTTGGAGAACAGACCGCGTCTGATTCCCCAGACCAGGGTGGTCATGATGGCACCGGATCCAATCCCATAGGCGCCTGCTTCCGGACTGAATGCGGAACTAACGATGAATCCAAGGCTTGGAAGTATCTGGTCGTAATTCATGAGCAGAATCACCAGGGCGCCAAAAACGTAAAGGATAGCCATCAGGGGGGTAAGCCGGGCTGTCACAGCGCCAATACGCTTGATACCACCAATGATAACCACTGCTACAATTGATGCTGTAATTAATCCGGTGATAGCATATGGGACGTTAAATATGGTATTTACGGTATCTGCAACCGAGTTGGCCTGAACGGCATTGCCCGTGAGGAAAGAGCAAATTACAGCAGCGACAGCAAAGGTGACGGCCAGCCATTTCCAACGGGCACCAAGGCCGCGTTCGATGTAATACATGGGTCCGCCTGAAACGGTACCATCGTTGTTTTTTGTTCTGAAATGTACGGCCAGGGTGCATTCAGAGTACTTGACAGCCATCCCGAGAATAGCCGTAACCCACATCCAGAAAAGGGCGCCCGGACCACCGTAATGAATCGCCAGGGCTACGCCGGCGATATTGCCTATACCAACGGTTGCGGAAAGTGCGGTACTGAGCGCCTGGAAATGGTTGACATCGCCGTCATCGTTCGGGTCGTCATAATAACCGGTAACAACGCGCAGTCCATGGGTAAATCGGCGTACCTGTACAAAACCCAGTTTGATGGTGATGAAGATACCGTAACCCAGCAACAAGACGATTATAAACGGGAAAAAGCTTGGTGTTGCCCAGATTAATTCATTGAGTGTGTTGACGATGTTCTCGAATAATTCCATTGACATACCGGTTGTAAAGGGTGAAAACGACTTGGGCAAGGTATAAAAGTTTTGGCAAAATCTTAATAATACCCGCAAAAAAGAATCGGTACAGACAATGGGAATTAATCTTTGTACGTTCTTGTTGCAAGTTAGGTAAAGACATAAGTTTACAGAGTTTTTACTGCGTCCGGGCTAGTCATTAGCGACCTGTCTGGTGTTATTTTTACACCTTCACCCAACCACAAAAACGAGTCAACCATGACAAAAGCAGATATTGTTGATGTAATATCATCGTCTACCGGCATATCCAAGGTAGAAACTGAAGCCGTAGTTAAAGGATTTATGGAAACTGTGATTGATGCCATGAAAAAAGGGGATACAATCGAACTCAGAGGATTTGGCAGCTTTAAGGTGGTTAAACGTGCCAAACGTGTAGCACGGAATCCGAAAACCAATCAGGAAGTGCTGGTTCCCGAGCAATTTGTGCCTGTACTGAAAGTATCCAGGGAGTTCAAGGCTGCCGTTCAGCAATCCCTGACTTCTTGATAGCGAAGGCAATTTTTGTCATACTTTTTCTAAAGTATTGCTATATTAGCAGTCTTTGAAGCGAAACAGCATTTGAATAGATGCACAACCATTTAACTGAAAGGTGACTAGTATGCCAAGTGGCAAGAAAAGAAAGCGCGCAAAGATTGCCAAGCATAAGCGAAAGAAGCGTCTGCGCAAGAACAGACATAAGAAGAAGTAACCGTTTGGTTTGCCATCGGTGTATTCGCGCGTCGCTGTTTCAGCGGTGCACCTGTTTCAAAAGTCCGGTATGCTTTGCATCCGGACTTTTTTGTTTTAACGCGAATTTCACCGCTAAGGGTAGTTTTTAACACCAAATCAACGCATTCCTGTAACAAAAGTCCTGACGGGTTGCCCTGGCTTATTCGGTGGCAAGTATAGGTATGATGATTACGCGCTGGTACACCAATTGTATGAATTGCAGCTGATTCGGTCTCAGGCGGCCAGCTGATCAGCCGTGGTTGATGCGATATGCACGATGCGGTTGGAACGAACCAGTATCAATTGAAACCGTTTGGAGATAAAATCAAGAATCTGGTTGAGGTTATCCTGGCGGTCCAGGGTAAACTGAAAGTAGGAAATCAGGCTCATATCAGATAAAAACCTGCCGTGTGTGTCACCATCAATTTCAATATGCCAGCGCGAGATAATGTAATCTGCAGGCAGAACCTCCCCGATGCGCCGGTTCATGGAATCCATCCAGGAACTGGCCAGGTCCAGGCGCCAGTTGGTATCTTTAATTTGCCGTCCCTCCAAGATATAGTCCTGATTGAACTTCCAGCTAACCTCTACATCCATATTGGGTTTAAGATGCGTATTGGTGATGTCGTTTTTTACATTCAGCAGAGGATGTTTTTCCATACCGGGAAGCTGCCGTGCGAGGGAAACTTCGCGAAATTTATCCCAGTCAAAATTAATCGTTACACTTTGCAGGTATGGTGAAATATCATCGAGTTGAATGCGCAGTTCCAGACCAATGGCATTAATAGTTTCCTCTGTCCAGACTACAAATTCCTCAGATTTGATATTCTTTTTGTTCAGGTCGGCCTTGATGCGATTTATAAAGGAATTGAAAATCGGATATTGCATTGTACTTTAGAATTTTAGGCTTCGAAGCGCTTACAAGCGGATTTTACTCGCAATGAATACCTTTTACACACTAATATATTTAATTCAGGAATGGAAACGAAGTTTACAGGGGACATATTTTGTGGAAGCATTGTCTTCACGGAAAAACACCCTTGTCTTGTACTTCCAGTCTGCCACCGACCCCGGGAATGAACCTGTACCGCTGATGGTCAGTGTTGATCCCAGGCGTACTGCGGCGTTCATCGACCGCTATCGTGAGCCACGACGGGCCAATACCGCCGTTTTTTTCAGTGCATTGTCCGGTGCAAAACTTATCGACGTTAAGCTGGCAGAAGCAGACCGGTATATCCGATTTGTTTTTGAGGGAGGCAGGGAGTTGATTCTTATGCTGTACTCCAGCAAGGCCAATGTGATTTTTTCAGATACGGGTACGGTACAGGAAGCTTTTAAACGTGAGCAGGAGCTGGCCGGTTTGCCTGTACCACCGCCATCACCCGCACAGTCAAAAGATGTATCGGAGGGTAAACCTGACCGAATCATGTTTGCAAGACAACCTCTGCTTCCACGTACCGTGGTGCGTCATTTGATGAAAATCCATGAAAAGGAACAGCTGACCGCCGAGCAGCTCAGAGGTGAAGCCGACAAGCTGGATAAGATACTTCGTTCCGGTGCGAATCCGCACGTGAGTCCGGCGTATGGGTTTTCCACGCTAAGTCCGCTTGAGCTGGGTAACCCGGAAGTACCGGTTTTGGAATCTGTGAATCAGGCCGTAGCCAAAGCATTCTACACGCAGGTGAGGCAGCAGGACTTTAGTGTCCGGAAAAGCAATCTTGAAACGCGTTTTACCAAAACTCTTGATAAAATCAACCGTTCTCTAAGCGAGTTGCAAGGTTTAGATAAGACGCTGGAAAAGGCTGCGTATTGGGAGGAGGTCGGCCATTTGCTCATGGCCAACCCGCAGGTGTTGCCTGATGGTGATACGGTTGAGCTCGATGATTTCTACAATCCCGGATCCTGGCGAACCGTGCCGGTTGATCGAACCCTGAGCATGGTAAAGAATGCGCAGGAATATTACGATAAGGCACGGGCAGCACGTCAGCGCCATGGCGCATCGACCCAACGCATCGGGCGACTTGAACAAAAGATATCCAAAATAGAGGCGCTTAATGATGAACTCAGGCAGATACACTATCCGGCCGAACTTGATAAATGGATTAAACGTCGCGAAGAAGACCTCCGGCATTTCGGGCTGAACCGAGATATGGGTCCGCAAAGCAGCCTTCCGTACAAAAAAGCATACCTATCCGGATACGAAATCCGGATTGGAAAGAATGCATCGTCCAATGACGAATTACTTCGTATTTCGCACAAAGAAGATATATGGCTTCACGCACGTGGTGTTTCCGGCTCGCATGTGATTATTGTTATGGACAAAAAAACAGGTATGCCACCCAAGCCGGTTGTTGAACAGGCTGCATCGTATGCTGCTTTTTTTTCCAAAGGTAAGGGTTCCTCCCTGCATCCTGTTATCTTTACTAAACGCAAATATGTGCGGAAACCAAAGGGTGGGGCACCCGGCGCAGTTAACGTTGACAAGGAGCAGGTTGTGCTGGTAGCGCCCGGCGACCCCGGAGTTTCTGAAGAATGAAGTTTATGCACGCATCCATTGTTTTATGCGGATTTATGGGCTCGGGTAAAAGCAAGCTCGGACAGCTGCTGGCCGGTTTGCGTTCGCTTCGGTTTGAAGATCTGGACGAGGAGATTCAAAAATATGAAGGTCTCGGAATTCCTGAGATTTTCGCTCAAAAGGGCGAGGCTTATTTCCGGCAGGCTGAACGTACCTATTTGTGCGCCAAAGCAGCTGATCAGAACCGCGTTCTTTCTCTGGGAGGCGGAGCCTTACAAAGCCAAGATATGGTTGACCGGCTTAAATCGTCCAACCTTCTGGTGTTTCTTGATCCCCCGCTTCATGAAATCATACGCAGGGTTCAGAAAAACCATCGTAGACCGTTACTTCTAAATCCGGACGGCACGCCAAAAACAGAAGCGCAACTACAGGCCACCCTCAACGATATGCTCAAAGTCAGACGACCCTACTATGCCCAGGCTCACATACAATTTCAACCAGATCCGGATTGGAGTCCACTGCGAAGTGCCACGGAGCTGAACGCCTTAATCGATTCCCATGTCAACACCCTATGATTTATCCGTAGTTCGCACAACGAACAGTCCCATTTACGTAACCCATGACAATACGCAGTTACTCAGGCAGCTGCTGACCGGGTTCAACAGTAAGCGCTGTATGTTTATTGTGGACGAGCAGGTTGCCGCGCTGCACCCATGGTTGTCTGAGCTGCTGCAAGCTGTTTTCAGCGATGTAGTGTATGCCGTTGTGCCCAGTGGTGAAACCAGCAAGACTGTGCAGGAATGGACCCGACTGGTGGATATTGCCCTTACCAATACCTTGCGCCGGGGAACGCCGGTCATTGCTGCAGGAGGGGGGGTAACCGGTGACCTTGCCGGATTTGTGGCATCCAGCGTTCTTCGTGGACTACCCTTGATTCATATTCCCACCACGCTGCTGGCCATGGTTGACAGCTCCATCGGAGGTAAGACCGGAATCAACCACGAGACGGGTAAAAACCTGATTGGTGCGTTCTATCAGCCGGCTCTGGTTTATGCAGACACCCGGTTTCTGGATACACTTCCCCGCAAAGAGTGGAACTGTGGTCTGGGCGAAGTACTCAAATATGCATGTATTCAGGATCCGTCTGTCTTCGCACTCCTGGAAAACACCACATTGAGAGAAAATCACCAAGATATGGTCTATCTGGTTGAACGATGTATGAAGATAAAGGCGGATATGGTCATGCAGGACGAGCTCGAGAACGGCGTACGTGCTTACCTGAATTTCGGTCATACCTTTGCCCATGCCCTGGAGGCTCATACGCGGTACCGGAGGTTTGCGCACGGAGAGGCTGTTTACGTTGGACTTGCAGCCGCGCTGTGGTTTGCATCCAGACTTGGGGCTCCCGTTGATCCGGACAGAATATTGGGCTTCCGTGCTGCGTTTAACCTGCAGACCCGTGACTTGATACCTGCCATCCCGTCGCTTGTTGCAGCCATGTACAGCGACAAGAAAATCCGGACCGGTAATCTGAGACTAGTACTGCTTAACGACTGGGGCGAACCGGTGGTTCAGGATGTGGAAGATACCCGAATGGTTGAACAAGCCTGGAACTTTGCACTGGAAAATGTACATAGTTAAGCTACTTCGTTGTTTTTAAAATATCTGTATATAACCTGGACTTACCTGCTTCGCATCCTTGGCATTGCGTTATTGGGAATAACTATCGTGTTGCTGGGGTTCTTTGGTACGCTCCAGTTGCCGGTGGTTCAGCACAGGATGGCTGATTATATGGCGCAGTATTTCAATGATACCTACAACGGAACCTTACAGGTTGGTAGTGTCAGGGGCTTGATTCCTTTTAATATGCAGCTGCAGGACGTCGTGTTGACATCCTCCCATAATGAGCTCACTGAAGACACGCTGGTAACCGTTGACAGGATTGATATCCGGCTTAAGCCTGTCGATCTATTGCGCAACAGTCTGAGCGTTCAGTCTATGATTATCGCCCGGCCGCGCGTGAGGCTGACCCTGGAGGAGGACGGCTCGCATTATCATATTGAACGGGCATTTCAGCGCATTGAAGCCAGTAACGGGGGGCGGCCGCCGAATCTGGAAAATCTCGAGTTGTTTGCCCCGCTTCTGGCGGTTTCTGACGGTGAACTTACTATTGAGCAACGTCAACCCGGAATTCAGGCATCGCTGCGTGAGCCGCCGCTGTTTATAACAGACATTCAGTTATCAGCATTTGCAGAAATCAGTGAATTACAGCGTTACGCCAGCCTTGAATTCCTGTATGCACGGGTGCCGCAATGGAGTAGCCAATCGTTCCGGATCCGTGGTCAGCTTTTCAATGATAACCGGTTTCTGGAACTGAACGGATTTCGCATTGAACACGCGGAAAACCTGCTGAGTATTACCGGTGAGGCCGAAAATGTAGACTTGTTTGAACCGGATCTGTCCGGGCAGTTCCGCAGCGCAAATTTTCAGCTGAGTGTTGATACCCTATACGTGAGTCCTGAAGACCTGCGGGTCTATGACATCCCGTTATTTGACACCCAAAAGGCATTGGCGGCACGTTTCTATGCGCAGGGTTCACTCGATACACTGAATATCATTAACAGTGAAGCCAGCTTCGGTCGCAGCCGGGTCGGGTTTTCAGGAGAATTGATGGGTATTGGAAGTGAGGAGCTGTTCAGTTACGACGGGAATCTGCGCGGGGTAAATCTAGACCATGAAGACTGGGGCTGGGTTCACCCTGCCATAAATGATATGCCCTTTACTGACTGGAATACAATCACTCTGAGCGGTCGGCTTTTTGGGAATTTGCGTCGTACAGATGCTATGTTACAGGTTACAACCAATGATGGGAGGGCCGCAATCAGCGGTGATATCCAGTGGGAACGCGGCCCTGATTATCAATTCCAGATCGAAACGGAGTCGCTGAATACGGGTCAGTTTGTATCATTGAATTTACCCGAAAGCAATCTGAATGCTACCATGACACTCAAGGGCATCGGTCTTGGCGGATCGGAAGCCTCCGTAAGAACGACGCTGGCTTTGGTAGATTCACGGGTTGGCTCCTACGAAATTGATGAGGTTTCAGCTGAGGGTGCGTTTGCCAACAAGACGGCCGAGGTGACACTCTCGTGGCTGCAGGATCAATCTTTAGTCAACGCAACTATGCTGTATCAGCAGGCTGAACAATCTGAAATCCAGATTCAGGGTAGCGCGGATAACCTTAATTTGACTGATATCCTGCCCATTGACGGGCTTGCGCCTACTAACCTTCAGGCCACCTATGAGTTTCAGCTGAACGGAACAAATATCGAAGATATGCTGGGCATTCTTACGGTGGATATCAACACTGGTACCATTGATGGAAACCCGGTTCAGTCACATCAGCTCTATGCGGATCTGGTTGAAAATCCTGCCGGTGACCGGACACTGCGGTTAACCAGTACCCTGGCAGATGCTGAATTATCCGGCGACCTTTATCCGAAGCAAATTACGCAATTGGCCAGCTACTGGGGTGAGTATCTTGTCGGGCGTGTAGAAAATGAACTGGTGTTTACACAGGAAGAAGAATGGGATGATGAGGCTGATTTGTCATTGGAATCATTGGATATTCAACTGCAAGGTACCTTTAAAAACACCGATTTACTCAAACAATACTGGCCTTCTTCACCGTTCAGCAATGCTGAAGCAGATTTTCAGGCACAAGTTTCTGCCGGTCCTTCAAGGCTTCTGATTAACGCAGGCAGTGATATAACCCAGATTGGATTCAATGATTGGTCCGTCCGCAATGCATCGGCATTATTTTCAACCAGTTTGCAGTACGGCAGACGGCTTCAGGACTTTTCAACACTCAATCTGGTAGTCCGTGCTCAGGATCTCAGTAAGGGACGACTTAATGCCAGCGACCTTGATATGAGTCTGTCGTTGCTTAATGAGACCGGGCAAGTAAGCCTTTCTACAGGTCAGATTGGCACGGAGGGCTTTACTGTCGAAATGGAGTTGGGTGCTTTATTGGATGAGGGTGCAATCCAGGTACAAATGCAAAACTTTGAGCTTGGGCTTCAGAACTATGCCTGGACTTTGCAGAATGCGGCACAGGTTCGTTTCACGGATGATCGCAGACTCCGAATCGATGATTTCACATTGATCAGTGCTGAGCAGCGTATTGAAGTCGAAGGCACGTACAGTGCGAGCCTTGACGACGCAATGCGCTATCGGTTTGTTAATGTAAATCTGGCTGATGTTTCCACTCTGATTGACGGGCGGGTCGGTTTCGATGGAATTCTGGACGGTGAATTCACTTCTCAATCGTTGCTTCGGGAGCCAGCAATTGCCGGCAATCTGTTTATTGACGGACTTCGGGTCGATAACCGGCTTGTAGGGGACGTGTCTTTCGATAGCCGCTTTGATTCGGAGGACGATCGATTCAACACCCAGATCCGCGTACTCACAGATTCTGTCAAGTATTCATCGTACCTGGAAGACAACGAAAATCGGGGAACCGATGTGCTCATTAAGGGCTGGGTCAGGGCTCCGGACCAGGACACGACGCCGGCCGATACGCTGTACTATTTTGATGCTGACTTGCGGGAAATTGACGGCTGGATACTTCAACCCATCCTCCCGTTCATTTTCACCGAATCCGAAGGGCTTGCGCGGGGTGCCGGATACATCACCGGCACGGGTGAAGATTTTTACTTTCATGCCGATTTTGACATTGAAGAACTTTTCGGGATACCCCAATTTACGTTTGTACCGTACTGGTTATCGGGCAATGTTGTCATGGACCGGTATGATGGGGTCCGCATCAATAACGTACAGGTGCGCGATCGTAACAACGGTACCGGAGTTCTGGCAGGTACCATCGGATTTAATGACTTTCAGGAGGAACGTCCATTTGATTTGACGTTGGAACTGGATCGACTTCAATTTCTGAATAATACCTTTGACGAGGAAACAGCGTTCTACGGATCGGTAGCCGGAACCGGTATTGTAGCTCTTTCGGGCAGTAATATGGCGCCCTTTCTGCGAACTGTAGTGCCGGTAACTACCACCGCAGATTCCCGGCTCACCATTCCGTTACTTGAAGAAACTACAGTTGAGGAGCAGGCCCGGTTTATTGAGTTTGTCCAGAGTTTTGAAGAGCTGTACATGCCTGTAACCGACGAACAAACTGACCTGACGCGGGAATTGCTCCGTCAAATGACCTTTGTAGAGATTGCCCGTCTGGATCTTCAGTTTATTGCCCCGCCGCAAACAACGGTGCAGCTTCTATTTGATCCTCTGACCGGTGAAATTCTCAATGCCCGGGGCAGCGGTCGCATCCGCATCACCCTGGAAGACGAAGAGTTTCAGATGTTCGGGAATTTCAACGTGACCAGTGGAGATTATACCTTCGTTGCAGGGGATATATTTCTGAGAAGATTTCAACTACGCGATGGTGGAATCATCCGATGGGAGGGCGACCCGGCCAACGCACAATTAAATATGACGGCCGCCTACCGGGCCCGTCCAGACATCGGTGTACTCACCGGTGGAATCATCGATCAGCAGTCGCGTATTCCCATAGACTTGATTCTGGAGATTACCGGTACCATTCAGAGCATTGAGAACAACTATTTCTTTGAATTTCCCAACGCAGTTGATCTGACCCAAAATGCGACAGAGTTAGCCCTGCTTAACAGTGAAGATCAGAAGCTGCTTCAGGCAACCAGTTTGCTGTTTACCGGTGGTTTTATCCCCATAGGAACGGGAGGCGATGAACAGTTTGCCGAGCTTGGAACCAGTCTTCAGTCCAGGGCCGGGCAAGTAGGGCTCTCTCAGCTGCTCTCCAATCAGATTAACACCCTGCTAAATTCCAATCTGAGCAACCTGGATGTCGACCTGAATCTGACTGGTTTTGATCAGGCCGATCTTGGAATTGCATTGCGATTGTTTGACGACCGGCTCATACTTCGCGGGGAAAGTCAGTTTTACACGGCTGCTGAAACCGGTGCGGAAACGACTTTGGGCGATTTAGGTGTTACGTACAGAATAAGCCGGAATTTATCGGTCGAGGTTTTTCACCGCAGAGACCCTACCTTACGTTCTATTGTCGGTAATCAAACACAGGCCGAAAGCATCAACGGTGTCGGCCTTGAAGCCCAGGTACAATTCAATACATGGAAAGAGCTCCGGCAACGGTGGTGGGGCCAGATTCGTCGCTTTTTCGGATTAGCGCAGCAAGGGGAATCCGCAGAAATAGAAACAGCGGTCTTTTGACAAGGTGCCTGAGATGCCCGCACGACGGACAAAAATTTAATTTTCAAGTACACGAACAGTTATGACGCAAAAGAAAAGCAGTCTGGAAAAAATTATTATTGAATTCCTTGAGCATTACCCTGATACGTACGTACCGGTTGAACTCATGGCTTCAGCCTTGAAAATGGACAACGCACGGGACTACAAGAAACTTACCAAAGTGGTTGGGAAGATGACAACCCGCCAGATGCTCAAGCAAAACAGTTCCGGCCATGTGAAACCGGCAATCAATGAGTCCAATGCAGGCATTCAGGAAGGGGAGATGGCTGTCAACCGACATGGTATCGGATTTGTCAGACTGGATGGCTTTGACGATGACATCCGTATACCGCGCAAAAAAATGGGCGTTGCTCTTCCCGGCGATATCGTCCGTATAAAAATCACCGGCAAAACAGGTCCGAATAACCGTGTGGAAGGTCGGGTGCTGGAAATACGCAAACGCGGAAACCGGCTGTTTGTGGGAACACTGATCCGTGAAAAATCAGGTGCCTGCTACATCGAACCGGATGAAAAGTCGGCCAGTACATCCTTTTTTGTACTTCCTGAAAACACGATGGATGCGAAGCATAATGAAAAAGTAATCTTCCGGCTCATTGACTGGATTAATCCGCGGACCCTTCCGGAAGCACGGGTGGTTGACCGGCTGGGGCAGAAAAATACCAACGATGCCTCCATCTTGTCTATTCTAGCTGAAAATCAGATTGTCAGCACCTTCCCGGATACCGTGGACGAATTTGCCCGTAAAATTGCTACCACCATTCCTGCGGCGGAGTATAAACGCAGGCTGGACCTGCGCGATGAAGTGATTTTTACCATTGATCCGGTAGACGCCAAGGACTTTGACGATGCCCTCAGTATCAGGCTTCTGGAAAATGGAAACTATCAGCTTGGGGTACACATTGCCGACGTAACCCATTATATGCAACCGGATACCCTGCTCGACAAAGAAGCGCTGGAGCGGGGTACATCGGTCTATCTGGTTGACCGTGTGATACCCATGCTGCCTGAGTCACTGAGTAATGGGGTTTGCAGCCTGCGCCCAAATGAAGATAAGTTGTGTTACAGCTGTTTTATGGAGATAGATCACAACGGAAAGGTTCATGATTATGAGATTCGTGAGACGGTAATTAACTCCAGGCATCGGTTCACTTATGAAGCCGCCCAGGAAGTGATTGACGGGAAAAAACATCCTTTTTCAGAGCAGATGCTTCTGCTGCAAAAGCTGGCCTCGAGGCTGACACAGCTTCGATTTGAACATGGTGCCATGGATTTTGACACCCCTGAGCCCCGCTTTGTTCTGGATGAACATGGCAAACCTGTTGACATCGTGGTAAAAAAACGATTGGATGCACACCGCCTGGTGGAGGAATGTATGCTTATGGCCAATAAAACCGTTGCCATACACATCGAAAATCTACGGTCTCAGGCTGCCTCCGGCCGGAAAAAGAAAACCAAAGATCTGTATCCCTTCTTTTACCGGATACACGATAAACCCGATCCGCAGAAGCTGGCCAATGTGGCGGAGAACGTGGGTCCTATTGGAATTAAATTCAAGCCGGATGCCAAAAAACTTAGTTCAAGGGTCATCAATGATTTATTGAAGGAGGTACAAGGACACATTTTACAAAATACCATCAATGAACTGGTACTCCGTTCCATGGCCAAGGCGGTTTACAGCCCGCAGAATATCGGACATTTTGGTTTGTCGTTTGAACACTACGCTCATTTCACCAGTCCAATCCGACGTTATCCGGATGTCATCGTTCACCGTCTGCTGAAAAATTATGCTGCCGGTGTGCCGGGATACACATTTTCTGAGCTGGAATCGCTGGGAACTCACTGCAGTAACCGTGAGAAAATGGCCGTCAATGCTGAGCGGGACTCCATCAAGCTCAAGCAGGTTGAATATATGTCATCGCGTATCGGCAACGTATATGACGGTTTCATCAGCGGTGTGACCGAGAAAGGTTTGTTTGTTTCACTTAAAGAAGTTTTCTGTGAAGGGCTGGTACATATCTCCGATCTGAACGATGACTACTATGTGTATGATCCCAATCGTCATATTTTGTATGGCCGATCAAACAAGAAATCGTACCGTTTGGGGGATGAAATTACCGTAAAGGTGTTCTCTACCAATATTGAGCAGCGAACTATTGATTTTGTGCTCTCTCAAGGAGTAAAAAAGAATGCTAAATAGTCATATCGTGCGTTATTGTGTGTATGCATTGCAAAAGTAAACAGAGCCTATGAATTCTTTGAAGCTAAAAACAGTACTGCTGAGTGTGCTGCTGAGTGTCGCGTTTGTGGTAGAAACAGCTGACGCACAATACTTTGCCTTTGGCAAAAACCGGGTTCAATACACCGAATTCGACTGGCGCTATATTCAGTCGGACCACTTCGACGTGTACTACTCCGGACCGGAACATTACTACCTGGCTGAGTTTGCAGCATTCAGCCTGGAAGCGGCCTATGAGCAGCTCAAAAGGGACTTTCGCCACGAAATAGCTGATCGCATTGAAGTAATTCTGTACGCCTCGCACAGTGAATTCTCCGAAACAAATACCGTTCCGTTACCTTTGGATGCGCAGGGCATTGGTGGAGTAACCGACAAGTTCAAAAACCGGATTACCATGCCTTTTCAGGGGGATTATGCTGAATTTCGAAGGGTGCTTCACCACGAGTTAATTCACGCCATCGTGAATGATATGTATTACGGAGGTACCATTCAGTCGATTATGCAGAACAATATTCAGCTGGTGTTCCCTCTCTGGTTTGAGGAAGGTCTGGCAGAATACATGGCGCTGGGGTGGGATACCAACACCGATATGTTTATTCGTGATGCGGTCATGAATAATTATTTGCCGCCCATCCCACAGCTAAGCGGATATTTTGCCTATCGCGGCGGACAGGCCATGTGGCACTACATTGCCGAGGAATACGGTCGGGAAAAAGTAGGCGAGATTATGCAACGCATCAAAACAACCCGTTCGGTTGAAGCAGGGATGCGACAGTCTCTCGGGGTAGATATCGAAGAGTTGTCGGAACGCTGGCATGAGTGGTTGAAGAAAAAGTATTGGCCCGAGATAACGATCAGAGAATCCTTGCGTGATGTTACCACACCGATTACGGACCGGGACATGGGCGGGTCGTACAATACAGCTCCGGCTATTTCCCCGCAGGGTGACCGTATTGCACTTATTACCAACAAGCGCCGTTTTTTTGATGTAGTGGTAATCAACGCCATCAACGGGGAGATTCTCAAAACCCTGATCAAGGGTGAAGACAACGTTAATTTCGAGGAGCTTAACATACTCCGGCCCAACCTGAGCTGGTCGCCAGACGGCCGGAACGTGGTGTTGTCAACACGTTCAGCGGGTCAAAATGACGTAACTATTGTGAACTACGAAACAGGGGACGTCCGCAAGATTCAGTTTCCGGGCCTGAACGGATTGGGTTCGGTAGCATGGTCGCCTGATGGTAAAAAAATTGCATTTGATGGCAATGCCGGACCGCTACCGGATATTTTTGTGTATAACCTTGAAACCGAAGAACTCCACAATGTAACCTCGGATGTCTTCAGCGACCGCGAGCCTGCCTGGGGAGCTGATTCGGAATTTGTGTATTTCGTGTCAGACCGGGGAGCACAAACGCAGGTAAACCGGTTTTCCACTGAGTTCAATATGCTGCTGAACCCATCGCTCAAACAGACCGACCTGTACCGTATTCGCGTAGGCGACAGCAGGGCAGAACGGATTACCCGTACCGACGGCTGGTCTGAAATGAGGCCACAGCTCACCAATGATGACCGGCTTTTCTATATCTCCGACCAGAACGGTATCCAGAATATCTACAGGATGGATCTGAATACGCGTGAAAGCCGGCCGGTAACCAACCTGTTGGCCGGCGTTATGCAGATGTCGATCAGTTCAGACGGAAGCCGCATCGCTATAAATAGCATAAACAGCGGCTTTCTGGATATCTATCTGATTCAGAATCCGGAAAACATGCTTAAGGATGAACCGCTTGAACCTAACTGGTGGGCTGCTATGCGTGAGTTTACCCCATCGGAGCAGATGGTGCCGGCTCTTGGTTTTGGTCGCAGCCTGGTAGCCGAAGATCTTGCTGAATTTGGCAGAGCCGAGGAAGACAACGTTTCCGAACAATCCGTTGCTGCGCTCGTGAATCGCAACAGAGAACCCGAGCCCGAGCCCGAACCGGAACCGCTTACTGAGGAAAGCCGGATTGATTTCAGGAATTATGTCTTTGCCGACGTGCGTGATCCCGACAGCGGAGAGCCTCTGGCAAGGGATATTTTCGCACTGCGTGACACCCGCACGGACGATGGCCGGTTTATACCCAACAAATACCGGCTTACCTTCTCCCCGGACTTTACCTACGCCAGCGGAAACCTGGCTACCGGGTATGGGGTGTTTGCACTCACCCAGATTGCTTTCAGTGATCTTCTGGGTGACCATCAGATCTCTTTTGCATCCAACCTGGTCTTTGACCTGAGAAATAGTGATTACGTGATTTCGTACGGGTATTTCAAAAACCGGACCAATCTGCTGCTGAACTATTTCCATACCAGCCGGAATTTTCAGTCGTTTTCCGGTGAAATTGTACGTTTCCGGTATTATGGCGGTGGAATTGCCTTTCAGCGACCATTCAACAAGTTTGAGCGTGTTGATTACGGTGCCAGTTTCATAACCATATCACGTGATTTCAGTAACATTCTGAATTCAGAGCGAACCAATGAAAAGGGTTACTTCCTGCTGCCTGAGGTCACCTATACCCGGGATGTAACCCGACCCGGATTTCTTACTCCGTCCGGCGGACAACGTATGGCTGTGAATATCTCCGGAAGTCCGCCAATTGGTAATGATGTTCTACAGTTTGTATCCCTGAGTGGTGATGTACGTCAATACGTGGGCTTTGGCGGGGGATGGTATAGTCTGGCCTTCCGTGCATCCGGGGCAGCTTCTGTAGGCAGGGATGCCCAGAACTACTACCTGGGTGGTATGGATAACTGGATCAATTATGCCTGGGCTGACGGCAATCTGCCGCTTGACCGGTTAGAAGACATTTTCTTCACCATTCCGGCTACCCCGCTGCGTGGCCACCTCTTTAACACCGTGGTAGGCGACAAGTTCGCACTTTTTAATGCAGAGTTTCGTTTTCCACTGGTAGCGGCACTGCTGCCGGGACCTATCCCTATTATCCCGCTGTATAACCTCACCGGAAATGCGTTTGTAGACGTAGGAACCGCCTGGCAGGGAGCGACACCGCAAGACATCCTTATAGGATCAGGGTTCGGTTTGAGGACCATCCTGCTGGGACTGCCATTTCGCTGGGATGTGGGCTGGCCCTATGGCGCAGAGGGATGGGGCAGACGTGTTCACTATTTCAGCCTGGGAATCGATTTTTAAGCCAGTACTACAGCCCCTCAGTTGCTTACGCGAATCTTTTTCCAGCCTGCAAGAACATCTGCCTGCAGATTCTGATCCCTGCGGTAAACAAGTGCGATGTATTCCTGCACAGTTGCCCCCTGCGATTCCATCAGCGGAGTACTGTTCACGGTACGGTCTTGCAGGGTGACATACTGATAGGCATACCTTCCTTCTTTCAAAACGGCTGTGGTGCTCAGAAGCCCGTTAACGGAATCTTCCCGCAGCCTATATTGAGGCGATATACCCCAGTTATTAAATGATCCAACCAGGTACAGGGGAGTCTGTGCATTGATGCCAGATGGCGGATCAAGCTGAAACCGAACCAGAGCATACCGTGCGTTCGGACCGCTGGCAGGTTCCCCGACCGCTCCCCCCGTGCCGAAGTTCAGGAATGCCAGCACATCAGGCAACAGGGTAATGCGAGGTATGCGCTGATCCTGATCGAAATCAACCACCTGCATGCTGTAGTTTTCGATACTGCCAAGGTCCAGCTGCAGAAAGCTTTCATCCGCATGGAAGGACTCCGCTCTGGAAAGGTAGAGCCTGCCCACACCATCACGGGAAAAGTCGGCTTGATCGGCCACCTTGAACCTCGACCAAAACTGATTTTGCACAAAAACAATGCTCAGATCGTTCCGGGGTAGCACGGACGGATCTTCATAACGGTACGTTGCAAACAATTGGTGGGATCGGGCGGCACCTGACCCCGTATTATAAAGGGTCTCTGCCTGTACATCAAGGCGGTCATCGTCTTCCTGAGCTACCAGAAACGGCATGGAAAACAGCTTTTCACTGTTCTCCTGGCGGTAGACATGAATCATATAGTTCCCGGGAAGAAGCAACCTAAGCTGCTCGTTGGGAAAAGTGTATTCATAGGCAAACCACTGTGGGTTTTGAAACCTGCCCGGACTACCACCTTGAATAAAATCATTCATGAAACCGCGTATGTACTGGTTTGGTATCAGATTACTCTGCGACCAGTCATAATTGTGGTGGGTAAATTCAACCCGAAATTGATTTGATGAACGGGCCAGTTCGTCAAACTGAAGCGTGAGTTGCTCCTGTGAGCCAAGTCTGAGCACCGGCTCGGTTCCCGGATGAAGTCTGAATAATTCGATACTGCGGATTGTTGCCGGTGGCAGTTTCTGTCCGGGCAGGGTATAGGCATTAATCAGTGCTGGTTGGGAAGGCGTTTGCAGGGGAGAGGTAATTTCGGGGCTTGAGCATGCTCCCATCAGCAGTAGACAAAGAACTATTAAGGCCTTTTTAGACATTAATTTTTCCCTTAAAAACAATTTCAGCCGGTCCCTCAAGTACCAATGAGGAATAACCGGCATCCATTTTCCGGAACTCTGCCTGAAGAATGCCGCCGGAATTAACTACAGAAATTCGATGAACACCCGGTGGATGGTCATGCTGGTGGGCAGAAACAAGTCCGGCAGCCAGAGAACCTGTTCCGCACGATAAGGTAAGGTTTTCCACACCGCGTTCGTAGGTCACCAGGTCAACGGTATGATCAGCCCTTGACAGCATGAAGTTAACATTGGTTCCGCGCGGACTGAAACGCGGGTCGTACCGCAGCGTTTTCCCCGTTTCACGCAGCCATTGACGGTCTTTCAGCTGATGTTCAGAAACATTGACAACTACATGTTCCGTACCGGTACAGACCTGATACAGTATTCCGAATTGTAGATCTTCCACAGATTTAATTGTGGGTTTTGAAGGAAAATGAAGGCGTACCCTATCAGGCAGAACCTGTACCTCATACACGTTATTGTGTACCCTGAAACGATGAGAATAGGAAACACCAAGTTCAGCAGCCAGGCGTGCAATACACCGTCCACCATTACCACACATACCGGCATCTGACCCGTCGGCGTTACGGTAGATCATCGAATAGGCCGTCTGGTTGTCAGACGCGGGAAAAAGTGCCATAACACCATCAGCTCCAACTCCGGTACGTCGATGGGAGAGTCGTGGAGTAATTGCAATGAGGTCATCCAAAGACATGGCCCCGTCACGATTGTCGAAGACCACAAAATCATTGCCTGCGCCCTGGAGTTTGAAAAATTCCATGTTACAGATTGGTTAGTGCCGGAAAATGCTTCCACGCTTCGTCTTCGGGGATGGGGGTATCACCGCCACGTAACAGAAACCCGAATCGCAGCGCCATCACCGTATAGATAAGCTTAGGCTGAATGTTTTGATATACCAACGCCCGGAAACTGTTTACGGTGGCAATCATGGCTTCCAGCCGGGCGTTTTTCAGTGATGCTGTAAACTTTTTGATTGTATCGATCTGATCCGCATTGGTCAGCAGTCGAACGTCTTCGGTATCCAGATAGACGGCAAGATCGCGCAGAAAGACTTCGATCATGTTAAACATCGCAATATGCTGCTCGGTTGAAAACGCGGCCGACCAGCTGCTTGCCAGCGACACGATCTCACCGGCATCCTGGGTGTAGGCCATTCGCAGGAACTGGATGATCTGCCTGCGATTCTCCCGCAGCGTCTTTGCATCGTAAAAACGGGTAGAAGCATAATTACCCCCGGAAATTCGTGCCAGGTATTCAGCATCAGCTTCTGCCATTCCATCTTTTTCAATCAGACTGGCCTGGATCTCCTCGGTCCGGATGCTGGTACACCGCAATAGCTGGCAACGTGATACGATAGTGGGAAGCAGACTGTTGAAATTGTCGGTAGTCAGAATAAACATGAGGTTTTCGGTAGGTTCCTCCAGTGTTTTCAGAAACGCGTTGGCCACATTGGGATGCATGGTTTCGATGTTGGATAAAATAACCACCGTTCTGCGACCTTCATTGGGCTTGAGAAACATAGCCGGACGGATGTCATCCTTGAAATAATCTTTGTGATAAAATGCCTTGCGGTTTTTTCCGTCAAATGAACCGTCCAGTGACGGTCTGCTGGCAAAATCCACAATAGCGTAGGGGTCATCGGCCAGGAGCTGCAATCGGCCGGTGAGCTCTGTGGAGGAGGCCGATTTTGGTACCGGAATGAACAGATGAATGTCAGGATGGACGAACCAGCTGCTTTTAGCTGAAGATTTACGATCACCCAGCTCACTGAGATTTTCCACGCCGTTGACG
>Ga0208623_100449_pt1 | contig 27069 bp, 26 predicted proteins | sample HotLakConsUCCL28_FD_184737 | JGI IMG/M metagenome (GOLD analysis project Ga0208623, IMG submission 184737) | Hypersaline microbial mat communities from Hot Lake, Washington, USA - Hot Lake Consortium UCC-L28 (SPAdes) (version 2) ...
CCCGGTCAGAAATGGAGTTGTTTTTTTCACACCAAATCATCGCCTGTGGCTGGGTTTTCCGCACTCTTTTTCTCAAGTTTTTCGACCCCAAATAACCCCGAGAGTGGGGCTTAACTAAGTGCCATTCCGTCTATGCGATCTTTTAACTACTCAACATTTTACACCCATGAATCCCATGCGTGAAAACGGACTTTACGCATGCATTTGAATTTGGAAGCGTGAGGGATGACCGAAAGCAACGCTCTCAATCTCCTCGTAATCGGTGCCGGCGGGCGCGAACATGCCCTCGTCCAAATGTGCCTGCGAAGCCCGTTGGTCGGCCGAGTGATCGCCGCTCCGGGAAACGGTGGTATCGCCGCCGAGGTCGATTGCTTCGAGGTCGCCGTCGATGATGTCCCGGGGATGGTCGACCTCGCCCGCCGCGAGGCGGTCGACTTCGTCATCGTCGGCCCGGAAATTCCGCTCAGCCTCGGCTTGGTCGACGCTCTCGAAGCGGAAGGCATCCCCGCTTATGGCCCGCGCTCCGAAGGCGCGAGACTCGAGGCCAGTAAAGCCTTCTGCAAGGACTTCTTCGCCCGGCACGGGATTCCCACCGCCGCCTATGCCAGCTTCTCGCAGGTCGGGCCCGCCCTCGCCTACCTCGACCAGCACCCCGGTCCCATCGTGGTGAAAGCCAGCGGACTCGCTGCCGGCAAGGGCGTGATCATGGCGGAAAACCGGGAGGAAGCCGAGGCCGCCGTCCGGGACATGCTCGAGGCTGGTGCCTTCGGCGAGAGCGGTGCGGAAATCGTGATCGAGGAGCGCTTGGTCGGCGAAGAGGCTTCGATCCATGCGATTGTTTCCGGCGACTCGTTTGTCTGCCTGCCTGCCAGCCAGGACCATAAACGGGTCGGTGAGGGCGACGAGGGCCCGAATACCGGCGGCATGGGCGCTTATTCGCCGACCAGCCTTGTCGACGAGGCGCTACAGGCGGAGATCGAGGAGCGGGTCATCCGTCCCACCCTCGCCGGCTTCAAGCAGGACGGCATCGATTTCCGGGGCACCCTCTACGCGGGGATCATGCTGACCGACGAGGGGCCCAAGGTGCTCGAATACAACGTCCGCTTCGGAGATCCCGAGACGCAGGTCCTGCTGCCGCTCGTGGCCGAAGACTTGCTCCCGGTCCTTCTCCGCGCGGCCCGGGGCGAAGCCCTGCCCGAGCAATTGAAGCTGCATCCCGGTTCGGCGATCGTCGTCGTGCTAGCCGCCCGGGGCTACCCGGCCGCCTACCCGAAGGGCGAAAGGATCCACTTTCCCGATAGGCTTCCCGAAGGCGCGGCCATCGTTCATGCCGGCACCGTTCGTGGAACGGACGGCAGCATCCGCAGCAACGGCGGCCGCGTGCTCGGCGTGAGCGCGCGCGGCGAAAGCCTCGCGGCGGCGGCGGCGACCGCCTATGCGCTTTGCGACCAAATCCGCTTCGACTCGAAATACCTGAGACGCGATATCGGCCACCGCGAGCTGAACCGCTGACCCGTCCCGCCCCGCAAACTCCGCGCCGTGCTTTACAGCTCGGTTCAATTCGTCATCCTCGACTTTCTTATGGCTTCCTCGGACCGCAATCTGATCCTGATGGTGTGCACCGGGAACGTGTGCCGCAGCCCCATGGCCGAACGGCTTCTAGCCCACGCCCTCGACGCCGAAGAGGGACCGGTCGGGCAATTGAAGGTCGCATCGGCCGGCGTAGCCGCTCCTTACGGCGATCCTGCATCCGAAAATTCGGTGGCCGCCCTGGCCAAAGTGGGCGTCGATCTCTCGGGCCACAAAAGCCGGCCGCTCACCCAGGAGCTGATCGACCGGTCCCTCGTGATTTTCGGGATGACCCGCGCTCACCTCAACCTCCTTCGCCGACAATTCGACCACCTGCCGGAACGCGTCCACCTGCTCAGGGAGTTCGTCGATGACGGCTCCAGTTTGGAAATTCCCGATCCGTTCGGTCAAAACTATGACGCCTACCAAGTCTGTCTCGATTCCATGATCGAGGCCATCCCTTCGGTCGTCCGCTACCTCCGGGAAACGAGCGGGAAGTGAGGGCGCGGCCGCTCCGCGCGGTTCCTCAACCCTCAAAGGATACGTCGATCGCCGCAAGAATGCGCAAAACCCGCGGAAGGCCGGGCTGAGCTGTGTCCCGGCTCTCGCTATTTCTGGAGTGGCCCAGCCCGTCCATGAGTGTCGGGGACTTTCAGCTTTGAGCCTTTAGCGGCGCTTTGCGGCAATTCAAACGGCGGATTTAAGGTCAATCAGCCTTGGAGTTTGAACTCGACGCGAAAGGCTTCAACGGCTTTCACGAATTCCGATCGGATCGGCCTCTCACAATTTGCAATCGTCTTCAAGCGGCCATCGTCGATCGCGTGTTCGATTTCCCGGTAGAAGCGACAGAGTCGGACCAGCCCGAGGTTGCCGGCGCTTCCCGCCACGAAATGGACGATCTTGCGCAACTCGGGAAGGTCGTTGGCCGCGCAGACCTCGGAGACGCCCGCGAGCTTCTCCTCGCTTTCCGCCACGAACAAATGAAAGAGCTCGCGGACCAGTGCGGTCGGGTCCTCGCCGTCGTCCACCATCAACAGCATGTCAATCTGCTCCCGGTCCATGACCGGCAGACCCGGCTCCAGTTCGACTCCGGGGATTTTGTCTTCGACGTTCATGGGATCGGCTGAATCGAGCGGGGGCGCCGACTCAGGCGTAAAAGGCATCCCCCATGGTTTCCGCTTGAAAGCTGTAAAGCCGCTTAAGCACCTGCTCGGAATTATCCATCCGAAGCAGCTCCTCCGCCAACAAGCGCGCGTCGGCCATCTTCATGTGACGGACGCAGTACTTCAGCTCCGGAAGCATATTGGCGGAGAGGCTGAGGGAATTCGCCCCGATTCCGATCAGGAAGCCCGCAAAGGCCGGATCCCCCGCGATCTCCCCGCAAACCCCCACCGGCTTGCCCGCCTTCGCGGCGCCATCCATGATCTGCTTGAGCGTGCGCAGAACCGCAGGATGGGTCGGCTTGTAGAGGTGGGCGACCAAGTCGTTGAGCCGGTCGACCGCCATCAAGTACTGAATCAGGTCGTTCGTGCCGACGCTGAAGAAATCCGCCTCCTGCGCCAACAGGTCGATCGTCGTGACGGCGCTCGGCACCTCGATCATGGCCCCGACCTCGATTTTTTCGTCGAAGGCTTCGCCTTTTCCGCGCAAGTCCTCCTTCACGGATTCGAGCACCTCGTTGGCCCGCTTGAGCTCGCCCAAACCGCTGATCATCGGATACATCAGCTTGACGTTCCCGAGCACGCTGGCGCGGAGGATCGCCCGCAGCTGGGTCTTGAAAATATCGGGATTTTCGAGGCAGAAACGAATCGCCCGAAAGCCCATAAAGGAACTGTCGTCGTTCCGCGCCTGCCCGCCGATCAATTTGTCTCCCCCGATATCGAGGGTGCGGATGATGACCGGCGAGCCTTCCGCCGCTTCGGCCGCGCGCTTGTATTCATCGTACTGGACCTCCTCCGGCGGATAGCCCCGGTGGCGGAGGAAAATGCCTTCGGTGCGGAAGAGCCCCACGCCGTCGGCGCGCATCCGCCGCACCTGGTCCATCTCTTGGAAGCCCTCGATGTTAGCCATGATCGAGACCTTCGCCCCGTCGGCGGTCTCGCTCGGCTCGTCGAGCACGGATTCGTAGATCCTCTCCAGCTTCTCCCGTTCCGAGGCGATCTTGCCGTAGCGGAAGAGCCGCTCCTCGCTCGGGTTGATCACGAGGATGCCATCGTAGCCGTCGATCAGGATGTCGTCCCCGCTCTTGATCCGGCTCGTCGCGTCGTGAAGGCCGACCACGGCGGGAATGCCCAGCGAGCGGGCCATGATGACCGAGTGGCTGGTCTTGCCTCCGCCGTCGGTCGCGAAACCCATCAGGTGGTCCCGGTCCAGACCGGCGGCATCGGAGGGCGAAATGTCCTCCGAAACGACGATGTTGTTCGCGGCCAAGTTGGCGATACTGGCCTTCTGCGCGCCGGTCAGATTGTGCAGCAGGCGGCGGTAGACGTCGCGGATGTCCGCGACGCGCTCGCGCAGGTACTCGTCCTCCACCGTGCTGAAGAACTGGATGTAGCGTTCGACCACCGCATTGAAGCAACTTTCGACGTTGCGCTTCTTCTTGCGGACGTCGGAGACGACTTCGTCGATCAGCGCGTTGTCCTCGAGGACCATCAGATGGGCGTCGAAGATCAGGGCCTCGCCCTCTCCCAGAGACTTCGCCACCTTGTTCCGGACCTCGCTGATCTCCGCCCGGGTTTTCAGGATCGCTTGGTCAAAGCGCTCGATCTCCGCCTCAATCTCGGAATCCGGCACCGAGTAGCAGGGAACGTCCAGCTTCTTTTGCAGGTACAGGAAAGCCTTTCCGTGGGCGACGCCGGGTGACGCCGCAACCCCTTCGAGTATGACTTCCTTGTTGGCCGGTTCCTTGGACACTAAGCTGGTTTGAGAGGGAGAAAAGAGTTGCGCGGAGGCTGGATGCAACCGTCTGAGATTCAAGTATTTTTCGGGGCTATCGATGTTTCAATACAAAACGCCCGCTCGCCCCAGGCATCGCGGACCAAATCGGCGACGGCCGACAACCCGGCCCCGCGGGCCGGTGGAAAGGCAAAGCAGGCACTGCCGCTTCCGCTCATCATGCAATCGACCCCGATGCCGCGCAGACGGTCGAGCAAGGCCTCGATCGCCCGGTATTTGACCGGCACCACCGACTCGAAGGAGTTGAACAGCAACTGCTTGACCGCGCCGCCCCGCAGGAAGGCGCGGAGGCGGCGCTCGGCCTCCTCCTCGCCGGAGTAGGCTTTGGAATCGGCCAGCGCGCCGTAGGCCCAAGCGGTGGAAACGCCGAATCCGGGATGGAAGACAAGCAGGCGCCGCCCCTCCAGCTGCTCCCGCAAGCCGGGAGCGGCCTCCTCCAGCCGCTCCCCTCGCCCGCGCATCAGGGCGAGCGCGGGTTCGATGAAAAAGGGGCAATCGGAACCGATCTCCGCCGCCAGTCCGCGAAGCGCCTCTTGGGAAAAGGGCTCTCCGCAAATCCGGTTCATCCCCAACAGGGCGGTGGCCGCGTTGCTGCTGCCCCCGCCGAGACCGGCGCCGACCGGGATGCGTTTTTCAAGTGCGAACTCGAAGTGCGGAGCCTCCCCGGAGGCCCGTCGGAAGACGGCGGCGGCCCGGAGCACGAGATTCTCCGGCCCGCCCGGCAAGTCTTCGCGGTCGCAGCTCAGGCGGTCGCCCTCTTTTCCGGCGGAAACACGGATTTTGAGCCAGTCCCCGAAATCCAGCGGCGCGACCAGCGAGGTCAAGGCGTGGAAGCCGTCCGGCCGACGGCCGTGGACCGCCAGCATGAGGTTGACCTTGGCGGGTGAAAAGAATCGGTGGAAGCGGTCGTCGCCGGATGCGGGAAGGGCCATCGGTTTAGAAATGGCTAACGAGCCCCGCTGTGCCAGAAAATTTACGATTTGCGTTTTGCCAGACCAAATCCGGCGCGGATAATTTTGCCGCGAAATGAACGACCGGAACTGCCAACTGATCCTTGCTTTGGACCTCCCCGCCCGGGGAGAGGCCCTCGAGATGCTCGACCTGCTGGGCGACTCGGTCGATTGGGTGAAGATCGGCCTCCAGCTTTTCACCGCCCACGGCCCGGAGTTCGTCCGCGAGGTCGCGGACCGGGGCTACCGGATCTTCCTGGACCTTAAGTTGCACGATATTCCGAACACGGTGGCCAAAGCCGTCCAGAGCATCGCCCGCCTGCCGGTCGACCTGCTCACGATCCACGCTTCCGGCGGGTCCGAGATGGTGGCTTGGGCCGACCGCGCGCGCCGCGAACACGCCCCTGCTTTGACGCTCCTCGCCGTCACCGTGCTGACTTCGATGGACGCCGCCCAGCTGAAGTCGATCAACGTTTCCGCCGGAATGGAGCGCCAGGTGCGGGACCTGGCCGGCCTCAGCTTGGAGGCCGGGGCGCAGGGGCTGGTCTGCTCCTCGCTCGAGCTGGCGCCGCTGCGGGCGGCCTTCGGTCCCGGGCCGCTCATCGTCACCCCCGGCATTCGTCCGGCCGGAGCCGCCGCCGACGAGCAGAAGCGAATCATGACTCCGGGCCAAGCCGCCGCCGCCGGATCGGACTTCATCGTGGTCGGACGGCCCATCCTGAAGGCCGACGATCCCGCTCAGGCCGCCCGGGCCATCCGGGCGGAGCTGAAAAGCTGAACGCCCCCGCGAATATCCTGCCATGATTTCCGCCATCCTACTTGCCGCCGGCAGCGGCGAGCGCATGCAGGGCGCGGTCGAGGACAAGATCCTCGCGCCGCTTCGGGGCCAAGCGGTCATCAGCTACTCGGTCCGCGCCTTCCTCGAGGCGGGCTTCGTCGACCGCTTCACCATCGTCTACCGCGACATCGGCCAGCAGAGCGCCCTCGCCTACCCCCTCCGCGAGATCGATCTGGGCGGAAGGCCGGTCGACTGGGTGCAGGGCGGCAGCCAGCGCCAGGACTCGGTCCGCCACGGCCTGTTGGCCCAGACGATGGACTGCCGGACGGTCTTCATCCACGACTGCGCCCGTCCGCTGGTCTCCGCGGCGGCCATCCGGCGCCTCCACGAGGCCCTCCGGCGGGACGAGGCGGCCGTGCTCGCCAAGCCCGTCCCGGACACGGTCAAGCGGCTGCCCGAAGGGGGCGGCCTCGAGGGTGTCGCCCTCGAGGACCTCGACCGCAGTCGGCTCTGGGCGATGGAGACGCCCCAGGCCTTCCGCTTCATCGGGATCCTCGCAGCCTACGAACACATCCACCGCTCCGGCCAAAAAGTGACCGATGATACCGCGGCGCTTGCCAAGATCGGCAAGAAAGTCACCGTCGTCCACAACCCCGATCCCAATCCGAAACTGACCACCCCGGCCGACCTCGACTACCTCGCGTGGCTCCTGGAGCGCCGGGGAACCGCCCCGCCGCCTGAACCGGCCGCGGATTTGCCCGACTGATTCCCGATGCGCAACTACCTCGACCTCCTCCAGCACGTGCTCGACCAGGGCACCTACCGCGACGACCGGACCGGCACCGGCACCTACTCGGTCTTCGGGGCCCAGCTCCGTTTTTCGCTCGATCCGGACTTTCCGCTGCTGACGACGAAGAAGCTCCACCTGCGCTCGATCATCCACGAGCTGCTCTGGTTCCTCAAGGGGGAGACCAACATCAGGTATTTGAACGAGAACAAGGTCAGCATATGGGACGAGTGGGCCGATGAAAACGGCGAGCTCGGCCGGGTCTATGGCGCCCAATGGACCGACTGGCAGGCGCCCGACGGCCGCCGCATCAACCAGATCGAGGAGGTCATCGACAGCCTGAAGCACAATCCCGACAGCCGTCGCCACATCGTCTGCGCCTGGAACCCGGGAGAGTTGAAGCACATGGCGCTGCCGCCCTGCCACGCCCTCTTTCAGTTCTACGTCGCGGAGGGCGCCCTGAGCTGCCAGCTCTACCAGCGCAGCGCCGATATCTTCCTCGGGGTGCCCTTCAACATCGCCTCCTACGCCCTGCTCACCCGGATGGTCGCACAGGTCTGCGGACTCCGGGCGAAGGAATTCATCCACACCTTCGGCGACCTGCACCTCTACGCCAACCACGTCGAGCAGGCCAAGCTCCAGCTCTCGCGCTCCCCGCGGCCCCTGCCGCAGATGCGCCTGAACCCCGATGTCAAAAGCATCGACGGCTTCCGTTACGAGGACTTCGAGCTGCTGAACTACGATCCGCACCCGGCCATCAAGGCGCCGATCGCGGTGTAGAGCGAGGAGCCGTAGCGCGCGGCTTTGGCAAGCGTCCGTTCGCACCGCCGCCAATCCCCCGCGCGCTTGCTGAAGCGGCGCGCTACGGGCGGACCGGCAGCACCGACTGGGTCGGAGTCCCCCGCCCGGCGAGGAATTCGTCGACCGCTCCCTCGAAGATGAGCTCGCCGCCGGCCGCCCCGCCTTCGGGACCCAGCTCGATGATCCAGTCGGCCATGCGGATGACGTCGGTATCGTGCTCGATGACGAGGATGGTATTGCCCGCGTCGCGCAGCTTGAAGAGCAGGTCCATCAGCTTCTGAATGTCGAGCCAGTGCAAGCCGGTGGTGGGCTCGTCGAGGATGTAGAGCGTTTCGCCCTGCTGCCGCTTGCTCAGTTCCAACGACAGCTTGATCCGCTGGGCCTCGCCGCCCGAGAGCGTGGTGGCCGGCTGGCCGAGCTGGAGGTAGCCGAGGCCGACCTCGGTCAGCGTGCGGAGCTTTTCGGCGATGCGCGGCTGCTTGGCAAAGACCCCGAGGGCCTCGTCCACGCTCATCGCAAGGACGTCGGAAATGCTGTGGCCCTTGAAGCGCACGTCGAGCGTCTCGCGGTTGTAGCGCGCCCCCCGGCAACTGGGGCACTCGCTGTAGACGTCGGCCATGAACTGCATGTCGAGTTTGATCACCCCGTCGCCCTTGCAGCGCTCGCAACGTCCGCCGGGCACGTTGAAGCTGAAGCGGCTGCTCTTGTAGCCGCGGATCTTGGCGAGCGAGCATTTGGCGTAAAGTTCGCGCAACAAGTCGAACAGCTTCGTGTAAGTGGCCGGGTTCGAGCGCGGACTGCGGCCGATCGGCTCCTGGTCCACCTGCACGACCGAGCTGAACTGCTCGAGGCCCTTGAGCGTCCGGTGCTTTCCCGGGATCGTCTTCGCCCGGTTCAGCCTGAAGGCGGCAGCCTTGGCGAGGATGTCGTTGACCAGGGTGCTCTTGCCGGAGCCCGAGAGCCCGCAGACGACGGTCATGAGCCCGACCGGGAAACGCGCGTCGACCGACTTCAGGTTGTGTTCGGAGGCCCCTTCGACGACCAACCAGCCGGAGCGGGGCGCGAGGGTGTCGGCATACTTCTCGACCCGGTGCCGCCCGGCCAGGAAGGGTCCGGTCCGGCTGCCCTCGGCGCTTTCCGCTTCGGCCGGGCCGCCTTGGAAAACCAATTCCCCGCCCTCGACGCCGGCCCCCGGGCCCAGCTCGATCAGGTGGTCGGCCGCGCGCATGGTCTCGGCGTCGTGCTCCACGACCAAGACCGAATTCCCGCGGTCGCGAAGGCCGAGGAGCGTGCGGATGAGCCGGCGGTTGTCCAAGGGGTGCAGGCCGATGCTGGGCTCGTCGAGTATGTAGACGACTCCCATCAGGGACATGCCCAACTGCGTCGCGAGACGGACCCGCTGGGCCTCGCCCCCGCTCAGGGTGGCGTAGCGGCGGTCGAGCGTGAGGTAGCCGAGTCCGACCTCGTTGAGGAAATCGAGGCGGGAGGCGAGCCCGCGGACGGCGTCCCCGACGCGTGCGTAACGCTCGTCGCGGCCGAGACGGTCGGCGAATTCCCGCGCCTCGGCCAGCGGCATGCGGAGAAAGTCCGGCAGCGCGGTCGCCTCCAAAAGCACGCTCATGCTGGCAGGCTTGAGCCGGCGGCCCTCGCAGGTCGCGCAGCGACGACTCGTCTGGTAGGCCATCAGGCGCGCCTTGAAACCTTCGCTCGAGCTGCTCCGCCGCGATTCCTCGAGGTCCGCGAGGACGCCGGCGAAGGGGAGCGACTCCGGCTTGCTGTTGCCCCCCTTCAGTTTGAAGCTGAAGAGCCGCGACCCGGTGCCGTGGAGGATCTGCTCCCGAATTTCCTCCGGCAGCTCCTCCCAGGGGCGGTCGGGATCGAAGGGCAACTGCTCGGCCAGCTGTTTCAGGATCGCGTTGCGCTTGACGATCATTTGCTTCGACCCGAGACGCCAGGGCTTGACCGCGCCTTTTTTGACCGACTTCGAGGGATCCGGAACGACCAGCTCGGGCTGGAACTGGAGCGTCTCGCCGATACCGCCGCATTCCGGACAGGCGCCCTCGGCGTGGTTCCAGGAGAAATGGCGGGGCGTCGGTTCGTCGTAAACTTCGCCGCAAACGCCGCAGGCCAGCCGGTTGCTCAGCGTGAGCTCGCGCCAGCCGGCGCTCTCCGAGTCCTCGATCAGGAGAACCGCCCGATCGTCCCCCTCGCTGAAGGCCAGCTCGAGCGAGTCCGCCAGACGGCTGCGCTGGTCGGGCCGCAGCACGATTCGGTCGACCACGATCTCCACCGCGATGGAGGCCGCCTTCGAGTCGATCAGATCGCGCTCGTCGAGCCGGCGAATCCCGCCGTTCAGGCGAACCCGCTGGAAACCGCGTTGCTGGAGGCGCGGCAGTTCTTCGCGGAGGATGGCGGGCTTGGCCACCAGCCAAGGGGCGAGCACCATCACGCGGCTGCCCTCCGGCTCGGCGAACGCCCGCGCGAGGCAGTCGTCGAGGGAACGGCGCTCGATCCGCCCGCCGTCCTTCGGGCAGTAAGCCGTCCCGCAAACCGCCCAGAGGACCCGCGCGTAGTCGGCGATCTCCGTCACCGTGGCGACGGTGCTGCGCGGGTTGGAGCCCGCCCCCGTGCGCTGCTCCAGCGCGATCACAGGGGAAAGCCCCTCGATGAAGTCCACGTCCGGCCGCGGCATCTGCTCCAGCACGCTGCGCGCCTTGGTCGACAGGCTGTCGATGTACTTCCGGTAGCCCTCCGCGTAGATCGTGTCGAAGGCGAGCGAGGATTTGCCGGAGCCGCTCACCCCGGTCAGGACCACCAGGCGGTCCCGGGGGATTGCAAGATCGAGGTTCCGCAAGTTGTGCTCGCGGGCGCCTTTGACGGTGATGGATGCGGCGGGGCGGCTCATGGACAAACGCAACCGTCTACCCGATCTTCCCCCGTCAGGCAAGAGCCGGTGCCGAAAAGACCGCCGCAAATGCCGCGACTCGGAACGAGGCCGCCGGAGCATGTTCGCGGCGGAGCGAGATCCCTCTCCTTCGGTTCGAAGATTGCGCGTTTTCCGTTGTCAGCGGCCCACTCGGTGCTACAATTCAAAGCAGAAATATGAGCAGGAACCAACTCCCACGGCTTTACATCAAAAGCGGCTGCCCCTGGTGCCGCGAAGCAATTTCGTTTTTCAACCAGCAGGGGGTGGAGCTCGACGTCCGCGATGTCTCGATCAACCGCAAATTCATGGACGAGATGGTTCAGCTCAGCGGGCAGACCAAGACGCCGACCTTCGAGTTCGAAGACTTCATGGTGGCCGACTTCGACATCGACGAGTTTGTGAGCGAGCTCGAGGAGTTTCCCGAAGTCCGCCGGAAGCTCGGGATCAGCGAGGCCAACAGCTGAAGGCCCCGCCAAGACGCTTCCGAGGCGCCCGCCGGCCCGGCGCGCGGGCCCGCCTCAGTAGGCGGTCCGCGGCGGACGAAAGATCTGCACGAAGGTTCGCAGGAGGATCCAGACGTCGAGCCAAAACGACCAGCCCCGGATGTACTCCAGATCGTAGTGCACGCGGCGCTCGATCAACTTGGCGTCGGTCACTTCCCCGCGGAAGCCGCGGCACTGGGCGAGCCCGGTGATCCCGGGCTTCACGAAGCGTCGTGTGCGGTAGATGTTCACCTGCTCGCTGAACTCGTCGTCGTGCTTGCTCAGGTGGGGACGCGGGCCGATCACGCTCATCTCGCCTTTCAGCACGTTGATGAACTGAGGCAACTCATCGAGACTGGAGCGGCGGAGGAACTCGCCAAAGGGATAGATGCGCCGGTCGCCCCGGGTCGCCTGTTTGCTCTCGTCGTGCCGGTGGTCCGTCGAATGGTACATCGACCGGAATTTATAAATCCGGAAGGAACGCCCGCGTTGCCCCGAGCGCTCTTGAGCGAAAATCATCGGCCCGGGCGCCTGTTTGCGTTGGAAAATTTTCACCACCAAACACATCAGCAGCAAGGCGCCGAAGACCACCGGCAGGGCGATGCAGATATCGACGAAGCGTTTGACCGCCCGATTGATCGGGTTCTCGAGCGGCTCGGGTTGGAGGGTGAAAAAGGTGTGGCCGCCCTGATGCACCGGCGTGAGCTGCTGGTCGAAGTACTCCTCCCAAGGATTGAAAATCAGGATGCGGCAGCCCGTGCGGCCGCAGATTTCCATCACCGAGTCCACCCACCAGTCGGAATTGCGCGTTTCCAGCAGCACGACTTGGTCGACCTTGTAGGCCCCGATCAGGAGCTCCATGCCCATGAACTCGCCGATGATCGGCATCTTCAAGTTCAGATCGGAGGCCATTTCGTAGGTGATCAGGCCGATGATATCGATGCCGAAGAACGGCTGGCGGCTGGCCCACAGTTCGAGCCGGCGGGCCGATTTCGCGCTCCCCAGGAAAACCGTTCGCACCGAATTGTTGCCGCGGAAGGCGACGTTTGCGATCCACTCGGGAATCAGCCGGTTGAGGGGAATCGCGGTCAGCCAGAAAGCGAGAAGAAAGGAACCGATGAAAAGCCGGCTGACCCCCTTGTCTTTGGTGGTGAAAATAATGCCGAAAAGGACCAGGGCCAAGATCACCACCTGGTAGTTCGCCCGGCGCGTGGCGTAAACCCACCGGAATGAGGTCAATTCCGTCTGGGGGCTGGCTTGGCCGGACGAATACGAAAGGATTCCCGCGATGAAGACTCCGAAGAAGTAGAGCGGGAGATTGATCAGTTCGTAGCTGACGCGATCGAACACATAAACGCCGAACATGAGCATGGCGCTGAAGAGAACGAGCGTGTAAAGCACGATGAAGGCGTGGCTCATCAAACGGAGCCCCTGGCTGCGATTTTCAATCATTCGGTAGAAAGTCGGTTCTAATAGCTAGGCGAAGGGGAAGTAAACAACGAAGCTTGAGAATTCCCTTCCGGGCCGAGGCTTGAAAGCATCGCCCCATGCGGCCCGATTTACGATTGAAAGCCCTCGCCTCCCCCGTAGCTTGATCCTCCGATTGTGATGACGAACGACTCCCAAGCCGAAAACGCGAGCGCCGACCAGCGCGATTGGTTCTGCCTTCGTACCCAGACCAAGCGCGAACACATCGCGGCGGCGATCCTCAGGCAAGTCGAGGGGGTGGACGTCTTCTGCCCGCGGATCAGCCAAGTCAAAAAGACGCGGACCGGCAAAAAGCGCTTCGTCGAGGCGATGTTTCCCGGCTACATCTTCGCCCGCTTCTCCTTCTGGCGGCACTACCGCCAGGTGATTCACAGCCAGGGAGTCAGCCGTCTGGTCGAAAACGGCGATCGCCGCGCGGTGCCGGATGCGATCATCGAAGACCTGATGGCGAGCGTTCCTGACGGTCTCGTCGAAGCGCCCGACCCCAGCATCGAGCCCGGTGCGGAAGTGGAGTTCGTTTCCGGTTCGCTTCAGGGACTGAACGGCAAAGTGCTGGCCCGGCTTCCCGCCGCCGACCGGATTCAGGTCCTGCTCGAATTCCTCGGGCGGGAGATCACCGTGGCCGTCAGTTCGGAATCGGTCATGCTCTCGAAACACGGGACTTAGCCCGACGATGGAAAACCGCGCTCCATTTCCGCCCTTCCAAACGGTTCGGATTCTCGGTGTCCGCTTTTTCAACGACCGCTTCGAACGCGCCTTGGAGGCCGCCCACCGGGGCGGTTTGATCCTCGCCCCATCCGGACCCGGACTCGCCGAGCTGGGCCTCCACCCGGACTACGACGAGGCCGTCCTCAACGCCGACCTCAACCTCATCGACAGCGGTTACCTCGCTTTGCTCTGGCGGAAACGCTGCGGCGAGGAACTGCGGCGCCATTCCGGACTCAAGTTCGTCAAGGGCTTGGTCGAAGATCCGACCTTCAAGCGGAACCCGCGGCAGCTCTGGGTGATGCCTTCGGCGGAACATATCGCCGCCACGCGGAGCTACCTCGCGGGCCTCGGAATCGAGCTGCCCGACAGCTGTTTCTACGAAGCGCCCTTCTACCGCGAGCGTCCGGTGAGGGATCCGGCGCTGCTCGAGAAAGTCAAGCGCGAGCGCCCCGACTACGTTCTCGTCTGCATCGCCGGCGGGAAGCAGGAGGGGCTCGGCTATTGGCTCCGCACGCAGCTGGACCATCGCCCGGCGATCGTCTGTATCGGCGCGGCCATCGCCTTTCTCAGCGGGCAGCAGGCCCGCATCCCGGTCTGGGCCGACCGGATCTTCATCGGCTGGCTCCTCCGCATCCTCGCCGATCCCGGCACCTTCCTCCCGCGCTATTGGAAGGCGCGTAAGTTGTCCGCGCTGGTCCGCCGGCATGGCGCCGACTTTCCGGGCCCGGACCGGGCGCGCGTCGACCCGGCGCAGGAGGCGGAAAAGGTATGAGGATACTGGTCACCAGTTACGTCTACGCCCCCAGCGTGGGCGGCATCGAGACGGTCTCCGATCTGATGGCGCGCGCCTTTCTGGAGGCCGGGCACGAGGTCGAACTGCTGACCGAAACCCCCGCCGGGCGCGACCACCGGGACCCCTTTCCCGTCCTGCGGAAACCTTCCCCGTTGACGGTCTGGCAGGCCGTGGGTCGCGCCGACCTGGTCTGGCAGAACAATATTTCCCTCAAATTCCTCTGGGCCTGCCTCCTCCGCCGCAAACCGACGGCGGTCACCCTGGCGACGGCCCTCTACCGGCACCATCCGGCCAAAGGCCTCAGAGAGCGCCTCAAGGTTCTCCTGCTGCGGCGCTGCCGCGTCTTCGCCATCAGCGGCTACGTGCTCAACGACAGCGGGCTGCTCCACGAGCTGATCGGCAATCCTTTCGAGGGCGCCATTCGCGAAAACGCCCGCGGGGTGGCCAAGGACCGCGAGCTCGTCTTCGTCGGGCGGCTCGTCAGCGATAAGGGCGCCGACCTCCTGATGGATGCGCTCGCCCGGCTCGCCCGCGAGGGGCTCCGGCCCTCCGCCACGGTGATCGGGGACGGTCCCGAGCGGAGCGCGCTCGAGGCGCTCGTCGTCCGGAACGGCTTGGAGGGGCAGGTCCGTTTCACCGGCTTCCTGAAAGGTCCCGCCCTCCACAAGGAGATCGCCCGCCACCGCGTCATGGTCGTCCCCTCGCGCTGGAAGGAGCCTTTCGGGGTGGTGGCGCTCGAGGGAATCGCGGCGGGCTGCGCGGTCGTCGGCTCCGAAAGCGGCGGGCTATCCGATGCCATCGGTCCCTGCGGCAAGACCTTTCCGAACGGCGACGCCGCCGCCCTCGCCGAAGCCCTGCGCGACCTGCTCACCCGGCCCGGCGCGGTCGAGGCCTGCACCGGCGGGGCCGAGGCGCACCTCGCACGCTTCAGCGTGGCGGAGCAAAGCCGCCGCTACCTCGAGGCCTTCGCGGACATGACCCGACCCAAACAGCGCCATGGCTGAGCCCACCCCATCCCGACCGCACCGCCTCTGGCTCGGGCATCCGACCGGCAATACCTTCGCCCGGGCGCTCGTCGAGGCGCTCCACGCGGAAGACCTTCTGGAAACTTTTTTCACCTGCGTCGCCATCGGGGAGGACGAGCGCAACCCGGTCGCCACCCGTCTGTTCGGCCAGCGCCGCTGCGATATCCCTTCCGCGCGGATCGAAACCCGCCCCCTCCGCGAGCTGGGCCGGCTCCTCAGCCAAAAAATACCGGGCACGGCCGCACTGCGCAGGCACGAGACCGGGCCCTTCTGCGTCGACCGGGTCTACCGCGACCTGGACGAAACGATCGCCCGCCGTCTGCGCGGCGCGGCCCGTCCGCCCTCCGCCGTCTACCTCTACGAGGACGGGGCCCGGGCGACCTTCGAGGCCGCGCGGGAACGGGGCGTCAAGCGGATCTACGACCTGCCGATCGGCTACTGGCGGACAGCCCGCTCGATCCAGACCGAAGAGGCCGAGCGCCAGCCCGAATGGGCCTCCACCATGCCCGCCCTGCGCGACAGCGAGCCGAAACTGCTGCGCAAGGATGCCGAGCTCGGGCTCGCCCAAGGCATCGTCGTGGCCAGCCGCTTCACCGCCGACACCCTAAAGGAGGCGCCCTTCCCGCTGCCCGAGGCGGTCATCGTGCCCTACGGCTGCCCGCCCCTGCGCGACCGCCCCCCCGAGGGCCGGACGGGCGGGCCGCTCCGCGTGCTCTTCGTCGGCAGCCTGAGCCAGCGCAAGGGGCTCGCCTACCTGCTGGAAGCGGTCGAGCAGCTCGGCGGCGCGGTGGAACTCACCCTGATCGGTCGCCGGGTGGCCGATTGCCGTCCGCTCGACGCCGCCCTCCGCAAGCACCGCTGGATCGAGAGCCTGCCGCACGCGCAGGTGCTGGAAACGATGCGCCAACAGGACGTGCTGGTCTTTCCCTCGCTCTTCGAGGGCTTCGGGCTGGTCTTGACGGAGGCGCTCTCCCAGGGCCTGCCCGTGATCGCCACACCGCACACCGCCGCGCCCGACCTGATCGAGGACGGCCGGGAGGGTTTCGTCGTCCCCATCCGGGACAGCGCCGCCATTCGCGATAAGCTGGACCTCATCGCCCGCGAACCGGACCGGCTTGCGGCCATGGGACGGGCCGCTCTGGAAAAAGCTAGGCTTGCCTCATGGGAGGCCTATCGAAATGGAATGGTAGCGGCGGTTCGCTCGATGCTCGGCGGACTCGACTGATCTCATGCGCATCCTATTCATCTGCGGTTCGCTGGCCCCGGGTAAAGACGGTGTCGGCGACTATACGCGCTTGCTCGCCTCGGAACTCGCCGCTTCGGGACAGGAGCCTGTGGTCTTCGGGTGGATGGACGCCCATACCGACCGCTATCAGGACGCCAGGGAAGAAGTCCGCGGACAGTCGCTCCGCTGCATCCGCCTGCCTCGGGAGGCGCGATGGAAGCAGCGGTTCAGTTGCCTCGGCACCCTCCTCAATCAATTCCAGCCGGACTGCGTCAGCCTTCAATACGTGCCCTGGACCTACGGCCGCTTCGGCGCGAGCGGCAAGCCGGCCCGCTTGTTGCGCCAGCTGCTCCCCTCCCGGGCCTGCCGGCAGATCATGTTTCACGAGCTCTGGATCGGCGGGAATCCTCAGGACCCGCCCCGCGAGCGGCTGATCGGAGCCCTGCAGAAACGCTCCATCCTCAAGCTCGTCCGCGCCGTCCGGCCGCAGGTCTGCCACAGCAGTAATCCCGCCTACCTGCGGCGGCTGGAGGCCGAGGGAATTCCGGCCCGGCTCCTGCCCCTGTTCGGCAATATCCCGGTCGCCCCCCCGGACGCGGAAGGCAGTCTGGGCCGGATCGCCGCGCGGTCGCAGGGGGCGTTCCGCCCGGAAGACCGGAAGGCCTGGCTGCTGAGCGCCGTTTTCGGAACGGTTCATCCCCAGTGGACGCCCCATCCGGCGATCGAGAGCTGTCTCGCTCGACTCGAGGCGGAAGCCGGGGGGCGTCGTTTGGCCCTGCTCTTCCTCGGCCGGGGCGGGCGCCAGGCGGAGCCCTTGCGCGATTCGCTCGTGTCCCGTTTCGGCGATTCGCTGCTCTGCCTCGATCTGGGCGAGATGGACCCGGCCGGCCTCTCCGCGCTTTTCCAAGAGCTGGACTTCGGCTTTGCGGCGAGCCCCATCGGCCTGGCCGGAAAGAGCGGTTCGGCGGTCGCCATGATGGAACACGGCCTCCCGGTCCTGTTCACGCGCTTCGACGTGGCTGCGCCGCCCGCCGAGACGCCCGCCTGCTACCTGGCGGCCCGGGCCCGCCGCTTCGAGGCTTCGGACTTCGACTGGTCCGCCTTCCTCGCCGAGCGGACCGCGCCCGGTCCCGTGCTCCCCGCCGTGGCGGAGCGCTTTCTTTCCGACCTTGAAAGGAGGCCGCAATGAGCGGAAGCGTCACCGCGCTCGTCCTTTGCTACAACCGCAGCGTCTTTCTCTCACGGGCCTTGCGGTCGGTCGGCGAGCAAGCCTTCCGCGACTGGAGGCTCGTCCTCTCGGATTGCTCCGACGACCCGGCGAAGACGGCCGAAATCGAGGCGATCTTCGAGTCCTTCCGCGAACGGCATCCGGACAAGACCTGCCGTTTGCTGCGCCACCCGCAACGCTTGCGCCAGCATGCCCACCTAACGGCGGCTCTCGCGGCCGTCGAGACGCCCTATTTCGCCCTCCTGGACGACGACGATTTCTGGATGCCCGACCACCTCGCCCGGGCGATGGAATGGCTCGGCGAAGATCCCCGCCGCGGCCTCTGCATCGACAATGCCGAGGTGGTCGATGCCGCAGGCGTCCCCCGCGGCGCCCTCCACGACGCGGCCAAAGCGATTCCCCCCTGCGACGACCGCGCCGCCCTCATGGAATATTTCCTCCGCAGCTTCTATGGCAGCACCAGCGGCTTCGTCATGCGAACCGGGGCGGCCGAGGGTTGGCCCCTGCCGGCCCTTCCTCTGGTCGACGTCCATCTCGCCTTTGCCGCCGCCGCCAACGGTGCGTTCTGCCGTTGCTTCCGGGAGACCGGCTACGCCTACCGCGAACATGGGGGCTCGAACTACGTCAAAGGCCGCCAAGTCCACCGCGAGCGCCACCAATGGCGGCTCCTGCTCGCCCGACGGCACGGTTGGAGCATCTTCCGCCGCTGTCCCCGCTTCCCGCTCCTCTGCTTGAAGAGCCTCTGGTTCCTGGCGCTGGACCGTCCCGGCTCGAAATCCTGATCCCGACATGGCGAAATCCTCCGCAGTCCCCACGGTCGCCCGGCGCGGTCCGCGCATCCTGTCCGATGTCGACTGCCAGTTCCGCTGGCTGATCTACCTCTACCTCCTGCTGCTGGTCTTCGAAGGCGCCCTGCGGAAATGGTTCCTGCCCGGGCTTTCCGACGCGCTCCTGCTCGCACGCGACCCCGTCGTGCTCCTGGCTTACGCGCTGGCCTTCGTCCACGGGCGCTTTCCGACCAACGGTTATGTGATTTCGGGGGCGCTGCTGGCGCTGCTCTACGCGGTCTTGACCACTTTTTTCGGGCACGGCGACCTCTTCGTCACGCTCTTCGGCGTCCGGACGAACTTCCTCCACTTCCCTTTCGCCTTCCTCATGGGCAATGTCCTCAACCGGGACGATGTGATCCGGATCGGGCGCTGGTGGCTTTGGGGAACCCTCGGCATGACGGCGGTCATCGTGCTGCAGTTCTACTCGCCCGATACGGCTTGGATCAACCGAGGCGTGGGCGGCGAGGGCACGGCCGGCTTCTCCGGGGCCCTCGGCCGCTCGCGGCCTCCGGCCACGTTCAGCTTCATCGTCGGAACCGTTCTTTTCTTCACCACCTCCGCCGCCTTCCTCGTGGCGGGCCTGACCCAGCACGACCGCTATTCGAAGACCCTGCTCGCCCTGGCCTCCGGCGCGCTGCTGATCGCGGTCCCGGTCTCGATCAGCCGCTCGCTGATCATCTTTTGCGTCATCGTCTTCGCCACCGGGGTGGTCGCCTCCAGCCTCCAGAGCAACACCTTGGTCCGCTGGATACGAATCGGACTGATCGCCCTCGTCGCACTCTTTATCGTGTCCAAGATCCCCATCTTCGACGAGGCGCGGGAGGCTTTCCTGGTGCGCTGGGAGCGTTCCACCGGCGAGGGCAAGGGCGGCTTCCAAGAGCAGATCCTGGGGCGGGTGATCGGGATGTTTACCGGCCCCTTCGAGGACGCGGACGAGTTGCCGATTCTCGGCTATGGGGTCGGTGCCGGCACCCAAGTGGGCACGAAGCTCCTGACCGGCGAGCAGGGATTCTCCCTCGGCGAGTCGGAATGGTACCGGATCGTCGGCGAATCCGGTGTGGCATTCGGCCTGCTGTTTATCGCCTGGCGGGTGCTGCTTTGCTTCAAGCTGCTCTCCCTCAGCCTGATCGCTCTTTCCAGGGGAAATGGACTGGGCTTGATCTTTCTTTCGGCAACGGCATTAAACCTGATCACCGGTCAACTGGGCCAAACCACCATCTACGGATTCACCGTCATCGGGATCGGTCTCACGATTGCCTCGATGCGCGTTCCCGAACGACTCTCAGCCACGAATGATCAACAAGACCACGCTTAAGCAAAGACTCGAGCGGCACCCCCGGCTTTACCTGAGGATGCTGAATCTGAAGCGCTTCGGCCACTGGTCGCGCAGCTGGATCGTCACCCCGAAGACCGACATCACGATCGAGGGCTACCCCCGTTGCGGCAACAGCTTCGCCCGGTCCGCCTTCCAAGCCGCCCAGGACCGGGACTTCCTGATCGCCACCCACGTGCACTCCTACGCCCAGGTCCTGCGTTCGGTTGAGTTGAAAAAGCCGACCATGGTCCTGGTGCGGCAGCCCCGCGACGCCTGCCTCTCGCTCGTCGCCCTGACCTACGAGATCGAGCGGGCCGACCTGAGCCGCGAAAATCTCCTGCGCGCCCGCAAGGCGCTGAAGGCCAGCTTCCTCGATTTTCAGGAATTCTACCGCAACGTCGTCAAGGTGAAGGACGAGGTGATCTTCGCCGACTTCAACCTCGTCACCTCCGACTACGGCGAGGTCCTCCATCGCATGAACCGACGCTTCGGGACCGACTACCAGCTCTACCGGAATACGGAGGAGAACGACGGGGAGGTGTTCAGTAGCAGCGGCTTCCACCTTTCGCCCAACGAGGGCCGCAACGCGATCAAGTCTTTCCTCGCCGAGTGCCTCGAGGATTCCTCCGTCCAAGCCTTGGCCGACCAAGCCAACGGCATCTACGAGCACGTCCTGACCATCGAGCGCGAACAGGCCCGGCTTTATGGCAGCGGAACCCAAGGATAAGCGGGAGGCCGAGGCGTCCCGATTCACCGTCCTTCTGGTCGGGAACTACCTGCCCGACGGCCAGCGCAGCATGCAGCGTTTCACCGCCATGCTCGAAAGCGGCCTGCACGCGCTGGAGCAGCGCGTGGCGGTCTTCCGTCCGCCGCTCGTCTTCGGCCGGCTCGGCGCGAGCGGCCGGGGCTTCGGCAAATGGATCGGCTACCTCGACAAATACCTGCTCGCCCCCTTCGCCCTGCGCGCGCGCCTCCGAAAGATCCAGGGGCCCTGCGTGGTCCATGTGATCGATCACTCGAACGCGCCCTACCTCCGCTGGCTGCAGGATCACCCGCACCTGCTGACCTGTCACGACCTGCTCGCCGTCCGCTCGGCGCTCGGCGAGATCGAGCAAAACCGCCCGGGCTTCACCGGCCGCCGCCAGCAGGCCATGATCCTCCGGGGGCTCAAGTCGGCCCGCTGCATCGCAAGCGTCTCCGCCGCCACCCGCGAGGATGTCCGCCGCCTGGTCGGCGACCGGCCGGAACTCCTCCGGCTCGTACCCAACGCACTCGATCCCCGCTTCAGCGCGGCGGCGGCGGAAAACGCCCCGTCGGCCCCGCAGCCCGCCGCCAGCGCGCGCTTGCCCGATGGTGCCGCCTACCTGCTCCATGTCGGCGGGGAAAAATGGTACAAGAACCGCGCCGCCGTCCTGCGGATTTTCGCCCGGATCGCGGAACGGCAGCCGAAGCTCCACCTCCTCGCGGTCGGTCCCGACTTCAGCGCCGGACAACTCGAGGAGTCCGGTGCGGCCGCCTGCGCCGAACGCATCCGCTGCATCCAAGGGGCCGACGACGAGGAACTCCTCGCGCTCTACACCCACGCCCGCCTCCTGCTCTTTCCCTCCTGGCAGGAAGGCTTCGGCTGGCCCATCGTGGAGGCGCAGGCCTGCGGCTGCCCGGTCCTTACCCTGGACCGCCCCCCCATGTCCGAACTGAACGCGACGCCCGAGCTGCGCTGTCCGCTCTCGGGGGACTGGGTGCGCGAGGCCGCCGACCGCGCCCTCCCCTTCTGCGCCCTCTCGCCCGAGGAGCGCGCCCGGCTCACGGCCGGCTTGCGCGAGTCCGCCCGTGTTTTTTCCAACGAGGCTTCGGCGCGCGCCTATCTGGACCTTTACCGGGAACTGCTCGAACACCGCCCTTCCCCATGAAACTGCTCCGTGTCATCGCCACCGTCGACCCCGCCAGCGGCGGTCCGATCGAGGGCCTTAAGCGCGCCTCCGCGGTCATGGCGGAGCACGGGGTCGAGGTCGAAATCGCCACGCTGGACGCCCCCGGCAGCCGGGATGCGGACATCGCCGCCCTCCCCTGGCCGGTCCACCCGCTCGGTCCGGGACGCTTCGGCGGCTACCAGTACAGCCCCCGACTGCGCGACTGGTTGGACCGCCGGGTCCGTGACTACGACGCGGTCATCGTCCACGGGAACTGGCAGTACCACGGCCTCGCCGCCGCCCGCGCCTGCCTTCGCCGCCGGGTGCCCTACTTTGTTTTTCCCCACGGGATGCTGGACCCTTGGTTCAACCGCGCCTACCCGCTGAAGAAGCTCAAGAAGCAGCTCTACTGGAACTGGGGCGAACACTTCGTGCTCTCGCACGCCACCGACGTGCTCTTCACCTGCGAAGAAGAGCGCGTGCTCGCCCGCGAGAGCTTCCGCCCCTACCGCGTGCGCGAAAAAGTGGCGGGCTACGGCACCCGCGCCCCCGCTCCGGAATCTTATTCCCGCACCGGCGAAAATCCGGCCGCCCGCTGGGGAGGTCGCCCCTACCTGCTCTACCTCGGGCGCATCCAGGAAAAGAAGGGCATCGACCTGCTGGTCGAGGCCTACGCCCACGGCCTGGCCGGCGATCCGGCCGCGCCCGAGCTCGTGATCGCGGGCCCGGAGCAGCAGCCCGACTATGCGGCCGCGATCCGCGCGCGCGTCCCCTCCGGCCGGATCCATTGGATCGGCCCGGTCGACGGCGAGGCGAAGTGGCCGCTCCTGCACGGCGCGGAGGCGCTCGCGCTGGTTTCGCACCAGGAGAACTTCGGGCTGGTGGTGGCCGAGGCGCTGGCGGTCGGCACGCCCGTCCTGCTCTCCGACAAGGTCAATATCTGGCGCGAGGTGGCCGACGGAAAGGCCGGCCTCGTCGAGACCGACAGCCTCGATGGCGCCCGGGCCCTCCTCGACCGCTGGCAGGCCCTCGCGCCCGAAGACAAAGCCGCCATGCGCACGGCCGCCCAAACGGTCTTCGCCGAACACTTCGATATCGAAAAAGCCACCCTCCGCCTGATCGACCACCTCCGCGTCCGGATCGAAGCCAGGTCCCAGGCTCAATGAGCGCCCCAAGCCGCGCCGTCAGCCCCCGTGGCGTGCTCGCTCGCGAGCGCTCCCGTCACGCAGGCCCCCGCGCCCCCGTCACACACAGGCCGAACCCAGCTCCCGCCAAGCGCGCCCAAGGGCGCAGGCCGCGCCGAACCAAGAGAAGGATCTGAGTCCGCGTAAGAAGCCTTGTCTCTTTGCCCGGACTCGAAAAAGCTGCGTCCATGCAATCTCCGTCCGAGGAGCCTGAATTCAAGATCGACCTCAGTCGCTGCACGAACGACTGGGACGCACGAACCAAGCTCCGCCGCGGCCTCTGGCAAGCCTTGGTCCGGCCGCTCTACCTTCTCATCCCCGGGCGTCTGCCCGGGCTGCGCATCGCCATCCTCCGCCTCTTCGGCGCCCGGATCGGGCGGCACTGCAATATCCAGGCGGGCGTCACCATCCTGATGCCCTGGCAGCTCGAGCTGGGCGACCGGGTCGCCCTCGCGCGCCAGGTCGAGGTGCTGAACTTCGCCCCCGTCCGGATCGGTTCGATGACCGTTGTCTCCCAGCGCGCGCACCTCTGCACGGGCACGCACGACGTCGGTGATCCGCACTTCCGCCTGCTCTCGAAACCGATCCGCATCGAGCCGGAGTGCTGGGTCGCCTCCGGCGCCTTTGTCGGTCCGGGAGTGACGCTCGGCCGCGGCTGCGTGGTGGGGGCGAACTCCGTCGTCACCAAAGACATGCCGGCTTGGAAGGTCTGCGCCGGCAACCCCTGCCGTCCGCTCAAGGACCGCGAGGTCCGGTCCGGGGCAAGCGAGGCGCCGTGAATCTCGATCCGGCCAAGCTGAAGCACTGGGCCAAGCTGCTCACGACCTTCCTCTTCGGGCAGGGCGGAAACCAGTTGCTCCAACTGGTGACCGGCTTCGTCCTGATCAACTGGCTGAGCAAAGGCGACTACGCGACCTACACGATGGTCATCGCCATCCAGAGCGCGGCCGCCGTCCTCGTCGACATGGGCGTGACCCAGCCCCTCACCAGCCTGATCGGCGGCAAATCGGAGGACCGCGCCCATGTCGGCCGCTACATCACCGCCAGCCGCTACTTCCGGGACCGACTCCTCCTGATCGGCTGCGTGCTGCTCCTTCCGGTGTTCTTCCTCGCTTCGGGAAAGGGCGAGTGGTCCTGGTCCCTCTGCCTGCTGCTTTGGCTCTGGGTCGCCCTCTCCCTTGTCTTCCGCTCCTGGACCAGCATCTACTCCTCCGTTCTGCTCCTGCAGCAAAAGCTCCGGGCGATGTACGCCTACACCCTCGCCGGCGGGGCCTTCCGCCTGGCCGCGATCGCGGCCTGCCATGCGCTGGGCTTCCTCACCGCCCAGTGGGCCATCCTCTTCGGCGCCGTCCAAGCCTTCATCGCCGGCTGGGGCGTGCGGCGGCTGGCCCTGCCCAAGCTCCTGCGCCCGCCGGCCGGCAGCGCGCTGAAGCAGGAAAAAAAAGAAATCCTCGAGTTCGCCCTGCCGCGGGCCCCCAGCCTCGTCTATTTCAGCTTCGAGGGCCAAATCACCGTCTTCCTCATCGCGATCTTCGGCAGCACCGCAGGCATCGCCGAGGTCGGCGCGCTCGGTCGACTCGGCATGCTCTTTCTCATCTTCAACCGCATGTCCCTCGAAATCGTGAACCCCTACTTCGCCCGCATCGAGCCCGCCCGCGTCCTGCCCCGCTTCCTTTTCGTCTTCCTCGCCAGCTGCTCCCTGCTCCTCCTCGCCTCCGCCTCGAGCTTCTTCTTCCCGCAGGCCTACCTCTGGATACTCGGCGACGGCTACCAGCACCTCGAATACGCCGTCTTCCTCGTCATGACGGCGGGAGGCGTCCACCTCGTCACCCGCATGACCTTCGCCGTCATCCTGGCCCGCAAATACATCTACCGCTGGTTTGCCCTCGCCGACATCCTGCCCGACCTACTCGTGCTCGCCGTCTGCACGGCCATCTTCGACCTCAGCGACATCCACGGCGTCCTCTACCTCGGCCTGACCATGGCCGTCGGCAAGTTGGTCGTCAAAATCGCCATGCTCGTCTACGGCCTCCGGCGCGAGCGAAGAATACGGGCCGCCTGAACGAACTTTACGTCACCACCGCTTCACCGGCGGGCGCCTGTTCCCTCATCCCGCTCCGGGAGCGGCCGGAAAGCTTCCCGCAGGAACTAAAGCGCCACGCCGGTCGGACACCGGCTTTCTTCAACAATCGGTCATCATTCCGGCTCCGCGGAAATGATAACTTCAGGGTTCGACGGAGCTTTCCCTTAACCACTCCTCATTTTCCCGGCAAAGCCGGAGACCGCTAATGTTCGCTAATTTTACGCTAATGGGGCTGATTCTCTTTTTCATTCCTTCTCCTAATCTGCGTTCATTAGCGTCAATTGGCGGTATCGAAATTTTCTTCACTACGGTGAGGCCAGGCACCCAGCCTGACCGGTTAGTGGTGCAAGTGATTCTCGGATTTTCGGGCGGCTTATATGGGTTGACCTGTGCCGACTGGATGTAGTTTTCAGACTGCCGAAAAGGCTGGATTGGTCGAGTGCTTTTTCCCACGTAGTGCTAGGTTCTTCTTTTTTAACCACCCAATCCCTCCGGTCGTTAGAGAGCACAGAGGTCACAGAGCCAGCCAGTCGTGTTCTTTTCATTTTTTCCTCGGTGTCCTCCGTGTCCTCTAGCGCAGCGGGTGGTTGATTCATTCTTTTCCTACGTAGAGCGTAGTCGCGGAGGTGAGCGAAGCGAACCGGAGTTGACTACCGCGACTGGTTCAGAATCAAAAGTGCAGAGAGGGTTAGAATCTGGAGAAGGAGGACGACATGTATAGCATTCTCATGGCGCTTTCTTCTCGTGAGGAGCCAGTCATTCGTATTCTCGCATTTGGCCTTATATTCTTTTATTCCTTCTTCATTTTTTGGATTGGGGTGGAATCCCAAGAAATCATAAAGGGCTCGAACCTTTGCGAGGAGGAAGAGGATCATCAAAAGGCCAATAATACTGAAAGCGACGGAGCTGTAAATCAGCCAATCATTCTTTTCAACTTTCAAAAATGTTGTGGCTGTCAAATTCAGCCCGAAGATAACTCCTATCGTGGAGTAGGAAGCGAGGAAACATGACAACCAACGATCACGATATTTCTGATCCTGTAAGGCTAGTGATTCTGTTTCCATTTTGTTTTCTGAACGTAGAGCACTATCACGCCTGTAGCGCGGAGCGCGAAAGGCGTTGATAGCTGGATATGGCTTCCCTTCCGAGTATTCATGGACGCTGTATGGTGAAAGGGGAATCAAAAGAAGGAGACAATCTGCTATTCGTCGATGCCTACCGATTCGGCATATTCACGAATACTAGCTCGTTCCTCATCATTGATGGGGTGCCTCCAGCCGAGGAAATCCTGAGAGAACGATTCCTTGTGGGGGAACGTTTGGTGGAACCTGAAGGTAGCTTCCATGTCCGCCGAAAGGTAGTTCCTCGTGCACTCTGGGCAATAACCTAGTTCGCGTTGCCATACGTCAGAGCCATTTGCTCTCGAATTGATACAGGGGAAATTATTCGGACTATCCTCTAGCCAGATTTCCTGAGGGCGCTCGACAAAGAATCGGAACCCATGGATGAGCCCGTTTGCCAAAGCTCTCGCACGGTCTTCGTCATTGTCAATATATCGTTGATAGGGCTCGTAGCTGAGGAGAAAGCCTAACCCCTTCCTGTAACAAGTTGCCACTTGCCCACGGCCATAAACCAAGAATCGCTGATCAACCAGATATGCTTGGTAAATCGCATCCTCTGGCGGTGGGCGTGCAGTGATAAATCGTCGAAGCAGTGGCACGGCAACATATTGGACCATATCCTTGTAGTAAACGCTTCGTGACGTTGGTTTAGGAATCGATGGCCTTACGATAAACTCACAGCCGAAGAATTCACCTGCCTGCTTCGCCGCTGCTTGTAGAACTTCTTCGGGATATTCGCCCACCGGTTGAAGATACATTCGGTAGCCATCGGGTATTTCCTGAAGCCTCTTCAGAAAAATTCGTGGGTGGATTCCGGTTCGGGAAGGTCTCCCATGGTCTGGAATAGAGCGGTATGGAGGGCGTCGAAGGTTCTATAGCCGTATGCTTTTCTGGTGGCGAGATTTACTTTG
>Ga0208623_100454_pt1 | contig 26562 bp, 20 predicted proteins | sample HotLakConsUCCL28_FD_184737 | JGI IMG/M metagenome (GOLD analysis project Ga0208623, IMG submission 184737) | Hypersaline microbial mat communities from Hot Lake, Washington, USA - Hot Lake Consortium UCC-L28 (SPAdes) (version 2) ...
CGCCTGGGCGGCCTGGATCGTGGCCCGGCTCGGCGGCTGGAAAAATCATGCCAAGGACCGACCTGCCGGCCCCATCACATACCAACGCGGAATACAACAGTTCTGGACGATGCTGGAAGCATGGGAAATGAAAGATCTGTACCAACCCTAGCGTCACGATGGGGAGGATGAACCGTACTCCGCGCGCCCCCATCGATCGGGGGACGAAGGGGCTACTCCGCCGCCAGCGGCGGCGCCCCGGCATCCTCCTCGTCCTCGCCCAGCGAGACCAGCGTGGTGTTGCCGCCGGCGGCGGTGGTGTTGACGCTCAGCACGTGCTCGTGGGCGAAGCGGTAGAGGTAGTTCGGGCCGCCGGCCTTCGGCCCGGTGCCGGAGAGGCCCTGGCCGCCGAACGGCTGCACGCCGACCACCGCGCCGACCATGTTGCGATTGACGTACATGTTGCCGACGCCGACCCGCTGTTCGACATGGCGCGCGGTCCGCTCGATCCGGGAATGGACGCCCAGCGTCAGGCCGTAGCCAGTGGCGCGGATCTCCTCCAGCACCCGGTCTAGCTCGCCCGGCCTCCACCGGACCACGTGCAGGACGGGGCCGAACACCTCTCCCTGCAAACGGTTGAGCGAATCGATCTCGTAGGCGCGCGGCGCGAAGAACGTGCCGCCGCCGCTGCCGGGCTGCGGATCGGCGGTCATCAGCAGCCGGCCTTCGCGGTCCATCCGGCTGGCGTGGTCCCGCAGCATGGCGCACGCGTCGTCGTCGATCACCGGGCCGACATCGGTCTCCAGCAGGCCCGGATCGCCGACCTTCAACGTCGCCACCGCCCCTTCCAGCATGGTCAGGAGCTTGTCGGCGATGCCTTCCTGGACGTAGAGCACCCGGCAGGCGGAGCAGCGTTGGCCGGCGCTCTGGAACGCGCTTGCCACGACGTCGACGACCACCTGCTCCGGCAGCGCCGTCGAATCGACGATCATCGCGTTCTGCCCCCCCGTCTCGGCGATCAGCGGCACGATCGCGCCGTCGCGCTCGGCCAGCATCCGATTGATCCGCCTGGCGGTCTCGGTCGAGCCGGTGAAGGCGACGCCGGCGATCCGCTCGTCGGGGATCAGCGCACCACCCAGTTCCGCTCCGTCGCCCGGCAGGAGGTGCAGCACCTCGGCCGGCACGCCCGCCTCGCGGAACAGCCGGACCGCGCGCCAGGCGACGAGGCCGGTCTGCTCGGCCGGCTTGGCGATCACCGCGTTGCCGGCGACCAGCGCCGCGGCGACCTGACCGGTGAAGATGGCCAGCGGAAAGTTCCACGGACTGATGCACAGGAAGACGCCGCGGCCGCCCAGCCGGATCGTGTTCTCCTCGCCGGTCGGACCGGGCAGGCGCACCGGCCCGTCGAAGTGCCGACGCGCCCGGTCGGCGTAGTACCGGCAGAAGTCCGCCGCCTCGCGCACCTCGGCGATCGCGTCCGGCAGGGTCTTGCCCGCCTCGCGCACGCACAGCGCCATCAACTCGGCCCGATGCTCCTCCAGGAGGTCGGCCATCCGGTCGAGGCAGTCGGCGCGCGCCGCCCCGCCGCGGTCGTTCCAGCCGCGCCAGTCTCGGTGGGCGATTTCCAGTGCGCGCTGCGCCTCGCGCGAGTCGGCCCAGGCGATCTGCCCGACCTGGCGCTCCCGGTTCGACGGGTCGGTGACCGGGCGCGGCGCGGCGGCGCCCTCCCCGTCGCCGATCAGCGGCCGCGCCGTCCAGCCGGCGGCGATGGCCAGGTCCATCTCCTCGGCGAGCGGCCGCAGCGCCGTCGGATCGGAGAAATCGACACCGCGGCTGTTCCGGCGCGCCTCCCCGAACAGGTCGACCGGCAGCGGGATCCGCGGATGGGGCACCTTCTCCAGCTCGCGCACCCTGGCGACCGGATCGGCGACGATCTCCGCGACCGGCACCTGGTCGTCCTGCAGCCGGTTGACGAAGCTCGAATTCGCACCGTTTTCCAGGAGCCGGCGGACCAGATAGGCCAGCAGGTCCTCGTGGCTGCCGACCGGCGCGTAGATCCGCACCGGCAGCTCCCTGGAGACCACCTGGTCGAACAGCGGCTCTCCCATCCCGTGCAGGCGCTGGAACTCGAACCCCTCGCAGCGTCCCCCCGCCGCCTCCAGCACCCAGGCGAATGTGTGGGCGTTGTGGGTTGCGAACTGCGGATAGAAGACGTCCCGCCGCTCCAGCAGCGCCTTGGCGCAGGCGAGGAAGGAGACGTCGGTCGAGACCTTGCGGGTGAACACCGGATAGCCGTCCAGCCCGCGCTCCTGGGCGATCTTGATCTCGGTGTCCCAATAGGCGCCCTTGACCAGCCGGACCATCAGTTTGCGACCGTGCCGGCGGCCCAGCTCGGTCAGCCAGTCGATCACCCGGATCGCCCGCTTCTGGTAGGCCTGGAGGGCAAGGCCGAAGCCGTCCCAGCCGTCGAGCTTGGGGTCGCCGTAAACCTGCTCGATCACGTCGAGCGACAGGTCCAGGCGGTCGGCCTCCTCCGCATCGACGGTCAGGCCGATGTCGTACTGACGGGCGAGCAGGCTGAGTTCCTTCAGCCGGGCGACCAGCGCCGGCACGCACTCCTCCCGCCGGCCGGGCTCATAGCGCGGATGCAGGGCGGAGAGCTTGACCGAGATCCCCGGCCCGTCGACCGGCCCCTTGCCCCGCGCCGCCTCGCCGATCCGCCGGATGGCCTCCCGGTAGGCCCTGAAGTAGCGCTCCGCGTCGGCATGGGTCCGCGCCGCCTCGCCCAGCATGTCATAGCTGTAGCGGTAGCCCTGCCGCTCCGGCCCCTGGGCGCGGTCGAGCGCCTCCTTGATGGTCCGGCCCATGACGAACTGGCGGCCGAGGATGCGCATGGCGTGGCGCATCGCCTCGCGGATCACCGGCTCGCCCATCCGGCGGACGAGCCGGTCGAGCAGCGTGCGGGGCTGTTCGGCGACCGCCCTCGCCGCATCCTCCGGCCGGACCACCTTGCCGGTCAGCATCAGCGCCCAGGTCGAGGCGTTGACAAAGACGCTGTCGCCCTTGCCGACATGAGTGTCCCAAGCCGCCGTGCCGATCTTGTCCTCGATCAGCATGTCCATGGTCTCGGCGTCGGGAATCCGCAGCAGCGCCTCGGCGAGGCACATCAGCGCCACGCCCTCCTTCGTCGACAGGCCGTATTCGTTGAGGAAGGCGTCCAGGCCGCCGAAGATCCGGCGGTTTGCGCGCACGCCCTCGACCATCTCGGCGGCCCGCGCCTCGATCCGGCGACGCACCTCCGAGGGCTGGAACGCGCGGGCGGCGAGGTCCCGGACCGCCACGGTCTCGTCCATCCGGTAGGCACGGTCGATCGCGGCGCGGGTGCCATCGTGGCGCGGCAGCGGATTGTCGGCGAACGCGGTCATGGCGGCAGCCTCCCCGGACACGGATGAAGGGACGAATGGGACGAATGGGACGTGAGGCGTACCGCCCGAGCGGCCGGATGAAGCCGGCGGGACGGCAGGCGCCCGGCCGAACAGCGCCCGACGCGGCTCGGCCGGCGCCGGCGCCGGCGCGAAGTCGGCCTCCGCCAGACGCAACTCATAGCGCTGCTGCAGGTTCAGCCAATACTCGGCCGAGGTGCCGAAATAGCCGGCGAGCCGCAGCGCCGTGTCGGCGGTGACCGCCCGACGGCCCTTGAGAATGGCGGCGATCCGGTTGTGCGGCACGCCGATCGCGGCGGCCAGCGCGCGGGCGCTGAGCCCCCGGCGATCCAGGTCCGCGGCGAGCACCTCTCCCGGATGGCGCGGCGCGGCGCCCTCGCCCGGGTCCGGCGTCTGCGACGCGGCGGTGATCTCGGCCATGGCACGCCTCCTCCCCCTTTGACGACGATCGGCACCCTAGCATTTGGTACGCGGGACGTCACGCATTGATCAGTCCGAGGTTCGGACCGGGGTGGAACCGGCATCGCCCCTTCCCCGCCCGGCCGCGACCGCTATGATGCCGCCGCAACGACCAACCGGGGCGCTTGGGGAGGCGAAGCAGGCATGGCGGAGGAGCAGGGACTGGCGGAGGACCTGGCGGCGGGGGCACCCGAGACCGCGGCCGGACCGCTGACCGGCGTGACCGTGATCGACCTGACCCGGGTCCTGGCCGGTCCCTACTGCACCATGGTGCTGGGCGACCTGGGCGCGGAGGTGATCAAGGTCGAGCCGCCGGGCGGCGATGACGCCCGCACCTTCGGCCCCTTCGTCGACGGCCGCTCGGCCTATTTCGGCTCGCTCAATCGCGGCAAGCGCTCGATCGCCCTCGATCTCAAGGACGACGCCGACCGCCGCGTCTTCGACGCCCTGCTGGCCCGCGCCGACGTCCTGGTCGAGAACTACCGCCCCGGCACGATGGAGAAGCTGGGCTACGGCTGGCAGACGCTGAAGGAGCGGTTCCCCCGGCTGATCTATGCCGCGGTCAGCGGATTCGGCCATACCGGCCCCTACCGCAGTCGCCCGGCCTACGACATGGTGGTCCAGGGCATGGGCGGGATCATGAGCCTGACCGGCCATCCGGGCGGCCCGCCGACCCGGGTCGGCACCTCGGTCGGCGACATCACCGCCGGGCTGTTCACCGCCGTCGGGATCGCCTCCGCCCTGTTCCGCCGGCAGGAGACCGGCCGCGGCACCATGGTCGACGTGGCCATGCTCGACTGCCAGATCGCGATCCTGGAGAACGCGATCGCCCGCTATTTCGCGACCGGCGCCGTCCCCGGGCCGATGGGGGCGCGCCACCCGTCGATCACCCCGTTCGAGGCCTATGCCACCGCCGACGGCCACATCATCGTCGCCGCCGGCAACGACGGCCTGTTCGCCCGGCTGGCGACGGCGCTCGGCAACCCGGACCTGGGCCGCGACCCCCGCTTTGCCTCCAACGAGGCGCGCACGGCGAACGTGCTCGATCTCAAGGCCGAGGTCGAGGCGATCCTGGCGACCCGCACCACCGCCGACTGGCTGGAGGCGATCGGCGCCGCCGGCGTGCCGTGCGGCCCGATCAACGACGTGGCCCAGGCGCTCGCCGACCCACAGATCCAGGCCCGGACGATGGTGATCGAGGCGCTGGGCGGCTCCGGCAATCCGGACGGCGCGCCGATGAGGATGGCGGGCAACCCGATCAAGCTCGCCGACGTCCCCGACCCCGCCACGCGCACCGCGGCGCCCGACCTGGACGCCGACCGGGCGGCGATCCTGGCGGCGCTGGGCCTCGACTGAGCCCGGTCCGCCCCTCCTTGCGACATCGCCACCGCTTGGCCCGGCGTCGTCGTCTCGGGTAGAACGGTACGTCCGGGCGCGCATGCCCTCCCCTGCCCGGCGAGGACGGCGGCGATGAAGTGGGTTTGGCGGATCCTCGGCGGTCTGGCCGCGCTGGTGCTGGTGGTGGCGGCGGGGCTGTTCTTCTGGCTGCGATCCGGCCTGCCGGAGGCGGAGGCCGCCTATGGGGTGAACGGCGTCGAGGCGCCGGTGCGGATCGTCCGCGACGATCGCGGCATCCCGCACATCTTCGCCGCCAGCGCGAACGACGCCTTCTACGCCCTCGGCTTCCTGCACGCCCAGGACCGGCTCTGGCAGATGGAGGCGACGCGCCGCCTGGGCCAGGGCCGGCTTGCGGAGACGCTGCCGGTCGGCGGCGAGGTCCTGGTCCGGATCGACCGGACGATGCGAACCTTCGACATCCCGGGTCTCGCCCGCGCCGCCTATGCCGACCTGTCGGCCGAGATGCGCGCCCAGGTCGACGCCTATGCCCACGGGGTCAACGCGTGGGCCGAGGACCACCGGGGCGCCCTGCCGCCGGAGTTCGTCCTGCTGGGGCTCGATTTCGAGCCGTGGGAGCCGTGGCATGCCCTGATCTGGCCGCGGCTGATGGCGCTGCAGCTGTCCGAGGACTACCGCGCCGAACTGGCGCGCAGCGCCGTCCTGGACGCACTGGGTCCGGAGGCCGTTGGCGATCTCTGGCCGGACGGGGTGGGCCGCCCGCCGGCCACGCTCTCGTCGCCCGCCGACGCCGCCGGTGCCGCACCGCCGCCCGCGGCCCCGCCGGTCCGTCTCGCCGACACGCTCGGTCCCGGCGCCGCGGCGCGGCTGCTGGCGTCCCTGCCGCCGCCGCTGGGACCGTCGTCCGCCTCCAATGCCTGGGTGCTGGCCGGCGACCGGACCGATACCGGCGCACCGATCCTGACCAACGATCCCCATCTGGGGCTGGAGACGCCCATCCTCTGGTATCTGGCGCGGATCGAGACCCCGGACCTGCGGCTGGTCGGGGCAACGGTCCCCGGCGTGCCGATCCTCCTTCTGGGCCACAACGGCCATATCGCCTGGGGCCTGACCACCACCGGCAGCGACGTTCAGGACCTGGTGATCGAGCGGGTCGACCCCAGCGACCCGACCCGATACCTCACGCCCGACGGCTCGGAGCCGTTCGAGGCGCGGGAGGAGACGATCGGCGTGCGCTTCGGCGAGCCGGTGACCGTCACGGTCCGGCGGACGCGGCACGGGCCGGTCATCTCCGACGTCTCCCAGGACGCTGCGGCGGTGGCGGCGGCGATGCCGGAGGGCGAGCACGTGCTGGCGCTCGCCTATGCCGGCTTCGCCGAGGGCGACCGAACCGCCGATGCCTTCTACCGCCTGAACCGCGCCCGGTCCTGGGACGAGTTCGTCGACGCCATGGCGCTGTGGGGCGCGCCGCAGCAGAACGTGGTCTATGCCGACGTGGAGGGCAACATCGGCCTGTTCACGCCCGGCCGGCTGCCCGTCCGGCGCGGCCACGACGGCGCCTTTCCCGTGCCCGGCTGGACCGGCGACATCGGCTGGGACGGCTTCGTGCCGGTGGAGGAACTGCCCCAGCGCCTGAACCCGACCGGGGGTCGCCTGGTCAACGCCAACAACGCCGTGGTCGGCCCCGACTATCCCCACCTGATCGCCCGCAGCTTCGACGAGGCCTACCGCGCGGAGCGGATCGTCGAGATGCTGGACGACGACGACGGCCGCACCGTCTCCGGCCATGAGGCGATGCTGGCGGACACGGTCTCGCTGGCCGCCCGCGATCTGCTGCCGCTGATGCTCGAGGGTGTCCGGGCGGAGAATGCTGAGACCGCGGAAATCCTGGCCAGGCTGCGCCGCTGGGACCATCGGATGGACCGCGACGCGGCCGAGCCGCTGGTCTTCGTCACTTGGCTCTCGGAATTGCACCGGAGCCTCTATGCGGACGAGCTGGGACCGCTCTACGACGAGCTGTGGAACATGCGGCCCAGCGTGGTGAAGCGGATGCTGACCGACCGGACCGTCTGGTGCGACGACGTGACGACGGACGGCACGGAGGACTGCGCCGACGCGATCGGCCGCGCCCTTGCCGACACGCTCGCTCTGCTGGGCGACGGCGACGGCGACGGCGGGCCGCCGGCCGACCTGCGCTGGGGCGATGCCCATGTGGCGCCGCTGGAGCACCAGCTGTTCGGCCGCGTGCCCCTGGTCCGCGACCTGCTGTCCAATGCCGTGGAGACCGACGGCGGGCATTTCACGGTCAACCGCGGCGGCTTCTACGGCGCCGGCGGGGAAAGCCCGTTCGCCCACACCCACGGCGCGGGGTTCCGCGCGGTCTACGACCTCTCGGACCTGGACAACTCGCGGTTCGTCATCGCCACGGGGCAGTCCGGCCATCCCCTTTCGCCGCATTGGGGCGACATGGTGGAGACCTGGGCGTCCGGCGGCCATTTCCCGGTCGCCGGAGATCCGTCCGCGCTCGCCGCCGATGGCGCCCGGACACTGACGCTGCGACCGAGGAACTAGCCGGCCTGCAACAACCCGATAGACCCGTCAGAGCTTCTTGAGCTCCTCGATCTCACGGAGCGCGGCGCGTTCAAAACGTTTTATCTGCTGCGTAATTTTTTCGTCGACGCCGAAGGCGGCAGCACTTCTCCGTCCGTAGGAAGAGAAGTTGCGGACAACTCGAATGCCTTCATCGTCGCGTACCTTCAGATGGGTGAAGCGACGGTACAATCCTTTTGTGTGAGCCTTCGTGGACTTGCCAGAGGCAATGTTCACTTTGGCGATCCTGCGAGTACGGCGCATCGCCCTTCGCATCTTGCGCCACTGGCGAGCAAGGGAGCTCTCCCGAATTGCTGGCCCCGTTTCGTGAAGCGCGAATCCTAGGTATTGAGCTGCTTTGCCAGCCACGCTGGCGCCCGTGTCCGTGAATTCCGTTCTCTCAGTTTTGTGCGGCGAAATCTCCAACTTCTCCGCCTTTATGAGGTCCATGATTTTGGCCTCAGCCTCTGTCGCATGACCAGGTTCGCAGATCACCAAGATGTCGTCCGAATACCGGCGATACAGCGCGCCAATGCTGTCGCAGTAGGCGCGTGCAGCGGCGTCAAAATCAATCATGTATAGGTTGGACGCTGCCGCGCTTATGGGGGTACCCTGAGGGATGCCACGCCTATGCCCCTTTGCTAGTTCTGGGTTTGGGTGGAAATTGATGCCGCTAGCTTTCAGTTCTTCGACGCTTGCGATCCGATCCTTGCTCTTCTTCAGGCGGGGAGCGAACGTAGGGTTTGCTTTCAATTCCTCCACATCGACGTAGTGGAAAGCAGTAATCGCCCGAAACATACGCATCCAATCCGCGGGGAGCGACGCTACGCCAAGCATCGCTTTCAGGCGACGCTTCAATAATATGTGGTCAAGGTTGTCGAAGAAGCTGCTGACGTCGAATGCCAATATCGTGACGGGGGCATGGGTCTTAGCGAACGCAAGTACTTCTGCCGAGAAGTCATAGTTACCGCGTCCGAGGGCGCGATAGGCCAGAACGCTATCGGACAGACCTTGAGCCTCGTAGTACGCGTCCAGCAACTTGTTCATCTTGCTGGCGTAGTAGGAAAGTATGCAGGCATCCCGATGCGATGCGTACCTAATCGGGCGTTCCTTGGTTGTAATTGTTCGTATCCCGGTCTTTGGGCACTTCTTATAGCGCCTCTCAGACTTCGTGTAGTGCAGGAGAGGGAGGAACGAGTGCCTAAGTACAAAGTTCGGGTCCATCACCTTTTTGGCAAATTTTTCGCCTACGGGAAGATCGAAATGGCGATAACCCCTGGACTTAAACCAATCGAGCGGCATCTATTTTCCTTGTCGCAGAGTTCGGAGGACTGGCCCTGACCCTGGGCTCCGGTTTTTACGCCGGGCGTCCTCCGAACGCACGCCACTTTCTGTCAGCGTATACGTTCAGCGTCTCATCTCCGAACGCCTCGCAGGCACGGGTCTCGAAACGCGAGGTGGCATATTGTAACCGTGGAGGTCCGAGCTATGCTCGATGTCTCACTCAATCTGGCTCTGGTCGCGGCGATGCTAATCCGCATCGTGCTGCCCGGTCGCCCTAAAGAGGTTGACACGTTCAACGGCCAAACTCCCGAGCCAATTCCCGGAAGCCGCTCGCAGATAGTGAGCGGGTTCAGGCTCTTCAAGATGTCCTAAACCATTTCTTAATCTATGGCCTCTTTATGCACGGTCCACTATCCGCGATGGACCCGCCGATGCGGTGGCTGGCGGCGGCGCCACCCCGAGCCGCGCCGCCGCCTTCTGGCAACTCATCCCGTTCCGCTCGATCGCCCCAGCCACGCACACGGCAGGTCTATCGATAGCCCTCGGCCCGTTCATGCTGGCCTCCATCCCTAGCAAATCTCTTGAATCAAAACGCCACCGACTTGGCAATCTCCGTCGATTGCTGGCGGCCGAAAACCGCTCTAGCCAACGCTTGCGATAGCTGTCACCCTGATCGACGCGTCAGCGGTGGGCCGGGATCCCGACGGACACCGCCCCGGCTGCCGGCCCGCAGCGGCCGCACCCCTTGGCCACTCTCGCGCACCGACCATCGAGGCCCTGGCTTTCGCCAGGGTGACCGGCGCTGTTTGGCGGTTCCCCATCGGCCCACCCCGGCCCTTCCCCACGCCCGTCATGCCGGACGCCGCGCCAGCGGCGATCCGGGACCCCGCCGGACGGCGCACTGGCCGCCCCGATCCCGACAGAAGCCGTCGCATCCGCACTGGCGCGACGCGGCCGGTGGCGCGACAGTGGCGCCCCGCCCGCCTACCGGGCCCGCATTGGGTCCGCCGCCTGCTGCCGGAGCTTTGCCATGTTGCCCGTCACCCTTGCCGACATCCGCGCCGCTGCCCGCGCCATCGACGGCGAAATCGTGCGCACCCCCACCGTCGAGGCACCGGGCCTGGGCGAGCAACTCGGCTGCCGGCTGGCGCTCAAGCTGGAGAACCTGCACTACACCGGCTCGTTCAAGGAGCGCGGCGCGCTCAACCGCCTCAAGGCGCTGTCGCCGGAGGAGCGCACCCGCGGCGTGATTGCGATGTCGGCCGGCAACCACGCCCAGGGCGTCGCCCACCACGCCCGGCGCCTGGGCATCCCCGCGACCATCGTCATGCCGCGCTATACGCCGTTCACCAAGGTCGCGCGGACCGAAGGCTTCGGCGCCACCGTCGTGCTCCAGGGCGAGAACCTGGACGACGCCCGCCCGGCCGTCGAGCGGATGATCGCGGAGGAGGGGCTGACCCTGATCCACCCCTACGACGACCCGCGGATCATCGCCGGCCAGGGAACGATCGCGCTCGAGATGCTGCGCGCCGCTCCCGACCTCGACGACGTCGTCGTGCCGATCGGCGGCGGCGGGATCATTTCCGGCATCGCTGTCGCCGCGCGGGAGATCAACCCCCGGATCCGAGTCACCGGCGTGGAGGCGTCGCTCTATGCCTCGATGAGCGATGCGCTCGCCGGACGCACCGGCGTGCGCTACCACGGGCCAACCCTGGCCGAGGGCATCGCCGTCAAGAGCCCCGGAAAGCTGACCACCGAGATCGTCCGTGCCCTGGTGGACGAGATCGTGACGGTCGACGAAGGGGCGATCGAGCGGGCGGTTCACCTGCTCCTGACCGTCCAGAAGGTCCAGGCGGAAGGGGCCGGCGCGGCCGGTATCGCCGCGGTGGCCCAGCATCCCGAGCGGTTTGCCGGGCGCAGGGTCGGCGTCGTGATCTGCGGCGGCAACATCGACCAGCGCGTGCTCTCCTCCATCCTGATGCGAGGGCTGGTGCGTGCCGGCCAGCTGGTCCGCCTCCGGGTCGAGATCGAGGACGCGCCCGGCATCCTGGGGCGGGTGTCCGGCGTGATCGGCAACGCCGGCGGCAATATCGTCGAGGTCTATCACCAGCGCTTGTCCTTCGACATGCCGGTCAAGCGGGCCGATGTCGACGTCGTGGTGGAGACCCGCGACCGGCCGCATGTTGACCGGATCGTCCAGGACCTGGCGCTCGCCGGCTTCGACTGCGAGGTGCTGACCGAGATCGGGGGCTGACCGGTCGGGGCGGCCGGCCGCCGGTCGAAGGAATTTCATGTTTATTTTATGGCAGTCCCTGCAGGTTAAGGGACACACTGTCACTCCCTGGCCCGTCACGGTCGGCAGCAGCGGTCCTGGACGGAGAAAACCCGAAGGACACACTCAGATGATCCGATTCACCGTCACCCGCCTGCTGGCCGCCGCCAACCTTGCGGCGATCGCCGTTCCCGCCGCGGCCCAGGACTTCAGCCAGCCGCCGACGTTCGGCAGCGCGGCGCTGAAAAGCGGCTTCGCGCCCGATCCCCAGGCCGTCTCCATGGTTCCCGGCGGCAGCACCGACGCGGCGCGCACCCTCGGCGGTGCCTGTGTCGGCGGCATCGCGGAGGCCCCGGACTACCGCATCGACTTCGCGGCCGGGCAGTACGTGCTCCAGTTCTACGTCCGGTCGAACGAGGACACGACGCTGGTGATCAATGCGCCGGACGGCAGCTGGTACTGCAACGACGACACCGACGGCTTCGACCCCGCCGTGTTCTTCCAGTCGCCGATGAGCGGCCAGTACGATATCTGGATCGGCACCTTCTCCGGCGGTATCGGCACCCAGGCGACCCTCTACATCACCGAGCAGAGCACCCGCTACTGACGTCCGCCGGGCGCGAGTCGACTGCGGCGGTCAGCGACCGCCCGGCCCCTCCGCCAGGCGGGAATACCGGCCCCGGTGATAGACCAGCGGGGCGCTGCCCGGCCCGTCCGACGCGATCAGCCGGACCACCCTGCCGACCAGGATGATGTGGTCTCCGCCGTCGTGGATCGCCTCCGTCCGGCAGTCGAGCGCGGCCAGCGCGTCGACCAGGACCGGCGCGCCGGTCTCGGCCGTCGCCACCGGCACCTCCGCCCAGTCGTCGGGCGCCCTGGCGAACCGGCTGCTCAGGGCCTCCTGCTCGGCGCTCAGCACGTTGACGGCAAACCGGCCCGCGGCTTCGAACGCCGGCCGGGTGCGCGCCTTCTTCTCCAGGCAGAACAGGATCAGCGGCGGGTCCAGGGAGACCGAGGTGAACGAGTTCACCGTCACACCTACCGGCCGGTCGTGAGCGTCCAGCGTCGTCGCCACGGTGACGCCGGTGACGAAGCGGCCCATCGCATCGCGAAAGGCGCGCGGATCGATCGCGGCATCCTCGGCCGGGATCTCGGCGGCGGCGGCCGCGGGGCGGGGATCGGGCATCGGCGCGGCGGACTCGCTGGTCGAGGGACGGAGGAGGGATCGGACGGAAACCGGCATCGGAGGAACGTGCATAGCGTGCATAGGGTGGCGAAGCGGCGGACCAGCGCTAAACATGCGGGCCGCTCCCCCGGACGGCAACCCCGGATCGTCGGGGTTCCGGCGAGCGCCGTCGGCTCAACCCTTCCTTAACGGAGATGCGACAGGGTTAACCGCGGCGAGGCCCGTTCCGGGACCCCGCCGCCTCGTCACCCCGCGCCTTGTGGAAGGAGCGCCGGTTCATGCTGCTCGCCGTCGGCTCCGTGATCGTCGTCATCTGCACGCTCGGCGGCTATGCCGCGATGGGCGGCAAGCTCTACGTCCTCTGGCAGCCGTTCGAGGTGGTGATCATCTGCGGCGCGGCGCTGGGCGGTTTCGTCATCGCCAATTCCAAGGTGGTCCTGACGCGCTCGGCGAAGGCGGTCGGCCAGGCGGCCAAGGGCACGCCCTACACCAAGCAGAGCTACCTCGACCTGCTGTCGCTGCTTTACCAGATCCTCAAGCTGGCCAAGACCAAGGGGATGATCGCGGTCGAGCCGCATGTCGAGGACCCGCACAACTCGCCCCTGTTCCAGGCCTTCCCCAGCGTGATGAAGAACCACCACGCGGTGACCTTCCTGTGCGACTACCTGCGCCTGATGTCGCTCGGGACGGAGGAGCCGCATACGCTCGAAGACCTGATGGACGAGGAGATCGAGACCCACCACCATGAGAACCACACCGTCTCCTCGGCGATCCAGACCATGGCGGATTCGCTGCCGGCGCTGGGGATCGTCGCGGCGGTGCTCGGCATCATCAAGACCATGGGCTCGATCACCGAACCGCCCGAGGTGCTGGGCAAGCTGATCGGCGGCGCGCTGGTCGGCACCTTCCTCGGAGTCTGGCTGTCCTACGGCTTCGTCGCGCCGCTGGCCAACTCGATGAAGGGGATGCACGAGGCCGAGGGCAAGTACTACCAGTGCATCAAGGCGGCGCTGCTGGCCCATCTGCACGGCTATGCCCCGGCGGTGTCGGTCGAGTTCGGGCGCAAGGCGCTCTATTCCAATGTCCGGCCGACCTTCTACGAGGTCGAGGAGACCACCCAGGCGCTGCCGCCCGCCGCCTGACGCCCGGCACCCACCCCGGAGCGGGAGACCGACATGGCGGCCGGCAACGATCGTCCGATCATCATCAAGAAGAAGCGCAAGGCCGCCGGCCACGCCCATCATGGCGGTGCCTGGAAGGTCGCCTATGCCGACTTCGTGACCGCGATGATGGCGTTCTTCCTGCTGCTTTGGCTGCTCAACGTCACCACGGACGAGCAGCGGGCCGGCATCGCGGACTATTTCGACCCGGCGAACGTGGCGCGGGCCACCAGCGGCGCCGGCGGCATCCTGGGCGGCGCGACCCTCACCTCCCCCGGCAGCCAGGTCAGCCCCTCGGCGCGGGCCAGCCTGCACGACAGCCGCCCCGGCCGGCGCGAACCCGTGCCCGACGCCCAGTGGCACGACGAGAATTCGACCGACGAGGTCATTCCGGAGGGCAACGCCGCCACCAACACCGCGGGCGGCGGTACCGGCAGCCAGGCCGATGGCCGCCAGGGGCCGGACGACGCGCCGCGCGGCTTCGCGCTCGGCGGCGACCGGACCGGCGTCGACGGCGACCCGACCGACGCCACCGGCACGGCCGAGGCGGGCGCCGACCCGGCCGGTGCCGCCGGTGGGCCGGCGACCGACCGGCAGCTTGCCGAAGCCCTGGCCGAGCAGGAGCGCCAGGCGTTCGAGGCGACCGAGGCCGAGCTGCGCCAGGCGATCCAGGAGATGCCGGAACTGCAGGAACTGGCGCGCAACCTGGTCGTCGAGCAGACGCCGGAAGGCCTGCGCATCCAGATCGTCGACCAGGAACGCTATTCCATGTTCCCGCAGGGCAGCGCCGCGCCCTACGGCCATGCCGAGGAGTTGATTGGCCTGATCGCCCGGGTGGTCGACCGGCTGCCCAATTCGATCTCGATCACCGGCCACACCGACGCCACCCCGTTCGCCGCGGGCTCGGGCTCCGACAACTGGGAACTGTCGGCCGACCGCGCCAACGCCAGCCGCCGCGCCCTGGTCGCCGCCGGCCTCGACCCCGCGCGGATCGAGACCGTGGTCGGCCGCGCCGACACCGACCCGCTGTTCGCCGACGACCCGGCCAGCCCGCGCAACCGCCGCATCTCCATCACCCTGCTGCGCGAAGCCCCCCTCGTCCCCGGCCCCGCCGTCTCGAACTGAACACAGGTGTAGGTCGGACCACCGGTCTGACACGCCTTTGTAGGTCGGACCACCGGTCCGACATGCCTTTGTAGGTCGGACCACCGGTCCGACATGCCTTTGTAGGTCGGACCACCGGTCCGACATGGGAGCACGAAGGCGCCGGCGCCGGCCGAACGGCTGTCCAGAGCCACCGTCCCCGTCGGACTCCTGCGCACCGCGGGCCACCCGGGGCGCATCCCTGCGAAGCGCGCAGCCGTGCAACGTTGTCAATTGTTGTCATTTGTCGTCATTCGGCCTCTCCGTCGCGACTCCGGCCCCGATCCCGACGCCGACGCCGACGCACCTCGCCCGTCGATTGGTAGGAACTCTATCCTCCTTTCGCCTCATCGCCAACCGGCAGCGCGTATTGGGACCGTGGGCCGGGTGGCTTTCTGCCGGTCCCGTCACAGCGCTGCCGGTCGGTCGATCCGCCTCGACGGTTTGCCCGACGGCCGGCGCCGTCCCGTCTCGCAGACCCTGCGGATTTGCGAAACCCACGGCACGCCGCGGGTCGGGGCGCGGCGGAGCGCGGTGACGCCCACCCCGCCGCCCGCGTACGGTCCCGCCGTCGCGCCTGCGCTGCGGTGCGGTGCGATGCGATGCGATGCGACCTACATGTTCGACGCGACCCGCGCTCCCCCGACCGCCGCTCGGTCCCGCGCGTTCCGCCCGGCTGTTGTGCCCTGCCCCCCGCCTGTCGTTATACTCCCCCTAGATCCCAAGCGGCGACGGCGCGCGCTGCAAGGCCGCGCGCTCGGTCTCAGGAACCCGCCACCGGCCCGCGTCTGGCAGGCGCCTTGCAAGGACGACGGAGGCACGAAGCCCGTGCTCCGACCGCCGCACCCGGAACAGGAAGGCCCGACTCCCGTGACCGCCCTCGACCGACCGATCGACGACCTCCTCGCCGGCTACGAGCCCGGTGCGTTCACCGACGAGCTGGTCCGCCGGCCGGGGCTCGACACCGCGGTCACCGCGGAGATCCGCCGCCGGCTCGCCGCCTATCCGATGGAGGAGTTGCTGCGCCGCAGCCGCTTCGCCGAGCGCGAGCTGTTCAACCTCGGCATCACCTTCCTGATCATGTCGGACAGCCAGGCGATCGACCGGATCCTGCCGTTCGACGTGATCCCGCGGCTGATCACCGCCGATGAGTGGCGCCACCTGGAGGCGGGGATCGTCCAGCGGGTGCAGGCGATCAACCTGTTCCTGCACGACGTCTACCACGACGGGAAGATCTTCAAGGACGGCGTGGTACCGAAGGACCTGGTCCACGGCAACGCCAATTTCGTCAAGGCGATGGTCGGCCTCGAGGTGCCGTTCGGCACCTATGTCCACATTCTCGGCATCGACCTGGTGCGCGACGGCGACGGCACGTTCCGGGTGCTGGAGGACAATGCCCGGGTGCCCTCGGGCGTCTCCTACGTCATCGAGAACCGGCACATGATGCAGCGCGCCTTCCCCGACCTGATGGAAGGGATCGGCGTCCGCCCGGTCGGCGCCTACGGCACCCGCCTCGCCGACGCCCTGTGCACCGTGGCGCCGCGCAACGACGACCCCAGCCCGGTCGTGCTGTCGCCCGGCAGCTACAACTCCGCCTATTTCGAGCACGTCTTCCTGGCGCGGGAGATGGGCGTGCCGCTGGTCGAGGGCCCGGACCTGGTGGTCGCCGAGGACGACCGGGTCTACATGAAGACGATCGACGGCCTCGCCCGGGTCGACGCGATCTACCGCCGGATCGGCGACGACTTCCTGGACCCAGAGGCGTTCCGCGACGACAGCCTGATCGGCGTGCCCGGGCTGATGCGCGCCTATCGCGCGGGCAACGTGGCGCTGGCGAATGCGCCCGGCACCGGCGTCTGCGACGACAAGGCGGTCTATGCCTACATGCCGCGGATCATACAATACTACCTCGACCAGGAGGCGATCCTGCCCAATGTGGACACTCATATCTGCCGGGAGCCCGAGGGTCTGAGCTACACGCTCGACAACCTGGACAGTCTCGTGGTCAAGCCGGTCGGCGAGGCCGGCGGCTACGGGATCACGATCGGTCCGCGCGCCACGGCGGCGCAGCTGGAGGCCTGCCGCGAGGCGCTGCTGGCCGACCCGGCGAACTACATCAGCCAGCCGGTGGTGCCGCTGTCGGTCTGCCCGACCGTGTGCGACACGGCGATCGAGCCGCGGCACGTCGACCTGCGCCCGTTCGCCGTCACCGGCGACAGCACCTGGGTGCTGCCCGGCGGACTGACCCGCGTCGCGATGCGCAGGGGATCGCTGATCGTCAACTCGTCGCAGGGCGGCGGGTCCAAGGACACCTGGGTGCTGGAGTGACCGCCATGGCCCGCCTGCTCGCCCGATCCGCCGAAAGCTGCTTCTGGACCGCCCGCTACATGGAGCGGGCGGAAAACCTGGCGCGCATCCTGGACGTGACCGAGACCTTCTCGCGCGACAGTCGGGGCGCCAACGACTGGGCCTCGGTGGTCGCGCTCAACGCCGATCACGAAAGCCTCGCCGAACGGTACCCGAAGGCGACCGCGGAGGCGGTGATCCACTTCTACGTGCTCGACGGCTCCAATCCGACGTCGATCCTGTCGGCGGTCCGCGCCGCGCGGGAGAACGCGCGGGTGCTGCGCCCCCTGATCTCCACGGAGATGTGGAGCCAGATCAACGTCTTCTACAACTGGATGCTGGGCCTGACCCCGGCCGACGTGGCGCTCCACAGGCTCAGCCCGCTGCTCGCCCAGATCAAGGAGGGCTGCCAGGCCCATACCGGCATCCTGGAGGGCACGTTCTACCGGGACGAGGGCTGGTACTTCTATCAAGCCGGCAAGATGCTGGAGCGCGCCGACCAGACCACGCGCCTGCTCGACATCAAGTACCACACGCTCCAGCCGCGCGGCGACGGCATGACCCGGCTGATCGACGAGAGCCAGTGGAACGCCGTCCTGCGCGCCGCCGCCGGCTACCACGCCTTCCGCCGCATCCACCCGCGCGGGATGCGCGTCGAGGCGGTGGCCGGCTTCCTCCTGTTCAACGACTCCTTCCCCCGCTCGGTGGCCGTCTGCATCGAGCGGCTGGATGGCCTCTTGACCGAATTGAAGTCCCGCTACAGCCTGAGGGGCGGCAATTCCGTGCTGGAGCAGCTGGACGAGATGAGGGCGGTGCTGGCGGCCAAGCCGATCGAGACCGTCCTGGCGGAGGGGTTGCACGAGTACCTGGACTGGCTGCAGATCCGGCTGAACGGCCTGGCGGGGGAGCTCGGGCGGTCGTTCTTCGCCCGCGACGGGGTCCAGGCGCAGGGGCAGAGCGCCGCCTGACACGCAGGCGCGGCAGACCGCGGGGACAGCGGACGAGGGGCGGCGGACGAGGGGCGGCGGACGAGGGGCGTCGCCGGCGGCGCGAACGGGGGCGGAAGGGCAGCGGATGTCGGTCATCGGGGCGAAAACGGGCCGCCTGGTCCATTTCTACCGGTCCGGGCCGATGCCCTGCCCTTACCTGTCGGGGCGGATCGAGCGCAAGCTGTTCACCCGGATGACCGGGCCGGACGCGGCCAGCCTGAATTCCATCCTCAGCCAGGCCGGGTTCCGGCGCAGCCACGACGTGGTCTACCGGCCGGTCTGCCCGGGCTGCAATGCCTGCGTGCCGGTGCGCATCCCGGTCGACCGGTTCCGCCCCAACCGCAGCATGCGGCGAATCCTGGCCGCCAATGCCGAGCTGGAATCGCTGGAACGGCCCCCGCGCGCGACGCCGGAGCAGTATTCCCTGTTCGGCCGCTACCAGCACCACCGCCACGGCGAAAGCGACATGGCGCGGATGGGCAGGGCCGACTATGCCGCCATGGTCGAGGACGGCGCCGCCGCGGCCTCGATCTGGGAATTCCGCCCCGCCGGGCCGGACGGACGGCCGGGCCCGCTCGCGGCCGCCATGCTGGCCGACCGGCTCGACGACGGCCTCTCGGCGGTCTACAGCTTCTTCGATCCCGAACTGGAACGGCGCAGTCCCGGCACCTTCATGATCCTCGCCATGGTGGAGGAGGCGCGGCGGCTGGACCTAGCCTATGTCTATCTGGGCTACTGGATCGCCGACAGCCGGAAAATGGCCTACAAGGCTCGATTCCGGCCTCTCGAGGCGCTGGTCGACGGGGTTTGGCGGGATCTCGACCGCTAGTCGGGCTTAAGGTGCCCACCCTTTGGGCAGCACTGCCTTTCTTCTGCAATCTCCGACGGAAATCGTTGCGTTCGCGGGACGCGCCGGTATCTTGCTGGCACCGGACGAGGTTTTCGCCGTTTGCGCGAGGGAGCGTGCATCGGCGGCCGCCGGGAGGGCCGTCATGGGAGGACGGCTCGGACGGTGGTCACCTGTCGAATCAGGTCCGGTACCCAACCCTGGTAAGGCGAACTCTGGGAGGAGATTTTCCATGGCCATCGAGCGCCGTAAGCTGATGAAGGCCGCTGCCCTGGGCGGCGTCGGTGCCGCCGCGGCGGCAGCGTCGAATTTCCCGAAGCCGGCCCTGGCGCAGGAGCGCCGGGAACTGACGATGGTCACCACCTGGCCGAAGAACTTCCCGGGTCTGGGCACCGGCGCGCAGCGCGTGGCGGACCGGATCACGGCGATGACCGGCGGCCAGTTGACCGTCACGCTTTACGCCGCGGGCGAACTGGTCGGCGCGTTCGACAGTTTCGACGCCGTTTCCGCCGGTACCGCCGACTGCTGGCACGGCGCCGCCTACTATTGGCAGGGCAAGAGCCAGGGCTTCAATTTCTTCACCGCGGTGCCGTTCGGCTTCACCGCGCCGGAGCTGATGGCCTGGATCCATTTCGGCGGCGGCCAGGAGCTGTGGGACGAGCTGGCGGCCGGCTTCAACGTCAAGCCGTTCATGGCCGGCAACACCGGCCTCCAGATGGGCGGCTGGTTCCGGCAGGAGGTCAACGCGCCCGAGGACTTCTCCGGCCTGCGCTTCCGGATGCCGGGCCTCGGCGGCGAAGTGCTGCGCCGGATGGGCGCGGCCGTAGTCAACCTGCCGGGCGGCGAGATCTTCCCGTCGCTGCAGTCCGGGGCGATCGACGCCACCGAGTGGGTCGGCCCGTGGAACGACCTGGCGTTCGGCTTCTATCGCGTCGCCAGCTACTACTACTACCCGGGCTTCCACGAGCCGGGGTCGGGCCTGGAATTCTCGATGAACCTCGACGTCTACAACAGCCTCAGCGACGAGCATAAGGCGATCGTCGCGGCGGCGTCGGCGGCCGAGAACGACATCATGCTGGCCGAGTTCAACGCGCGGAACAACGACGCGCTGAACACCCTGATCAGCGAGCATGGGGTCGAGCTGCGGAAGTTCTCGCCCGAGATCTTCCAGGCGTTCGGCGAGGCGTCCGAGGAGGTGCTGGCCGAGGCCGGCGCGACGGACGAGATCAACGGCCGGATCTACGAGAGCTTCGTCAATTTCCGCGACAAGGCGATGGCCTGGACGAACCTCTCCGACTTCAGCTACGTCGAGCTGCGCAATCAGGTCCTCGAACAGCTGCGGGGCTGAGGGCCGGCATAGAACCGGGTCAGGGGCTCACGGCGACGGACCTCGGGTCGGCCGTGGGCCCTTTTCATGCCCCGCCTTCTGCGCCGGGCGGCGTCGGCGGCGCACGCAGTCCCTTGCGTTTTGTATCGATTCATCCGCTATAAAGGCCCCTAGTCGAGGTCCGGCCGCGTGCCGGGCCCGGTGAATTCCTCGAACCGACCCTGGGAGGGTGACGGACTTGTCCGCCCTGATCGTGGCCTATCGGGCCATCGACCGGTTGAATGACGTGATCGGCCGCGGCGTCTCGTGGCTGGCGCTGTTCCTGGTTCTGGTGCAGTTCATCCTGGTCATCATGCGCTACGTCTTCGGTGTCGGATCGGTGATGACGCAGGAATCGCTGATCTACGCCCACGGCGTCCTGTTCCTGATGGCCGCCGGCTACACGCTGCTGCACAACGGCCATGTCCGGGTGGACATCTTCTATCGGGAGGCCCCGCCGCGCCGCAAGGCGATCATCGACCTCCTCGGGGTGCTGATCCTGCTGCTGCCGTTCTGCTACCTGATCTGGTATGCGGCCTATCCCTACGTGATGAATTCCTGGCGGGTGCTGGAGGGCTCGAAGGAGACCAGCGGCCTGCCCGGCATCTTCCTCCTGAAGACGGTGATCCTCGTGTTCGTCGCCCTGGTTGCCCTGCAGGGGCTGTCGCTGGCCCTCCGCTCCATCCTGGTCCTGTCGGGCCGGATCGACCCGGCCGAGGCCGAGATCGAAGGGGGCAACTGAGATGGGCGGCCACCTCTCGGAAATCCTCGACATCGGCATGTTCGTCGTCGCCTGCGTGGTGCTGCTGGCTGGCTTCCCGGTCGCCTTCACGCTTGCCGGCGTGGCGCTGGTCTTCGCGGTCATCGGCTGGTCGCTGGGCGTCTTCGACCTCAGCTTCGTGCGGTTCATCCCGCAGCGCATCTTCGGCACAATGACCAACGAGGTGCTGATCGCGGTGCCGCTGTTCGTCTTCATGGGCGTCATGCTGGAGCGCTCCAAGGTCGCCGAGGAGCTCCTGGAAAACATGGGCCGCCTGTTCGGTACGCTGCGCGGCGGGCTCGGCATCTCCGTCTCGGTGGTCGGCGCCCTGCTCGCGGCCTCGACCGGCATCGTCGGCGCCACGGTCGTCACGATGGGGCTGCTGTCGCTGCCGACCATGCTACGCAACGGCTACGACACCAAGCTCGCCTGCGGATCGATCTGCGCGGCCGGTACGCTGGGGCAGATCATCCCGCCGTCGATCGTCCTGGTGATCCTGGGCGACCAGATCTCGAACTCCTACCAGCAGGTCCAGCTGGAGATGCAGCAGAAGGCCTGGGGGGAAGGCGACTACTCCTTCTCGCCCGACACCGTGTCGGTCGGCGACCTGTTCGCCGGGGCGCTGATCCCCGGGCTGATGCTGGTCGGGATGTACATCCTCTACCAGGTCATCGTCGCGATCGTCCGGCCGGCCAGTTCGCCGCCGCTGCCGGCCGACGAGGCCCGCGCCGGCATGACCACCGGCCAGATCTACTTCGCCATCCTGAAGGTGCTGCTGCCGCCGGTGATCCTGATCATCGCCGTCCTCGGCTCGATCCTGGCCGGCATCGCCACGCCGACCGAAGCGGCCGGCGTCGGCTCGATCGGCGCCCTGCTGCTGGCCGGGCTGAAGCTCGACGAGAGGCGCGGCTGGTCGATCTACGGCGCGACGCTCTCCCTGGTCGCGCTCCTGGTCCTGACCGCATATGTCGATCTCCGGATCACCCGGACCGTCATTCCCACCGGCGACATGATCGGCATCGTCGTCGCGATCCTGCTCTGCCTGGGCCTGGCATGGGGCATCCTGATCAGCCTGTGGCGGGTCTACCGCACCCGCGTCCTGCACCAGGTGATGCGGTCGACGGCCCAGATCTCGTCGATGGTCTTCATCATCCTGATCGGCGCGGCGCTGTTCAGCCTGGTGTTCCGCGGCCTGGGCGGCGACGAGGCGGTGCGCCACTTCCTGGAGGGCCTGCCGGGCGGCATCTTCACCGCCGTCTTCGTCGTGATGGCGGTGATGTTCCTCCTGGGGTTCTTCCTGGACTTCATCGAGATCACCTTCGTGGTCGTGCCGATCGTCGGCCCGATCCTGCTCGCCATGGGGCTGGATCCGGTCTGGCTCGGCATCATGATGGCGATGAACCTGCAGACCTCGTTCCTGACGCCGCCATTCGGCTTCGCCCTCTTCTACTTGCGGGGGGTGGCGCCGCCGTCGATCAAGACGATGGAGATCTACAAGGGCGTCATCCCCTTCGTGATCATCCAGTTGATCAGCCTCGCGATCGTCGCCCAGTTCCCGCAGCTGGCGACCTGGCTTCCGGAGGTGGTCTTCGGGTAGGGAGGGCTTGTGGGGGGCCGGGCGCGATGCCGGCCCTCCTCGCCGCCGTCACGGGAGGCCCCGGCTCATGTCCCGAGCCGCTTCCAGACCTCCAGGCCCGACCAGGTCTCCAGGAACCGGTAGGGATAGGCCGGCAGTCCGCCCGCGGAGATCTCCGACAGCCGCGCGATATCGGCCGGGTCGAGAACCAGATCACCGGCCGCGAGCGTCTCCGCCAATTGATCGGCCGTGCGCGCGCCCAGCAGGACGGAAGCCACGCCGGGCCGCGACGCCAGCCAGGCGATCGCGACATGGGACGGCGGCCGGCCGTACCGCTTCGCGACGGTCCGAAGCACCCGCAGGATCTCGTGGGTCCGGGGGGTGTTGCGCAGGTCGTAGGCCTCCACGCCCCGGTCGGGGTCCTCCCCGAGACGGGTTGCGCCGCTCGGGCGCGTGTCGGCGCTGTACTTGCCGGTCAGCCAGCCGCCGCCGAGCGGCGACCATGGGGTCACCGCGATGCCCTCCTCCAGGCAGCAGGGCAGGACCTCGATCTCGATGCCGCGCTCGAGCAGGTTGTACTGGGGCTGGAGGGCCACCGGCGACGGGTAGCCCTCGGCACGCGCCGTGGAGACGATCTTCTGAAGCTGCCAGCCCGACACGTTGGACCAGGCGACGTTGTGGATCTTCCCGGCCCTGACCAGGTCGGCCAGCGCGGCCAGGGTCTCGGCGACGGGGGTATGGCGGTCCCAGCCATGGATGAAATAGACATCGATCGCATCGACCTGAAGGCGTCTCAAGCTCGCCTCGACGGACCGGATGACGCTGCGGCGGGATCCACCATGGCTTCCCGGCGGCGGCGCGAACCGTCCCTTGGTCGCAAGAATGAGATCGCCGACGCCCCCGCGGCCGCGGGCCCATTTACCGATGATCCCTTCGGACAGGCCGTTGCCGTAGACATCGGCCGTGTCGATGAAGGTTCCGCCGTGATCGACGAAAAGGTCGAGTTGCCGGAACGCCTCGTCCTCGTCCGTTTCGGCGCCGAACGTCATCGTGCCGAACCCCAGCCGGGACACCATCGGGCCGCCCGTGCCCAGAGGGCTCGTCGGCAGTGTCGCTCCTGCGGTCGGAATCGGCGACATCAGTCATCTCCCTTCGGGATCCGGCCGGACGAACGAGCGCCTCGGCGGGTGGAACGGCGTGACCGTCGAACGACTGCTGGCGGCCGACGAACCGGGCGGACGATAGACTGTCTCCGGATCTCCCTGGAATGAACGGTTCCGAAAGCGGCTTTTCAGTCCTGGAACGACCGGCGGATCCGGGGCTTCCTCCTCCACCCGCGGCCGTTCGCGTGCCTTGCCGACCGACCGCTAGGGCGATTCCCGAACTGACGGAATAATCAGTTCGCGCAAAATTGCCCTATCTTCAAAGGCCTGGAACAACGTGTCTGCGCCCCTTGAGGCGCAGGTTGCTGTAGACCGTCGGCGACGGTCGGCAAATCCGGGCTTGGCGCCCGACGCCGCCCTGTCGCACTCTATCCGGCGTTGCCGTCGCCTTCCGCGTGTCGGACGGCAGCCGACCCGCCGGCCGCACCCGCCCGCCGGGACGCCGACGTTCGGGAGCCCCGCCATGCGCCTTTTCGCCGTCCGCATCTTCGTCGACGACTACGCCGCCGCGCGATCCTTCTATGTGGAGACCCTGGGCCTGCCGGTCGCCTGGGAGATGGCCGAACTCGCCGCGATCGGCCTGGACGCCGGCAGTGCGCAGCTGATCGTCGAGGCGGCCCAGCCGCAACGGCCGGAAGCCGGTCTGATCGGCCGCTTCGTCGGCGTCTCGCTGCAGGTCGAGGACGTCGATCAGGCGTACTGGTCGCTGGGCAATCGGGGCGTCCCCTTCGACACGCCGCCGGAGCGCCAGGTCTGGGGCGGAACGCTCGCCCATTTCCGGGACCCCGCCGGCAACGTCCTGACGCTGCTGGGCTCGTGACCGGTGCCCTGCCCTCCGGGCTGCTGATCGTCCTCGCCGGTCTGCCCGGGACAGGCAAGACGACCGTCGCCCGCGCCGCCGCCGCCCGGCTGGGGGCGATCCATCTCCGCATCGACACGATCGAACAGGCGATCCACGTCGCCGGCATCGTCCCTGGAGATCTGGCGGATGCGGGCTACCGGGCCGCCTATGGCGTGGCGGAAGACAACCTGCGCCTGGGCCATGGCGTGATCGCCGATTCGGTCAACCCGATCGCGTTGACCCGCGACGCCTGGGCCGCCGCCGCCGCGCGGGCCGGCGCCCCCGTGCTGCGTGTCGAGCTGATCTGCTCGGACACTGCCGAGCACCGCCGCCGGGTGGAGGAGCGCCGAAGCCAGGGTCCGGGCCTCCGCTTTCCCGACTGGGCCGCCGTCCAGGCCCGGGAGTACCATCCCTGGACGGAGGCCGACCTGCGGCTGGACACTGCCCTGGAGACGGTCGAGAGCGCGACGGAGAGGATTGCGCGCACGTGCAGGCCGGCTCGCGCTCGGCGATGACCGTTATCGACTTGCGCCATACCGGCAGCCGCAGCCCGCGGGGCCAGCAGGCCGCGTGTCCCCTCGGTCGACCGGACCTGCCGGTCCCGCCCTAAAGCTCCAGGTCCTTCAGCATCCCGGCGACCCTATCCCAGGTTTCCCGGTCCGGCGTGCACAAGAGCGACCCCTTGTGCCGGCGCGGGGTGTAGGGCGCGGCGTCCGGCAGGATCGCCCCCCAGCCGCCGGCCTCCGCATGGATCAGCGATCCGGGGGCGTGGTCCCAGGGCCAAAGCCGGGCGAACAGGGCGATGTCCAGCTCGCCGCGCGCCAGTTCGACATAGGTCATGCCGGCGCAGCTGATCCGATGGTTCTCCGCCAAGGCGCGCCCCAGGCGGTCGGCCGCTTCCCGCCGGGGGCCGCGGGACGGCTTGCCATAGGCGCCGGCCATGCCCGGAAGCGCGTCGCGATCGCTGACGCCGAGGCGCGTGCCGTCCTCGAACGCGCCCTCGCCCTCCGCCGCCAGGGCGGTGCGTCCGGCGATCGGATCGTGGATCACGCCGAGCACCACCCGGTCGCCGCGGACCAGGGCGACCATGCTGGCGAACCGGGCGATGCCGTGCGCGAAGTTCCGGGTGCCGTCGAGCGGATCGATCACCCAGGCCCAGTCCTCGCCGCCCAGGCGCTCGATCACCGATGCATCGTGGTGGCTCGCCTCCTCGCCCACCACGAGGGATCCGGGCCGGAGGTCGGCCAGGGCGGCGGTCAGGCGGCGTTCGCAGATCTCGTCGACCACGGTGACGAAGTCGCCCGGTCCCTTCTCGCGCACTTCCTCCCGGTCGAGCGACCGGAATCGCGGCATCATCTCCTCGGCGGCGATCTCCGCGACGATCCGGGCGACGGCATCGGGCTCGGGCAGCATGCGGGGATCCTCTCGATCGGTCGGCCACAAGCGGGATAGCCGGTCGCCGCCGAACCGGCAAGGGCGCGCTTCGGAGCAGCCCGGTCGGGGTCGCCGAACAAAAAGCGGGCCAGCGACGCGATCGGTCGCCGGCCCGCCAGTCTACGATCGGGAGGAAAGCCGATCGCGAACCGGTTGAGGCGTCGGGCCTACATCATGCCGCCCATGCCGCCCATGCCGCCCATGTCGGGCATGCCGCCCCCGGCGCCGCCGACGTCCTTCGGCTCCGGCTTCTCGGCGACCATCGCCTCGGTGGTCACCAGCAGGCCGGCGACCGAGGCGGCGTCCTGCAGGGCCGCGCGGACCACCTTGACCGGATCGATGATGCCGGCCTTGACCAGGTCCTCGTAC
>Ga0208623_100455_pt1 | contig 26386 bp, 23 predicted proteins | sample HotLakConsUCCL28_FD_184737 | JGI IMG/M metagenome (GOLD analysis project Ga0208623, IMG submission 184737) | Hypersaline microbial mat communities from Hot Lake, Washington, USA - Hot Lake Consortium UCC-L28 (SPAdes) (version 2) ...
TTCGCGTCGACACCGTGCCCGGTTCCCGGCATGCCGGGAACCGGGCCTGATCCTCGATCACGTTGTCAGGGCACTTATCCCAATCGTTTTCCCCGTGGCATCAGACCCGGCTCGCTATGGATACCTGAGTTTGGCCAAGCCCGGCCTGGCGGTGGCAGATTTGAAATTCTTCAGCCGAAAGATGAGCCTGCCCGGGGCGCCGGGGATCGCGGCGGGAATCCAGCCCATCGCCGCCAAAGACGCGAGCGCTTGAGCCCGCCCCCGGCAGCCGGCGCAAGGAACTAGACAAGTCATCATATGTTATGCATGCTATTAGTATGATGCCAGTGTTGCAGGATCGGTCGGCCGGTTTATGCGCTATGAATAGCACAAGTGCAGGACAAACAGAAGATTATGCCGGATTCAACGCCAAACGAGCGGGGAAACCTCGTGCGCATCGTCGAGGAAGCGCTGCGCAGCGCGATCACCTCGGGCGAGGTGCCGGTCGGTGGCAAGCTGCCCAGCGAAAGCGAGATGACGCAACGCTATGGGGTCAGCCGCACCGTCGTGCGCGAGGCGGTTTCGTCTCTACGCCTTCGTGGCCTTGTGGAGGCGCGACAGGGCGCTGGCGTCTTTGTGATCAGCACCTCGGCGGCGCCGGAACCGCAAGTGATCTTTCGCATCGAGGATCCGACACGATTGTCGCAAGTCATCGAATTTCTTGAATTGCGCATCGCAATCGAGGTCGAGGCGGCGTCGCTGGCCGCCACCCGCCGCTCGCCCGCGCAGGCCGAGGCCGTTCGCGAATGCTGGCAGGCGATCGAGCGGGCGATGACATGGGGAAAGCCCAGCGTCGATGCCGATTTCAAGTTTCACCTCGCCATAGCCGATGCAACGAACAACCCGCATTTCCGTCGCCTGCTCGAAAACATGGGGCTCGATGCAATTCCGCGCGCGGCGATGAGTTCGGACGATGGCCAAACAAAAATTCGCGATATCGGCTCGGCGCCGGCGGCCCCGGCGGACTACCTGCGCAAGATCCAGGACGAACATTTGAGCATCGCGGATGCCGTCGCCGCAGGCGACGCGGCAGGGGCACGGGCTGCGATGCGCTTGCATCTCGAAGGCAGCCACGACCGCTATCGTGACCTTCTGCGGCGTAGTCGGTGACGTCCTGTCATATGCGTTGACAGCGCTTGTATGATAAGTTACCGTAATTGCATGATAGGTCAAATTGCGGGGCGAATCGCATGCAGCCGGATGAATTGAAAAGATCATTGTCCGATGGCCTGCTGTCCTTTCCGGTCACGCCTTTCGATGCAGCGGGCGCTTTCGATCCGGCGGTCTATGCCGACCATGTGGGCTGGCTTGCGGGCTATGACGCGAGGGTGCTCTTCGCCGCCGGCGGCACCGGGGAGTTCTTTTCCCTCGTGCCCGAAGAGGTGCCGAAAATCGTGCGGGCGGCCAAGGCCGCTGCGAGCAGCACCCCGATCATTGCCGGTTGTGGATATGGGACACGCATCGCGGTCGATCTGGCGCGCGCGGTCGCGGGTGCCGGCGCGGATGGCATCCTGCTCCTGCCCCATTACCTGATCGACGCGCCGCAGGCCGGTCTGGCCGCGCATGTCCGCGAGGTCTGCAGGGCAGTGGATATCGGCGTAGTCGTCTACAACCGCGACAATGCGATCCTGCAACCCGACACGCTGGCGCAACTGGCCGAGGAGTGCCCGAACCTCATCGGCTTCAAGGACGGCTCGGGCAATATCGGGCTGGTGCGCGAGGTGACGGCGCGGCTAGGCGACCGGCTTTCCTATGTGGGCGGGATGCCCACGGCGGAGCTCTTCGCCGAAGCCTATCTAGGCGCCGGTTTCTGCACCTATTCTTCGGCGGTGTTCAACTTCGTGCCCCGGCTGGCGCAGGAGTTCTATGTGGCCCTGCGCGGTGGCAACCGTGTCCGGACCGAGGCAATCCTGCGGGAATTCTTTTATCCTTTCATGGCCATCCGCAACCGCAACCACGGCTATGCCGTCGCGGCGATAAAGGCCGGCGTGCGGCAGGTAGGCTTTCCTGCGGGCCCGGTCCGCCCGCCGCTTACCGACCTGACGGCCGAGGAGGCGGAGCTTCTCGGCGACCTGATTGCGCGCAACACGTGATCGGGCGTGGCGCAAGAACCCACCCAAGAGGTTCTGCCAACGACCTGAGCAACAGCGGCATGAGGAGCCGCGACCATTGGGAGGAAATGAGATGAGAACTAGATACAGAGTATCCGCCACGGCGCTTGCCGCGGCCCTGTGCTGGGGCGGCCCCGCCCTCGCATCGGGCTGGGCAGAAGCGCCGTCGCTGGCCGAGCAAGTGGAGGCCGGTGCCCTGCCCCCAGTGGCGGAGCGTCTGCCCGCTGCGCCTGAAGTCGTGGGCGGCCCTCACGGCGTGGGTCGGTATGGCGGCGATCTGCGGTTCGGCCTGCGCGGCAGTTCGGACCACAACCACATCCTGCGCATGGTCAGCCCACAGGGCCTGGTGCGGTGGGATCCAGACTACACCACAGTCATCCCGAACCTCGCCGAAAGTTTCGAGGCGAACGAGGACGCGACCGTATTCACCTTCACTCTGCGTGAAGGCATGCGGTGGTCCGACGGGGAACCCTTCACCGCCGACGACATCCTCTTCAACGTCAACGATCTGCTGCTGAACGAGGAGTTTGCTCCGACCCCGACGCGCTATCAGGCCGAGGGCGAGCCGATGACCGTCGAGAAGATCGACGATCTGACCGTACGCTTTACCTTCGCGGCGCCCTATGGCGACTTTCTGGCCGAATTGTCCTCGCCGCTGGGGCAGCATCCGGTGCTTTACGCCAAGCATTACTGCATGCAGTTCCACCCCGATCACAACGACGATATCGACCAACTGATCGCCGAATTCGGTGCGGGCGACTGGCGCAACCTGTTCCAGCAGCAATGCGGCGATATCGAAATCCCCTCGCGCTGGGGCAACCCCGACCGGCCGACGCTCGACCCTTGGGTCGTGACCGAGCCCTATACCGGGGGGGCTACCCGCGTGGTGATGGAGCGCAACCCCTTCTTCTGGCAGGTCGACGAGGAAGGACACCAACTGCCCTATATCGACCGGTTGTTCGCGCCCATAGCGCAGGATGTGGAAAGCCTGATCCTGCAGATCATCGGCGGAAGGATCGACTATGCCCAGCGGCACATCGACGGGCCGGCGAACCGCCCGGTTCTGGCGGAGAACCGCGAAGAGGGCGACTATGACTTCTTCGAGGCGCGCGCCGTCGGAGGGACCAACATGGTCCTCAACTTCAACCTGACCCACAAGGATCCGGAGATGCGCGCGCTCTTCAGCGAGCGGGATTTCCGGGTGGCGCTGTCGATCGGGATGGACCGCGAGGAGATCATCGAGACCGCGCTTCTGGGCCAAGGCGAGCCGTGGCAGGGGGGGCCGTTCCGGGATCACCCGAATTTCCACGAGCGCAGATCGACCCAGTATCTGGAGTTCGACCCGAACGAAGCTAACCGGCTGCTGGACGAGCTGGGCTTCGAGCGCGGCGCTGACGGCATCCGCCAGATGGAAAACGGCCAGCCGCTGCGCTTCACCATCGACGTGATCCCGACGCTGTACCCGGAACATGTGGACATCCTCGAGATGGCCTCGCAATACTGGGCCGAGCTTGGCGTGCGGGCCGACATCAACCCGATGGAGCGGACGTTCTTCTATGAGCGGACGTCGAACGCGAACGACCACGATGCCGCCGTCTGGGTCGGCAACGCCGCCTGGGTGCCGGGCGAGATCCCGCAGCAGATCGTGCCAGTGCACCACGACTCGCGCTGGGGCATCGCCTGGAGCCGTTGGTACAACACGGACGCCGCGCAGGGCGAGGAGCCGCCGGAGCACGTGCAGGAACGGATGCGGCTTTACGATCTGGCCAAGGCCACGGTCGATGCCGATCAACGCCGGGCCTACATGCACCAGATTGCGGACATCGCCGCAGATCAGTTCGAGGTGCTCGGTATCGCCACGGCTCCGCCGCGCTTCGGCATCGTGCAGAACGATCTGCGCAACGTGCCCGACTCCAAGCCTAGCTCGTGGTACTATCCGAACCCGGGGCCGACGCTGCCGCAGGTCTGGTGGTGGGATCGCTGATCTCTAAGATTGCCTGAAATCCGGCCGTGCCGCCGCGCCAGCGCGACGGCACGGCCCCACCCTAAACGCCGCACCGCCTTTCCGGGGAGTGAAAGATGCTGCTTGGCTACATATTCTGGCGCTTGGTGTGGTCGGTGCCATTCTTCTTCGCCGCATCCCTGATCGCTTTTGCGCTGATCCATGCACCGCCCGGCGATTTCGTCACCAGCTTTGCCGCAACGCTCGCCCAGTCGGGGGATGTGGTGGACGAGCAACGGCTGGATGCGCTGCGCGAACGCTACGGGCTAGACCGCCCTTTTCTCACGCAATACTGGCTCTGGATCAGCGGTGTGATGCGCGGCGATTTCGGCATCTCTTTCGAATGGCAGCAGCCGGTCTCGCAACTGATCTGGGAGCGTATGGGCCTGTCGGTCGCACTGGCGCTGGGTACGCTGATGTTCACCTGGGCCGTGGCCCTGCCGCTGGGCATCTATTCGGCGGTGCGCAAGTACACTGTCTCGGATTACGTGCTGACGACCGTGGGCTTCTTCGGCCTTGCCATGCCCAACTTTCTGCTAGCGCTGGTGATGATGTATGTCGCCGTAGTTTATTTCGGCGCCGATGTGAGCGGGCTGTTTTCCGAAGAGTACCAGCGCGCGCCCTGGTCCTGGGCCAAATTCGTGGACCTTCTCAAGCATATCTGGCTGCCGATCGCCATACTGGGCCTGTCTTCGACTGCCAGCCTGATGCGGATCATGCGCGCCAACCTGCTGGATGAGCTGAACAAACCCTATGTCACGACCGCCCGCGCCAAGGGCGTATCGGAGTTCCGCCTGCTGATGAAATACCCGGTACGGATCGCCCTAAACCCGTTTGTCTCGACCATAGGCTGGGCCTTTCCGCAACTGATCTCGGGGGCGGTGATCACGGCCTTCGTGCTGTCGCTGCCCACCGCGGGGCCACTGCTGCTGCAGGCGCTGCTGTCGCAGGACATGTTCCTTGCCGGCGCTTTCATCTTGCTGCTGTGCTGCCTGTCGATCATCGGGATGCTGGTTTCCGACATCCTGCTCGCGTTCGTGGACCCAAGGATCAGGTATCGCTGATATGACCGCACCCGACACGAATACCGCCCTTCCGGAGGCCGCGACGGAAATCCCGGATGTGGAGCATTCCTCGCAGTGGAAACTGATGTGGTGGGCCTTCCGCCGCCACCGCGTTGCCGTGATCGGCGGGGTGATCGTCCTGACGCTCTACTTCGTCGCCGCCTTCGCGGAGTTCCTCGCGCCCTTCGCGCCACAAAGCACCAGTTCGCAGAATGTTTATCATCCGCCGCAAATGCCGCGCCTGTTCTATGACACGACCTATGACGGTAGCGGCTTCGGGCTGCATGTGCGCGCCTTCTCGCGCGAACGCGATCCCTTCACCCTGCAGACTACGTATGTGCCCGATCCGGACCGCGTGATCTTCATCAGCTTTTTCGCCAAGGGCACGCCCTACCGGCTCTGGGGGCTGATCCCGATGGAGCGGCGGCTGTTCACCGCAAGCAATCCGGGCGACCGTTTCTACCTCTTCGGAGCCGACCGGCTGGGGCGCGACATGTACAGCCGCGTGATATTTGGCACGAGGGTTTCGATGACCATCGGGCTTGTGGGGGTAGCGCTGGCGCTAATCCTCGGGGTCACGCTCGGGGGTATATCGGGCTATCTCGGGGGGGTGACGGATGCGGTGATCCAGCGCTTCGTAGAGCTGGTGCTCGCCCTCCCCACAATCCCCATCTGGCTCGGACTGTCGGCCGCGCTGCCACAGGACTGGTCACCACTCACACGATATTTCGCGATCACCGCAATCCTGTCTCTGGTGGGTTGGACGGAACTGGCGCGCGTGGTGCGCGGCCGATTCCTCGCGCTGCGCAATGAGGATTTCGTGATCGCGGCCCGGCTTGACGGGGCGACCCGGCGGCGGGTGATCCTGCGACACATGGCTCCGTCCATGGCGAGCCATATCATTGCCTCGGTCACGCTGGCGATTCCGTTGATGATCATTGCGGAGACCTCGCTGTCATTCCTCGGGCTTGGCCTGCAGCCGCCGATGGTGTCATGGGGTGTGCTGTTGCGCGAGGCGCAGAACGTGCAGTCGATCTCGCAGGCGCCCTGGCTGTTCATCCCGGGGGCCGCAGTAGTGCTGGGCGTCCTGTCGCTCAACTTCCTCGGCGATGGTATCCGTGACGCTGCAGACCCCTACAGCGAGGTGCAGACCTCATGACGAACCCTGTCCTCGAAATTCAGAACCTCATCACAGAGTTTCCGACCCGGAACGGGGTTTTCCGTGCGGTGGACGACGTGTCGCTGACTGTGGAGGCCGGGCGCACCCTCTGCGTGGTCGGCGAAAGCGGTTCAGGCAAAAGCGTGACGGCGCGGTCGGTGTTGCAAATCGTGGACCACCCGGGCCGCATCACCCAGGGCCGGATTCTACTGCACCGGCACAATACTGCGCGCAGGCAGGGCGACGAGGACGACATCGTCGACCTTGCCGCCCTGCCTGCTCGAGGCCCGGAGATCCGCGCGATCCGGGGCCGCGACGTCGCGATGATTTTTCAAGAACCGATGAGCGCGCTGTCGCCCGTGCACACGATCGGCAACCAGATCGTCGAGGCGATCCGCCTGCACGAGGCGATCTCGAAAAAGGATGCCATGGACCGCGCGGTGGAACTCCTGCGTCTGGTCGAAATCCCCACTCCTGAGAAAGCGATCAAGCGCTATACTTTCGAATATTCGGGCGGGATGCGGCAGCGCGCAATGATCGCCATGGCCATCGCCTGCAACCCATCGGTGCTGATCGCCGACGAGCCGACCACTGCGCTCGACGTCACCATTCAGGCGGAAATCATCGACCTGCTGCGCCGGCTCCAGCAAGAGACCGGCATGGGAATGATGTTCATCACTCACGACATGGGCGTGGTAGCCGAAATCGCCGACGAGGTTGCGGTGATGTATCGCGGCCAGGTCGTTGAACGGGGCGCGCCGCTGCCCATCTTCGAAGCCCCGAAAGAGGAATATACCCAGCGCCTGCTCGCCGCGGTCAAGCGGCTCGACGAGCCCTCGCCCAGGCGGCTGGCGATGCGCGCGGCCAGCCCGCCCGGGGCCACGGCGCTGAAGGTGGACAGGCTGGCAAAGCATTTCTACCTCTCCGCCGGGTTGCTGGGCCTGAGGAAAGAGACCTTCGTTGCCGTAAACGACGCCTCGCTGGAATTGCGCGAGGGCGAGAACCTCGGGATCGTGGGCGAAAGCGGATCGGGCAAGACAACGCTGGGCCGCTGCATCCAGGGCGTGCACGGAACCACGCGTGGCGCGATCCGCTTTACCGGGCGTGACGGGCGCACCACGGACCTTGCCAAGCTGAAGGAAAATGAGTTGCGCCCGGCGTGGCGCGAGATCCGCATGGTGTTTCAGGATCCATTCTCGTCGCTCAATCCGCGCATGACGGTGGGCCAAATCATCGGCGAGCCGCTCTTACTGCTACGCACTCATTCGAAGCATGGCCTGCGCCAGCGCGTGTGCGAATTGCTTGATGTGGTCGGGCTGCCGCAATCGGCCTATGACCGCTATCCGCACGCCTTTTCGGGGGGGCAGCGCCAGCGCATCGGCATTGCCCGCGCCATCGCGCCGGAGCCGCGCGTGATCATCGCGGATGAAGCGACCTCGGCGCTCGATGTCAGCCTGCGCATCCAGATCCTCGATCTGTTGCTGGATCTGCAGGAAAGGATGGGGCTGTCGTTCCTCTTAATCTCGCATGATATCGCGGTCATCCGCTATTTCTGCGATCGAATCGCCGTGATGCATCGCGGCAAGATCGTCGAGACCGGAGAGACCGAGGCGGTATGCTCCAACCCCACCCATCCCTACACCCGCTCCTTGCTGTCGGCCGTTCCCGTGCCCGACCCGCGCCAGCGGGGCAAGCACGTCCGAACCCGGTATCGCGCGGATGCCGAATCCGCGGCCTGAACCAAAGGACAAGCCATGAAGATCACCGATATCCGCACCTATCTCGTCCAGGTCGGGCCGCGGCCACCCGCTCCCGGTGCCGCGCCGGGCGAAAGCGACTTTCGCGGGTCTCGCTGCTGGCTTTTCGTCAAGATCCTGACCGACGAAGGCATCGAGGGCGTCGGCGAGGGCTCTGGCTGGCCGCGCGTGATCGAAACGGCGGTACATGACCTGGCCAACGTGCTGGTGGGCGAGGATCCGGCCCATATCGACAGGCTTTGGGCCAAGATGCACAACGCCACGATGGGGCATGGCCTGACCGGCACCGTCGGCGGCGGCGCCATGACCGCGATCGAGATGGCGTTGTGGGATATCAAGGGCAAGGTGCTTGGCCAGCCGGTCTGGAACCTGCTTGGCGGAAAGTTCCGCGACCGCATCCCCGTCTATGGCCACGCCAAGACGCCTGCCGCTGCCCATCGCCTCACGGAATTGGGCTATCGCGGCATCAAGATTTCCTTCACCGGTGCCGTCAACATCGACAAGGTTGCCGCCGTGCGCGAAGCGGTGGGCAACGATGTGGACATAATGGTCGATGCGCATGGGCCGTCATGGATGACACCGGGCGATGCCATCGTCACCGCCCGCGCGCTGGAGCCGCTGGATCTGTTGTTCTTCGAGGATCCGGTGGCGCCCGAAAACCTCGATTCGCTGGCGCGAGTGCGCGACGGCACGACCATTCCGCTTGCGGCGGGCGAACGGGTCTCCACCATCTGGGGCATCCGCCCTTATGTCGAACGCGGGCTTGTGGATGTCATCCAGCCCGATACCGGCCGCGCCGGTGGCATCACCCAGATGCGCAAGATGGCCGCCATGGCCGAGGGGCATTTCATCACCATGGCGCCCCATTCCGGATCGCTCGGTCCATTGGCGGAGTTCGCGGCGCTGCATGTGATGGCGACCATCCCCAACGCCCTGATGCTGGAGCGGATCGAATTCGACTGGCCCGGCCGCTACGAGGTGGTCAGCCCGGTTCTGACGGTCGAGGACGGCGCCATCGCCGTGCCCGATGCGCCCGGCCTGGGCGTCGAGATCGTGGAGGAAGAGGCGGCGAAATACCCCGCCAGCAGGAATGTCGCCGACATGCCGCCCGATGACGGCTGGTCCTACGAGCCCGGCACCGTGGCGGAGGCCGTCTATTTCCAGACCCGGATGCGCCGGGCGGCCCGGCTCAGCCTGCGGCCAACAGGATGTGCGAAATGAAGATCACCGGTCTCCGCAGTTACATGTCACGCGATGGCAGTCGCCCTCGCTTGATCGTGGCCATTGACACGGATGAGGGGATCACCGGCTGGGGCGAATGCTATAATCACGGCCCCGACCGAGCACTGGCGCCGACGCTCGAATACTACTACCGCTTTCTCGAGGGTGAGGACCCGCGCCGCATCGAATACCTGATGCTCAAGCTGCACCAACAGGCACGGTTTCCGCCAGGCGCCATCGGCCTTTCGGCCTTTTCGGCGATCGACCAGTGCCTGTGGGAGATCTCGGCCAAAGCGCTGGGCCTGCCGGTCTATCAGCTGCTGGGCGGCGCGGTGCGCGACCGCGTGCAAGTCTATTTGGGCCTCTACAACAGCCCGGAGCCGCCAGAGGTTTTCAATCGTATCGCCGAAGTGCATGAAAAATACGGCTTCACCGCCTTCAAGGCCCTGCCGCTGCGCCGCCATATCCACAAAAGCCGCTGGGGCAATGCGGTGTCCGCCTGCGTCGATTACTTTGCGAAGCTGCGCGAACACTGCCCGCCCGATTACGAGTTCGCCTGCGACGGACATGCGCAGATATTCGAGCCGCAGCAGGCGATTCAACTGGGCAATGCGCTAGCCCCGCTCGATCCGCTGTTTTACGAAGAACCCATCCGGATGGAGCATATGCCAGCATGGGGCGCCCTGCGCGCAGCGCTCAACTGCCCGCTGGCCACCGGAGAGAGCCTCTACAACCGCTACGAGTTTCTCGCGCTTCTCAACGTGCAGGGCGCCGATATCGTGCAGCCCGATGTCTGCGTCGTCGGCGGGCTTTCCGAGATGCGGCGCATCGCCACTATCGCCGAGGCGCATTATGCGACAGTCGCGCCCCATAACCCGATGGGACCACTGGCCACGGCAGTGAACCTGCATTTCGCCGCCGCCTGCACCAACTTCAAGATACTGGAGTATAAATTGCCCCTCGATGCGCCTTATGTGGTCGATCCCTATCTCCCTGTGGACGGCCATCTGGAACTGCGGCCCGACCGTCCCGGCTGGGGAGTGGAGATCAACGAGAAGGTCCTGGAGAAAGACGATTACGTTCATTGGGAGCGCGCGACGATGATCCGTCGTGACGGCTCGACGGCCTACCCATGAGCGCGATTACCTTCAAGCCGCTGGTCGAACGCCGCTTCATGGGGGGCGAGGGGCCGACATGGGATGACCGGCGCGGTCTGGTCTTTTTCGTCGACATGGCGGGCGCGCGGGTCCATGCGGTCTCGCTCGACGGTCAGACCCTGCAAGAATACACCCCGCCGGAGCCGCCCTATTCGCTGGGCTTGTGCGAAAGCGGGCGCCTCTTGGTCTCCCTGCCGCGCCGGGTGATGATGCTCGACGTCGAGACGGGGGCTTTCGAGACGTTCGCTGAGGTGCCCGAGGTTCCCGAAAAGGTCCGCCTGAATGACGGCAAGACCGGCCCCGACGGCGCCTTCTGGGTGGGCTCCATGGATCTGAGCGGCGAAAGTCGCCCCATGGGCCGGATGTTCCGCGTCACGCCCGAGGGGATGCGACAGGTGGACGGGATCGAGGCGATCGTCTCAAACGGGCTTGCGTGGACGGCGGATGGCAAGACCATGGTGCACACGGACAGCCGCGGCCAGTGGATCGACCTTTGGGATTTCGACGCACGCGACGGTACGGTCTCGAACCGCCGCCGAATCGCCCATCCGGACGAGGAGATCGGCCGCCCCGATGGTGGCGCCTGCGACGCGAACGGGGATTACTGGAGCGCGGGCATCTCTGCCGGAAAGCTCAACAGATGGTCACAGGAAGGCATATTGCAAGAAAGTCACCCAACCCTCGCGCCCGGGCCGACGATGCCGTGTTTCTGCGGCGAGGGGCTGCGCACGCTGGTCGTGACCTCGCTCGCCAATGACAAGAACCGCAGCCATCCGGACACCGGGATGCTGATGATCGGACAGGCCCCGGTCGCGGGCGCACCTGTCAGACGAGTTGCTGGGCTCTGAGCCCGAGGCCGGCGGCCCGCATTCAGTTGAATTTGGGCCGCCCAAGCTTACCAATGCGGCGCGCCCTTGGGCCCGTAAGGCTCCATCGCCAGCGCCTGCATCGCGCCGATAATCCAGCCATAGCAGAAGGTAAAGGCCGGGCCGTCCGGGTCGGCGCCCGAAACCTTGGGCGCGTGATCGGGCATGATCATGTATTTATAGCCGACCTCGCGATAGAGCTTGAGCGAAGCTACCATATCCATGTCGCCCTCGTCCGGGAAGGTCTCCATAAACGACAGCTTCCCACCCCGGATATTTCGGAAATGCACGTTGAAGAGCTTGCCGCGCATACCGAACCAGCGGATCACCTCGTCGATCTCCGACGCTGGATCCTCGAGCATCTCGGCCACGGTGCCCTGACAGAAATTCAGCCCGTGAAAGGGCGATTCGCAGGTCTGAACGAAACGCTTGAGCCCCTCGACCGTGCCCAGAACCCGCGTCACCCCGCGATAGCCCGGGGGAGTATACGGGTCATGGGGATGGCAGGCGAGGCGCACCTTTACTGCCTCGGCCACCGGGACCACCGCGCGCAGGAAATGCGAGATACGCTCCCAATTTTCTTCCTCGTCAACCACGCCGGCAAGGCCGTGAGGGGCATCCTGATCGGCCTTGTCCCAGCGGAAGGCCGCGTTCATCGATCCACCGCGCCCGGGCTCGTCCGGGGTGCGGGGGATGCCGATCAGGTTGAAATTGTACTTCACCGCCGGGATTCCGGCGGCGCTGACGGCTTCCAGAAGGCTGCAGATGCTGTCGATCTCGCGGCTGCGCTCGGGCTCCTTACCCAGCAGGATGCCGGGGCTGCGCGATTCCTCTACAGGTCTGGAGCGCATCGGTAACTCGACCATGTCGAGCACCAGCCCGAAGCCCGCCAGCTTGTCGCGATGTGCCTCCAGTATCTCGCGCGTCCAGTCGTGCGGATTGCCCGGCGGGTCGATGCAGACATGACGAACGCCGCATTGCGCCATAAGGCGCAGATCGTCGTCATGGCGGGGACGGTATTGTGTTCCCAGATACATCAGGGCACCCGATCCGGTTCACCGACGAATTCGTCGGAGGCGAAGTTGCCGCCCTGAAACGCGCCGTCGATCGGGTTGGAGGGGCCGATTCCCTCGACCTTGTTGCGCCATCCCTCGGCGCTGTCCTGCGGGGCATAGCCCAACGCATGCGCGCGCGAATTGTCCCACCAGCCGGCGGGATTATCGGACATGCCATAGACTACTTCATAGACGTAATCGGCGTTCAGCCCCGTGCGGACCAGCCGCGCCAGATCGGGCCGGCTGAGCCATGTGTGCAGCATCCGCTCGTTGGAGGGTTCCTCGAAACAGGAGCCGATACGAAGGCAGAAGCCGCGCACGTTGAACTTATAGGCATAAAGCGCGGCCAGATCCTCGCCGAAAGCTTTCGACAGCCCGTAGCGGCCGTCGGGGCGAGCCGGCGTGGTATGGTCGATTCGCTGGCTGCGCCGATAAAGCCCGATGGCGTGGTTGGAGCTGGCAAAGATCACCCGATCCACACCCTGTATCCGCGCCCCTTCCCATAGGTTGATCGCGCCGAGGATGTTGGCACGGTGGATCGTGTCCCAATCTGCCTCGCGGGCATAGCCTCCCATGTGCACGATGGCATCCACCCCCTCACACAAAGCGGCCACCGCGCCGCGGTCGGCAAGATCGCAAGGCACAACCTCTTCGCCCGCGCCGGAGGGCGCCATCTCGGCGATATCGGACAGCCGTAACAGGCCGAACTCCCCGGCCAGATGCGTGCGCAGCGTCTTGCCCAGTGCGCCGGCCGCGCCGGTGATCAGCACCTTGTCGATCTTGCGTCCCATGAACCAACTCCTGCATTTGTTTCAAAGTCATAATACAACAAACCTTGCATTCGCGCCAAGTCATAATATGATACAGATATGAATGCGGCGCTGCAACGGGAGGCGGCCATGCGGATCGAGGCAGTCAGAGTGCGGCGCTTCACCCACAGCACGCGGACCGCGCGCGATAGCGACGGCCATGCCCATCCCGGTCCCGAGCGGATCGTTACCAATGCCTGCCTGACCATCACCGCCGATGACGGCATCGAAGGCCATATCATCGCGCCCTGCGCGACAGTGAGCGAGCCGATCCTGGATACCTTCATTCGCCCGGCCCTTCTGGGCGCGGACCCGATGCGCACGGCGCAACTGTGGCACCGGCTCTACAAGGCGCAGCGCGGCAGCGGCGCGCTGCTGACCGATAAGGTGCTCGCCGCGGTCGAGATGGCGCTGTGGGATCTGTCCGGTCGCGCCGCCGGTCAGCCGGTGTGGAAGCTGCTGGGCGGCTGTCGCGACCGCATCCTCGCCTATGGCAGCACCATGTGCGGCGACGATCTGGAAGGCGGCCTCGCCACGCCCGAAGATTACGCCCGCTTCGCCGGATGGCTGGTGGAGGAGCGCGGCTATCGCGCGGTAAAACTGCATACATGGATGCCGCCCATCCCCGGGGCCCCGAATGTACAGATGGATTACACCGCCTGCGCTGCGGTGCGCGAAGCGGTGGGCCCCGACATCCCCCTGATGCTCGACCCGAACCACTGGTACAGCCGTGCCGACAGTTTGTGGCTGGGCCGGAAGCTGGAAGAGCTTGGCTTCCTGTGGATGGAAGAATGCATGGAGGAGGCGTCACTGTCTTCCTACAAATGGCTGAGCGGGAACTTGCCACGGCTAAATATCCTCGGGCCCGAGACAATGACGGGCAAGTACTGGACCCGGGCCGAATGGGCCGCCGGCGGGGCCTGCGACATGCTACGCACCGGGGTCTGGGATGTGGGCGGGATCGGGCCCGCACTGAAATGCGCCCATATCGCCGAAGGCTTCGGCATGTCCTGCGAGGTGCACGGCACTGGCGCGGGCAACCTTGCGGTTTGTGCCGCCATCCCCAACACCACATATTACGAGCGCGGCCTGCTGCATCCCTTCCTCGACTATGACGCTCCACCCGCCTATCTGCGCCGGGTCGATGACGAGATGGACGCGGAAGGCTTCGTGCACCTGCGCGACACGCCCGGCCTCGGGCAGGATATCGATCACGACTATATCGACGCCCATCTTGCGGCCTGATCAAGGGATTGCGCGCCTTTCAGGACATCCGCGCCGAGGAAATGAACGGCACGGATGTCACCGGGGTCAAGGCCGCGCTGCAGGCGAGGGGCAGGGTTGCTGGCCGGCCCGCCCGCCCGCGGCCGGGCCGCTGAGCGAGGCACAACAGGCCCGGATGATCCGATTTCTGCAAGGCAACAACCTTATATGAAAGGCCTGATACCATGACCGATTACGTGCTTTCCGACGCTGCGCGTGCGAAACTTGGCGGTGCATCGACTGCATCTGTTGCAACGGCACTTTTCAAACGCGGCTTGCGAAACCAGTTCATTCAGGGGGTCCGGCGGCTGAATCCAGGCGGCGCAGCGATGGTCGGGCAGGCCTTTACGCTGCGCTACATCCCGGCGCGCGAGGATCGCAACGGGATCGAGGTGTTTCAGAACCGCAATCACCCGCAGCGTGTCGCCATCGAGACCTGTCCGAGAGGCCATGTGCTGGTGATGGACGCTCGGGGGGATGCGCGCGCCGCCACGGCAGGATCAATCCTGATCACGCGGCTTGCCCAGCGGGGTGTCGCCGGCGTGGTTTCCGATGGTGGATTTCGCGATGTGACGGGGATTGCCGCGCTGGACATGCCATCCTATTGCGCGGGGCCATCGGCGCCGACCAATCTGACATTGCACGAGGCGCTGGACCTGAATATCCCCGTCGCCTGTGGCGGTGTCGCGGTGTTTCCCGGCGATGTGATGCTGGGGGACGGCGACGGGGTGATGGTGATCCCGTCCCACCTGACCGAGGAAATCGCCGCAGAATGCGCCGAAATGGAAGTGCGTGAAGCGTTTGTTCTGGAAAGGATCAACGCCGGTGCGAGCATCCCGGGCCTGTATCCGATGACCGACCCGGAAAATCAGGACCGTTTCGCCGAATGGCGCAAGCAAACCGGGCGCTGAGCGGCAGAAGGCCGCTTCCCGCCAGACGGAAGCAAACACGACGAGAATGGAGAGGACAATGGCCTGGACACCGAGCGGCAATCACCTGATCGCGGGGGAATGGGTGGCGGGGGAGGGGCTGTTTCGGTCGGCACCCACGCATGGGTCGGCGCATGACTTCGCCATGGGCTCCCCCGCCCTCGTGGATCGTGCCAGCAAAGCCGCCGAAGCGGCCTTCGCAAGCTACGGGCAAAGCAGCCGCGCGGAGCGGGCGGCCTTTCTGGACGCCGTTGCCGACGAGATAGAGGCCCGGGCCGAGGCGATCACCGCCATCGGCAGCGCAGAGACCGGTCTGCCCGCGGCCCGCCTGCAGGGCGAGCGCGGGCGCACCACCGGCCAATTGCGACTGTTCGCGCGCCATATCGAGGCTGGCGATTACCTTGACCGCCGCCATGACCCCGCCCTGCCCGACCGCGAGCCCCTGCCCCGACCCGGTCTGAAACTGGTCCAGCGCCCCATCGGCCCGGTGGCGGTGTTCGGCGCGTCGAACTTCCCGCTGGCCTTCTCGGTCGCCGGGGGCGACACCGCCTCGGCGCTGGCAGCAGGCTGCCCGGTGGTTGTCAAGGGTCATTCCGCCCATCCCGGCACGGGTGAAATCGTGGCCGAGGCCATCGCGGCGGCCATAGCCAAGCAGGGGATCAACCCTGGCGTCTTTTCGCTGATCCAGGGCGGCAAGCGCGACACCGGCACCGCGCTGGTGCAGCATCCGTTGATCCGCGCCGTGGGCTTTACCGGCTCGCTCGGCGGAGGGCGGGCGCTGTTCGATCTTTGCGCCGCACGGCCCGAGCCGATCCCCTTCTTCGGCGAGCTGGGCAGCGTAAACCCGATGTTTGTGATGCCCGTCGCACTCGCCGCCCGCGGGGCCGAGATCGGGCGCGGTTGGGCCGGGTCGCTGACCATGGGCGCTGGCCAGTTCTGCACCAACCCCGGCATTTCTCTGGTAATAGACGAAAGAAAAGCCGACGGGTTCGTGCAGGCCGCGACGGAAGCGCTCTCCGAGGTTGGGGCGCAGACCATGCTGACCGACGGCATCGCCGAAGCCTATCGCGCGGGACGCGAGCGGATCGCGGGCGGGGCCGGGGTGCGCGAAATGCTGGCCAGCAAATGCGACCGCCGCAACGCCAAGCCCTGTCTTTACGAGGTTTCAGGCGACGACTGGCTGGCGAATCACGCGCTCGGGGAAGAGGTTTTCGGCCCGCTCGGACTCGTGGTGCGGCTGCGCGATTTCGAGCAGATGCTGCAGGTCGCGGGGGCGCTCGAAGGGCAGTTGACCTGCACGTTGCATATGGACGAGGGCGATACCGAACAGGCCCGCGCCCTGATGCCGGTACTGGAGCGCAAGGCCGGTCGGCTTCTGGCTAACGCTTTTCCCACCGGGGTCGAGGTGTGCGATGCAATGGTGCACGGCGGCCCCTATCCGGCCAGCACCAATTTCGGTGCGACCAGCGTTGGCACCATGGCAATCCGGCGCTGGCTGCGCCCGGTCTGCTATCAGAGCATGCCGGAGACACTGCTGCCCGAGGATCTGCGCTAATCAGACCTCTGCACGTTCAACCCCGGGCACCGGGGGCCACCACAGTGGCTTTGCCTGTGGGTCTCCCGGTCGTGTCCCGAGGCGTGCTAAAGCTGACGGGCGGGCAGAGAAGATATCTGGACGCGGGTGCGAAACACTCCGCCATCACGGCAGCTATCCCGCTCGCTATGGCCGGCAGCCGACAGTCTCCTTCCGGCCCCGGAGCCGCATGTTCAGGTCAAACCCACGCTTTTCAGAACGGCCGCCACCAGCACCTCTGGGCGATCCTCCTGAACCAGATGTCCGGCTTCTGGAACCGGGATGATCGGGCGATCCGAAATCAACTCGGCCAGAGACACACCTTTCTCATACGGAATCCAATCGTCATGCATCCCCCACAAAACGGTGACGGGGCAATCCAACCGGTCATACCGCACTTCGACCTCATCAGTGAAACGCTGGTCCATTTGGGCGATCTGTCTGTAGAACGCAGGTTGGCCGACCGCCCCGAGCCACGGCGCACTGTAGATTTCCAGCGCTTGTTCCGAAAGAGGATTATGGGCAGCCGTCTGGAGATAGGCCCGGAGAAGTGCTCGGTGCATATATTCCGGCATTCCGGAGAAGGCGGCTTCATGCTTGCGAACGTGTTGAACCAGGGCAGAACCCCAGGGGGCGAGGGCAACAGCATCGAAAATCGTCAGGGAGCTATAGCGTGTTCCGTCGAGGTAGTAGGCGCGAAGCGCCGTGGCCCCACCGATATCGTGCGCCAATATATCTGGACGTTCGAGACCCCATTCGGCGAAGAGTGCAGTCATGGTCTTGTTCTGCACAGCTAGGGACACGTTCTGCCCCTCGCGCATCTCGGAAAGCCCGTAGCCCACCAAATCGAAATAGTAGACCGTTCTGCGGTCGGCGAGGGGCGGCACGATCCTGCGCCAGACCTGCGAGGAAAAGGGTGTCCCATGAACCGCCACCAGCGGTGGCCCGCTGCCGATCCGACCCCAGCGAACGGCATTTCCGTCTATGATCGTGGTATTGGGCAGGCTCAGCATGGCGACAACTCGAATTGCAATTTAGCTAAATGACTATATGATAGAGATATGGACAAATCAACGCAGATCAAGGCAATGGCGAGCGAACAGCGGTTGAAGATTCTTCAATTGCTGGCCGATCCCGCCAAACATTTCTCCCAGCAATGGTCGGCTGATCCGGGAAAATTCGGTGCGTGCATGACGCTCATTGCGGATGCGCTGGCCGTCGCCCAGCCCACAGCCAGCCGACATCTGGACATCCTCAGGCAGGCGGGCTTCATCACGGTGCGCAAGCATCAAAAATGGTCCTATTGCAAACGGGATGAGGCAGCGATCAGCGATTATCTCGATTGGTTGAGCCAGGAGATTTCTTCGGTCAGGACCGGAAGATGAGGGGCGGAATCCCGAACGGCGGCTTTTCGAGAGTTCTCGCCAGAACCGGACAGACAGCTCCCGGCCCCCCTCCGGGGAGATGCCATCCTGTCTGCTTTCAGCCATAGGAACCGGTTTTGCTGGTTTTCAATCCCGCACGAACCAGGCTTTCGAGGAGCAGGATCCCGAACCTGACCGGATCGATCACTGGTACGCCGAGTTCGTCGCTCATGGCGTAGGTAAGATAGGACATCCCCGCGCAGCCGAGAATGATAGCTTCGGCGCCGTCTTCTTCGACAGCAGCGCGTGCTTCCTGACGGATAGCTGTTCCGGCATGTGCATCTGCGTCAATCGCGAGGACGGGAACGCCACTCGCTCTCACCGAGATGCACTGATGTTCTGCACCATAATTGCGCACGAGATGTCGAATCACGCCAATCGAACGCGTTGTCGACGTGACGATCGAGAAACGGGCCGAGATCAGGCTTGCTGCCCGGACCCCGGCTTCGCACAGGCCGATCACCGGACCCTTCGAAATGCTGCGGGCCGCCTCGAGCCCGGTATCGTCGAAACAGGCGATCAGGTGACCGCTGGCGCCGGCCTCCTCACCAGCCCGGATGAGGTTCAGCAATCCCGGCAGGCACATTGCGCCGTCGACGAAGCCCTCGATGCTGCGAGGGCCCTGTTCAGGATTGAAGGCCGCAACCTTCGCTCTGTCTTGAATTGCATCACGCGCCGTTCGCGCGATGGCTTGCGTCATCGAAACTGTACTGTTCGGATTCACGACATGCAGCAAAACCACGGATTCGACCCCTTCAAGTCGCGGAATGGACGGCTTCCAGGCGAGAGCACCGTACCTGATGGTCATGTGACACCGTCACAGGCGCGGGCATCGCATTTTCGCATGTTTCGTCGGCAAATCGACAACGTGGAGCGAATGAACAGCCCTGCGGCAGATTCCCCAGATCGGGTGGAGCGCCGGGAATGGCTTCCAGACGCTGTCCCTTCCGGGCCGAGTCGGCTCGTGAGCGCATCAATCCGATTGTGTAGGGATGTGTCGGGTGCTTGACGACATCGCGCAGGGTCCCTGTCTCGACGAACCGTCCCGCATACATGACGGACACCCTGTCAGCGATCTCGACGGCGACCCCGACGTCATGGGTCACGAAAATGACGCCCATGCCCATCTCCTTCTGCAATTCACGAAGCAGAAGCAGGATCTGGATCTGGACGGAGGCGTCGAGGGCCGTCGTCGGCTCGTCCGCCAGCAGCAGGGCGGGGTGACACGACAATGCGAGCGCAATCATGGCGCGCTGGCGCATGCCACCCGACATTTCATGGGGATAGGCTTGCAGGCGCCGGCGCGCCGATGGGATCCGGACACGCTCGAAGAGGTCGAGGGCCCGCTTCATGGCCGCATCATGCGTGATACCCTCGTGCCGCGTGATCGTTTCCGCGATCTGGTATCCGACCGTGTAGACCGGGTCAAAGGCCAGCGAAGGCTCTTGGAAGATCATTGCCGCCATACGCCCGCGATAGCGTTCCAGCGCGTTCGCCGACAGGCCCAGCACGTCATGCCCGGCCACGCTCATCTGCCCGTTGATCGTTGTACGGTTCTCGGGCAGGAGCCGCATCAAGGCCCGCAAGGTCACGGATTTTCCAGATCCGCTTTCACCGAGAATGGTCAGGACCTCGCCACGTTTCAGGCTCAGATCGATGCCGTTGACGGCATGGATTCGGCGCCCGTCCGCGCGAAACGAAACGGCCAGGTCGGTGACTTCCACAAGCGGATTGGAAGCACCAGAAGGTTGTACGGCCCGCGCTGTCATTCGGCCAACTCCTTGTGCGGTAGCCCCATCCCGGCCCGCTTATGCCCCGAAAGCGGATCAGCCATATGGCAAACGGTGACGTGATCCGGTTTCAGCGCCGCCGCGCGTGGTTTCGTCGATTTGCAAACCACCTCGGCAAAGGGGCAGCGCGTATGGAAACGGCATCCTGTCGGCGGATCGATGGGATTGGGCGGATCGCCCTCAAGCAGGGACCGCGTCGTGCGGCGATCAGGATCGAGTGACGGCATCGCGGCTATCAAGCCCGATGTATAGGGATGGCCGGTCTTGTTGAACACGTCTTCGACCGGTCCAATTTCGACGACCTCACCGAGATACATCACCATGACGCGATCGCTTATGTAACGCACGACATTCAGGTCATGCGATATGAACATGTAGGTGAGCGCCATGTCATTCTTCAAATCCACCAACAGGTTCAGAACCTGTGCTTCGACGGATTTGTCGAGCGCGGACACGGCTTCGTCGAGAATCAGCAGCCGCGGCTCCATGGCGAGGGCGCGTGCGATGTTCACGCGCTGGCGCTGTCCGCCCGAGAGCTCATGGGGATAGCGATGTGCGAAGCTGCGCGCCGTCAGCCCAACGGATTCCATGATTCTGTCCGCCTGCTCCGCGGCCTGCCTTGCCGGGACTCCTTGTGCTTTCGGGCCGAAGGCGATCGTGTCGCGGATGGAAAGACGCGGATTGAGCGAAGAGTATGAATCTTGAAAAACCATCTGCATCTGTCGGCGAATATCGCGCAGACTCACGCCGCCCGGATGTCCGACTGGATCCCCGTCGAAGGTGATCTGGCCGGCATCGGGTTCGATGAGATGCATCAGGACGCGTGCTGTCGTGGATTTGCCGCAACCGGACTCGCCGACGACGCCCAGGGTCTCCCCCTTCCTGATGGAAAAGCCGACATTGTCCACCGCCCGGACGACGCCCCCTGACCGATTGAGGAAACCGCTCTTGGACTTGAAGTGCTTGACGAGACCTTCGACTGAGAGAAGCGGTTGTTTCGGGCCGCCGCGATCCGCGTCATCGTGCATTGGAGCAGGTGCGTGCATGATTACATCCGTATATCCATCGCGGAGCGCAAACCGTCGCTCATCAGGTTGAAGCAGATCGAGGTGATGAAGATCGCTGCACCGGGCAGGATTGTGATGAGTGGCTCGGCATAGATCGCTTCGCGCAGGGAGTTCAGCATCAGTCCCCATTCCGCCTGAGGGGGTTCGACGCCGAGGCCGAGGAAAGACAGCCCGGATGCGAGAATGATGCAGACGCTGATCAGACTTGTCGCATAGACGAATACCGGCCCGAGCACATTGCTCAGGATGTGAACCCGAATGATGTCCCACGACCCGGCGCCGGAGGCGCGGGCGGCTTCCACGTAATCAAATGTGCGCACCTGGGTCGTCACGCTTTCCGCAACGCGTGCAATGGGCGGGATGAAGACCAGTGTCAGGGAGATCAGGGCATTCGTCAGGCCCGCTCCCAGTGCGCCCGCGAGCGCGATGGCCAGGAGTACGGAAGGAAAAGCATAGAAGACATCGGTGATGCGCATCAGGATCGTATTGGTCAGTCCTCCCGTATAGCCGGCAACGATCCCGATGGCTCCGCCGATGATCAGGGCATTGATGACCGGCATGACACCCATGAGAAGCGACATGCGGGCGCCGTAGATCAGCCGGCTGAGCATGTCTCGGCCCAGATTGTCCGTTCCCAGCAGGTACCCGTCTGTGCCGACCGGTTTCAACCGGTCGATCATGCTGGTGGCATAGGGGTCATGCGGCGCCACGAACGGGGCGAATACCGCCGCGAGAACGATCAGCGACAGGACACTCAACGCCGCTATCGCGACAGGGTCGCGACGCATGCGCAACCAAACCGAGGACCAATAGGACCGCGATGGCGGGAGGGTGGCTTCCTGGCCGGAACGCTCGGAGGGCGCATGTTCGTTTGTCATCGTGTCCGCTTGCGGAAGAGACATGCTCGGATACTCCGGTCAGGTACGTTTGATGCGCGGATCGATTGCGGTCTGGATGACATCGACCAGAAGATTCAACACGACGAAAAACATGGCCAGCACCAGGATGGTGCCCTGTAGCAGCGGGAGATCACGCTGAAAGATGGCCATGTTCAGGAGAAATCCGGTTCCCGGCCAGGAGAATACGGTCTCCACCAGGATCGATCCGCCGAGCAGATAGCCAAATTGCAATCCGATTACGGCCAAGGCCGTCGGAGCGGCATTGCGCAGCACGTGAAGAAACACCGTAAACTCACGCAAGCCTTTTGCGCGCAGAGCCTGAACGAAATCCTGATTGAGTGTTTCGGCGATGAGCGCGCGCACGGTACGCATGACCACTCCCATCGGGATAACGGACAGGGTAAAAGCGGGCAGGACAAGATAGCGCAGATGGTCCAGATCGGGGTGCCACAAGTCGCTGGATCCGGGTCCGGCTCCAAAAGACGGCAGCCAGCCGAGTTCCACTGAAAATATGATGACCAGAACAATGCCGAGCCAGTAATGCGGTACGCTGACACCAGCGACGGCAAAGGCGGTGATTGCCTTGTCGGCGAGGCTGCCGTTGAGATAGCCGGCAATCGCGCCAAGGACGCTTCCGATGACGAATCCGATCAGGGCCGCAGCGAGGGCGAGGATCAGAGTGTTGCGCAGTGCCCGCGCCAGCTCGTCGGCGACCGATCTGTTGGTAGCAATCGAGAGGCCGAGATCACCCTGGAGCACCCGGCTGATCCATATCCAGTACTGCTCGATGAGTGGTCGATCGAACCCATAGGCACTGCGGAGCATCTCCACCACGTCGGTCGGCGCATCTGCACCGGCGACCGCGTTCAGGGGATCACCGGGTGCAAGATGCACGAGCGAGAAACACACGACCGTCACGCCGAAGGCTATCGGGGCGACGTACAGAAGGCGTTTCAGGAGATAAAGCAGCATAAGGGCCTCGAATCTGGAGGGTCCCGCCGCAGGCAGAGGGGTACGGCCCGCGGCAGGATGGCGATCGGCATGCTCACTCGGGCAGGTGAACCGGCGTCAGATCCTGAAACCAGCTCGGCGCATGGGTGAAGCCTTCGACCTGCGGGCTCATGGCGCGCGGGCTCACGTCATGCGCCACCCAGACCCAAAGCGCCTGATCGACCATTTTCCCATGGAACTCGGCCAGCAGGGCGGTCTGTTCCTCTTCATCAAAGGTCGAGCGCGCACGATCGAGAAGCGCATCGAGATCCTCAGTGCCGGCGCCACCCCAGTTGAAGCCCGTGGGGGGAACCTGCGACGAATGCATGAACCGGTAGAATGCGGCGAACGGGTCCATCCAGCCGAAGCTCACATTGGTCGTGTGGGCACCGGCGCTGCTTGGAGAGGAGACACCTTCGCGCCAGTTCGTAAAGAGATTCTCCCATTCCAGAACCTCGAAACTGAGTTCGATGCCGACATCGGCCATGGTCTGCTGGATGTACTCGTTCATGGCCAGAGGCTGCATCTGGCCTGATCCGGAGGTGGAGATCAAAGCGGTGATCTCCACCGGGTTGTCCGGGCCATACCCAGCTTCCGCGAGCAGCGCCCGGGCCCGGTCCGGATCATAGGAAATCTCGAATTCCGGCTCTCCGTACCACGCATGATCCGGTGGCACGGTCCCGACAGCCGGATTCATCAAACCACCCAGAAGGGCCTGAATGCCGTCACGATCGACCGCCAGATTCGCTGCCTGACGCACGCGTAGATCGAGCCAGGGGCTGCCCTCCTCGAAGCTCAGCTGATAAGGCCAGGTATGCGGTGTCTGACCATAAACGATTTCCATGCCCTGGCTCTCCATGCGGGCCATGGCGTCAGGGGCAGGAGCCTCGATCCAGTGCACATCCCCGGAAAGCAATGCCGCAGTTCGCGTGGTGGCCTCCGGCATGGGCAGAAGCACGATACGATCTGCCTGCGCCATACGGTCCGCATTCCAGTAATCCTCGTTGGGAACCAGCACGAGACGCTCGCGCGGAACGTACTCTTCCATACGGAACGGCCCGGTCCCGGATGCGTCGAAAGCAAACGCCTCCCAGCCGCCGACGGCTTGCCATTGGGCCGGGCTCGACATCACGATGAAAGTCAACTGCCAGGGAAGCCAGGCATCAGGCTCGGATGTCGTCAGGGCGATCGTGTAGTCATCGATCTTCTCCCAACCGTTCAACAGCGGGGCACGCGAGCGCACGCCTGCCTGGTTTGGATCGAAGTGCGGTGCCTCCTCGTCCCATGACTTCTCGAGATTCCAGATCACCGCATCCGCATCGAACGCTGATCCGTCATGGAAGGTCACGCCTTCACGCAAGGTAAAGATCCAGCGGGTGTCGTCTTCCGGATCGATTTCCCAGTTGGTCGCGAGCGCGGGTGCCAGATCACCGATACCGGCCCCGGGTGACAGATCCCAATTGATGAGACCTTCATACATCGTGTAACCGACGAAGCGATACCCTTCGAAGCCGCTGTCCGGGACACCGGTCGTGCGCGGAATGTCACCGGCAGTCATGGCAATCCGCACTTCACCCTGGGCGGCTGCCCCGGTGGCGGCCGCCATCGCCATCATCGAAAAACCCAGCGCCAAAGCCCTGGCTGAATTGTGCACGTTGATCCGCATAATGCTTGCCTCTCCCATCTCTGAACCTTCGTGGTGTCGCGTTCCCAAACCGGCGCTCCAGCAAGGAAGACAGGGGAACGCAATCAATGTGCCAAGAAAAAAATTCTCATATATTTCATATTCTTGATCATAGAGCGGAAGGCCTTCGAAGGGATTGAATACGATATGGTCTATTTTTTGTTCACAATCGAGCAAAAGATTTGTGCACTATATGTCGCGATCGATAGCAGCCAAAATTCTGGACGGGTGTCATGCGATACCATAATACGGGCCGACGAGAGCCTTCGAACCAACACACGGAAAAACTGCATGGATGCGCCTGAAAGTCGGGACGAAGATTCCGGTCAAGCTTTGCAAATGAAGGGTCTCGGCAGTGTCGAAACGCAAGTCCGCAACGCGATCACGCGTGCGATCATCGACAGAAGGCTGCCGCCGGGAACGCGGCTGATCGAGAATCAGTTGGCTCAGGTTTTCGGCATCAGCCGTATGCGCATGCGCAAGGTTCTCCACAGCCTGGGACATACCCCTTTCGTCACGCTTGAGCCCCATCGTGGCGCTTTCGTCGCCCGCCCGAAATCCGAGGAGGCCCGCCAGATCTTCGAAGCGCGGCGGGTGCTGGAGGAGGGGATCGTGCGCCTGCTGGCGGAGCGCGGCTCGGAAGCCGACTTCGAGGTCCTGAAGCGCCATATCGAAGCTGAAGAGCGTGCGCGACATGATGGCGATACAGTGCTTGCCGTGCGGCTGGCCGGCGAATTTCATATCGTCATGGCGCAAGCGACCGGTAACCCGATCCTGAGCGAGCAATTGGGTGGCCTGATCGATCGAACACGCTTCATCATCTCGGTCTTTGGTCGGGAAGGATCACATGGTTGCCCGGCGCATACCCACATCGTCGATTGCCTCGAACGTCGCGATGCAAATGCTGCAGCAGAGCGGATGCGCGTTCATTTCGAGGAGATCGAAGCAAGTCTCGACCTCGATCTCCAGGGCGAGAAGCCGATCGATTTCCGGCGCGTCTTCTTTCAGGAGCACGGAAGACAAATTGATTGAAGCGTCGATTCCATTTCGGTTATTTAAGTTTCGCTGAAACTGCTGTGCGGCAATCGTATTGCTGTCTTAGGTTGTAGCGCAGCCAAATCTGGTTCAGGCGTGACCTGGTGACTCGATGCTGATCCCAGGGCTGTTCAACGCTGACACCAAGTGATTTGATTTTGGCGTGACGCGCGGTGAATTTTGGGGATTCCCTCGCCGCATTTTGTCTGAATCTATGAGGGGCAACCATCATTTTGGAGGGTTGCCCGATGGCAAGCACGCTGTTGTCACTGTTTTCCCAGGTTTCTGACCCCCGGCGTGGTCAAGGGAAGATATATCCGTTGGCCCCGATCCTTTTGTTCACGGTGTTGGCGATGCTGGCCGGTGCAGGTACTGTAACCTGACGTCTGGAAATTCGCTCGAGTTGGGGGCCATGAGCCCCTGCTGGGGCGCGCCCCAGCAGGGGCTGCCCATTCTGGTATTCCATGGAGTTGCAACCCAACCATGGAGCAG
>Ga0208623_100460_pt1 | contig 26115 bp, 18 predicted proteins | sample HotLakConsUCCL28_FD_184737 | JGI IMG/M metagenome (GOLD analysis project Ga0208623, IMG submission 184737) | Hypersaline microbial mat communities from Hot Lake, Washington, USA - Hot Lake Consortium UCC-L28 (SPAdes) (version 2) ...
ATGCCGTAAACTCCTCCATGGTCCGTCTCCCGTGCTCCTTTGAGGCAAGGCACCAGCTCCAACCGGCGCAACCCTCGTTCTAAGCACGTCGCGAGACGGACCACCCAAAAACCGACATAAGCTCTACGAAAGGGGTTTCGGACCGGTGGTCCGACCAGCCCGCATCGTCTCGGGTCCGGGATCGCCGCGGCTCAATCCATCGACTTGACGATGGTCTCGCACATCGCCTTGGCGTCGCCCAGCAGCATCAGCGTGTTGTCGCGGTAGAACAGCTCGTTGTCGACGCCGGCATAGCCGGAGCCGAGCGAGCGCTTGACGAACAGCACCGTCTTGGCCGCCGCGACGTCGAGGATCGGCATGCCGTAGATCGGGCTCTGCGGATCGGTCTTCGCCGCCGGGTTGGTCACGTCGTTGGCGCCGATCACGAAGGCCACGTCCGCCTGCGCGAAGTCGCGGTTGATGTCCTCGAGCTCGAACACCTCGTCATACGGCACGTTGGCCTCCGCCAGCAGCACGTTCATGTGCCCCGGCATGCGGCCCGCGACCGGGTGGATGGCGTACTTCACGTCGACGCCCTCGCCCTTCAGGAGGTCGGCCATCTCGCGCAGGGCATGCTGGGCCTGGGCGACCGCCATTCCATAGCCCGGCACGATGATCACCTTCGCCGCGTTGCCCATGATGAAGGCCGCATCCTCCGCCGAGCCGATCTTGACCGCCCGGTCGCCGTGATCCGCGGCGGCCGCCGCGGTCTCGCCGCCGAAGCCGCCCAGGATCACGTTGAAGATCGAGCGGTTCATCCCCTTGCACATGATGTAGCTGAGGATCGCGCCCGAGGCGCCGACCAGGGCGCCGGTGATGATCAGCAGGTTGTTCTGCAGCGTGAAGCCGATGCCCGCCGCGGCCCAGCCGGAATAGCTGTTCAGCATGGACACCACGACCGGCATGTCGGCGCCGCCGATCGGCAGGATCAGCAGGAAGCCGAGCGCCAGCGCCACCAGCACGATCAGCCAGAAGGTGGTGCCCGACTGGGTGGTGCACAGCAGGATCACCAGCAGGACCGTCAGCGCGCCCAGGAAGGCGTTCAGGATATGCTGGCCGGTGAACACAAGCGGCTTGCCGGTGACCAGGCCCTGCAGCTTGGCGAAGGCGACCACGGAGCCGGAGAAGGTGATCGCGCCGATCGCGGTGCCGATCGACATTTCGATCAGGCTGGCGATGGCGATGTCGCCCGGCACGCCGATGCCGTAGGCCATCGGGTTGAAGAACGCCGCCGCGGCGACGAAGACCGCCGCCAGGCCGACCAGGCTGTGGAACGCCGCCACCAGCTGCGGCAGCGCCGTCATCTGGATCCTGAGCGCGATCACCGTGCCGATCGCGCCGCCGATCAGCACGCCCGGGACGATCAGGAAGTAGTTGACCACCGAAGCGAGCGCCAGCGTGGTGACCACGGCGATCGCCATGCCGGCGATGCCGAACCAGTTGCCCTGGCGCGCCGTCTCCGGCGAGGACAGGCCGCGCAGCGCCATGATGAAGCAGATCGCGGCGACCAGATAGGCGAGAACGACGAAGCTGTTCATGATCCTGGTTCCCCGCGCCTTACTTCTTCTGCTTTTTCTTGTACATGGCGAGCATTCTTCGGGTGACGATGAAGCCGCCGAAGATGTTCACCGACGCCAGAACGACGGCGAGGAAGCCCATGAAGGAGCTGAAGTTCACGGTCGCCGGCCCCGCGGCGATCAGGGCGCCGACGATGATCACCGAGCTGACGGCGTTGGTTACGCTCATCAGCGGCGAATGAAGCGCCGGCGTCACCCGCCAGACCACGTAGTAGCCGACGAAACAGGCCAGCACGAAGACCGTCAGGCCGACCAGGAAGAAGTCGCCGCCATGCGCGGCGCCGGCGGCGGCCTCGGCCGCCCCTTCGGTGGCGGCACGGCCCATGGCGTCGAGGTCGGCGGCCAGCCGGGCCGCGCGATCCGCGATCTCCGCGGCGGATTCGGCAAGCTGATTGGGTTCCATCGGTTAGCCCTTGCCCTTGAGGGGGTCGTCGTCGGGTCGGGTCGGGCGGCGGTCGCCCAAGGCGAAATCAGCCGGCGGCTCCGGCATCCGCCGGCTTGAACCGCTCGTGGACGATCTGGCCGTCGCGGGTCAGGCAGGTGCCCTTGATGACCTCGTCGTCCCAGTCGATCTTCAGGGTCCCCTGATCCTTGTCGATCTGCGGGGTCAGGAAGTTGAGCAGGTTCTTGGCGTAGAGCAGCGAGGCATCGACCGCCACCCGGCTCGGCACGTTGGTGTGGCCGACGATGAAGACGCCGTGCTTTTCCACCACCTTGCCCGGCTCGGACAAGGGGCAGTTGCCGCCCCGCTCCACCGCCAGGTCGACGATCACCGAACCCGGCTTCATCGTCTTCACCATGTCCTCGGTCACCAGGGTCGGCGCCGGGCGGCCCGGGATGAGGGCGGTGGTGATGACGATGTCCTGTTTCCTGATCGTCTCGGCGATCAGCTCCGCCTGCTTTTTCTTGTAGTCGTCGGACATCTCTTTGGCGTAGCCGCCGGCGGCCTCCGCCTGCTTGAACTCCTCGTCCTCGACCGCGACGAAGGTGGCGCCCAGGCTCTCCACCTGCTCCTTGGTCGCCGGGCGGACATCGGTCGCGGAGACGACGGCGCCCATCCGCCGCGCGGTCGCGATCGCCTGCAGGCCGGCGACGCCGGTGCCCATGACGAAGCACTTGGCCGGCGGCACGGTGCCGGCAGCCGTCATCATCATCGGCAGCGCGCGGCGGAAGGTGGTCGCCGCATCGAGCACCGCGCGGTAGCCGGCCAGGTTCGACTGGCTCGACAGCACGTCCATCGACTGGGCGCGGGTGATTCGCGGCATCAGCTCCATGGCGAACGAGACGATGCCTGCGTCGGCATAGGCCGTCAGGCTGTCGGGCGAATCATAGGGCGCCAGCTGGGCGACCAGGACGGCGCCCTGCTTCATGCCCGCCAGCTCGCCCTCCGGAACGTCGTCGGCTTCTCCCTTCAGGAGCGGCCGCTGGACCTTCAGGACGATGTCGGCGCCGTCGAGCGCCGCCTGTCGGTCCGGCGCGATCGTGGCGCCGGCGTCCCTGAACACCGCGTCGGTCACCGCGGCGCCGTCGCCGGCGCCGGCCTCGACCGTCACGTCGAGCCCCAGGCCCTTGAACTTCTTCACCGTCTCGGGCGAAGCGGCGACGCGCAGCTCGCCTGCGCGACGTTCCTTCAGGATTGCGAGTTTCATGGCGTCGTTCTTCGAGGACGGGACGAAGGGGAAGGCGAACGGGCGAGAACCTATACCCGCAGCCGGCAACAGCAATGCCCCGGCAGCGACCGGCCAGCCGGGAGCCGCCTGCCACGCCGCCGGCGGGGACCGCACATTGCCGCAACAATGGTGCGCAGCGCAAGCGGGCGGGCCCGTGTTTTTTGTCCAGAATGCACTGGCAGGCGGAACGAAAGACCGCCCCGCCCGGTCTCCGGGACCGGACGGGGCGGCGCATGATGTCAGCCGCCGAGAACCTGCGCCCGCTGCTGCATGATCGCCCCTTCCATGCCGGTGGCATAATCGGTTGCCCGGCGCAGGAACGCCATGTAGCTCTCGTAGACCCGCTGGGTCAGCGGATCACTGGTGCCGATGTCCTCGATCACCTCCAGCGAGATTCGGCCCAGCTCCGCCACGATGTCCTCGTTGAACTGGCGGACCTGGACCCCATGCTCCTCCACCAGGGTCGGCAGGGAGATGATGTTGTGGTAGCGGAAGTCGCCGTCGGTGGTCGCCTGCACCGACCGCGCCGCATAGCGCACGATCGCCTGCAGGTCGGCCGGCAGGGCGTCGTAGGCCTCCCGGTTGACCACGACCTCGAGCCCGGGACCCGGCTCGTGGAACGCCGGCAGGTAGTAGTTCTTGGCGACCCGGTGAAGGCCGAAGGCGAGGTCGTTCCAAGGCCCGACCCATTCCGCGGCGTCGACCGTCCCGGCCTCCATCGCGGCGAAGATCTCGCCCGGCGGCAGCATGGTGACCGCCGCGCCGAGGCGCCGGAACACCTCGCCGCCCAGTCCGGCGATCCGGATCCGCAGGCCCTGGATGTCGTCGAGGGTGTTGATCTCCTGCCGGAACCAGCCGCCGGCCTGGGTGCCCGACGACCCGGCGTAGAACGCCTTGACGCCGAAGTCGGCGTACACCTCGTCCCACAGCTCCTGGCCGTCGCCGAATTCCAGCCAGCCGCTGAGCTCGGTCGCGGTCAGGCCGTAGGGAACGCCGGTGAAGAAGTTCAGCGCCGGCGACCGCCCGACCCAGTAATAGGGCGTCGCGTGCATGATGTGGGCATCACCCGACTGTACGGCGTCCAGGCTCTCGAACGGGGGCACCAGCTCGCCGGCCGCGAAGTGGGTGACCTCCAGGCGGCCGCCGCTCATCTCGTTGATGCGGTCGGCCACGCGCTGGGCGTTGACGCCAACGCCCGGCGCGCCCTTGGGCCACGGGCTGACCATGGTCCAGCGGATGGTGTCCTGGGCGATGGCCGGCGCGGCGATCGAGCCCGCGGTGGCGGCGGCGGCGCCACCGGCGGCCCCCGCGACGAACAGACGACGTTTCATTGGATCGTGACCTCCCCGAATGGTCTGAAATTGGCGAGAGCCTAGCCGAAGTCGGACGCCGCGCCTAGCCGATGCGCGGTCCCGGCCCCGGTGCCCGCCGCCGGGACGCACAGACAGCCATATTCACGAGCAATCCACAACGGGTACTTGACGGAAGACTCTTTTTTCTCAATTATTCGACCTGTGGCGAGCGACCGGATCCCCCTCCCGGCGCTCGGTCGCGGGCGCGGCGCCCCCGGCCGAATCCGAGACCCCCTCCGTCGGAGTCGCCATTCAGGCCGCACGCCTAGGGCCCCGGCGATCTCGATCGCCGGGGCCCATCTCATTTCAGCGTGACCGTCAGGTCGCCGGGTCAGACCACCCGCCTGGGCGGCGACGCCGAGAGCCTTCCCCTACACCTTGTAGCCGATCCGGAACCCGCCCCAGTGGCGGCCCTTGACGCGGATCGGGGCGGATACGTCCTTCATCATCACGAACTGACCGCCTCCCATGTTGCGCCGATAGGTCTGGACCAGGAAGTCTTCCCGGTTGCGGCCGGCCCCCAGGCCGACCCGGTCATCGAAGATCCGGCGGTTGCGGCAGTTCGCCGTGTTCCAGGCGACGTCGCTGCCCTGCGGCTGCGAGAACTTCCGATTGTGGGTCGGGAGGTAGCCGTTGCGATCGATCGCGGCACAGAACAGGATGCGCTGATCCTGCGCCAGCAGCGCCTCCTGCAGGACCGGCAGGCGGGCGTCGGTGAAGTCGGTGAATCGGGTCGTCACCTGCTGCGGATCGGTGCCCGGTGCCGGGCGGTAGTCCTCATCGAACAGGGCGGCGAGGGTGATCTCGCCCTTGTCGACCGCCGCCTCGAAGATCTCCGAGATCTGCCGGGCATGGTCGCGTGCCCAGCGCACGAAGGGGGTGTCGACCGTCTCGACGCCCGCATCGGCGGTCAGGCTGATCAGCCGCTCGCCCACGCCGAGCACGGAGTGCAGACGGTCGCGCGACTGCGTCAGCTCGCCATTCGCTTCGTCGAAGTCTCGGGCCATGGCGCCGATCCGGTCGCTCAGCAGGACGACGCGTTCATCGATCTCCTCCGCCGCGCCGGCGATCGACTGGGCGTGGCCGTCGACATCGGCCATGGCGGTTCCGACCAGATCCATCACGCCGCCGATCTCGGCCGTTCCCTCGCGCACTGCCTCCGCACGGCCCATCGAGGCGTTGATCTCGCTGATCAGCGTGCCCGCCTGGCGGGTCAGGTCCTCAAGCGTCGCGTCGATCTCCGCCGTCGCCTCGGAGGTCTGGGCAGCCAGCGACTTGACCTCGCCCGCCACCACGGCAAAGCCGCGGCCGGCCTCGCCCGCGCGCGCCGCCTCGATCGTCGCGTTGAGCGCCAGAAGGTTGGTCTGCTTGGCGATCGCCTCGATTCCCTGGGCCACCTCGCCGACCCGGTCGAGCGCCTGCTGAAGGCCGCTCAGCCGCTGCTCGATGCCGGCGACGGTCTCGACCAGGGCCCGGATGTCGGCGATCGCAGAGGCCACCCGTTCCGCCGATTCGCCGACGCGGCGCCGGGCGTCCCCCGCGACGTCGCGCGTCGTGGTGGCGGCCTCGCGCACACGGCCATTGCCCTCCGCCATCGCGCCCGCGGCCGACTCCAGATCGCGGACAATGCCGGCCTGCCCCGCGATCCGGGCGGATACGCTGTCGACATGGCCTGAAACGTCGGCGATCTCGATTCCCAGGCGACCCGCCTCGGCCGCGACCTTGCCGATGATGGCGTCGAACCCTTCCGACATCGCTCTCCCCCAGTACGCGTGCTTTATGCGGCCCCGACGCGCTCAAAGCTAGTGCAGGGAGGTTAACCATGCCTAAATGCGCGGCAGAATCGATCGATCATGTCGTTTCGAGCCGCGCCCCGACCCAGCGCGGCTGCGCGGGGTCGTTGACAAGCGACACGCGCGCCGCGATCGTTGCGCGACCGACGACCGGGCGACCGATGCGCCGGTGCCCGACGCTGCCGCGCCCGGCGCCCCCGTGCGCGGATCGATGCGTGCCCGGACGCCGATCGCCCTCTGCCTGCCCGCACCGCCGCTGGCGACCGCCGGGCCCTCCCCCCGAACCGCCGCCGACGGAGTGGCGCGCCATGCCCGATACCGCCAAACTGGATCCCGCGATCGCCGCGCTGAAGTCGATGGCGGGCGGCTTCGTTCCGGATGCCGGACTGTTCGCCGCCGGCACCACGCCGATAAACGCCGAGCAGCTGACCGAGGACCTGCTGGAGGACCTGCGCCGCCATGTCGGCGAGGCGCGCGAGAACCCGTTCGCCAACCCGGTCCAGTTGCTGGCGCTCGACCTGTCGCGGCGCATCGCCGACGGGCGGCTGGACTACGCGGCGCTGGAACAGCTGGTGCAGTTCCTGACCGTGGACGGCTTTCTCGACCGGGCGCGCCGGCTCGGCAGCTATGTCGGCGAGACCGATCCGGAGGCCAATGCGGGCCGGCTGGCCGCCCTGTTCCGCGGCCTCGCGGCGCCGCGCGGGGCAGAGGAGACCGGCGAGGCCGGCGGAGAGGTCGTCCGCTTCGACCTCTTCCGGCGGCGGGTGGAAGAAGAAGTCTTCGGCATCGTCTTCACGGCCCACCCGACCTTCAACCTGAGCGGCGCGCTGATGCATGCGCTGGCGACGCTCGCGGCCGGGCGCGACGACGACGGCCGCCTGCTGGACGACGCGGCGCGGGCCCGGCTGGTCGACGCCGCGCGCCGCGCCGAGCACCGGCCCGACCGGCCGCTCGACCTCAACCGGGAGCACGCGCTGTCGCTGCAGGCGATCGCCCACGCGCAGGAGGCGGTGCGCCGGGCCTACGGCATCCTCTTCGACGTGGCGCGGGAGATCTACCCTGACCGCTGGCGGGAGCTGACGCCGCGGCTGATGACTGTCGCCAGCTGGGTCGGATACGACCTGGACGGCCGGTCCGACATCGGCTGGACCATGACGCTGAACAAGCGCATGCGCATCCAGCACGGGCAGATCCGCCACTACCTGGAGGAGGTGCGCCGCCTGCGGGCCGAGGCCGCCGCCGCGCCCGAGGACCGGGCGGCGGACGGGCTGGGCGACGTGCTGGAGCTTATGGAAAGCCGGCTGGCGTTGGCCGAGAACCAGGTCGGCAGCGAACTCGACGTCTTCGATCGGATCGATCCCCATGCGCCGGACGGGCCGGCGGAGCTGGCGCAGGTGTCGCGGCGGATGTACGAAGGCCTGGGGATGCGCCTGGCCGATGCCGGCGCGCTGATCGAGCTGGCCGACCGGGCGATCGCGCGCGCGGTCGAAACGCGGCCGGCCAAGGGCCGACGCAAGGCCGCGGCGGCCGACGCGATCGTTCGCCACCTCGCCGTCCTGCGGGCGGAGCTGGCGAATTGCGGTCTCGGGATGGCGCACACCCATCTGCGGGTCAATGCGGCCCAGGTGCACAACGCGATCCGCCAGTCGATCAACCTGGTCTCCTCGCCCAACGATCCGCGCTATCGGGTCTCCTATCTCGATTCGATCAACCAGCTGCTGGAGGAGGTCCGGCCGGTCCGGGTCAATTTCGGGTCGGTGCTGGCCGAGCGCACCTCGGTCAAGCAGATGTTCATGATCGTCGCCCAGATGCTGAAGTACACCGGCCGCACGGCGCCGATCCGCTTCCTGATCGCGGAGAGCGAGAGCGCGTTCACGGTGCTGGTCGCGCTCTATTTCGCCAAGCTCTACGGCGTCGACGACCATCTCGACCTGTCGCCGCTGTTCGAGACCGAGCGGGCGCTGGAGGCGGGCAGCCGGGTCATCGACCAGCTGCTGAAGAACCCGCATTTCCGCGCCTATGTGGAAAAGCGCGGCCGGCTGTGCGTCGAGACCGGCTATTCCGACGCCGGCCGGTTCATCGGCCAGACGCCGGCCAACGCCTCGATCGAACGGCTGCGCCTGAGGCTGATCCGGGTGATGGCCAAGCACGGCCTGGGCCATGTGAGGCTGGTGATCTTCGACACCCACGGCGAATCGATCGGCCGCGGCGCGCATCCGCAGAGCATGGACCAGCGCCTCGCCAACATCGACACGCCCGCGACCCGGGCGTTCATGGCCGACCAGGGGGTGGCGTTCAAGCAGGAGATGAGCTTCCAGGGTGGCGACGGCTACCTGCCCTTCGTCAACCGCACCATGGCCTTCGCCACGGTGACCCGGCTGCTGGAGCATGCGCTGGAGACCGGCCACTCCTCCGCCGACGATCCGTTCTACGACGAGGACGCGTATATCCGGGAGTTCTTCACGACGGTGAAGGAATTCCAGGTCGCGCTGATGGAGGACAAGGGCTACGGCGTGCTGCTGGGCGGGTTCGGGGTCAATCTCCTGTTCCCGTCGGGCAGCCGGTCGCTCAAGCGCCAGCACGAGGACCCGACCGACATCGACCACGCCTCGGCCCGGCAGCTGCGCGCGATCCCGCACAACGCGGTCCTGCAGCAGCTGGGGCTGCTGGCGAATTCCCTGGGCGGCGTCGGCGCGGCGATTGCCAAGGATCCGGACAAGTTCCGCGACTTGTACAGCCGCTCGCCGCGGCTGCGTCAGCTGATGGGGATCGTCGAATACGCGGTCGCCGTCTCTGACCCGCGGGCGATGGACGCCTATATCGACACGGTCGATCCCGGCTTCTGGATCGTCCGGGCCGGCCATGCCGGCGACGGCGAGATGCGCGAGGACATGCTGAGCCTCGCCTCCCATCACGAGGACAGCCGGATCGCCGAGCACCAGGCAAAGGTATTCCGCCGGCTGCACCGCGACTGGATCGTGCTGCGCGACGAGCTGGGACGGGTTGCCGACGGGTCGAGCTCCTGCGGCGCCCTGGTCGACGCGCGCTGCAAGGACAGCCTGAACCTGCTGCATGCGGTGAGGATCGCGATCATCCAGCAGATCTTTCTCCTGGCAATGCGCACGCCGGAGTTCTCCGGTCGCCACGGCACCAGCCCGCAGGAGCTGATCGCGCGGCTGCTGCACCTGGACGTGGACACCGCCTGCGCGCATCTCGAGGAGATCTTCCCGATGACCGAGAGCGCGGTCGACTTCGCCGATTTCGGCGAACCGGCCGACGTGCAGGAGGACCAGGCGCAGAGCTACCGCTTTGAAAACGAGCACCTGTTCCGGCCGATGGAAAACCTGCACCAATTGGTCAAGCGCATCTCGACCGCCGTGACCCACCGGATCGGCTTCTTCGGCTGACCCGACCGACGGCGCCAGACGGCACCGGTCATCCGGGACGTCCCGCAGGGCCGATCCAGGACCTCGACGGACAACGCACCGACGCGGCAAGCCGCGCCCATGCCGTCGAGGGCCTGGCCGTCGCCCGGACGACTCCATCTTCCTTCATCGGTCATCCTGGACGGCCCGAAGGGCCGATCCAGGACCTCGACGGACAACGCGCCGACCCCGCAAGCCGCGCCGGTGCCGTCGGGATCCCCGCGTTCGCCGGAACGACCGGCCCAGGCTGGCCGTTCTGCCTTCTCCCCTGCCGCCGCGCCCCCACATGCCGCTCAGGACCCAGCGGCACCGAGGGAGGGCGCCATGGCGATGACCGTCGCCGAAAAGCTGATCCACGGCCATCTTTCCGACGGCGACATGACCCGCGGCGCGCGGACCGCGCTGGCGATCGACCAGACGCTGACCCAGGACGCCACCGGGACGCTGGTCATGCTCGCGCTGGAGGCGATGCGCCTCGACCGGGTGAAGACCGAGGTCTCGGTCCAGTACGTTGACCACAACCTGCTTCAGGTCGATCACAAGAATCCCGACGACCACCTGTTCCTGGAGAGCGCGTGCAAGCGGTTCGGCGTCTGGTACAGCCGCCCCGGCAACGGCGTCAGCCATCCGGTCCACATGCAGCGCTTCGGCGTGCCGGGAAAGACGCTGCTCGGCTCGGACAGCCATACCTGCGCGGCCGGCTCGCTCGGCATGCTGGCGATCGGCGCCGGCGGGCTGGACGTAGCGATGGCGATGGCGGGCCGCCCCTTCACCCTGCGCATGCCGCGGATCTGGGGCATCCGCCTGACCGGCCGCCTGCCCGACTGGGTCAGCGCCAAGGACGTGATCCTGGGGATGCTGCGCCGCCACGGCGTCGACGGGGGCACGGGGCGGATTATCGAGTACCACGGCCCCGGCGTCGAGACGCTGTCGGCGATGGACCGGCACGTGATCGCCAACATGGGGGCGGAGCTGGGCGCGACCACCACCGTCTTCCCCTCCGACGCCGAGACGCGGCGGTTCCTGGAGAGCGAGGGTCGAGGCGACGCCTGGGTCGGCCTCGCCGCCGACGAGGGCGCCTCGTACGACGACACCGACGAGATCGATCTGTCTGCGCTGGAGCCGCTGATCGCCTGCCCGACCAGCCCCGGCAACGTCACCACCGTTCGCTCGGTCGCCGGGCAGCCGATCTACCAGGCCTATATCGGCTCGTCCGCCAACCCGGGCTATCGCGACTTCGCCATCGCGGCGGAGATGGTCCGTGGCCGGCGGGTCGCCGACGCGGTGTCGTTCGACGTCAACCCGACCTCGCGCCAGCTCCTGGAGACGCTGATCCGCGACGGCCGGCTGCAGCCGCTGGTCCATGCCGGCGCACGGCTGCACCAGGCCGGCTGCAACGGCTGCATCGGCATGGGCCAGGCGCCGGCGACAGGCCGCAATAGCCTGCGGACGGTGCCGCGCAACTTTCCCGGCCGGTCCGGCACGCGGGAGGACAGCGTCTTCCTGTGCAGTCCGGAGACTGCCGTCGCGTCCGCGCTGATCGGCTGCATCACCGACCCGCGCGACCTGGGCATCGAGCATCCCGGGATCGGGCCGCCGAGCGACCCCGTCCCGGACGCCGAACTGCTGCTGGCCCCGCTACCCGAGGACCGGGCACGGGAGGTGAACCTGCACAAGGGCCCGAACATCGCCGAGATTCCGGACCTCGATCCACTGCCCGACCGGCTGCGCCTGCCGGTGCTGCTCAAGGTCGGCGACGACATCTCGACCGACGAGATCCTGCCGGCGGGGGCCGAGATCCTGCCCTACCGGTCCAACATCCCGAAGATCGCCGAGTTCGCCTTCGCCGCCTGCGACGAGAGCTATGCCGGACGCGCGGCCGAGGAGCGGGAGAGCGGCGACGGCCATGCGGTGATCGGCGGCGACAACTACGGCCAGGGCTCCAGCCGGGAGCACGCGGCCCTGGCGCCGCGCTACCTCGGCCTGCGGCTGGTCGCGGCGCGCTCCTTCGCCCGAATCCACAAGCAGAACCTGATCAACTACGGCGTCCTGCCGCTGGTGTTCGCCGATCCCGGCGATTACGACGCGCTGGACGCGGGCGACGTGCTGGTGCTGGACGGCGTGGCGGACGGCCTGTGCGCCGACGGGCGCCTGACCGCGACGGTCGAAGGCGCCGACCGGTCGGTCGAGCTGGTCGCCGACCTGCCGGGGGAACAGGTCGGCGTGCTGAAGGCCGGCGGCCTGATCAATCACATGCGGCAGGCGCCCTGACCCGCCGCCTTTGCGGCCCCGCCGGTTCGGTCCTACCCTTTGCGTCATGGGGCGGCTGCGCTAGATACACGCGCAGCCCTTCCCCCTGATCGACCCGGAACCGTCGAGGACAGCCCCATGCGCGAAGGTGCGCCGAAGACCATCCGCCTGGAAGACTATCGGCCCCCGGCCTTCCTGATCGACGAGGTCGACCTGGTCTTCGAGCTGGGCGCCCCGACCACGGTGAAGTCCCGACTGACCGTCCGGCGCAACCCGGAGCACGGCGACCCGGCGGCGCCGCTGGTCCTCGACGGCGAAAGCGTGGAGCTCGTTTCCCTCCACCTCGACGGCGAGGCGCTGGGGGCGAACCGCTACGCGCTGGACGAGGACGGGCTGACCCTGCCGGACGTCCCCGACAGCTTCGTCCTGGACGTGGAGACCCGGATCAGGCCGCACGAGAACACCGAGCTGTCGGGGCTCTACGTGTCCGGTGGCAACTTCACCACCCAGTGCGAGGCCGAGGGGTTTCGGCGGATCACCTTCTTCCCCGACCGGCCGGACGTGATGGCGCGCTACACCACCACGATCGTGGCGGACGAGGCCAGCTGCCCGGTCCTGCTGTCGAACGGCAACAGGGTCGACGAGGGGACGGCCGGTCCGGGCCGGCACTGGGCGAAATGGGTCGATCCGTGGCCGAAGCCGTCCTACCTGTTCGCCCTCGTGGCCGGCGACCTGGTGGCGCATGAGGACCGCTTCGTCACCGCCTCCGGCCGGGAGGTCGCGCTGGCGATCCACGTGCGGCGCGAGGATCTCGACCGCTGCGCCTTCGCCATGGAGGCGCTGAAGCGCTCGATGACATGGGACGAAGAGACGTTCGGCCTGGAGTACGACCTCGACGTCTTCAACATCGTCGCGGTCAGCGACTTCAACATGGGGGCGATGGAGAACAAGGGCCTCAACATCTTCAACACGGCGCTGCTGCTGGCCAAGCCGGAGACGGCAACCGATGCCGACTACCAGCGGATCGAGAGCGTCGTCGCGCACGAGTACTTCCACAACTGGACCGGCGACCGGATCACCTGCCGCGACTGGTTCCAGCTCACGCTGAAGGAAGGGCTGACCGTCTTCCGCGACCAGCAGTTCTCGGCCGACCTGGGCAGCGCCGCGGTCCAGCGGATCCAGGACGTGCGCCGGCTGCGCGCCATGCAGTTCCCGGAGGACGGCGGCCCGCTGGCGCACCCGATCCGGCCATCAAGCTACATGTCGATCGACAACTTCTATACGCCGACGGTCTACGAGAAGGGCGCCGAGGTCATCCGGATGATCCACACCCTGGTCGGAGCCGACGGCTTCCGAAGGGGCATGGATCTCTATGTCGAGCGGCACGACCAGCAGGCGGTGACCTGCGACGACTTCGTCGCCGCGATGGCCGACGCCAACGGCATCGACCTCGGCGACTTCAAGCGCTGGTACGAGCAGGCGGGCACGCCGGAAATCTCGGTCGAGGAGGACTGGGATGCCGCCGGGCGCACCTACGCCCTGACGCTGGCGCAGGAGACGCCGCCGACGCCCGGCCAGGACGAGAAGCATCCCCTGGTCATACCTGTCGCCCTGGGCCTGCTGGGCCCGTCGGGGGAGGACCTTCCGGTCCGGCTGGAGGGCGAGAGCGAGGACGCCGCCGTCAGGGGCACGAGGGTGGTCGTGCTGGACCGGGCGCGGCAGACCTTCCGCTTCGTCGGGCTGGACGCCCGGCCGGTGCCGTCGCTGTTCCGCTCCTACTCCGCGCCGGTCAAGCTGAAGCGCCAGGACCGGGCGCGCCTTGCCTTCCTCTATGGCCACGACACCGATCCGTTCGGCCGGTGGGAGGCGGGCCAGCAGCTGGCCACCGACCTGCTGCTCGACATGGTGGTCGACGTCCAGGCCGGCGGCGACCCGCGGCTCGACCCGACCTTCGTGGAGAGCTTCGCCCGAACCCTCGCCGACGACCGGCTGGACGACGCGCTGAAGGCCGAGGCCCTGGCCCTGCCGAGCGAGGAGTTCCTGGCGGACCAGATGAAGACCGTCGACGTGGAGGCGATCTACCGCGCCCGCGACGCCGCCCGACGCCAGATCGCGGAGGCGATGGGCGACGATCTCAGGGCCGCCTACGACGCCCGCCACCACACCGGCCCCTATCGCTACGACGCCGAGGCGGTCGGCCGGCGGGCGCTCAAGAACCTCTGCCTCGGCCTGCTGAACGCCGCGCCGGACGATGCGACGGTCGACCTCGCCCGCGCGCAGTTCGAGGCCGGGGCGAACATGACCGACGGGATGGCGGCGCTGGGCGTGCTGGTCAACCTGGATCGGCCGGAACGCCAGGCGGCCCTCGAGGCCTTCCACGACCGGTGGCAGGGCGACGCGCTGGTGATCGACAAGTGGTTCGCGATCCAGGCGACCTGCCGCCTCGACGGGACGGTGGAGGCGGTGCGCCGCCTGGCCGGCCACCCGGCCTTCGACCTCAAGGTGCCGAACCGGGCGCGGTCGCTGGTGGGTGCCTTCGCCATGGCCAATCCCCGGCACTTCCACCGGGCGGACGGCGCCGGCTATGCCTTCCTGGCCGACCAGGTGATCGCGCTCGACCGGCTGAACCCGCAGGTCGCGGCCCGCCTCCTGACCCCGCTCGGCCGCTGGCGGCGCCAGGACGCCGACCGGCAGGCGAAGATGCGCGCCGAGTTGGAGCGCATCCTCGCGGTCGAGGGGCTGTCGCGCGACACCTACGAAATCGCGTCGAAGAGCCTGAGCTGACGTCGCCCAATGCGTCTCTTGATACCGGTCAAGGCGGAGTTCATCTGCCGGGTGGACTATTGCGGTGGCCGGCGGTGCCGGCCGCCGTCATCCGAGACGAAGACCAAGGGGGAATTGCATCATGGCTGAACGTTCGCAGATTCCCGCCCGCCGAGCCGAGACCGTCCCGGCCGACCCTCTGGGTGCGCTGCACCGCGAGATGAACCGTCTGTTCGACGACTTCTCGCGCGGCTTTCCCTGGCAGGCGATGCCCGGCTGGGCCACCGGCGGGGCGACACGCCCGCTGATCGACGTGGACGAGGACGAGAATGGCACGCTGACGGTCACGGCCGAGTTGCCGGGCATCGACGAGAAGGACGTGGAGGTCCAGCTCAACGAGCGCGCGCTGGTGATCCGTGGCGAGAAGCGCTATGAGCACGAAGAAAAGAAGAAAGAGCGGCACCTGATGGAGCGCAGCTTCGGCTCCTTCTCGCGCACCATCGGCCTGCCGTTCGAGGCCGACCCGGACAAGGTCACCGCGAGCTTCGACAAGGGCATCCTCAAGGTCACCGTCCCGCGGCCGGCGGAGGCAAACTCCAAGAGCCGCAAGATCGAGGTGAAGAAGGGGTAGGTCCGCGGGCCTTACCGTCGAGTCATCCTGGACCGCCCGGAGGGCCGATCCAGGACCTCGATCGGCCGGAAGCGCTTCGAAGAACGCGCCCCGGCCGTCGAGATCCTGGCTTTCGCCAGGGCGACCCGTGCGGGGTGGCCGCGGGCCGCCCCGCACGGGCAGTGCATTGCCCTCGCCGCCCTGCCCCTCTATTGTATGACAATAAGTCATGGACAGAGGGAGGGGACGCCGCAATGCTGGCGGACATCAAGGACAAGGTTTTCGTCGTCACCGGGTCGAGCAGCGGCATCGGCGCCGCGCTGGCGCTGGCGCTGGCCGATCTCGGCGCCCGCCTGGTGCTTCACGGACACCACAACGTCGAGGGAGCCGAGGCGACGAAGGCCGAGGTTGAGCAGCGCGGCGGCGCGGTCCGGCTGGTCATCGGCGACATCCTGGATGCCGGTACGATCGACCGCCTGATGGCCGAGGCGGTCGACGGCTTCGGCCGGCTGGACGTGCTGGTCAACAACGCCGGGAGCATGCTGGGCCGGGTGCCGATCGCCGATGCGCCGGCGGGGCATTTCGAGAAGGTCGTCGATCTCAACGTCCGATCCGTCTACGACTGCTGCCGGGCGGCGATCCCCCAGTTCCGCCGCCAGGGCAAGGGCAACATCATCAACGTCACTTCGATCGCAGGACGGACCGGCGGTGCCGGCGGGGCGGGGATCTACGGCTCGGCCAAGGCGATGGTCAGTTCGTTGACCCGCGCGATGGCCAGGGAGTTGGCGCCGGACAACATCCGGGTCAACGCCGTCAGTCCGGGCGTCATCACGACGCCGTTCCACGACCGCTATTCGCCGCCGGAGTTCATGGAAGCCGCCAAGGGCCAGATCCCCATGGGCCGCCTGGGCACGCCCGATGACTGCGCGGGCGCCTTCGTCTATTTCGCCTCGGACGCGATGAGCGGCTACGTCACCGGCCAGATCCTGGAGGTCAACGGCGGCCAGCTGATGCCGTAGACCGCCCGGACCCGCGCCGAGTGCGCGCGACGACCGGCGATGCCCGTCGCCCGGACGCGGCATGTCCCGACGGCCGTGCGTCGGCGTTCGGTCCCGCGCGACCACGGGTATTCGAGCTGACTTGCGACGAAACCCGCCGTCCTCTCGTCGTAGCGCACCGCGATCGCCTCGAGGCTCGCGTCGAGCGCCTGGATTGGCGCGCCCGACAGGGCAGTCACCATCGAATCGCCGTCATCGCCGGTCTCGGTCAGGTAGGTCACGCCTTCCGCCGACGTCACGGCGCCCGCGTCGTTCTGGGCGAACAATCGGGAGCGGTAGGTGCGGGACCACGCATCGGCCTGCAAGGCGAAGGCGACACCGTCGAACCCGGCCTCGACAGGCGCATGCAGCCGCTCATGGCGCCAGAAGCCGAGGGAGTTCACCGCGGCCACCAGGACCGTCCCCGCATCAAGGGAGAACCGCGCGCTGTCATGCGCGGGATTCCAGTCGGTCACTCCGAGCATGTCCGCCGTGCGCCGTGCCGTCTCGTGGCCCTCGAGAAGTTCGAGCAAGGCCAGCGTGACGGGCACGGAGGCCGACACCCCGGACGAACTCACGGTCGGGCCATCGACGACATAACGTGTGTTTTCGATCCAGTATGCGTCCGGATAGTGCCTTTGCATCTGGTTTCGGGCGAACCAGTGGGTCGTCGCCGCCCGACCGTCCAACAGACCGGCGCAGGCCACGACATCGGACCCTTCGCAGATCGCGACGACCATGGCGCCGAGTCGGGCCTGACCGGTCAGGAAGGCGGTCGTCGTTTCCGTTCCCCGGTTGTGGAGGGCAGGCACCACGACCGCATCCGCGCCACTCGGGAACGCTTGTTGGAACGCCGCGATGGTCATCTCGGGCTGGATCCTGAGCGCGGGCATGAGGTCGACCGGCCCTTCTTCTGTCGAAACGATCAGAACCTCGACGGAACCGCTCCGCTCGAGGATGCCGTGGGGCACGAGAAGGTCGGTCGTCTCGGTTCCGCTGTTGTCGGCCAGGACCACGACAAGGCGCTGGTCCCCCGCCATCGGTCGCAGGCGGGCGGATCGACGACCCTCGCGGCCTTTCCCGCATCCGGAGACGCCGCGCCCCCCGGCCCGACGAACACGAGCGCGGCGGCGACAAGCGCGAGCGCGATCATGAGGTTCTGTGTCATCCTTGATCTCCTTTCCACGGGAGATACGCCCGGAGGCCTCTGGCGCGAATGACAAATGATCCGCACAAGCCGCCAAGCCCGATCACGGTCGCCTTCTTCGCGATGGACGGGGTCCGGAGCCTGGATGTCACCGGGCCGATGGAGGTCTTCGCGGTCGCCAACCGACATGGCGCCGCCTACGACATCCGGCTTTCCTCGGAGACCGGAGCGCCGATCCGCATGAACGCCGGACCGACGCTGGGCCCCGCGGTGGCGTTCGAAAGGCTTCCCCCCACGCTGGATACCGTCGTGCTCTGCGGCGGATCGGAAGCGGCCATGACGCAGGCCCGGCAGAACGGCGCGATCCTGCAGCACATCCGCGAGCGTGCGCCCGGCGTGCGCCGCCTGGTGTCGATCTGCACCGGTGCGTTCGTCCTGGCTGCGACCGGGCTCCTTGACGGGCGGCGGGCGACCACCCACTGGCGGTCCGCCGGGCTCTTCGAGCGGCTGTTTCCGAGGGTGAGCCTGGAGGCAGATGCGATCTTCGTGATCGATCCGCCCTACCATACCTCTACCATACCTCTGCGGGTGTCACCGCCGGCATCGATCTGTCCCTCGCCTTGGTTGAGGAAGACTACGGACCGCGCGTCGCGTTGGCGGTCGCGCGCGAGCTCGTGCTTTTCCTTCGTCGCCCGGGCGGCCAGGCCCAGTTCAGCACCGGCATGGCCTTGCCCGCCAGGGGGCCGGCGCCCATCGTCGCGCTCGCCGCGCGGTTCCTCGAGGACCCGTCCGGCTTGAAATCGGCCGAGGGCAGACGGATCGCGGACCTCGCCGACGCCGTGAACATGAGCGAGCGCACCTTCCTCCGGGCGTTCCGGACAGCGACGGGCACGACGCCGGCGAAGTTCGTGGAGGAGGCCCGGATCGCGCGTGCCAAGACATTGCTGGAGGAAACCCGGGACCCGCTCGACCGGGTGGCCTACGAGGCCGACTACGGCTCGGTCGACGGGCTGCTTCGGGCCTTCCGGAAAGCGATGGGGATCACACCGGGAGACTACCGTTCCCGTTTCGGGATCCATCGATCCCGTTCATGAGTGGCGGTCGCGCCTTTCGAGACTGGCGCCGGCGGGCCTGGCCCGGACGAAGGGGCCTGGGCGACCGCTGTGCTTCTCCACGGCGCGGCGGCCGGCCATGGCCTCGAGGCGCCGGCGCTCGACATGGGGAGGATCTGCCCTGCATCCGGACGATCCGCGAATGGTCGGAAAGTTGCCCCGCAACCGACGTTCTGTCGCAGAATGGCCCGCATGCGGCGCTGCAGCGACAGCAGCACCGGCCGGACCGTGCGACGCCGCGGGCAGCACGGGAAGACCTCGGGCGCGAAAGGGCGGCCTTTGATGTTTCAGGTGTTTTCAGGGGTCTGGGCGCTTCTGGTCGGCATCGTCTTCATCATGCTGGGCAACGGCATGCATTTCACCCTCATCGGCCTGCGCGGCGGGATCGAGGCGTTTTCGGCCGCGGAACTGGCCATCGTCACCTCGGGGTATTTCGTGGGCTTCCTGTCGGGCGCGCGCCTGACCCCGCTGTTGATCCGGCGGGTGGGGCATGTGCGCGTCTTCGCGGCGCTGGGCAGCTTCATGTCGGCGGGGCTGATCTCCTTCCCGCTGCTGACCGAGCCCTGGGCCTGGACGGTGCTGCGGGTGCTCGTGGGCTTCTGCATGTCCGGCATCTACGTCGCCGCGGAGAGTTGGCTGAACAACGCCGCCACGAACGAGACGCGCGGCAAGGTGCTGTCGGCCTACATGATCGCGCAGACGCTGGGCATCATCGGAGCGCAGGGGCTGCTGACCTTGGGCGATGCAGGCACCTCCGCGCTCTTCATCGGTGCCTCGATCCTGGTATCGGTCTCCTTCGCACCGATCCTTCTGTCGGTGGCGCCGGCCCCGGTGGTCGACGTCGCGCGCCCGATGGCCTTGAGCGACCTGTTCTCGGGCTCGCCGCTCGGCACCGTGGGGATCTTCCTGCTGGGCACCGTCTACGCGACGCAAGCGGGCATGGGCGCGGTGTTCGGCACCCAGATTGGGCTGACCGCGAACACCATCGCGCTGTTCGTCGCGATGCTGTTCGCCGGAGCGCTGGTGCTGCAATACCCGATCGGCTGGTTGTCGGACAAGATGGACCGGCGCAAGCTGATCTTTGCGGCGGCCAGTCTCGGCGCGGCATCCTGCGCGCTGGGTTGGTTCGACGTCGGCGGCCTGTGGACCCTGATGGCGGCCGCGTTCTTCGCCGGCGGGGTGACGACGCCGCTTTACGCCCTGTTGCTGGCCTACACCAACGATTTCCTGTCGGCCGAGGATATGCCGGCCGCGTCCGGGGGGCTTGTCTTCACCTTCGGACTGGGCGCCATCGCGGGCCCGCTGGTCACCGGCTGGGCGATGCAGGGGCTTGGCCCGTTCGCGTTCTGGTTGGTGCTCGGCGCGACCTTCGCTGCCATGGCGCTCTATGCGCTCTACCGCATGACCCAGCGCGCGATCGTCCCGGTGGACGAGACCCAGAGCTACCTGGGGGTGCTGCCCACGGCGTCGCCCGTGGCGGTGGAGGCGGCAGGGGCCTGGGCCGCCGACCAGGCCGAGGCCGAACGCGAGGCCGACGCCGAGGCCGAATGCCAGGCCGACGTCGACGCCGAACGCCAGGGCGACGCCGAGGCCGAGCGCCAGGCCGAGACTGAAGCCGTACGCACGTCCGATGCCGAGTCCGGATCGCGGTAACGCAGCCGCGCGACTGGGCGCCCGACCGGGGCGCTCGAACATGGGTGCCTTGTCGTCGCCTCGTCGCGGGCCGGCTGACGCCTGTGGGTTGCCCTAGGAGAACGCCACCTCGACCCCCTCGCCGGCCTGCGACGCGCGGCGCCAGGCCAGGGCGCAGACCGCCAGGTCCTGGAGCGCGACGCCGGTGCCGTCGAAGAGGGTGACCCGCTCGGGCGACCAGGTCGGCGCCAACCGCCCCGAGGCGAGGCCGCCCAGCGTGCCGGCGAAACGGTCGCGGGCGATCAGGCCGGCGCCGGCCGCATGCTGGCACTCGCCGATCGTCACCGCCTGCTCCGGATCGTCGACATAGACCGCCGCGGCGGCGACCAGGGCGGGGTCGTGTTCCTGCTTTCCGGCCGTGTCGGTGCCCATCGCGTTGACATGGGTGCCTGGACGCACCGCATCGGCCATGAACAGCGGCGCGCGCGAGGGGGTGACGGTCGTCAGCACGTCCGACTCCGCCGCGACCGCCGCCGGGTCCGCCGTCTCGAACGCCAGGTTCAGGTCGGCGGCGAGCCGGGCGAGCCGCACCAGCGCCGCCTCCGACGGGTCGCTGGCGATCAGCCGGCGGATCGGCCGCACCGCGCAGGCCGCCCGGACCTGGTGTTCCGCCTGCCCGCCGGCGCCGATCAGGCCCAGCGTCCCGGCATCCGGCCGGGCGAGGTGGCGGATGGCGATCGCCGCGGCCGCCCCGGTGCGCAGGCCGGTCAGCCGGTTCGCCCCGACCAGCGCCGCCGGCCGCCCGGTCTCCGGGTCGAACAGCAGCGTCGTCGACTGGTGGTTGGCGATCCCCATGGCGCCGTTCCCGGGCCAGTAGCCGCCGGCCTTCAGCCCCAGCACCGGGCCGGCGCCGGCGCCCTCCCCGTCGAAGCCGGTCTTGACGCCGAACACCGCATCGGAGTGCCCGACCGCCTCGCGCACCACAGGAAACGATCGGGCCGTCCCGCGGTCGGCGGCGGCGAAGGCCGCTGCGACGGCCTCGATCGCGTCGTCGACCGAAACCAGGCGGGCGGCGACGGCTTCGGGAACCACGAGCATTCGGAACCTCCGGCGGCGGGCGGCGTGGGAGACGCAGCCTAGGGCGGCGGCCCCGCCCGCCGCCAATGCCGCTTGCGGCTGACCCCATGCCTCTGAAGCATGGCTTCCCCCGGCCTGGCGGAGTAACATCATACGATTGGATCGTAGGGAGGGGGCACCCGATCGATGGAACTGAAGTGGCTGGAGGATTTCCTCACGCTCGTCGACACGCGGAACTTTTCGCGGTCGGCGGAGCTGCGCTACACGACCCAACCGGCCTTCAGCCGGCGGATCAAGGCCCTGGAGGAGTGGGTCGGCGCGCCCTTGTTCGAGCGCAGCAGCCATCCGATCGGGCTGACCGACGCCGGCGACCAGTTCCGCGGCATCGCCGAGGAGGTGGTGCGGCGGCTCTACCAGGGCCGGGAGGAGCTGCGGCTCGCCACCGCCGGCGCGGCCGGGACGATCAAGTTCGCCGCCACCCACAGCCTGTCGCTGACCTTCTTTCCGGCCTGGATCGGCGCGATCGAGGATGCCGGCGGGGTCCTGAACATCCGGCTCGACACCGGCCATGCCGGCGCCTGCGTGCAGATGCTGCTCAAGGGCCGCTGCCATTTCATGCTGTCGCATACCCACCCGGCGGTGGAGACCGGCCTCGACCCGCGGCAGTTCCTCTCCAGGGCGGTCGGCCGGGACCGTCTGGTGCCGGTGACCACCCCCGACGCCGACGGTCGGCCCGCCGACCGCCTGCCGGGAACGGCCGCGAGACCCTGCCGCTACCTCGCCTATGCCGAGACGTCGGCGATCGGGCGCGCGGTGACGCACATGCTGCGCCGGCGCGACGGCGAGGCGCATCTGGACCGGCAGTTCGTCTCGCACCTCGCGGCGGTGCTCAGGACCATGGCGCGGGAGGGGCGCGGCCTCGCCTGGGTGCCGCAGAGCCAGGTGGAGGGCGACCTGGCCGCCGGCACCTTGGTCCGCGCCGGCGACCCGAGCTGGGACCTGGACGTGGAAATCCGCCTGTTCCGCCCCGCCGAAACCCTGTCCGCGACGGCCGAGGCATTCTGGACGGGAATCGAAAACCGCCCCAGCACCGGCCTCGACCCACAGCCCGAACACGGCGATGCAGTGACGGCGTAGGGAGAGCGTACGGAGGGAGGATATCATTTCCGTTCCGGCGCTCTAATTGACCGCTTCGTTGATTTCCCCGAACGGAGTCTCCTCCATGGTCGTCACGCCGCTCTACTCGGGCCTGCTCGCGTTGCTGCTCGTCGTCCTGTCGGTCCGAGTCATCGCCTTCAGGCGCAGCGAGCGGGTGAACCTCGGCCATGCCGGGCATCCCGGGCTGGAACGCCGCATCCGGGCCCAGGCCAATCTCACCGAATACGCGCCGCTCGCGCTCATCGTGATCGGCATCCTCGAGCTCTCCGGTTTCCCGCCGATCGTGCTGCACGCGCTGGGGGCCGTGCTGCTGGTCGGCCGCCTGCTGCACGGCTGGGCGCTCTCGTTCACCGACGGCACACCGTCGGCGCGCGTCGGTGGCATGGTGCTGACCTTCACGGCCATCGGGCTCGGTTCGGCACCGAACCTGCCACCGGGTGAGGTGCCCGGCGACGTCCCGGGCGACCATGCCGTAGCGGCATTGCGCTAGTCCGCACTTGCATTGGCGAGGGGCGGGAGCCTGCTGGTACCGTCCGATGGGTTCTTCCTTCCGACGACAGGGCGGTCCATGGCCCGGCGTGTGGCGATCCTCGGCCTGATGCTGGAAAGCAACCGGTTCGCGCCGGCGACGACGCGCGAGGACTTCCTGGCGCGGCTCTACCTGGCCGGGACGGAGATCCTGCCGGAGCTCGACAAGGCCGACAGCGCCGTGATGGCGGAAGCGCTGGGCTTTGCGCGGGCGATGGATGCCCGGGCCGACTGGATGCCGGTGCCGATCCTCTTGGGCCGGGTCGAGGCCGGCGGTCCGGTGGAGCACGCCTTCTATGCCGAGGCGCTGGCCGAGATGCGCCTGCGCCTGGAACGGGCGGGGCCGCTCGACGGCGTCTACATCGCCAACCACGGCGCCATGCTGACCACGGAGCACCAGGACCCGGACGGCGAGATCTTCGCCATGGTGCGGCGCGTCGTGGGGCCCGAGGTGCCGGTGGTCGCGACCCTGGACCTGCATGCCAACATCTCCGAACGGATGGTCGACTCGGTCGACGTGATCGTCGGCTACCGCACCAACCCCCATGTCGACATGGCCGATCGCGGCGCCGACGCGGCCGCGGCGATGATGGAGATGTGGGCCGGCATGCGGCCGGTCACCGCCTTCCACCGCCTGCCGCTGGTCGCGCCGACGGTGACGCTGCTGACCGCCGAGGGGGCCGGCCCCTATGCCGACCTGATGCGCGAGGCGGTGTCGCGGATCCGGGGAAGCGTGCTGTCGGTATCGGTCTTCGCCGGCTTCGCCTATGGCGATATTCCGAAGAACGGCATGGCGGTGCTGGTCACGACCCGCGGCGATGCCGACCTGGCGGCGCGCGAGGCGACCGCGCTGGCCGGCTTGGCCTGGGCCGACCATCTGCGCTACCGCCCGCGGCTCACCTCGCTTCAGGACGCGACGGCGATCGCGGTCGAGGCCGGGCGGGATCCGACCCTGCCGGCGCGCATCTTCGCCGACGTGGCGGACAACCCCGGCGGCGGCGGCATGGGCAACACGACCGCTATCCTGGACGCGTTCCACGCGGCGGGGGTCGAGGGCTGTGCCATGGGCCTGTTCCATGACCCGGCGCTGGCCGCCGAGGCGCACGACCGGGGCCAAGGCGCCCGCTTCGACGCCGTCTTCAACCGCACCGGTCCCCACCCGATGTCGGAGCGGTTCGAGGCGGAGGCGGTGGTGGAGACCCTGCGCGACGGCGACTGCGTCGGTCGCCGCGGGTTCTACGCCGGCCGCCGGATGGCGTTGGGGCCGACGGCCCTCCTGCGGCTGGGCGGCATCCGGGTGGTGGTGTCGTCGCTTCGGATGCAGTGCGCCGATCCAGTGTTCTTCGAGATGGTCGGGATCGACCTGTCCGCCCAGCGGTCGGTGGTGGTCAAGTCGCGCGGCCATTTCCGCGCCGGCTTCGACGAGGTGTTCGGGCCGGATCAGGTGGTCGAGGTCGACGGGCCGGGGCTCAGCTCGCCGGTGCTGTCGCGCTTCGACTTCCGCGGCCTGCCGCGCCCGGTGTTTCCGCTCGACCCGGAGGTCGACTGGACGCCGCCGCCGCCCCGCCTCTCCGGACACGCCGGGGCAAGCGCCGATGCCGAGGGGAGCCGCTGAGGATGCGCCTCGACCGACTGCCGACGCCGGCGCTAGTACTGGATTTCGGCCGGCTGCGGGCCAACTGCGCCCGGATGACCGCCGCCGTGGCCGGGCGCGGCGTCCGCCTGCGCCCCCACCTGAAGACCGCGAAGTCGATCGACGTGGCGCGGGTGGCGCTGGAAGGGAACTTCGGCGGGATCACCGTCTCGACGCTGAACGAGGCGGAATACTTCGCCGGCCACGGCATCACCGACATCCTCTATGCGGTCGGGATCACCCCGGACAAGCTGGATCGGGTTGCGGCGCTGCAGCGCCTGGGCGTGCGGGTCACGCTGGTCGTCGACGATCCCGGCGTCGCCGCCGCGGTGGCGGAGCGCGGGGCGCAGCTGGACACGGTCTTCCACGTCATGGTGGAGGTCGACCCCGGCGAGGCGCGCGGCGGCGTCGCCTGGAAGTCCGACGCGCTGATCGCCATAGGCCGGGCGCTGGACGAAGGCGACGGGACGGAACTGGCGGGCGTCATGGCCCATGCCGGGCATTCCTACGCAGCGCGCGACCTGGCTTCGGTCGCCGCGGTGGCGGAGGACGAACGGCGCCAAGCGGTCGGTGCGGCGGAGCGCCTGCGCGCCGCCGGCCTGCCCTGTCCGGAGGTGAGCGTCGGCTCGACGCCGACCGCGCTGCACGCCGAATCGGCCGACGGCCTGACCGAGGTGCGGGCCGGGGTCTACATGCTCGGCGACCTGTTCCAGGCGCAGATCGGCAGTTGCGCGATAGACGACCTGGCGGTCGGCGTGCTGGCGACGGTGATCGGCCACCGCCGCGATAAGGGAACGATCCTGATCGATGCCGGCGCGCTGGCGCTCTCCAAGGACCGCTCGACCGCCGGGATGCCGCTCGACGCCGGCTTCGGGCTGGTCGCGCCGGCCGCGGGCGGCGCGCCGATTCCCGGGCTGACCGTCGACCGGGTATTCCAGGAGCACGGCCTGATCCGCAGCGCCGACGGCGCACCGCCGTTCGACGCCCTGCCGATCGGCAGCCGGGTGCGGGTGCTGCCAAACCACGTCTGCATGACCGCGGCGATGTACGACCGCTATCATTTGGTCGACGAGGCGGGGCCCGATCCCCTGGCGGTCGCCGACGTCTGGGACCGCACCAACGGCTGGGGGCCGGTCGCGGTGTGAGAGACCGGATCGTCGGACCGCCGCTGCGCTCTGGTCCGGCGTAGAGCTTATGTCGGTTTTTGGGTGGTCCGTCTCGCGACGTGCTTAGAACGAGGGTTGCGCCGGTTGGAGCTGGTGCCTTGCCTCAAAGGAGCACGGGAGACGGACCATGGAGGAGTTTACGGCAT
>Ga0208623_100477_pt1 | contig 25044 bp, 22 predicted proteins | sample HotLakConsUCCL28_FD_184737 | JGI IMG/M metagenome (GOLD analysis project Ga0208623, IMG submission 184737) | Hypersaline microbial mat communities from Hot Lake, Washington, USA - Hot Lake Consortium UCC-L28 (SPAdes) (version 2) ...
CCCATGTTCCGCAGTTATGACGAAAATCCGGAAAAAGTGCCGATTTTCGGATTTGTAAGTGCTTGATGATGGATTCGGATCGTCCGCGAGGGCGCATATTCGCGTTGGAAGCGAGCTGATGTAGTGGAGAAGGGGGTATTGTCCGGGGTGCTTTCCGGGGTAGAATGGCGACATGTTTCTTCGGAAAAACCGCAAGCGTTTCGACGGCGAGATCTACGAGTATTGGACCTTGTGCGAGTCTGTCCGCACCGGACGTGGCCCGCGCCAGCGGGTGGTCGCCACACTGGGGAAGCTCACGGAAGAAGATCTGTCTGCGGGCTGGGACGAACTGGAGGCATTGCTGGATGGACGCAGGCCTGCTCCCCGGCAGCGTCTTCTCGGAGAGACGGCGAATCCGGCGCCGGCTGGGAGCTGGCGGACCTCTCGAAGCTAAGCGTGGAGCGGGTGCGCGAGTTCGGGAGCGTCTTCCTGGCACTGGCGCTTTGGAGGCGTCTGGGGCTGCACGAACTTTTGAGCGGGCTGATTGAGCCGGGGCGCGAAGAAGTTCCGTGGGCGGACGTGGCGGCGGTGTTGACGGTGGGGAAGTTTTGCGGGCAGGCCTCGGAGCTGGGGATCGCCGAGCAGTGGTATGGGCGCACCGCCTTGGAGGATCTGTGCGGGATTGCGGTGGAGTCAGTCAACGACGACCGGTTGTATCGTGCGCTGGACAAAGTCGGCGCGCACAAGGATCGGCTATGCGAACACTTGATGGCGCGCTACCGGGATTGGTTCGGAGTGCGCTTCGAGTTCCTGCTTTACGATGTCACCAGCACCTTTTTCGAAGGCCAGTCGCCGAAGAACGGGAAAGCCGCCAGGGGCTACAGCCGCGATTCGCGCGGCGACTGCAAGCAGGTTTGCATCGGCCTGGTTTGCACGCCGGAAGGTTTGCCGCTGAGCTACGAAGTGTTCGCGGGCAACCGCACCGACGTGACCACCGTCAAAGAAATCGTCGCCAAAATGGAGGCGCGTTTCGGCCAAGCCGAAAGAATCTGGGTGATGGATCGGGGAATGGTCAGCGAAGAGAACATCGCCTTCCTGCGCGGTCGCGGCGCCCTTTACATCGTGGGCACGCCGAAGGCGCAGCTGCGGGCTTTCGAGGCCGAGCTTGCGGAAACCGACAACTGGACCGAAGTGCAGGACGGGGTGGAAGCCAGGCTGGTCGAACATCCCGACGGGAACGGGTCGGAGCGCTTTGTCTTGTGCCGCAGCAACGCGCGTGGAGCCAAGGAGCGCGCGATGCTGGAACGTCAGATGGACCGTCTCAGCGAGGAGTTGCTGAAGGTGGACCGGTCGCTGCGCCGCCATGCGCAGGCGGACACCGGAAAAGTCGAGCGGCGCATTGGCCGGTGGCTGGGCAAATATCCCGCAGCTGCCAAATGGCTTGAAGCCGAACTGCTATTGGACGGGCAAAAGCGGGCGGCTGGGCTGCGCCTGTCCTGCCGCTTGTCGGAACAAGGCCACCCGCTGTTGGCCAAAGGAGCTTACCTGCTGCGAACCAATTGCACCGAGACCGATCCTGCAAAGTTGTGGCGCTGGTACATCCAGCTGACCCAGGCGGAAGCGGCGTTCCGCACCGCCAAGTCCGACATCGGACTGCGTCCGGTCTACCACCAAAAGACCGAAAGGGTCGAAGCGCATTTGCTGATCTGCTTCCTCAGTCTGGCCCTGTGGCGCTCGCTGGAGATGTGGATGTCTGGCAAAGGATTGGGAACCCGGGCGGGCAAACTGATCGAAGCAGTCAAGACCATCAGGTCCATGGACGTGGTTGTCCCCGTGAAACGGGGCGAACGCGTCGTCGATCTGCGGTTGCGCACCGTCGCAAAGCCCGACGAAGACGTAGCAATTTTGCTCGCCCACCTTGGACTGCAATTGCCCAAGGGCTCAAGGCTGGTGCAAAATGTAGTGGAGAAAACAGACGTCTGATTGACCGCCAGCCCGCTTGTTTGCAGGAAATCGCGATCAATAACTGCGGAACTCGGGTTAGGGCGCGAGGCTTGGATTTTTTACCCGAAGGGCTGGCGGAAGGCAGCCTGCGCCGGTATTGAGGTCGCCTCAGCCGGTGAGGACGATTTCCAGATGTTCCTGGGGCGCGGCGTGATAGGCGGTGCGGAGGGCCTCGTGGTTTGCGAAACGTTTTCCGCTGACCCGTTTGCAGGGCAGTTTGAAGGTGTGCTCGCCTTTGGCAAAGGGGGAGGGCGAGAGGCGGAAGCGTTGGGGGCCTTCGGGGATGAAGCGAATGGTGCAGGTGTTGCCGTCGTAGTCCGTGTGTTTGTGGCGGAGGCTGCCTTCGCCGTCGTAGAGGCAGCAGACAAAGAGGGAAAGGCTGTCGCAGGCCTGAAGGAAGCGGAAGCCCCAGTCGAGATGTTCGTCGCGGACATAGCGGGGGTCGACCGTGCCGCGTTCGGCGAGGCTTTCGGCGAGCTCGCGCTGGCGGGTGCGCTGGCGGTCGATGAAGGCCTTGTGAATGGTCTTTTCGCGCTGGTCGAGGGTGCTGAGGTCCGCTTGCTCGGTCAGGAGATTGACGGTGTGCATGGAGACGAGGATGGCCGCGTAGGGATCGTCGTTGGCGCACTGCTCGGTCGCCTCGCCGCGCACCTTCAGGTAGGGCTCGAACTCAATTTCCTCGAAGGCGTCATAAGTGCCGACCAGTTCGCGGGTGAAGGCGACGGGCTGTCCGTGCTTGGTCACCTCGGGCGCATGGTCGACCGCCACCCAGGAGTCGTCGTGACGTGCGACGGCGGCATGGACGTGCTCGAAGGGCTCCGGATAGGTGAGGTGACCGCCTTCCTTCCAGAGGCGGGCAAATTCCCCGGCGAGGCGGGCGTGATCTTGATGTTGCAGAAGGATGTAAGCGTCTTCGGTCTCAATACGAATCATGGTGATATCAGAAAATTACGAGAGACGGCTAAGCAGAATCCAGACCGGGCCGCCGGAATCGAAAACGCTTGTGCGAAAGACGGTCAGTCGAGGAAGCGATAGCGCTGTCCTTCGGGGATGTCGGGCTCGGTGGTTTGGCGGCGTCCGAAGAGGCGGTTGCGGGTGCGTGCGACCAGATAATAGGCGGAATCGCGCAGCCCCCGAGGCAGGATCATGAGGTAGCGGAGGACCCGCCAGGGGGTCTTGAGGCTGGCCAAAATTTTGAGCGCGGCCGTGGAGGTCTGGTAAAGGCGGTTGTTTTCGATGAGCAACAGGGTGTCGAGATCCTTGGGATCCTTGCCGAAGGGGCGGACGAGCGCTTCGGCCACGTCCGATTGGAGCGGTGCGAAGCGGTAGCGGTCCCCAGGGTCGTTGCGGATGACGAAGCGGACGAGGCTGTTGCAGAGGTTGCAGGCACCGTCGTAGAAAACGATGGGAGGGTTTGGGTGCGATGTCGCGTCCTCCTCCATGGCTCCACGGTCAGGCATGCTCGGCGTCCATGGCCCAGACGGAATAGCGCCCGGTCAACTGGTGTCCGGCCCTGGGCACGGTCTTGGCCAACGAGGAGGTGATTGAAGGCCGCTCGGAGGTCGGCGGGCACCCGGTCGAGCGTCGCAACCTGCGCCAATGGGTGCTCCGGATCACCGCCTATGCGGAAAAGCTGTTGGCGGGGCTGGAAACGGTCGACTGGCCGGAATCGACCAAATCCCAGCAGAAGAATTGGATCGGCCGGAGCGAAGGGGCGCAGGTGATTTTCGAACTGGACGGGCGGAGTGAGACCCTGGAGGTTTTCACCACCCGTCCGGACACCCTTTTCGGGGCTACCTACATGGTGATCGCGCCCGAGCATCCCCTGGTCGAGCGTTTGACCACTTCCGCCAATCGCTCCAAGGTCGAGGCCTATGTGGAGCAAGCCGGGCGCAAGAGTGATCTCGACCGGACCGAGCTAGCCAAGAAGAAAACCGGCGTTCCCACCGGCAGCTATGCGATCAATCCGGTCAACGGGGGCCGCATTCCGGTATGGGTCGCCGATTACGTCCTGATGTCTTACGGGACCGGCGCGATCATGGCGGTGCCGGCCCACGACGAGCGCGACTTCGCGTTCGCCAAGACTTTCCAGCTGCCGATTCAACGGGTCGTCGAGAGTGACCGGGGGACGACCAACGGGGGCGAGGAAGGCCTGCCTTATATCGGTGACGGTTTCATGGTTCATTCCGGTGCCTACACCGGGATGACCACGGACGCGTGCAAACGCCGGATCACCGCCGATCTGGAGGAAAAAAGCCGGGGCCGGGGCACCATCAACTACCGCTTGCGCGACTGGCTCTTTTCCCGCCAACGCTACTGGGGCGAGCCGTTTCCGATCGTCTGGGACGACCCAGATGCCTACACCCGGGTGCGGGAGGCGGGTGGCGCGGTGGCGGTGGCGCTGCCGGAAGAACCGGTGACTTACCGGGATGCCGACGGGGTGGCACGCTTTGCCCTGCCCATCCCCGAAGGACAGCTTCCGGTGACCCTGCCGGAGACGGAACAATTCAGGCCCACCGGCACCGGGGAAAGCCCCTTGGCGGCGGCCGCCGATTGGGTCGAGGTCTGGATGCATGCGGCCACCGGCGAAACTGTTTCAGCGGAGGGCGCCGGATGCCCGGGGCCGGACTGGGTCCGGGGTCGCCGGGAGACCAACACCATGCCCCAATGGGCCGGGTCCTGCTGGTATTACCTGCGCTATCTCGATCCGAAAAACCAGGAATGCCTGGTCGACCCTGCAAAGGAGCGCTACTGGGGCTCGCCCGACCTCTACATGGGCGGTGCCGAGCACGCCGTGCTCCATCTGCTCTACGCCCGCTTCTGGCACCGCTTTCTGCACGAGGAAGGCCACCTGAGCGAGCCCGAGCCCTTCCGCAAGCTCTACCACCAGGGCGTCATCATGGGAGAGGACGGGGAGAAAATGTCGAAGAGCCGCGGCAACGTGGTCAATCCGGACGACTTCGTCCGCGGCCACGGGGCAGACGCCCTACGCAGCTATCTCATGTTCATGGGGCCTCTGAACGATGCCAAGCCCTGGAACAGCCAGGGCATCCAGGGGATTTTCCGTTTTCTCCGGCGCGTCTGGCAGGCCTACATCGCGGTCGACGGCCAGATCTCCCCGGAAATCGTGGGCGGACGGGAGGAGGACGCCGAAACCGAGAAGCTGCTCCACCGGACTATTCAGAAAGTGACGGAGGACACCGAGGCGCTCCAGTTCAACACCGCCATTTCCCAGCTGATGGTGTTTTCCAACCACCTCACCCAACGGAAGCGCTTTTCCCGGGAGACGGCCAAGATCTTCCTCCAGCTGCTGGCCCCCTACGCCCCGCATCTGGCGGAAGAGCTGTGGGAGCGCCTGGGCGAGAAGCCATCGGTGGCGGAGCGCGGCTGGCCGGACTACGATCCCGCCAAATTGGTCGAGGACCGGATCCGGGTGGTCGTGCAGGTCAATGGCAAGGTGCGCGGGGAGTTGGAGGTGCCGGCCGATCTGCCGAAAGAGGAGATTCTTGTCCTTGCCCGGGAGCCCGAGCGCGTGCAAGCTCATCTGGCGGGCAAGACGGTCCGCCGCGAGATTGTCGTCCCCAACAAACTCGTCAACTTCGTGGCCAATTGATGTGATGCGGTTCCTTCTCCTGCTTTTCGCCTTGGTCCTTGCTCCGGTCGGCCTTCTCGGGCAGTCCGGGGTGGCCCGCCCCGGGGTGGTCGCCTTGATCGAGTCGAGCGGCCCGGTCACCGTCACCCGCTCCGATGGGGAGGATCTCGGCGGCCGTTTCCATACCTCCTTTTACGGGATCGGCGCGCGCCTCCAGACCGGGGTCGGGGGACGGGCCCACCTCCTTTTTTCCAATGGGCTGTTGATCAAGTTGATGCCGCGATCCGTCCTGCTCATCCCGGAATTTCGTCAAGATCCCTACAATGCTTCGCTGGCGGATTGGCAACGCGAAGGGTCGCGTTCGATCGTCCGGCTGGAGCTGGAAGAAGGGGAAATCCTGCTCGAGTCTTCCCAATTGCAGGCGGCCTCGACGGTCCTCGTCAGCATGGGGCAGGCGGACGTGGTGCCGGGCCAGGCGGCCGTCCGGGTGACCTATCGCGAGGGGGAGATTCATTTCGGGGTGGTCCAGGGCAGCGTCGAATTTCGGCGGACCGGGGAGATCGCCGCCCGGACGGTCGGCCCCGGACGGCAGGGGCGGGTGGTTGGTGAATCGGTGGACACCGAGGTCGAGTTGGCCCCGTTGGAGCTGTCGGCCAAGGAAGCGGCTTTTTTCAAGACGGCGCCGGATATCCGGACCCGCGTCTTTTTCGCCACGCCGGGCAGTCCGGAGGGGCCCAACTGGGGCGTCAAGCCACTCTGGGTATTGCCGGATCCGGATGATGTGCCCGTCCGCAAACCCTACCGGGTGCGGGAGCCCGCCCAGTTAGACCTCTTCCGGCCGGTCCCGGAAGCCGCTCAATGACACCGCCGATGAGCGCTGGATTTTCCAGTTCCTCGACCGCCCCCGGTGGGGTCGGCCCGCTCTCCCGCTTCCTTCCGCCGGATTTCGACCCGGGACGGCCGCTCACCTTGATCGCCGGGCAAGGCCGCTATCCCGAGCTGATCGCCGAGCGGGCCCGGGCGGACGGGCTCGCCCTCCGCCTGATCGGCTACGAGAACGAAACCGAAGACCATTTGGTCCGGAGCTTCGGCCCCGAGGAGCGGGTCGTGCTGAAGGTCGGGCAGGTTGGCAAGTCTCTGAAAGCCTTGCGCCAGTTTGGCGCGGGCGCGGCTTTGATGGCCGGGCGCATTACCCCGGGGCGGCTCTTCAAGGGGCTTCACCCCGACCTCAAGGCGATGGCCATTCTGGCCCGCTTGAAGGAGCGCAACGCCGAGACCATCTTCGGTGCGGTTGCCGCCGAGATCGAGGGAATCGGCGTGCGGGTGCTGGACGCCCGCTGCTTCATGGACGCCGATCTCGCGACTCCGGGCCTGATGACCGGCGGCCGTCTCCGGGTCGAGCCAGAGACCCTGGAACACGGGCTCAAGGTCTGCAAAGAAGTGGCTCGTCTCGATATCGGCCAAGGGATCGTGGTCGAGCGTGGCACGGTCTTGGCGGTGGAGGCGTTCGACGTGTTCGACCGCCTCCCGAAGTGCTTCCACCCGGCTTTCGCAAAAGCGGGAACGGAGTCCCGCGCTCTTGCCAACCCGTTCCAGCCGCTCCCGGGTCTCCCCTTCGCGGGCGCAAATGTAGACCGCGACGTTGGCCGCCTGGGCTTGGCGAACGACGTTTTCCAAGGCCAGGGCGACGGTCGTGGAGAGGATCGGGACTTCATTCAAATCCAGCACCAGCGCCTTGGCCGCAGTCAGCTCCTCCTGTTCCCGGGCGATCGCTTTGGCCACCCCGAAAATCATCGGACCGCTCAAGTGGAGCAGCAGGACCTCGCCGTCCGCCCGCACGAAGAGCTCTTTTTCCTCGGCGTTGACCGGAAGCTCGTCTTCGCTGGTGTCGATGGCCCGGACCCCGGTCTGCTGCTGCAACCGGGAGAGGCGGTCGATGGTCAGGATGTTGGCCACGAAAACCCCGACCCCGACCGCCACGATGAGATCGACGAAGACGGTCAGCCCCATCACCCCATACATGATGGCCATGGCTGAACGGGAGACCCGGTGGGCGCGTTTGAGAAAGCTCCAGTCGAGGATGTCCACGCCTACTTTGACCGCGATGGCGGCGAGAACGGCCATCGGAATACTCTCCAGAAAAGGCGCGAAAATGAGGATGACAAGGAGCAACAGAGCGGCCCGGAGAAGAGCCCGCCACCGGCGAGCGGGCACCGACTTGGATGTTGACCACCGTGCCCATGGTCGCGCCCGCCCCGGGAAGACCGCCGCAGAGACTGGCCACGCAATTGCCCACGCCCTGGCCGATCAGCTCGCGGTTGGAATCGTGGTTTTTGCGGGTCAGGCTGTCCGCGATCATGGCCGTCAGCAGGGTGTCGATCGAGCCGAGCAACCCGAGGACCATCCCTTCGAAAAGAATCAGGGTCAGTTCCTCGGCCGCAAAGACGGGCAATTGGAAGCGGGGTAATCCCATCGGAATCTCCCCGATCCGCCGCAACCCGGCGTCGCCGAAGAAGAGAACGGCGGCAACGCTGCCCAGAACGAGGGCGAGGAGGTGGGGAGGGCACCAGCGCCGCCAGGTTTGCGGCATCAAGAAAAGGACGACCAGGGCGATGACCGCGAGCAGCGCCTCGGACGGCACGATCCCGGCCCAAAGCTCGGGAAAAGCCAGGACCACCCCGACGGCTCCACCCACCGGAGCGCTCTGGCCGGTCAAGGGCCCCAGCTGCATCAGGATCAGCAGAATCCCGATACCCGACATGAAGCCCGAAATGACGCTGTAGGGCATCAAGGTGACGTAGCGCCCGAGGCGAAAGCCCCCCAGCAGCACCTGGGTGATTCCCGCCACCAGCACCACGGCGAAGGCCATGGCCAGACCGTTCTCCGGATGTGCCGCGATCAGTTGGGTGACCACCGCAGTCATGACCACCGTCATCGGCCCGGTCGGCTCCGAAATCAGCGTCCGGGTTCCTCCGAAAAGGGCCGCGAAGAGCCCGACCACGACCGCCCCATAGAGACCGGCCTGGGCACCCGCCCCGGACGCGACCCCAAAAGCCAGGGCCAAGGGCAGCGAAATGACCGCCGTAGTCAACCCGCCGAAAAGATCCCCCTTCCAGCGGACGTCGTCGAACCGGCCTTCCCCCGCGAGCAGACGGGCCCATTTTCGCCAATCGATCATCTTCCGCTGTATCGGAGACTTCCCCGGAAAAGGCAAAACCCTTCCCCGTCGGCTGTCGCACCCATGCTCACCGCGGGCATCGCGGGAAGGTCTTTTTAGCCGCAAGAAGGCGCAGAAGACGCCAGAGGGAGGCGTTGCGGGGTCTTGAGTTTGTCGCGGCGGGACTGGCGGCGGGGGTTTCTAGCCGCAAGAAGGCGCAGAAGACGCCAGAGGGAGGCGTTGCGGGGCAACGGGCCGCTCCAGCGGCCAGGTTCAAGCTCTGGAGACTGCGGCAGGGGGAAGGGCGGGGACGCGCCTTAGACCGGCAGTTGACGGGCCTTGAGCCGGTCGAGGATTTCCATGGCGGACTCGAAACGATTGAGAATGTAGAGGTGGAACCCAGGGGCCCCCGTTCGATCAATTCGACCAGTTGGCCGTAGGCCCAGTCCACCCCGACCTTGCGGGCGGCGTCGGCATCGTCACCAGCCTCGGCCAGGCGGGCGCGGAGAGCCTCCGGCACAGTGGCCTGGCAGAGGGCGCAGAAGCGCTCCAGCTGCTTCAAGGAAAGGGGAGGGAGGATGCCCGGGATGATCGGGCAGCGGATGCCAGCCGCTTCCGCCTGGTCGAGGAAGCGGAAGTAGCTGTCGTTATCCAAAAACAGCTGGGTGGTAATGAAGTCCGCGCCTTGCTCCACCTTGTGGGCGAGGTGCTCGAGGTCGATCTCGGCTGAGGGGGCCTCGGGATGCTTCTCCGGGTAGCCGGCCACGCCCAGGCAAAAGTCCGAATAATGCCGCCGGATATGCCTGACCAACTCGCTGGCGTAACGAAAATCGCCCGGCAGCGGCTCGCCCGGCGGATGGTCCTTCGGCGGATCGCCGCGCAGCGTCATGATGTTCTCAAACCCGCGGGCGCGAAAAGCCTCGAGCAACTCGTTGATCTCGGTCTCACCGTGGCCGACACAGGTCAGGTGGGGCATCACGTCAAAACCGTAGCGCTCGCTCAAGAGCTCGGAACAGTCCAGCGACTTGCCCCGGGTGCTGCCACCGGCCCCGTAAGTGACTGAGACGAAGTCCGGTTGGAAGTCGCGGAGGACCGCAGCAGCCTCCCGGAATTGGTCCATCGAGGCTTCGGTTTTGGGAGGGAAAAATTCAACGGAGCGGAGGAGACGGCCCTCGTTCCGGCATTCCTGGAGGCGGTCGGCGATTTTCATTCGCATCAACTTATCAAGATATCATGATGAGTAAGGCGCTTCTTTTGCTGCCTCTCCAACCTCTTCCACCGTCGTGGGAACTCCCCGCCCGGTCTTTAACTTTGCGTGGAAGAGCATCAGGGGTGATCTCCCTAAAAGCCGCTGAAATTTTCGCCTATCCGTTCGGAAGTAATTGAGGATGAAACGCTTTTCGGATACCCCCGAATTTTAATAGGGGAGAAAATTTGGGCGCTCAGGCAAAGGAAGTTCCGCAGAAGGTGCTGATCGTGGAAGACGACCAGGACACCTTGTCGGCGCTGGCGGAACTGCTGGAGCCGAGCGGCGTCCGCTTGTTGACGGCGGAGGATAAAGGTTTCGAACCCGGCGTCGAATTCCTCGTCCGTGTGCCAGTGGGATTTTCCGATCACCGCAGTTCGATATCCGGCGGCGGTGATCAGGCTGCCAAGAAAATCCTCCTGTCGTCGGTCGATGCGGAAGGTGTCGTTGTAGGCTGGGGAGCCGTAAATGTGGGCGGGGATGCCGGTGATCCAGGTGGTGCGGGTCGGGATGCAGACCGGGCAGGTGCTGGTGGCGCGGGTGAACCGGGCGCCCGAATAGGCGATTTGATCGAGGTGGGGTGTGCGGACGCAGGGATGCCCGGCGCAGCCTAGGGTGTCGCCACGGTGCTGGTCGCTGGTGATGAGGAGGATGTTGGGAGGTTTGGAAATCATGGGTATGCGTGTTTCTCCAGCGATTCGTTCGAATGAGGCTCCTGGAGAGTTTCGAGGACTCGGACAAGGGCATCTAGTTTATATTGCGTGGGAGTCCCTTGAAAGATTTCTTGTCCTTGCGGTTTGATGCCGTCGCCGTCCGCTACCCATTCGCCAAGCAGGAGTGGTGGCCCGTTGCGTCGTGCTGCCTCAACCGCCCGGCGCAGGAAGGGTTCGTAGGGATCGGCCTCCGGTGCGAGGGCAGCGGGTTCGATGGGAAAACACAGGTCGCCTTTGGCGTAAACATGGATGCCGGTGACGTCGAACGGAGGCAGATTGTCGAGGGCCAGGATTCTCCTGAGCTGGTCAAGGGTGTTTGGTTTCCAGCCGCGCTCGTGGTGATTGATCCATGCGGCTGGACGGGGCCGGGAATCGCCCGTCGAAAGGATGCGCCAGGGATCCAGTGTTTGGACGGTCTCGGCAAATGCTTTCTTCGCCACGGATACATCCTCCCGCGAAATGGCGTCCGCTTCCCCGGGCTGTAGCTCCATACCCCAGTGTCTGTCCTCTTTCGGTTTCGCGACTTCTGGATTGGGCAGGTCCACCAGTTTGTGTGTCTCTTTGGATAACTCCCAGGCCCAGGCAGCCGGGGAGCCTTTGTAGCGCGTCGCAAACTCCCGCGTGATCAAATGGATGAGAGCGATTGTGCCGCTGTGCGGGTCCCTCAGGGCGCTGCGTGGCTCGGCCAGCGTCTCGTTGCCGTCGAGATCGATCACAGGCGGAGGGTAGGGCGTGAAATCGCGTCCCGGCACGAGAAGTCCGGATTCCACAGCGTGTGGGACCAGTTCCGCAATTGAATCGATATGCCAGAAGATCGTAAGCAGCAGCCCGACCCCGTGTGCTTCTGCCGCTTGGATCACCGCATCTAGACGCTGAAAAAATTCGCACCGATTCTCGAAATAGAGCTCGGGGTGGGACACGCCGAGGCGCTGGTCGGCCTCTTGTGTGGTTTCCGATTGAATCTCCTCGATGGCCCGTCGGCTAAGCATGATTTTCCGCACTGAGACCGATAAACGCTAGGCGTCGCATCCGGTTCTTCGATCAGTCCGTTCCACGTCACGCCGGAAGAGATCCGGCGGCGGACGAGGGGCGTCGAGTCGAATGGACTCCAATTCGAAGTTCCGCGCGGACGGGGGTATTTCCAGAAGCTCGAACTCGAGGGTAGTGGGACCAGCATCAAGCATGAGTGGTCCGTCCCATTCCGTTCCACCTCCGGCGGTCATAAGACCAAGCACCTCGGCATCGCCGGAGCGCAGGGCGAAACGGGTGCCGGCCGGAGGGTGACCCCGCGGACTCCAGACGATCGCGGCTTGCAGCTCCCGGGTTTCAGAGACCCGGAGGTTCCAGCGCACCATTTGTCCGGCCCGTTCAAAGCCTTGGGTGGCCCGGACCTCATTGTAAAGGTCGGGGGACAGGTAACTGGCCCATGGGGCTTGAATAGATAGGTCGCCCTGCGCGGGAATTATGAGAAGGGGTGGCTGGAATGACTGCGGCTCCTTGCAGATCTCGTTGAACCAAAGGTCTAGTTGGCACTGGAACTGTTCCCGCTTACGGGGGAGGCGCTCGGCGAGGTCCGTCGTTTCGCGGGGATCGGCCTTGACGTTCCCGAAAAAGACGCGCGGTTGGCGGCCGGTCTTGTTGAGGTCGGCGTTGCGGGTCAGCTTCCAGTCGCCGACGCGGAGGGCCATGACTTGGTCGGCGGGGTCGAGCGCGGCTTTCGTTTCCGGATCGACCGGCCCGAACTCGTCTTGGCGGCGGCGCTCCTCGCTGCGGCCGGGGTAGGGGGGGACGGCCGGATGAACCCAATTGAAAATGGGCTTTGCGGGCATTGCTTCGCCCGAGAGCATCGGTTGGATGTCGCGGCCATCGAAGGGCTTGTCCGCGGGACCGGGCTCGATGCCTGACCAGGCCAAAAGCGTCGGGAGCAAGTCTGTGACATCAGCCGGTTGGTCGATCACCACGCTTGTGGGGTGGCCGATCCGGTGGAGGTAAAAGGGGGTCTTCACGCCGCCTTCCCAGACATCGCCTTTCCAGCCCCGCCAGCCCGTGGCATTGCGCCGGGTCCGCTCGGCATTGGTCCAATCGTTCTCGAGCATAGCGGGTCCGTTGTCGGAAAGGAAGATCAAGATGGATTCACGGTCTCCCGCATCGAGTTGCTCCAAGCCCTCGACGAGGCGACCGACGGCGCGGTCGAAAAGGGCTACCTGAGCGTGAAGCGTGGCGACAGGACGGGTTAAGTACCGCTCCCGCATGAAACGTTCAACCTCCTCTTCAGGCGCATCGATCGGACCGTGCGGCGACATCGAGGAGACCAGCGCAAGGAAGGGACGGTCCCGATGTCGCTTGGCGAAATCAAGCGCATGCGTGACGATCACATCGTCCGCCCACTGACCGTCGAAAGGGATTGGATCCCCTTCCGGAAGGATGCCGACAGGATTGCGATGCTTGTAAAGCCTGAGTCGCAATGCTTCGTCAAAGCCCCGCTGGTGCGGCAGATAGCCGTGGGCCGTCCCACTGTGCCACTTTCCCCAAAATCCGGTGGCGTAGCCGGCTTCTTTCAGCCACTCCGGAAGCAGTTTCTCGGAAAGGTTGATATGATCCTTTCCCCCGTGCACGCCCGCCACACCGGTTCGCAAATGATGTCGTCCTGTAAGCAAGGCGGCACGGGTAGGCGCGCAGGTCGGGGTCACGTAAAATGCTTCGTGGCGGAGGGAGATTTGGTGGAGCTGGTCGAGCGCAGGAGTGTCGGCATCGGGATTGCCGTAGGCGCCGAGGTCGCATGCACCAAGGTCGTCGGCAAGGACGATGACATAGTTTGGCAGAGATCCGGAACCGACGGACCCCGGGATTGATTTCCCAAAAGTCATGCGCTTTGTCTGGTCGAAAGACATTTCGACAGGGGTGTGGCGGGGAAGGATGAGTTTTCCATCTCGCGTCAGCTCAGGAGGATTGGCGTAGACGGGCGATGGCGCCGAGCCAGGCACCGTTGAAGGTGATCCAATCTTCGTCGGAGAAAGAGCTGGGAGCGTCTTCCCGCCTGCGCGGGGGCACGTCGAACCGAAAGGAGCGTCCGGTCGTGAACCCGCTGCCGATGCTGCCGCGAATGGTTCGCCAGGAGCCGAAGTAACGGCGCCCGATGCCATAGATCATGCAGACCGGCAGCGCCACACCGTCGACCGTGTCCGGGGTGGACATCTCACAGCCCAGTTCGACGCCAGGATGAATGCCGCTGTTCAAACCTGCAATCCACTGAAGATTTCCCTCGATCAGAGGGTCGAAGGCCGGATCCTGGAAAAGTTCCCTAAACTCCCAGGCGAGCGAGGCGGCATGGGCGTAGGTGGAATTCATCCCGTGCCAGAGTCCGGCAAACCAGAGCAAGCCTTCACCGGGAAATTCCCCCAGCGGCAGGATGAAAAATGGGTTGGCCCGGCAGGCCGGCAGAAAATAGCCATAGGCGAAACGTTCCACCGAACGGCGGGCAATAGCCGCGGCCTCGCTGCCGGGCCAGTGTTGCGCGATCCGCACGAGCGGCACAAGCCAATGCGGCTGGGTGGCCCCCACATCGTTACCAATCGAGTCTTTGCCCAGGAAGTGAGTCCACGCGGGCTCCGGACGCGGCCAGCCCGGGAAGGTGGCGAACTGTCCGGGATAAGTGCAGCCCTCTGGGCTGTTCTCCCATTGCCGGTCCACAATCTGGCGAACCAGATCGTTGCCACGTTCAGGCAGGTCTGTTTCGTCCATTAATGCCAGCTCGACATAAGCTCCCAGCTCCGCGAGTAAATCACGAGTCATCCATGCCTCGGGCACAGCGACCGACGGATCGACCCCGTGAGCCGCGTAGGAGAAGCCCGTGGCTCCGCAAGGACGGGCCGTGCGCAACCACCGCAGGGCGGCTTTGGCACGGGCCCGATAATCCTCCGACCGGGCTTGATCGTCGCAAAAGCGAGCGACCCGGGCAAAGGCCAATGCTGCCTTGCTCACGTCGGAGGGGACGATGATCCCGTTAAAAGCAGGCGATTCATGGATCAATCCACCCTTCCCACCCGGGAGCCTCGACGCCAGATCCTGATACCAAGCCAGAAAATCAGCCCCTACCGCGATCTGCCGTTGCACCCGCTGTCGCTCTGTTCCGCTGAAATACCTGTCGGCAAATTCGACCAAGTCGACCAGTCCCTGGAGACAGCAGGCATGCGAGTTGGCCTCCTGCCAGTCGCCTCCGCAATCAGCCCAGCCTCGCCGGTTCTTGGCGATTTCGGCCCGCCGCTCCAGCGATTCGTAGCTCGTGGCACGCCAAGTCGCCTCCCACAAGGGGTTGTCGCCAAAGGATAATTGCTCCTTCTGGCTGCCGGCCGTGATCTCCATCCGCGAGGCATCCGTAGTGGGCAGGGTTGCGCGAAACCAGTGGCTGCCCCAGAGGCTCACCGGCGTCTCCCACTGAACCGGAAGGCCCGCCGCATACAAGGGTGGGGGGAAAGCCTCGGCGGATGAGGACCGCCAGACCACCGCGGCCGGCTTTTCCCGGCAATAGCCGATCTGAGAAAAAAGGAGTCCCTCCATTTCGACCACAATCCTGAAGTTCTGCCTAATAGGCACTGGATCCGCCCGGCGCGGTTGCCGCCCCCTCGCAGATAGCGGGTAGCGAGGACCAGTTGACCCCTAATCGATGGACACCCATCTTCATCAGATGGTAGGCCCGCGCGGCGTCACGGATACCGCCCGAAGGCTTGACCCGAATCCGGCCGGCAGCGGTCTCCAGCATGAGGCGCACATCCGCATCGCGCGCCCCCTCGCCGTTGAATCCCGTCGAGGTCTTGACGAAGTCCGCCCCGCCCAAGACCGACGATTCGACAAGCCGCTTCATCTCTTCCGTCTTCAACTGTGCCGTTTCGAAAATGACTTTGAGAACAACGCCCGCGGGCCGTGTCCGTTCGGCCACTGCGGCAATGTCGGCAGTTACGCTCTCCCAATCGCCGGAGCGCGCCCAGCCGTAGTTGGCCACCATGTCGATCTCATCGACACCCGCGGCAAGATACCGTGCTGCTTCGTCGGCCTTCGAAGCCGTCAGCAGACAGCCGTGTGGGAAGCCCAGCACAACGCATACTTTTGTCGGGGAGCCCTCGACTCCCTCCCGGGCCCGCCCAATATCACAGGGACGAACGCAGACGCTGAATGCCTCGTATTTCAGGCAGACATTCAGCGCTTCATCGAATTCCGCCCCGTTCATTTCGGGTTTGAGGATGGCGGCGTCCAGAAAACGCGCGATGGGTTGATTTGCATTGTTCATCTGCGATCCATTGAGATGGTCCAGGTAATGAGTGAATAGGCCCGGCGCCCGGGCTTGCTCCCGTTCAAAAGTCCGCTTTCGGCATGGCGTGCCCCTTGGATTCCCACCGATGAACGCTGAAATCTATCGCGCACGAAGCCCTGGACAATCGCATTGTCGGTCCGGTGAAGGGCCCGCTTAATGGCCTCTGCCATGCCCGCGTCCGCTACCGGACCGCCGCTACCGGCCCGGTGGACGATATGCACATCAAGCGCGTGGCGAGGGCGAAGCTGGTCTGCAAAGAAAGGATCATTACGATCGTTTCCCGCCTCTCCCGCATCGTGATTGGGGAGCGGATATTGATCGCGGGTTGACCTGCCAGTAGTGAGGGTCCTCGGCGGTAGAGCCGCTGTCCGCTGACGCCGATCCAACCTCTGGAGCCCGGACTGGCTCGCCTTCCAGATACGGTGGCGGGCGGAGTCATACCCGCCGGGGAGATGGTTGCGGGGCTTCACGGGAGTCGGGAGCATGAGATCGGTGGCAGCCTGTGTTCGATCAACGGATAACAATAGAACAACGAGATTTTATATAATATCAAGCCAGAAATGACCTTGAGGTCTTCAATAAAAAGAAGTGTTAGGGGCTTGACTCGCGCGGTTTTGATATTTTATATTATCGCATCATGATCCAAATTCCTGCCTCAATCCTCGTCTCGCTTCCACTTCTCCTCGCATCCACTTCCTTCGCCCAGACGGTTGTCTACTCGAACGACTTTGAATCCAGTGGGTTCACGGGCTCGTTCGGCGACGGAACGGTTTCCACAAGCCTTGGCCCGACCGCCGGGGTCGGCAGTTCCCAAGCGGCCATTCTGGACGTCGATTTTTCGACCGATCCTGATCCAAGTTTTTATCAAGCGTCTGGCCAGATATTCATCGCCGGCTCGACCCTCGGTAATGGGTTTTCTGCGGCTGGTGCTACCTCGGCTGATCAAGTCACCATTTCCTTCGACATCTCTGCATCGAGTGCGCTTTCTTTCCGATTTTCCCTCCAATCCATCGAGCCAAGTCCAACTGGCACGGTGGGACGTTGGGAGTTTGACAACATCAATTTGGTCGCGGCTGACACATTTCAGACCGTATCGCTCAACCTAGGTGACGCCACCGTCGTCGGCAGTCCCATTCTTTCGAGCGTCAGCCATCAGCCCCAATTCACCATCGGGAGTACACCGGAGTTGGGTTCCTGGCCTCAAGAGGCGGGACACCAGCTGCGGGTTGACAACCTCCAGATTACAGCGATTCCTGAGCCCGGCATGGCCGCTCTGTTCACCAGCCTTGGCATGGTGGCGTTCACTATTGCCTACCGCCGCCGGTAACCCGGTCTGGCAACGGATTTGCAACAGCGGGCGGAAGCTTCCCGCTTCCGCCATTTTTGTCATCGCCGACAGGCCGGGTAGGTAGAGACTTGAACCTTTTCCGATGACTGAATCCAGAGCTGAAGCTTCCCGACCCAGAAAGACAAAAACGCCATACGTCACGCAACAAGATTTGGCTGAGGCGGCCAACGTCTCTCAATCCGTGGTCAGCGCGGTCTTGCGCAACGACTCTTCCAAGGTCCGCTTCTCCGAGCACATCCGGAAGCGCATCCTCGAGATTGCGGAGGAAAAGCATTACAAGTTCAATCCGGGTGCAGGTATCATTCGGAGCGGACGTACCCACAACATTGGGCTGCTGCTTTCCCATCCCCACACATTCCCGTATGTCTCGAGCCATGTTTTCAACGGCTTCTCCCGTCGAGCCGCTGAATTGGGCTATTATCTGAGCTTGATTTTTGATCCGACCAGTTCGGAGGACGAAAAATACCAACTGCCCCGCAGCTTTCGGGAAATGCATGTGGATGGCTACCTGGTGTTTCACACAGGGATGCTGACGCCTGAACTGGAGGCGCGCTTGGCGCAGGACGACTCCCACGCAGTGATCTATGTCAACGACATGCGTGGGAAGAACGCGATCCGTCCCTTGGAGGAGGATGGGGTGCGACTGGCCGTAGATCACCTTTTCGCGGCAGGCTATAAGCGTCTGGCCTTTTTTGGCCCTGAGATGAGCCCTGGCAGTAGCCATTATTCCGGCCCTTTGGGTCGGAGCACCTTTGAGCAAACCTGCGTAGCGCGAAATCGAGAACCCCTGTTCCTGTCACTGCCGCGCGACAGCGCCCCGGCAAACTTTGAAATCCTGCTCGACCGTCTCCTCGCGGAGTGCGGAGGCGCAGGAGCAATTGACGGCTTTGTTTGCTCCAACGATTCCATTGCTGTGCGGCTCTGTGGCTATGCCTTGCGAAGGGGTATACCGGTGCCTGAGCAGTGGGGCATTGTTGGCTGCAACAACGAGCTCATTGCCGCCCTTTCTCCGATTCCGCTAACAACTGTCCATATCGACTGGGAAGCGATGGCGGTCGAAGCGGTGGACCGACTCGTCGAAATGATTGAGAAACCGAAGCGCCAGTTCAAATCCGTGACGCATCCCGTCACCCTCGTGCAGCGGGAGTCCACGCGATCGACACCCGGCGCTCGAAGCCCCGGACGGCAGACCAGATGAGAAGCGCCTGACCGCTTCTTCTCTCTTCACCTGACCGGTCCCATACAAACGAATGCGAGCGTAGCTTTGTTTATAGCGCTCGGACCAAGTGAGGGGGGGCGTCGCCGCCCCGGTGGGCGGGTCGGAGACAATCGGCCCCGCCATCGAAAATTGGTCACGGTTGCGCGAACCAATACTTCGGGTCCTGCGCTTCCGCCGGGGACAGCGTGAAAACGTTGCCTTCGTAGGAAACGGCGATCGTGAGATCATTGGCACGATACGCGATGGCACTCCGCCCATTCGGATCTTCGTCGGAGTCGTGCTCGGGACGCCAGTCATTGCGTCGGACGTGGGTGATATTCACGTCCGTAGCTTCGGCGAACATGATGAGGGTGGACGGGTTTTCAATCTCCAACGGCCTTAAACTCGTCCGGCCATTGCGGATCAAATTGAGACCCCAAAAGTAGTCGCTGATGTTGTATCCGATGGTCATCACTCCCGGTCCCAAAGTTGGATTTGGAGTCACATCAAAGCCGCTCTTCGCTGCCTCAGGCCACCTTGCGGAGACCCAGCCCGGGTTCGGTGTGCCAAAGTAGGTAGTGAACTGCGGATTGACCGCCCAGGGGATGCTCCAATTGATGTTTCCTTCTTCGGTGAGTTTGTAGGCCGGGGCGTAGACCCCGCCGCGCTCATTGGCATAGGTCATATTGGCGACGCTCAGAGAGCGTAAGTTCGAGACTGAGGCAGCCTTACTCGCGGCGTTTCTGGCCGTTCCAACGAGGGAAACCAAAATGGCCGCAAGCACGCCGATGACCACTATCACGAGGAGAAGCTCGACCAGAGTGAAAGCGCGAGCCCCGGGGCGGATGTAGAAGGAGCTTTTCAGGGTCGTCATAACATAAAAAAGGGGACGCTGTTTTTGAATTTATATCACTAAATGCGAAGTGCGCATAAAATAAACCCTCTTGCCCATGGAAGTGCCTTCCCGTTTTCGCGTCGCAGGTCTCTGCGCTGACCCAAAACAGCGACGCCGTTTCAGCCACCTTTACCTTTCGGAACGGATAATCATGACATTATCCACCGAGAATTCGAACGGGCTACCAACGATGTAGCCGTGGCGTTGGTTGAGATGGAGCATGAACACGTGGTGGGGATCACTCGCGCTGAAGTTGCCAGAAAGCGTGGCGTCCGCGAAATCGGCCTCAATCGAAACCCACTGCCCCGCGACCGGAGTGACTTTCAAAACGGCTTTGCCGGTGGTTTGGTAGTCGCTGTCCTGACTGAGAATCTCGACAGTAAGGGGCTTACCGTACTGACACCGCAGGTCGAAGGAAAACCCAGTTGGGATACCTCCCGCTGATGCGACGGAAGAGACTGCCGGAGAAGTGAGAAGTAGGCCCCGGTAGCTTTCACCGCGGAACGTGCCCTCAAGATGAAGTGCCTGGCCCGCAGGATTCCGGGCGGCAATCCTGACCTCCACTTCGCCTTTATCACCGTCCCCATAGAGATTGGCGTTCCAGCCCTTTGGAAAGGCGGCGGTGCCGCTTGCTCCGGCTTCCTGCTGCTCGAAATCCTGCACCAGGGATCTTTCGCTGGCGAGAGCGGGGACGGAAAGCGCGAGAGCGGCGAGGCATACCGTCAGGAGCCGCGCGGGTAGTTTTTGAGCTTGGATTTTCATGCGAAGCAGCGGGTTTTCTGGGGGTTTAGGCGAGTGCCAGGATGGCAAGGTTACGGAAGAAAAACATTTTTCGGTTGATTTCGCAAGCAAAATGATGTTCCATAGCATCAATGTTGGATGATCTGCCCCCTTCCGCCCCATCGTTCCAGCAAAATGCTGTTTGCGGATCATCTGGCCCGATCCTGCAATCCCAGCCGGATGGGTCCCGGAAATCCGTGCTTCCAGGCGTCGGCGGGCGTTATTCGGACGATCTGATCGGGCGGGAATCCGGGAGCGAGCTTGGGGCAAGCATCCGGCAGAGGTCTTGTGCTACCGTTTTTGACCTGTTGGGGGTCTCGCCGTCGTCACGCTTCGGACGGCTCCAGTCGAAAAGGGCACCGAAACGAACGTGCGGCCCCGGAATGGAGGTGTTCGCCCGATGACATGCCCGCTTTTCGTTCTCGGCAGTGCCAATGTCGACCACCTCATGCACCTTCCCCGCTTGCCTGGAAAGGGCGAGACGGTGACTGGTGGAACCTACTTGATGACCTTTGGTGGAAAGGGGGCTAATTGTGCTGCGGCAGCGGCCAAAGCGGGGGGCTTTGTTTCCTTTGGCGGCTGTATCGGGGAAGATGGCGGTGGTGCCGCTTTGCGGCAGGCGCTGGACCAATATGGGGTGAATACAGTCTCGCTCCGGACGTTGCCCGGTGTCGCAACCGGTTCCGCTCTCGTAATGGTGGGCCGGGCCGGGGGGAATTACCTGAGTGTCGCCCCCGGGGCGAACCATGCGATTACCCCGTCAATGGTGGAGGAATGGCTGTCGCGGGTTCCGGACAGCGGGCTTGTCCTGCTTCAAAACGAAATTCCCGAAGATGCCAATTTGGCGGCTCTGGAAGTGCTCCGGGCGCGGGGGATGCGGTGTCTTTTCAATTTCGCCCCGGTCGTCCCGTTTCCTCTCGATCAGTTGCGATCGGTGCAGTGGTTGGTGGTCAATGAGACAGAGGCGGACAGCCTGTTGCGGACGCTTGGGCATGATGCCCTCAGTATGACCGATCCTCGGCGGGCCGCCTGCGAACTGCGGGCGTTCGGATCGGCCGGGGTTGTGATCACCCTCGGCGGGAAAGGGGTGGTTTGTTCCGATTCCGGTGGCTCCTGGCAGGTCCCCTCGTTTCCGGTAAAGGCGGTTGATACGACCGCGGCGGGCGATACTTTCTGCGGCGCTTTTGCGGTGGCCCTTGCGGAGGGTTTCGCCGCTCCCGAGGCGGTCCGCTTTGCCAACGCTGCTGCCGCGCTTTCTGTGCAGGAACCGGGAGCCATGGTCTCGTCTCCGCGCCGCGCGGCGATCGATGCTTGGCTGGCCACCGCTTCTTCGACCAGCGAGCCTTGTTCCCGCTTCCCATGTACTACGAACCCACCTCCTTGATGCTTAAACGCCCTCGTGCGGCATGGCGCTCCCAGCGATGCTGCATTCTCTTATTATTGCTTGTATTCGCGGGCTGTGAGCGGCCACCGAACACAAACTCGAGTTCAGGCACCGCCATGAAGACGCAACCTACCGACGCCGAAGTTGAAGGGGCTCCGCCAGCGCCCGCGGTGTCCGGTTCCGCTCCGGCCCTCGCCACTGCGGAGCGTTACCCGGCATACGCCATCGCACCCATCGAGGGGCTGACCGTGCCCGGCCTGCCCCCGGTCAGCGGACGCTTACACGTCGATCAGTTCGGCTATTTGCCGGAGGCGGAAAAAGTCGCCGTAATCAGTGATCCGGTCGAGGGTTACAATGCGCAAGACGACTTCGAGCCTTCACCCGAACTGGAGGTGCGCCGCCGCAGCGATGGCAGTGTTGCCTTCTCCGGCCCGGTGACGGCTTGGGCAGCCGGCGCGGTCGATGCAACGTCGGGCGACCGAGGGTGGTGGTTTGATTTTTCCGCTTTGGAAGAGACAGGAGCTTATTACCTTTACGATCCTGTCCGGGCGGTGCGTTCGGCGGTTTTCGAAATCGATCCGGCGGTCTACTACCCGGTTTTGAAGGCGGCGGTCCGCACCTATTTTTATCAACGCCTCAATACCCGCATCGCCGCTCCCTATGCGGAGGCCCCCTGGTTTTTCGAAGCCGCCCTCGGGCAGGACCGGGAGGCGCGCCTGGTCCATGCCAAGGACGACCCGTCGACAGCGCGGGATTTGCACGGAGGATGGATGGATGCGGGCGATTCCAACAAATACCCGACGTTCAACAATGAGGTCATTCATCCCCTGCTCTACAGCTTCCGCCATTTCCCCGAGTTATTTGGTGACGATTTCGGGATTCCAGAGTCCGGCAACGGTCTGCCCGATCTGCTCGACGAAGTGAAGTGGCAGCTCGATTGGCTGATCCGGATGCAAGAGCCCGATGGTGGTGTTTTACTGAAAGTCGGCTTCATCGATAACAACTACCAGTGGCCCTTATCAGCCGATCAGCGTCCCCGCTATTATTTGCCGTCGTGCTCGGCCTCGACCCTCTCCTTTGCTGGAATCGCGGCCCATGCGGCGCGGGTTTACGGCGAGTTCGACGTCTGGCGTCCCTTTGCGGATGAGCTCCGTCGTCGGGCCCTCGCGGCCTGGTCCTGGTATGAGGCCAATCCACGGACGACCGATCTCGACACCGGCGAAGTCAAGGCTGGCATTGCCAATCGCACCCTGGAGGAGCAGGACCGGATCGAGGCGCAGGTGACCTTTCACCTCTGGCGTCTGACAGGAGACGAGGCCTTTCACGCGCGTTTTCTTGCCGCCGCCCCCAAGACCCGCCAGCTCGGGGAACACCGTTGGAGTATTTACGAGGCTGGGGCCAACGAAGTTTTACTGGAATACCTCGATAGCCCCGGTGCCGACCCGGCCTTTGTTGAGCGCATCCAGCGCCACCTTTTGCGTTCGGCCCGCGACCCGAAGTGGGCCCCTCCTGCAACCGCCCATCTCTACCGCGCATGGCTCCCGAAAAGCGTTTACCATTGGGGCAGCCTCCGGCTGCTATCCGCCCAGGGCTTCCTCTCTACGGCGGCTGCGGAGGAGGTGGGGGACGAGGCCCTCAAATCGCACCTGCGGAGGCGGGCGGCCGGCCTCTTGCACTACCTTCACGGGGTCAACCCGCTCGGCCTCGTCTACCTCACCAATATGGAGGACCTGGGGGCGGAGCGATCGGTGCGGCGTCTCTACCACCATCGCTTTGGCATCCGTTCGCCCTTTTCCGGGAATCCCGCACCCGGTTACGTCGTAGGTGGACCCAACCAACATTACTCCGGAAGGGGACCCGAGAGCGATCCAGGGATGATGGATTGGCTGCGCGAGCAGCCTCCGGAAAAGGCTTTCGCTGAGACCGATTTACCCTGGCCCACGAATAGTTGGGAGATCACCGAGAATGCCATCTACTATCAGGCCAGCTACCTGCGGCTTCTTGCCTTCTTTGTCCGTCCCCCCAGCGGCACCCTTTCTCCAAACGATTAGGTTCTCCACTCCAATCTGTATCACCCCAAAACAATCCTATCACAATGTCCACCTACCCCAGTCTAAAACGCCTTATTCCCCTTACCCTTCTCATCCTCGCCCATGGGCTCCAGGCCTACACCTGGGGGCCCGTTTCAACGACAGACCCGGGCAAGCGCCATGCCGACTTCGGTGTCGACGTTATTCGCCTCAACAGTTGGAACAGCGGCACATCCGGGTATGGCCTGGATACCATGTGGGCCAATTCCGCTACTAACTGGGGCGCGTTTTCCACCCACGCCGATGGCGTTGGCGCGGTCAAAAGCTACCTCGCGGCTTGGCGCGGCATCCGTTACAATCAAGACAGTGCGGGAAGCTGGTGGGGTGGGGCGGCCCATAACATGGGTCAGCGGCTCGACGACATCGCAACCCTTTCCACCCGCTGGCGCTTTACCTCCCCCAACAGTGGGCGGCACATCAGCCTGATCGATGTCTTCTTTGATCGAGTGGCTCATCCCCGCTCTTTCAACGACGTCAATATCATGATCAAACCCTTTAGTCAGGACGATACCGGCTGGCTCAATAGTGTCGTGGGTACGGGGGGTGCCTACTTCGGCTCCGTGGTCGACGGTAGCATCACTTGGGACATCTATTACCGCTCCTATGTCGCGGAAACGGACCCTTCCCAAAAGTTTGCCGACCATGTTTTCAATGTAATACCCCGTACGCCGACCCGCGATCTGAAGGTCAACATCCTCAAAATCGCCCACCATATTCGTGACAATCACCACGCCCTCAGTGGCTCCCACTTGTTGACTTCGCTCTACGCCGGCTGGGAGCCGATCGAAGTTTTCAGCCAGGACAATGCGTTCGAGACCCATTATTACCGCGTCGACTATACCCTCAAAGACGTCGATCTCCTGGAATACGTTGCCCTTCCTGAGGCGATGGCTAACGGCAACCCCGTGCGGGCCACGTTCACCTACAACACGACGGAGGACCGAAGGATCGTTTTCAGGCTCTTTGATGAGTCCTGGAACATCACCAGTGGCAGTGTGACCGCAGTCGTCAACGGCTCCGGGACTGAAACCTTCTCCATCTCCAACTACCTCCCCATCACCACCCGGAAAGCGCAGCTTTTGGCCATTTTGCAAAGTATGGACGGGTCTGTCGAATACGCCCGCCGCATTAAAGAAATCCACGTCAACAACCCCGCTTCGCCCACCGAGCCGATTATTTCCGGCAGCCTCATGATTGAGGCCGAGAATTTCGACAACAGCGGTTCCATTGCACCGTTCCAAGTGGTGGCCGACGACGGCGCCAGTGGGGAAGCCGTTGTCTGGCCGAATGGCAGTGCCAGCGCCTGGTACAACCACGCCGGTGGCAACCTTACCCCGGTTCTCACCTACA